>Ga0315336_1005455_pt1 | contig 13878 bp, 20 predicted proteins | sample ASW5metaG_FD_204512 | JGI IMG/M metagenome (GOLD analysis project Ga0315336, IMG submission 204512) | Ammonia-oxidizing marine archaeal communities from Monterey Bay, California, United States - ASW #5 | ecosystem: Environmental > Aquatic > Marine > Intertidal zone | place: USA: California...
TAACCTGGGAAGCGTTCTCTCAACTCACGTTCAGACAGGGACCATTTTTCATGGCTGATTTTCCGACAAAATTATGCGCCGCGTTTCGCTGCTATGACAAGATCCCGGCGAATCGGCTGATGTGTGACAAGCACTGGTCTATGGTCCCATACGCGATACAAAAAGATATTTATGATGCATACGTTCCAGGTCAAGTGATTCTGGGCAATACCTCGAAGGAATTTAACGAAACGGTCAAAGAAGCAATGCTGGCCGTTAGAGAGATCGAAAATCGATGAGAAAAATTCTGATTCTGATTCTGTTCGCGCTGGTCGCGGGCTGCACAACACCCATCCAAATCAAGAGCGAGCCACAAGGGGCCCAGGTCTACCATGAGGGAACCTTCATCGGCGTGACTCCCACAACATTACAAGCATCGAACTGGGCCAGCTCAACGAGCGTCAAGGTGATGAAAGAAGGCTACCAGGCCGAGCAGAAGATGATTAACACGACATATGATGGCTGGTCTGGCCAGCTTAACTGGCCCACGATGGAATTCTTCCGACTGGCCAGGAAGCGCAAAGAATGACCGCGCCCGAAGTCCTCGCCGGGCTCAGAGCGAAACGCGACCGGCTACTGAACAAACTCACCGCTCAAGAGCGAAAAATCCTAAAAGAAAGATACGGCATCCCCCATGAAGAAATACTCACTAGCACAGGAACACCGACGCCAGGCGAAGCTCAAGAAGAAGCGCAAGCACAGAAACGACGCCCGATTTTTCTCAACTTCTGACGAAGGCGGGCGGCACTTTCTAAAGCGATTGAAAGGCGGAATCACAAGCCGCGAAAGGGCGCTCGGCCTGGCGATTGATCGCGAAGAATTCGAGGAACACGGGCGGCCTAAATGCTCGCTCGGCGTGATATCGATGAAGCGGGCCTGGTCCTGGGCGAATACGATTTTTCGCGCCGAACTCCGAAGAGATGAACGCATTGGCCGAGCGCGAGCTGCTGAGAAAAAGAAATACGGGGCGAAATGAGCCGGTTCAAGAATCTCACTTTTCAGATGATCATCGACGGCAAGCGGGAACTAGCCGAGATAGAACACCATTTTTCAATCATGATGAGCAGCGCCATGATGGACTGCTGTATAGCCACTTCCCTTGCTCCGCAGGTCGTCACGATGACGCTTGACTTTGGAAAGGTCAAGGTAACGATGAAGCCCTGCTCAAAAATAGAGCTGACGAATGAAATTCTCAGGCCGGAGGTTCAAAACGATGATGACTAGGACAAAGAAGGCCGAAGGCTACCGGCGCGGGAAGCTCGCCCTCATTACTTGGGTTTATTGTTGCGGCGATTGGTTGCCATGTCCCGATTTCACCAATACATGCGATTGCGGGGCTGACTTCAACTGGCACGGGGCCAGACTGGCCGACCGCTCGCAATGGGGCGAGGAAACGGGCGAGGTCTTCCGATGAAGGCCATCTCTTACACTCGCGTAAGCCTCGACAAGCAAGCCAAAAGCGGCCTGGGGATCAAAGCCCAGGAAGCCGCCTTGGCTGGCTTGGCCGCCCAGCACGACATCGAATTCATCGCGAAGTTCTGCGACGAAGGCGAGAGCGCCAAAGATACCGACCGCGAGGAATTGCAGAAGGCCCTGGCCATGCTTGAGGCCGACCAGGCCGATACTTTATTTGTTGCGAAGTTCGACAGGCTCTCGCGCTCGGTCATCGACGCGGCCCAGTTAATCGATCGATTCAAGAAGCGAGGATGGGGCCTGGTCATCGGCGACCTGGGCGTCGATACAACCACGCCGATGGGCGAGCTGGTCGCGAACATGATGGCCAGTGTAGCTCAGTGGGAAAGGCGCATGATCGGACAAAGAACGAGCGAGGCGATGATGAGGCTCCCTCGGGCTCGGCGCGGGCGGCCTCCTTACGGATTCGAGCGCCAGGGCGATGAACTGGTCGGCCTGGCCGGTGAACAAACAATCCTTCGACGAATCAAGGGCCTGGCGGCGAATGGCGAAAGCGTTCGCAAGATCGCGAAGACATTAAACGCCCTGGGCGCTCGGGCTCGAAAAGGCGGCCCCTGGTCGCATACCATGATTCACCGGATATTAAAGAGAACTTCTTAAGAACTTCTTGAGAACCGGCGCTATGGCTTGGCGCAAATCTCGCAATGACAATCACTCTTTCGCTTGACAACTTTAACAACGCCCTGGCCCTTGCAGCGTGGGCATGGCGGCCAAGCCAAGTCCTCGATGACCTGGCCGCGAGCCTTAACCTTTTCGCCGTGGCAATAGTCGCATAGATCAAGCGTTTCATGGAGGCCCGAAAGACAATAGAGCTTTAATAAATCCCTGAACCGGCGAATCTCGCGGGGCTCTATGACTGTTGCGTGATATCCCCACAAGCCCACAATCCAAAGACTAAAGAGAAACAGCGCGACCGAGAAAAACATCAACATGGCAAGCCTCCTGCTCTCTAGCCTATAGCCTGAGCGCAGGAATTCAAATCATATTGTGTTCCAGCGGCCATCAAGGTAGAAATCAAGGCGAACGCATCCCGCGTTACCCTTGCCGAAATCGTCAAGGGGCGCAAACATTCGATCATCCCTAAAGCCATCCTCGATAACGAGCCATCCCTGGTAATACTCGATATTGTCGGCGTCGAACATCCGAAATTGCATTTTCTCTTTGTGATTCTCGATTTCTTCTTTGGTGAGCTTTGCGCCGCGAGGACCGATGACGCCTTTTGCGGCTCCGTCTTGGTAGTCGTCGGTAATAATCCAGCAATAAGACATGTTTTTCCCTCCTGTAGAATAGGGGCAAAAGTCCATCTCATCGACTGGCGGGCAAGGGCAATCATGAGCATGGACACGATGAACAGTACATAAGAAATTCCCGCAACCTTCCGCGCAGTCAATCCATAGGGGAAAGCTCCCAACCATCAGGCGGCTTCTTCTAACTGCTCGGCGGCCTGGTCGGCCTCGGGCACTTCGGCGGCCTGGGCGGCGGCGTTGATCTTCTTTTGCTGGGCTCGGGTGATGAATTTGTCAAGAATCGTGCGACCCCCGACGCCGAGGAAATGGCCCGCGCCCCACTGGCCCAGGAATTTTTCTGGATGGTCCAGCAAATCCCAATGACGCCAGCCCTCAATCTCAAGGCAGCCCAAGAAGCCGAAAGCGCGGCGGCGCTGCGGTTCGGTGCCGTGCATAAGGTCAAAGCCGACGATAACCTTTTTGTCCGGTATCACCAAATTTAGAGTCGTTCGCCAGCCGCCGCGTTCTTTTCTAGTCCTGGCTCTGTAAATCATGAATCGAAAAGCGCCAGGCCGTTCTTTCGCGCTCTCGAATTCATCAAAGCGATGGGCGTCTCCATCGTTCATGATTGGGAAGGAAACCCGGTTGTCAAAAGCTCCTTCATTCTTGGCCTTGTCCTTTCCGATGGCCTTGTCAGCTCGCACCAGGCAGGCAGCGCGGAACCAGTCGCGAGCCTTACCAGCGGCGAGGAAATTGTCGCTTTTCTCCTCGATCCCGGCGCGGTCGAAAGCTTCCCCGGCGACATGGGCCGAGTATTCCTTGTCTGGGATGATGCCGGGGTCTATCGACTCCCAGGCGAGCGAGCGAAACAAGCGCCTGGTCAAGTCTTCATCGAGGGGTGAGTCTGCCGGTAGATCCTCAATGGCTGCTCGAAGGTCTGCGCCGATGCTCTCAGGTAGCCAGCTTGTTCTCTTCGCGGGCGGCTCAGGTGGCGGCGGTGCGGTCACTAAATCGGCGGGCTCGGGCTCGGCGAATCTGGGCGCGGCCCGCTCGGCCTGGACGACTCCAAAATCATACTGGCGGCGGCGAGGCTGCTTCGCCAGGTGGCGGCCCAGCACAGGCTCATCATTGGTGACCAGTCCATGAAAGCGGGCGTCGTCTCCCTTGAGCCAAAGGCCAGCACCAAAACGCCATCCCAGCTTGCTAGCAGCTCGGCAAAGGGCGCGGCTCTGGCTGCTCTTGAGAGCTGTAGAGATCGCGGTAAACTTGATGGGATTCTCGGCGACGAATGAGGCCAGGCCGTCATGCTGGGTAAGCTGAACGCCCTGGCTGATTATCTTGAGTCGCACGGTGACCGAGGCCGAGGCCCGGTACATTTCTTTCCCTGATCGGGCGATGTATTTCTCGCATCCGACTGTCTCTTGGGCGACGATTTCATCGGTCCATCCGAACGAGCCGAAAACCTTGTTAAGCTCGGCGCTGACAGCAACCCAGCTCACATAATCAAGCTCTTCTCGCATTCCTGGGAAATTGAGTTTTTGCACCAGGCCGCCGTCAAGCGGCATCATGCATTCGGCCTCCATTCTCTCGATCTCGTTTTGCCATCCGGCTTCGACTTCGTTCTCAGCTTCGTTTTCAGTCATCACAAGTCCTTTCAAAGACTGCGCCCATCTAGATAAGATCGGCGGCTTTCATGAATTTTAGTTTTCTCTGGCATATCGCATCAACCAGGTCGTCAATCTCAACATCACCGGCCCATACGTCGGTAATGGTCGTTCGTCTCTCTTGGCCGTATCGGCAAATTCGATCCTCCCATTGAAAATTCGTTTTTGGCAGGTAATCTTTGTCGATTCTCAGCATTTTACAAGCTCGGGTGAGCGTGATGCCTTCCGAGCCCGCCGTTGAAATGGCCAGGCCCTTTAACTTCCCGGCCTGGAATGCCTGAACCGTCTTTTCTTTTTGGGCGCTGGTCATTCCGCCGATGATTTTTCCCCATCCTTTGCGCTCGGAAAGCTTCAAGATGGGCTCGCGGTGGCAGCAAGTCACGACCACAGGCTCATCCTCTTCTTCGCGGTCGCGAATCCAGCTCAGGACATGAGGGAGCTTTGCGATGGCGATCTCGCGGCGAATTCGGCCCATGACCTCGTAAGTATGGGCGCGTTCAGAGGCCGCCATGCCTTCGGTGGTGAGCTTTGCGAGCAAGGCCGACTCACCGCCAAATTTAGTGATGAGATTCTTCATTGTGCGACTGAGAGCGGGCTTTGAAACCTCGACCCAAAGCCGGGCGTAAGATTTCGGCGGTATCTCTTTTGCGACTTCCGATTTTTTGCGGCGCAGGCAGATGAGCTGCCGGAGCTTTGCCGCCCTGGGGTCGGCCTTCGTGCATTTCCCCTTTGAATTGAACTCAAAGAACGATTTGGTGTAAACCTTGAGCCGAGCGCCCGCGTATTTGTGAAGGTCGGCCATTTTAAGCACTTCGAAGAAGTCCTTTGGCTTATTGGCCATCGCCGTTCCAGTGAGTAACCAGGTGGCGTCACAGCGGCTCAATATCTCGCGGCCTGACTTGGTTCTTTTGGCGGTGGGATTTTTCCCCCGGTGAGCTTCATCGACCAGGCCGAGCATCTTAATATTTGGCTTGGCCGGGATTTTTGATAGCTCGGGCAAAGATTCCCATTTCGCAATGGTGATGTGGCCGAGCCAGGGCCATCTAAAATTAGCCTTCGATAATTCAAAAACTTTAAAGTCTGGCCGCCATTTCAGAATTTCCCGAAGCCAGTTTCTTTGTAAGCCCGCTGGCGCAATGACCATCACGCCGCATTTTGTCGCGTCGGGAATGGCCATCAGAGCTTGAATTGTTTTACCCAGCCCCATGTCATCGGCCAAAAGAGCGCCTTTGCGAGAGGCCAAGTAATACATCCCCTCGACTTGATAATCGGGGAATTTTTCGCCCTTTGCCCGAAAATCGCCCAGGCGGCGCTGAATCTTGGCCTTGCTATCGAACCAGAACGGAGCGGCAAAAGGACCAATACCGCGAGATTTTGCGCTCCTGAGTTGCTCGATGATTTCATCGGCGGTGTCGTCCTGGGGCTCGACGAAGAGCGGCGCGTTTTTCATGTGGGCGAGCAGCTCGCGCTGAATGACGACCTGGGCGTTTCTTTTCGGCGGCTTCGCTTTGAGGTTGATGTGCATGAGGGGAACGTGAGCAGGAACGAGTTTAAAGCGATCAGCTTTGGCGGGCCGGGCTCTTATTCCCTGGGCGGCGCGGGCTTGCCAGGCGCTTCTTTGTTGATGCCAAGGAACGAGGCCAGGCGGGGCCTGTGGCGGCGTAGGTCCATGAGGCGATGGCGCGGGGCTTCCTGGCATGGGAAGCCAACGACGAGGCGGCGGCATAGAGACTCCTTTTCAAGAAAAAAGGTAACACATAGTATTCTTTATGTGAAGCCATGACCGATAGAAACTTTTAGACGCGAGTAAACAACCAAAAACAAAGGAATAAAACTATGAACGGCGAAACAAGAGAAGAGCGGCTCATCAGGATTACAAGAGAAGTTCGAACGGGAAAATATGAGACAAAAGAAAAGTTTTCAAGGGCCTGTTTTCGGCTTTTAATTCGACTCAAGAACGACAAAAACCCGCGTGATTGATCGCGGGTTTTTGCGTGAAAGGAGTCGTGATTTGTTGCTTAGTCCAAACCAGGAGCCCGAATAATAACACCCTGTATTCTTTTATGAAACTGCTTATTTTCAATCTTGCAAAGTTGGGGCGTTTCGTGGTAACTCTGGAGGGACTGGGCTTTAGCTCGGTATGTGGAAAGAACGCGGCCTTGTTGGCTGCGTTGAAAAAACGAAAACGGACGACTCGCGAAAGTCGCCCGTCCAATTTTGGCACCCTCTGACAAAGGACCGCACCAGAAATGACTGATAAATGAGTAAAACACTTTTCTCAGGGATTCGTCAAGAGAAACTCATCGCGAAAATCCCGCCTCATCTTGAGCCCTTCGAGAAAAACGGCTACGTTCGCTTCAATTGCCCAGTATGCGGCCCCAAGGGGCGCGGGAAAGCCTGGATTTCTGGGCGGAACTGGTCTTGCAATAGAACGGGAACCTGCGGCGCTTCCGGCCTGGCTGATGATATCACCGGCAAGTCTACGAAGGCGAACGCCTACAAATACAAGCCTGGGGCCGGTAAGGCCAAGGCAAAAACCCTCCAGCCAAACCAGACGAACCCAGCTTTGCGAAAGCTCACGCCGCAAAGCAAAGACTGGCTGCGCTCGCGACTCGGATATAACAATTTATATGATGCGGCCTTGAAGCTCGCCAGGTCGGGATACCTGGGCGATGCCTCGCTGGTAAAAGACCCCTGGGCGGCCAAGAAGGCCGACGAAGGATACCAGCTCTTCACGCCTCTTTTCCTCCTGGGCTCGCATCGCGTGGTTTCTGGCCAGGTGCGATGGACGGGGAAGAACCCGCCAAATGAGGATTGGAAAGGCCAAAGCCTCAAGGCGATGAGCATCGCCGGATATTCTACGCTCGAAGGCGCGACCTTTGGACGTTCAGACCTGGCGCTCGAAAGAGCTGTGAAGAACAAGGAGCCCATCTACCTGGGCGAAGGTGTACCGGATTGGCTCGTTCTCTCGACGCTGGGCAAAAATGCGCTGGCCGTCGCTGGTGTCTCTATCGCGGCCCGCGTGGCAAAGTGGATAGGCGAGCAAGGGAAAGACGTTGATCTGGTTCTATGCCTCGACCCCGATGACGCAGGACAGAAGGCCGTCAAGGCCGTTAAAAAAGCCCTGGCCGATTTCCCGAATGTGAAGCTCTTTAATGCCGAGCTGCCGCGAGACGAAGACATCAACGACCTCCTCATCAATCGTGGCCCTGGCGCGGTCTTTGACTGCCTCGACAATGCCAAGCACATACAAGGCGGCGTAGCGAATCGGAAGAACCAGGAGATCATCAAGGAACACTCAGAGCATCGCTCAAAGCTTAGAGCCCTGGGAATGTGGGCCGAGCCGAGATACTACACAAACAAGCACAAGGGGAAGCTGAGAAGCGCGGCTCAATTCCTCCGCGATGTCGGCGACCCTCGATGGAAGACCATCAACAAATTGGCGACGAGTGGCGAGACAAGCGAATACAAGGTTTCTGAATACGCCGATGGCTCGCGAGAGAGCAGCGGCGGCCAGAAGAAATACTCAGACGCGACTCTCTACCAGGCCGCCCAGGTCCGAATCTGGAACGGCGCGGTATGCGACTGGTTCAGGTCCAAGCTCGCCGAGATGGGCGAAAGCGTCTATGTGGGCACAGTGCCATTTGACAGCCGCGAAGACGCCGAAGAGAAGCGGCGCGGCCTGGGCCAGTTTGCCGACTCCAGACATGCGCCCGACATGATGGTTTTGACCGATCCAGCACGGGGCCGCCTGGTCGTTCTTCTCACGGGCCAGGCCGATGCAAAGGCCATCTCAAGAGTTGGAGCAAGCGCCCCAGACATCGAGCTATGGGAGAACGACAAAGCCATCGTCGAACGAATCATGCCTTGCTGGTTCGGCGGGGCCGACTATATCTTCGACCAGCTCGACGAGCCCCAATCGTCAATCGCTCACGATCCGTGGATACTTAAAAGATTCAACAGATTCAACGGGCGCGGCCTGTTCGCGACCCCTCCGGCGAAAGCTTTTCGAGATAAGAGCCGCGAGGAAATGAAGCTGTTAAAAGAAGCTCGGGACGCTATAAGCCTTGCCAACGATCCAAACCGACGAATTCCCATCCGTGAGCTGTTCGTGTCGGCTAACAATCATTCGGGCCTGGTCGCTGCTATCACCTTCGAGCCCTGCTCATTCGATAATATCTCAAGAATCAATCTGGGCATGAGCCCCAATTTCAATCCTGACAGCGCGGGGAATCTTCTATGCCAGGCCGACTACAGAAACACCTGCATTGATCTAATCGAATGGCTCAACAAAGAAGAGGGCTTGAGCCTGGACATCTCAGAATTCCCAGGATCAAGGCGCTACATGAAAGCCGCCCAGGAGGCCGCCGAGCCCACGCGGGAATACTCGCCCCCGATTGACTACGGCGGCGAGTATGACCTTCTAATCGATTAGCTCAACCACGACACATAATGACGCAGCAACCAAACCGGCCAGGCCGGGAAGGCCGACCCCTGGCTTTCTCGTTCTGGCTTCGTTTTTTTTGGGGCTTTTCGTTTTGATTTTCGCAAGAGAATTTTAGTTTCTGGATTTGGAGGCCTTTTTTTCCTTTGCGTTTGCTCTCTCGTTCTTTGTTTCTAATCCTCGACTCAGCTATGAGCCCTTATGTACTAACTTAGGGTTTATCGTTTATCTTTGGATTTAGCCCAAGCGGTACAAACGCAATCGGACATTCAGGAAGCTCCTTGGACTCTATCAGGATTCCTGGTTCTTCCGTTCCACAGATGAGCGCCTCAAGATCTCTGTTTCTAGAAAAGGCATCAAGAATCGAATTTGTATCGCGTTGCGTGATTTGGATTTCTTCGGCGGTGATTTCACCGGCTATTAACTTTGAGGCGTTCTCGATCAAATCTCGCAAGCAATCAGGAAAGGCCAGGCTCTCGTTCAGGCCGTCAAGGTTTAGTCCCTCTGGCAGTTCGGCGACTAATTCTCGTAGCTTGTCATTCTGGGCCGCGTATATGACCAGGACGCCATAAAGTATCGCTGACTCTTTGGTGAAATTGCGAGCGCCTGAGCGCCGACCTATTATCACGGACTTGTGAAGCCGCATCATTCTTGAAACTTCGGTCGCGTTCCCGTCAAAGAATCCGCAGACTCTTCTTATTGCTTCGCGGGCTGGGAAACTGTCTGATTCCATCTCTAAAACGTCCTCTCAGTCATGCATCTTTTCATGCTTCGTCATAAGTTAGGCATAGAATATACACTAGATGCGATGTATGACAGTGTGTATTATACCCATCGTTCATACCCAATAAATACAGGTGATATCAAAATGTCAGGTCGCGAAATACTGTCTGATGCTTATCTTGAATCGGTTATTCGAAAGAGGGGCGAGCGGAGATCAGGCGACATTCACACGGGCGGCTTTATCACCTGTCCCTTGTCTCAACTGCCCGGCTGGCCGGTTCATATGATCGCCGTCTTTTATCGAAATCGGCTCCTGGCTCATTGCGATGACTGCGGTTTTAATTTCGGCCTTTACGGCAAATATTGGAGCCACAAGCCTTGGAAGGAATGGGTCGCCCAGGGCGGAAAAATCGAGAGCAAGCCGCCGCCGCCGCCCTACTCCCTGAACGTCGATGAGGCCAAGCTTTGGCTCTCTGTAATGCCGCACTTAAAAACCCAGCTATTCCCAGGATTCAAAAGGAATTGAACCATGACTGAGCCCTATGTATATGACCCCAACGGGAACGTCATCCCCCTCTCCGATTACCAGGCGAGATACGGCCCCCAATACAACCAGAGCGCCCCGGTGGCCGAGCCCGAGCCGGTGCAAATGATCCCTGAGAGCGCGACCATCAAGGTTTTTCGGCGAACGCCTCGACAGTATGAAGGCTTCTATTGCTCCTTCCCTGCTGTGAAGGTGAACCAGGTCGAAACGGAAGTTCAAACCGAATTTGGCGGCGGCCTCTTTGAATTCCAGATTTGGAACGCTGGCCAAAAGCTCAACGTTTGGAAAACTAAGCTTTTGGGGCCGCCGATGGACAACGCCCGCGAGTTAATCCCACAGGCCGACCTGGACGCCGAGCAGCTCGCCGAAAAGCCGATGTGGCAAAATGGGAGTCCAGGAGGACCGCCGACCAGGCCAGGCCAGGCGAACACCAACGGCTTACATATGCGGGCTGATGGCTCGGCGATGTTCGAGAGCTTTTCCATGTCGGGCGACGAATGGTGGCGCACTCAGTACGCAGAGTTACAAGGCAAGCTGGCCAGGAGCGAGCGCAGAATTCAGGAGCTTGAGGAAACCGCCAGGCGTGAGCGAGACGAAAAGGGCGAACTGAAGGCGGAAATCGCCAGGCTCAAAGAACGGCACGAAGCGCAAAAGCACTTCCAAGAACTCGCGAACGAGCTATCAACGGCTAAGTCAGGATCATCGAACGACCTGATGGCCTTGCTCCTCCCAAAGCTATTAGACAATAGCCTGGCCAAAGGGAAGACCGAATCATTAAGCGACCAGCTCGATACCCTGGAGAAGCTCAAGAAATTGGCTGGAGGCGATCAGGCCCCCGGTGGAAACAGCGACGGCATCGAATTCGTCAAGGCTTTGTCTGATATGGTGGCGAAGGTCGCACCAGTCATGATGGGCGCACCTGGCCCAGCGCCAGCCGCCGCCCAGCAACAACAACCGAGCCCTGCGGTTTCAGCCCCTTACGCGACCGCCGATTTTAAGAAAGTTCTCGAAGAGGGCTTGCAAAACACGCCGCAAGATTTCGCGGCCTGGGCGGCCCGAGCTGCGCCGACTCTCACGCAAGCGGGCGCTGATGCGCTTCTAGCTATCGGCGATGATGCCGCCTCGATGGGCCAGGGCATCGCGACCTGGGCCACGCATTTACCAGGCGTGGACGTTCATACATTCGTAAAAGTCTTAAGGGAAAACCCGCCTCTAATGGGCTGGGCAATGGGCGCAGTCAACGCGCTAAAAGGAAATTTGAGAAATGCCTAAATTTGATCTCGGCGCGAACGGCGGCTCTTCGCCGTCGAAAAGCGACCTCGAAAAAGAAGAATCTGATAAAATCTGCCATTTGGGCGCTGTGCCGAAATGCGTTAAGTCGGCCTGCCCGATTTGGAATCCTGACGAGTCAGAATGCCAGGATGTTATCGAGCGAGATGAGAGGATTTGCCTGTTGAACCGCACGAATGCGGCGATTGATACGCACGGCGAAGGGATCATCATGTTGCTTGCTCAACAATTCAGCCCAGGGCCGCGACCGGCCAGGCCGACTGTTGAAAAAATCAACGATAACTAAAACGATACGGGGCGTGACCCCCTAAAGCCTTGCATACTGGGCCTCGCGTCGATTACGATTTGACGCGAGGCCCAATCTATGCACATCGCGATCCTAAAAAACGACGCATCGGCCATCGATGCTACTGTCAAAACCGTGACCGAGCTTGCCTTCAAGCCCGAGGATACGCGGCCTGTTCGTGCATTTGCGCTCATGATAATCGCGGGCACAAAGACCCCTGATGAGGCCGCCCAGCGCCTCTTCACCTGGGTTCGACAGCATATAAAATATCAGTTCGATCCTCGAAATCGCGAGTTTGTGCAACGGCCCTTGTTCCTGCTTCAACACGGGGCCAGGCGCACTCATCTTGCCGCTGGCGATTGTGACGACCACGCCGCCGTCCAGCTCGCCCTTGCCTCTTCGCTCGGCTACAAGATGCGAATCGTTCTAACGGAAAATCCCGAGACGCCCGGCCCCTCAGACGATCCTTGGTGGGAACATATCCACGTTGAGATGGAAGTCGAACCGAACCGCTGGCGGCCTATGGATTCTTCGCTTGAATTCCTGCAATTTGGCGAGCGAGCGACGGGCTCACGGCGAAAATATATTGACCCCGAGGCCCTGGGCGGCCATATCCTCGACGGGCGGCCAAGCCTTGGTTTTATGGATATTTTTACAAAGGGCGTCGGGATGATAACCGACATCACAGTCGGGATTATCAGCGGCGAGGCCACAAAGAAAGCGGGCAAGTGGGCTGCTCATGCGTCGGCGATGTCAAGCCAGGCGGAAGCTCACTATTTAGAAGAGCAGGCCAGGCTAAACTTTGAGGGCTCTCAGCTCGCCCTTGAAAGGCTCGATGCAGCCAGGCGCGAGGCCGAGACGTTCGCAGCCCTAGAGAAACAATCAAGACGGGGCGCAATGATGCCTCTATATGTTGCGGGCTCGGCGGCTCTCGCCGTGTTTGCTTACACACTTTGGAGGAAATACCGATGAGCAGAAAAAGACGAATGAAGCGCCGCCTGGCCGGGCCACAAAGACCATCACACCTGGGCGCTTCAAGCGCCGATATAGGGGCCAATTTCTTGAGCGAAAAAGACGCGCCTTATGCAAAGCTTGGCGCATCTCTGTTTCCTGGCGCAGTCGATATCATCGATGAGAGCTTTGGCGAAATCACAAACACGATGGGCATCGATGACTATATCTCGGGCGATGACCTTTTGGACCTGGGCTTGGAGGCTTCGAGCCAATACGGCGACTATGGCCAGGCCCAAACTTTGGTCAAGAAGGGCCGAGTCGATACAAGCAAGTCAGGGTTTCTCTCTGGCTTTTCTACGCTTCACTATGCAGCGATGGCCGCCGGGGCCGCCGCTCTCGTTTACTTTATAACTAAGAAATAAGCCGCCGAGGCTAAGGAAACAAACATGTCAAACGCATTAACAGCTCGGCGAATCCGCCGAAAACTTCGCCGCAAAGATCGCTCGCGCCCTGCCCTGGGATCGTTCGATTTTGGCGGGGCCTTTGGCGGCCTGGCCAGTGCTGGAATCGGTATATGGCAAGGGATGGAGGCTCAAGACCTCGAAGAAACCCGCATCAAGGCCGAGCGTGACATCGCCATATCGAAGGCGAACGCCGAGGCCGCCGCCGCCGCCGCCGCCGCTGAACGCGCTCATGCTCTCGCAATTGCCGGGAAGTCTTCTGGTGGTATTCCTGTTTGGGCTTATGGGGCCGGGGCTGCTGGCCTTGCTCTCGTTGCCTTTCTCGCGTTCAAACGATAAAGCAAGGAGGGCCTGATGGCTCGAAATTTAGGATGCTGCGCCCAGTGTAGCACTGAGAATAGCGGAGGCTGCGCCGGTTGCGTGGCCCCTGCTAATGGTGGCCGCCCGCGTCGTCGGGGGAGTCATCGCGGCGGTTGTTACAACGCGCCCCAAGCGCCTTATAATCCTGTTGGCGTCTTCGCTGCTCATCTTCCGAGCTGGCAAAGAAAGATGAAGGATATCGTCGCCGAAGAGCGCGAATTTGTAAATTCCCAGGATGGCATCACAAGCGAGAATGCAGGCGACCCAAAGTGGCTCGCGGGCTTGATCGCCGGTATTATCCTTGTCTCCTGGCTCAAGTAAAGGGGTGTTTAGTGGCTGGTAAACAGTATCACCGCAGACGGGCCGCAGCTCGGCGAAAGCGGAATCTTCAGGGCTCGCACCTGGCGAACAAAT
>Ga0315336_1005456_pt1 | contig 13875 bp, 9 predicted proteins | sample ASW5metaG_FD_204512 | JGI IMG/M metagenome (GOLD analysis project Ga0315336, IMG submission 204512) | Ammonia-oxidizing marine archaeal communities from Monterey Bay, California, United States - ASW #5 | ecosystem: Environmental > Aquatic > Marine > Intertidal zone | place: USA: California...
GGACGAGGTCCGCGCGGCGCCGGCTTCCATGCTCGGCTTCGCCAGCTGGCTGCACGGCGACGGCGCCAAGGCCTGGTGCGCGCTCGACCAGGTGCCCGTCGATCGGCCCTACTCCATGGCCGCCATCGTCGCCTCGGCCTTGCAGAACGGCATCCACCCCCGCGAGTGGGAGCGATACCAGACCCAGATGCGCGACGTCGCCGCCGACCTGGACGAGTCCTTCGTCCCCAAGCCACCCGGCCAGCAGCGCGACATCCCGGTCGCGCAGCCCGTCACCGACCGCCCGGCCCCGGGCCGCTGAGGAGGACCGCGATGAACCACGACGACGACACCCCGGTGCAGCACAGCGCGACCGAGCGACAGCTGCGACGCCTGGTCGTGCCCGAGCCCGCGGCCTACGCCGTCGACAAGCGCCTTGACGTCATCCACGAACCCGACCTCGACCTGCTGTGGGGAGGCCAGGAATGAGCACCCCTCGCACCGACGTCGATGAGTGGGTGCTCGCGAGCGCGGCGGAGGTCGCCCAGAATGTTGCACGCCACGGCGTGCCCATCACGTGGTCGGAGGCAGCGGAACGGCTGCGACACACCGTCGAACTGTTGTCTGGGCCGGTTTTCGTCGTTGACGACGGTGGCACGTTCACTCCGTTGCCCCAGCAGGAAATTCCCAGGTGGCAGGAGACCGGGTTCGCAGAGTCTGTCGCCTGCGCTGCCGTTCACTACGCAGGCCAGCCCTACTACCCGGAGAACCCCCAGAGTTCGCGAGTCGAGCTCGCGGTTCCCTGGGACACCGCAACTGCGCTGGTGCATCTGCTCAGCGCACTCTTGGTTGCGCGGCTCACCGGCCCCACTCCCAGCTGCAACCAGGAACAAGTTGAAGCGGCGCAGCTGCTGAACAGGCTCAGCGCCGACGTGGCCTTCGAGTTCTCGCGTGACGACGACGCACTCCTGGGCGACGAGGAGAAGGTGGGGGAGCGCGTCTACCTCCTGATGCGATCCTGCGATGTCTGGCAGGCACTGGAACTCCTGGACAACGGGAGGGAAGCGCTCCGGCTCGCCGGCGTAACGGACATGGAGATCTTGGACCTCACCCTTTGGGAGGCCAGCCGCTGGCTGTTCGGACCCTACGAGCAGGCGTCATGAGCACCCCGCACGCCGACGTCGACGACGCCGACAGGCTGGCCCGCGTCAAGCTGAGCAGTGCCATCGAGCCCGGCGACCTGCGCGTCACCGGGCTGGTCGGCGAGCTCGGCGCCGTCAAGGTCCTCGACTACCTCGAGGCCGCCGGCGAAGTAGAGAATCACTGGGGCTTCACCATCGGCCGCGAGCTCGCCCACGTCGATCCCGGCAAGGTCCTCGAGCAGGCCGTCGATCGGGGCATCCGGTTCGTCATCCCCGGCGATGCCGAGTGGCCCGACCGCCTCGCGGGCCTGCGTGGCGCCGGCGCACTGCACGATCGCGGCGGCGAACCAGTCGGGCTGTGGATCAGGGGAGCCGGCGACTTGACCCGGCTCGCAGCTAACGCGGTGGCCGTGGTTGGGTCGCGTGCCGCGACAAGCTACGGCACACACCAGGCGACGGAGCTGAGCCGGGACCTCGCGACCATGGGCCACACCGTCGTCAGCGGACTCGCGTACGGCGTGGACCAGGCAGCGCACCGCGGCGCCCTCCTCGCCGGCGGCCCGACCATCGCCGTCATGCCCTGCGGGGTCGACCGGCCCTACCCGGCCGCGCACGCCCAGCTGCTCGAGGCGATCGCCGACCGCGGCCTGGTCGTCGCCGAGGCGCCACCGGGAACCGCGCCCACCCGCGCCCGGTTCCTCGCCCGAAACAGGATTGTCGCCGGCCTGACCGAAGGCACCGTGGTCGTCGAGGGCGCCATCCGCAGCGGCACCCTCAGCATGGCCCGGTGGGCCGAGGCCCTGCACCGGCCTGTCATGGGCGTCCCAGGGCCCGTCACCAGCGCCGCCTCGGTCGGTGTGAACCAGTTGATCCGGCTCGGCCAGGCCAGCATGGTCACCACCGCCCAGGAGGTCATCACCGACCTCACCACCCACGCCTCGGCGGCGAGGGGTCAGCTCGACGAGTCCTTCGTCCCCGGGCCGGTGCGCTCGCCGCGGGGCCAGGCCCCGAGCTCGATCGCGCCGGCCTCCGCGCCTCGACGATGAGCCCAACCGCGCCCCTGTGGATAACCCGATGTCGCCGGCGTCCACGCCTACGCTGCTGAACTGACAAGGAGGCAACACCGATGATCAACCTGACCGACCCGCCGGCCGCGCCGGCCGTCCGCGTCGACTGGATCTGGACCGTGAGCGTTGAGCGCGTCCTGGAGGGTCCGCCGGACCTGCTCAGCTGGGCGAGCTGACCAGCTGCTCGTGACAAGCGAAATGCGGCTCCGCCGCGACGTCGACGCGCTCTGCCCGACGCCGCGGCACCGCGACGTGCCCGGCAGCCTCCAGGCCGCCCGGGCGCACTGCCGCGAGCAGCTCGAGGAGGCCGGCTGGACCGCGGAGGAGCGGGTCTTCCGCCCGCGGCCGGCGCCGCGGCTCTCTGACGCCGGGCACCCGGTCTCGCCCCTGGCCATGCGCTGGATGTCCGACCTCGAGGGCGTCAACCTGCTCGCGACGCCACCCGGCCATCCTGGCCACCAGGCCGGCGACGTCCTGCTCATGGCACACCTCGACACCGTCCGCTGCAGTACCGGCGCCGACGACAACGCCTCGGGCGTCGCCGTGACACTCGAGGTCGCTCGTCAGCTGCGAGGGCGCGACCACCGCGTGGTGATCGCGCTCGTCGACCTCGAGGAGCTGTGGCACCTCGGCTCCCGCGAACTCGCGCGGACGCTTCCTCGCCCGGGCCTGGTGGTGTGCCTCGACGCCGTCGGCTTCTTCGACGAGCGACCGCGGACCCAACGCCTCCCTGCCGGCCTCGGGCTACGGTTCCCGACACTGGCCCGCCAGTTGCGCATGAACGAGCACCGCGGCAACTTCCTGCTGGCCGTCCACCGCAGATCATCGGCGGCCTTCGCCGCCTGCTGGGCACGCGCAGCCACCGCGGCCGGTCTGCCGGCAGCCCAGCTGCGCGACCCGCGCTGGAATGGCCGCGGCCAGCGGATCACGCACTGGGTCAACCCGCTCCTGATGGATCTCGACCGATCCGACCACGAGCCGTTCTGGCGCCGCGGCATCCCCGCCGTGCTGCTGAGCGGCACCGCGACCCTCCGCAGCCCGCACTACCACCGCGACTCCGACACCCCGGACACCCTCAACTACGCCCGGCTCGCCCAGGTCGCCGACTCCCTGGCCGCCACGCTTGCCGGTGCCCCGGCCGACCCCGGTCTCGCCGAGCGACGCTAGCCGACCTGGCCGGTCCAGTTCGGGTCAACCGGGACCGGAATCAGATCCTCGATCGGCAGCCAGTCCATCTTCACGACCGGCTTGAGCGCGGCATCGTCGTGCCAGACCACCAAGGCCTCCCAGCGTCGGCCCTCGCGCTTCCAGTCGAGGACGAGCCCCCGGGACGGCTTGAGCCGGCCCGTGTTCCTGATCAGAACGAACCGCACGTCGCCGTACGGTCGCCACGCGTCGTGCTTCGGCGGGTTGGCAGACACAGCGTCACTCACTCGGTGCTGAGCAGCTCGGCCGGCACTCTTCGACCGTGGCCCAGCGCCCAGGCCGCAGCTGCGCCACGTAGACGACTCGGCCCTCCCACAGGTGGCCAACGCGGCGCCACCCCAGGAGCAGGCCGGGGCGAGGCTGCGAGCCGTCGACGGGCACGCTGACCCAGCAGTGTCGCCCTGGGTGATCCTGTCCTCGGGCCGCGCTGCTGTTGGCCTGCGGCCGCGCTGGCTCTTGGGCGTGGTCGACGCGCACACGGTCCTTCAAGGGGATGCCCGCCCCGCGCCCGTACCCGCCACCTGCCATGCCTCTCAGGGTAGAACAAATGTTCGAACCCGTCGCAGTGCTGGCCTTCCTAGGGGTGTTGGTAAGAACGCTGTCATAAGGCGTAACGAGCGCTGGGAGCGCTGGGGTCAAACTGGCGCGGGCCGATTGTGCGGGCCTGGCTCAGATCGGCGCTCTCAGCGCCAACGCGGCTCCGTGGTCGTCGCGGAGGGTCTGCGCTTCGCTGAGCGTGGATCTCAGCCGACTCGGGGCCTTTTGGGGTAGCACTGGGCGCAGTAACGGTGTCGGGAGGTTGTTGAACACGCCGGGTTGTTGAAGAAGAAGTTTCTGAAGGAATCGGCCGGCGGCGGCCGCGTGCTGGCGCTGGTCTTCAGGAATCGATCGTTTCTTGACGATGGGCCACTCCGCTCCCAGGCCACGTCCAATGCTCAACCAGCTCGTCGAGTTCGAACGACCGATCCACGATCGGCGATCTCTCACATCTCACCGACTCCCAGGTGCCCGTCGGCGGGTTCGCCCCCAGCCGGATCCGAGCCATCGCGTCGGTCATGCACCGCTCTCAGGTGACGGGGGCCTTCGCCGGGCGGCGGGTCGAGGGGGCTCCGGAACGGTGCGCCGGTGGCTGCAGCGTTCGCCATTGCGTCGTAGGCGGCTAGGACGAGGCGCTTGGTGCGGAACTCGCCATGGTCCCGCTCGTCGTAGTTCCTGACGACGGGGAACGAGTCCAGGACGTGCTCGGTGTCGTCCCGGTGGAGTCCGTACAGGTGGAACATGGCCGCGTCGAGTTCTGCGCGGAGTTGAGCGCGACGTTCGGGGATCCAACGAAAGGGGGGCTCGGGTTCACGTCCGGTAGCGTCTACTGCGTATGACCGGATTCGATGCGAGGTGTACACGAGCTCCAGTCCTCGGGCCCGAACAAACGAGTCGAGGTCGGAATCGCACCAGAGTGGGCGTTCCGCAAACGCTGCCGGGGTAGGGCAAGCCAACTGCTTGGTCGTGAAGTACTTCATATGGGTGCCACTGAGCTTTTGCCTAGCCACGTAATCGAATATGAGTGACGACCAAACTGCTTGGAGAGCCGGTGCATTTTGGGCATCCGCGAGGTAGGCAAGTAGGAAGCCGTCTCCAACGGCGGCCTTCGGAAGAACACTGGGGACGAAGGTCCGCCACTTCTCTTGGCCGGTTATATCGCGCCACCCCAGGAACCACTCCTTCTCCCAACTGTCCGGGACGTTCTCGTCAACCGACGTGCGATCGACCCAGTAGCGCGACCGCGCCTCGAAGCAAGGATCATCGTGTTCGTCGTCGCTGGTACGCGGGAGCGTTTGCATGCGCAACTGCGCTGAAGTGGCGTTGGCATAAGTGGAGTGCCTGTGGTCGTAGTGGCTAAGCATCTTGCCTTCGTATAGGGGCAACCACCGGTCCGCGCCCTTCTGCCAGCACCATCCATCGAAGGCGGCGCCCAGTGCCTCTAGGTGTTCTTCTGTGCGGAACTGGCTGGCATCGCTGGCCATGTTGAAGAGGCCTTGCGAGAACCGGAGGCCCCATGGATTCCCGTCAGCCACGCCGTCTCTGAGGAGCACTGGGTGTCGGCGGTAGCAGGCGAGCGTTATTTCTGCGTCGCGCCGCGTGCGGAATAAGGGCAGAGTGCCCGTATTCGGATTCAGTTCTAGGATCTCGCTGCTCTGAAGGGTGAACCGTCGAGCGACCGCATCTTTCACATGACGGTTGAGGAAGCTAAGGCTCACATTCTCGACAGTTCGTCCTCCCGTGATGGACGAGACGGCGAAACGAAACGCGTGATGCACGGCGTCAAAGATCTTCGACTCGTTCTCGAAGTCGTAGAACGCCGCGAGCCGTTGGGTGCGCAACGTATCCCCGAAGAACGCCGAGGTTGTGGCGTCAGTGGCGAGCCCCGTCGGCGTAAGAATGCCGCAGCGCCCTTCCGCGGCGAGGGCACTGCGGAAGTGCTCCGCAAAGATGCTGTAGGTGTTGATCTTCCCGGTTGCACAAAGGGGGAAGCGGCCGCTGTTGCGGATGAGATGTACCTCGGCCCCGCCGCGGCGGGACTCGACCGCGAACTCCCCAGATAGAGCGGGATTGCTGGATTCGAGGGCTTTGATCATGCGCTTGCGTTCCGCTGCGTTCTTCGCCTCAGAGATCGCCGGCTCGCGGGAAGCAAAGAACTCCTTTTCGCTCATCTGCAGGGTCTCCCAAGGGGGATTGCCAAGCACCGCCGAAAAGCCGCCGGTCCACCCAGTGGCGGTGTTCGCGGGCCCTTCCTCGGGCACGTGGAAGATCTCGGGGAACTCCAGATGCCAATGGAAGAGGCGGTGTCGCGCGGCGATCGCGGCCACAGAGTCAAGGACGTGCTGTGGCGCCGTGCCATCTTCGATCTCCACAAGAGTGGCGTGAGTGATCGGCTCAGCGTCGGAGGACTTGCTTCCAAGGAATGCAGCACACCAGGCGTCGGCGACACGCAAGGCACGCACTGTGTGTTCGTCGGCGCGCGCGGTTTCGTATCGCTGAGCCGCCCAACTGATGTCAGCCAGTGTGTGCGCCGCGACGACCCGGGCCGCGACCTGTTCGGCGGCGGTGCGCTGCTCGGCGTTGCTGACGGGGATTCCAGCGGTCGTGAAGAGATCGCCACCACTGCTGCGCTGCTCGCTGTTCAGCTTCCTCCACGCGCTGACGGTCCTCTTGTCGTCGCCGGTGAGGGCCACGTAGGCGGAGTCCGGGATCCCGGGGTGAAGTAGTGCCGGCGTGGTTCCGAGCAATGCGTTGCCGACCTTGATGTGGTGGTCGAGGAACGACAGCGGGCGTCCGGGAGCCATCGCCTCGAGCCACAGGCTGACCTTAGCGAGGTCGGCGGCCATGGGGTTGAGGTCGACGCCGTAGATGCAGCGGGCCACTACGTCGTGCATGGCCTCCTGCGCGTCTGTGGGGGTGGGGTCGACCTCGCCGGTCCGGACCATGGCCAACCGGTTGGCGATGCGGCGGGCGGCGGCGACCATGAAGTGCCCGGAACCGATTGCCGGGTCACAGGTGGTCACTGCGAGTAGCGCTCTCTCGGGGTCCGACTGTTTCTCGGCATCGTCCAGGATGGGGTCGAGTGCGGTGTCTAGGACGAGGTCGACCAGCTCGGTGGGGGTGTAGTAGCTGCCCGATGTCTTGCGGTCGTTGCCAGCGAGGGTTTCCAGCGTGAATGTGTGCCGGGTGGGGTCGTGCCGCGCAACGAGCTCGAGGAGCGACTCGTAGATGGAGCCGAGCTCCTCGGCGCCGAGGTGACGGAAGTCGACGAGACGGCGAGGCTGTCCCTTGGGTTGGACGACCGACAGGTGTCTGATGGCGGACAGCAGCGGTTGGTTGCCCAATCTGGCGTCCGCGAGGACGTCGGCCGCGGTGTTGCTGAACAGGCCGCCGAGGCCGGGGAGTGCGAGTCTCGGTTCGCCTTCCTCGCGGCCGAGCGCAGTCAGCACCAGTTTGCTGGCCTCCCACAGGTCGTCGTGGGCGCTCCCGTGTCGACGGACCGCTAGGCGGCGCAGCCGGTCCGAGGAGAAGTGCTGCCTGTACCGGTCTCGCGCGACTTGTAGGGCGTCGGGGTCGAGGAGTGCGTCGCGTTCTTCGGCAACGGCCCAGAACAGCAGCCGGTAGACGGTGCGCAGAAGCGAGGCGTGCAGGTCCTCGAGCCTGATGGCTCCGCTGTCGAGGCCGTTGCGGAGCGCGGCGTTTGCGGGATGCTGCAGGATGCCGGTGCCGAGGGTCTCGATGGCCTGCTGGACGCCGTCGCGTAGCAGGGTCAGGGCGCGCACCCCTTGGTTGACTGCGGTGGTGCGCCAGCGTTCGAGCCAGCAGTCGGTCGGCACTCCGCCGGGGGGTGTCTCCACGCGTGACTGATGGACCACGAGGTAGAGCAGCGCGAATTCGGCGAACAGTTCGCCGTCGAACATCGCTTCCAGGTCGAACTCGACGTAGGCCTGGCCGGTCAGGGTGGTGGAGTCCCTCAGCAGTCGAAGGACCCGGCCGTTGGACACAATTCCCCACAGGTAGGTATCGGTGCGGTTGAGGAGCTCCTGCACCATCGCGTGCGGTGCGCGATGGGCGGCTCCGGGAACGCCGGCGGTGCGCCTGTCCAGGGGCACCCCCCAACCGAGGAGGTGGATGGGCGTTGCACCCCAACGGTGACTGACGGGGTACTGGCGCTCTCCTAGCGTGATGCCACCGGCACCGGTGAGGGGGACACGTCCGTAGCCGAGTTCGTTAAGCAACTGGGTGAGCCAGCGCTCTCGGGTGAGGCCCACGGCCGGGTCGCCCTCAGGCAGTCGGGACAGGTCGTCTCGGAAGCGTCGGTGGACGCCGAGCAGGTGGCTCCAGACACGGGCAGCGGCTTCGCGGGGGCTTTCGCCACCGAGGTGGTAGTCGCCTGACTTGAGCCCGTCGAGGTTGCCCGCGAGCACAGAGGCTAGGACGTCGGGCGGGAGAAGTCCTCCGCCGATGCGGACGGAGGTGAACGAGCCGCTCATGAGGGGGCCCCGGTGGCGGGGAGCAGGACCTGCAGGCTGAGAAGGTCGACGGGGCGTTGCGCGGTGACCGAGAGTCCGCGGCGTACGGCGCCGGCGCCGGCGCGGGCGCGGCGGTGGGCGCCGAGCAGCCGGTCGGCGTGTTCGTCGGCGACCTGTTCGAGGTGGGGGGTCAGGCTGGGGAGGCCCTCGATTACGCGTTCGGCGGCTAGTCGGGCTGCCTCAGCCGGGATGTTGCCGTTCGGGGTGGCGCCGAGCAGGGTCTCGGCACGGTGGTCCGGGAGCCATGCGGCGCTTTCGGGTGCTCCTTCGAATGCCAGGACGCGGGCATCTTCGGCGATCTGCAGGTGGCTGCCCTCGGGGGTGGGGAGGGCGAGCTGGAAGCGGAAGCGGACCAGCAGGAGAGTGGTGCGGGTGTGCACTGCCTGGGTGCGCATGACGCCGGCTCGGCGTGCTGGTCGTTCGCGCTCGGGGACCGCGGGGTCAAGGGCGCTCTCAAGGACGTAGCGTCCGATGGCCTGAACGGTCGGGTCTGTGCGCACGATGGCGGCCTCCCCTCGGCCTGCGGGGGGCTCGCTGCGAAACAGAAGGGGGTCGTGCAGCCCGACGGGGAGGCTGTGCCGTAGTCCGAGGGGGAGCGTTGCGAGCACCGCGGTGAACCCGTGGTCCACTTCGCTGACGGTGGACCCGAGTGCGCGCAGGGTGCGGGTGAGGAACTGCTGGAGGTCACCGTGGCTGCCGAGGGCTTGGCGGATCTCGTCGACCTCGGCGACAACTTCTTCGGGCTTGATGCTGTGCTGCGCGAACCGGGTGCGTGAGGTCTTTTCCTTTTCCGCTGCTGACTGCCAAGCGGTGTCAAGGGCGAGTGCGCGTTCGTCGAGGCCGAGATCGAGGGTGAGTTCCTCGGAGGTGTGGCCACGTAGGAGGAGCCCTTCGGCGAGAGCGTCGACGAGGCTGTCGCCGTTGCCCGGGACGGGGACTGCGACGCCGGTGGCCTTGGCGATGGCGCGGTGCTTGCGGATGAGCACGTCGAGCACGATGCCGTCGATCCCGTTGTCCTCGCCGTAGAGCGTCATGGCGCGCACGACGTCGTAGCGTTGACCGAACCGGTCCACGCGGCCCTCGCGTTGTTCGTGCCGGGTGGGGTTCCAGGCCAGGTCGTAGTGGAGGACTGCTGAGAACGCTTCCTGGAGGTTGACACCCTCGGAGAGGCAGTCGGTCGCAACCAGGACATGGCTGCCCGGCTGGTCGACGAGCTGCTGGATGCGTCTTTCGCGTTCTGCGGGCGGGAGCATCCCGGTGACGACCCCGACGGTGACGTCGGCGCCACGCTTTCCGGACAGCGCGGCGCTCAGGTGCTGGCCGACGTAGTCGGCGGTGTCGATGAATCGGCAGAAGACGATGGGTGTGTAGCCATCGGCGAGCGTTGCTTTGACCTGGGTGATCAGCAGGGCGAGCTTGCGGTCCTGGTCGGGCCCGTCGAGCTCAGCTGCGCGGCGTGCGAATGCCAGGAGCCGGCGTCGCTCCGCGGATCCTTCGGTTGCCTGTGGGTCGTCGGAGTCGTGCACCAGCGCCCCGGGGGTCATGTCGATGCCCTCGAGGGTCTCCTCATCGGCGCTGTCCAACACCGCGGCCCGGCCCATGGCGTCGATCTCGTTGACGTCCTGAACGTCCGCGTTCGAGGCCCGGGTGCGCAGTGTGGCTGCAGCGGCGCGAGGGCTCGACGCCAAGGCACGCAGCAACGCGAGTGCGGACCACCAGCGGACCCGGCCCCGGGCACCGTGGGCACCGTCGCGGACCTGCTCGCGCGCGTAGGCGAGGACGTCGTCGAACAGGTCGCGGTAGGCCGGGCTGAGCAGGTAGGGGACGTCGCGGGTCTGGCGGTCGCTGGGGAAGGGGGTGTCCTCGTCCAGGTAATGCCGGATGTCGGCGCGACGACGTTGCACGAAGTGACGGGCGAGCAACGCACGACCGGAGTCGGTCGTCAGGTCAGCGGTGCCCAGGTCGGGGTGGCACAGGCCGACGAGGTTCGCGAACGCCGCGTCGTCTCCGGAGTGCGGGGTGGCGGTGGCCAGAACGAGGTGGCGTTCCTGGTCAGCGGCCAGTGAGCGCAGCAGCTCGTAGCGCTGGTGCCGGGAACGTTGACCCACGCCGCTACCTGCCACGGAGTTGTGGGCCTCGTCGACGATGACGAGCTCGGGGCAGCGCAGCAGGAACTCATGCCGGCGCCGGTCCGACTTGATGAAGTCGGTGGAGACGATGACGTGCGCGTACCTATCGAAGAGGGACTCGTTGAGCATCAACCCGCGTTCGAGACCCTTCACCGTGCTGGTTAGCACGAGGGCGGCGTCGATACCGAACTTTTCGCGCAGCTCGCGTTGCCACTGTTCGGCGAGGGCAGGGGAGCACAGCACGGCCAGGCGTTTGACGGTTCCTTGCGCCAGGAGCTCGGCGGCGATCAGGCCCGCCTCGATGGTCTTGCCAATGCCCACGTCGTCGGCGATCAGGAGGCGGGTGGTGTCTTGGCGCAGCGCCAGCATGAGGGGGACGTACTGGTAGTTCCGAGGGCTCACGCTGATGCCGGCTAAGGACCGGAAGGGTCCGGCCGAGGACTGGAAGCCGACCCGCAGCGCGGTGCGCAGCAGGTCGGTGGATGCGGCGTCGCCCAGGTCTTCGACGGCGGGCGCCGGGAAGGTGGCGGCCTCGACGCCTTCGTCGGGGAAGACTCCAACGACGTCATCCGCGCCCCCGCCGAGGGGCTGCAGGAGCAGGAAGTCGGGGGTGGTCCCCGGCAAGACGACCCATTCGCGGCCGCGGGCGCGCACGAGGCCGCCGACCGCGATGCCGAGGGTCTCGGTGGTGATGCTCAACCGGGGTTCCTTCCGGGTCCGAAGATCCAGCGGTGGCGGGAGATGACTGTGGCCCAGTCCTCTGCGTGGTGCACGCGGACAACCGTCCAGCCCAGGTTCTCCAGTCGATCTGCCGCACGGCCGTCACGCTCATGCTGGTGAGCGTCGTCGTGATGGGGCCCGTCGACAAAGACCGCGACCGGGTTGCCGGGGATGTCGTAGATGAAGTCGGGTCGGGCGTCGGCGAGGCTGACGCTGCGTTGCGCGTCGTCGGGCAGCCGGTACCCGTGTTCGTTGAGCCAGTTGATGAAGCGCCGTTCGAGTCCGGAGTCCGAGAGGGCGTCGAGCCACGCCTGCTGGGCGGGTCGGTCGCGGCCTCCGGCGCCGCTGGTGACGACTGCGGTCATCAGCTGTCGCAGCAAGGGGACGATGGTGTGTCTGTCGATGCTGCGGTGCTCGTACTGGTTGCTGTAGGACAGCAGGCAGTCGTAGCAGCCCTTCTCGCACCGTTCCCGCGCGCCGGGCGCCTTGCCGAGGTCGGTTCCGGTGTCGGGGTCGTAGTGGATGAGCTCGAGTGCGGTGCGGGCGACCCGGGCGAGCGTGCTGGGTTCTTCGACGAGTCGGCTGAGCGCTCCGGCGCCTCCTTCCGCGGACTCCGTCAGGAGCATCCGGCCGCGCGTTTGCGGGTCGGGCAGCTCGACGCTGTCGAGTTCGGAGTCCTCGAGCTGGAAGGTTGCCTCGGCGGCGCGTTCCAGTGCGGCTCGCAGGGTGACGGTGACGGTCTCGGACGTGGGTGTGGACAGGCGCACGACGAGCAGGTTGCGGCGGTCTTCGACGTAGGGGGTGACCTTCTCTTTGACGGTCACATCCTCGGCGGCGTCGAGGCTGTCGGTGTCGACGGTGTTGTCGGCTGCCTTCTTGTCGGAGAGCCAGTTCCCTTCGCGCAGGTCGAGCCAGAATCCGCGGTCGCCTGGCTGCTTGCGGCGGCGGCGTCCGACGTTGGCGATCCGGATCTCTGCCGCGTCGGCGTGCACCAGCTGCAGGATCGGCTTTCCGTCGACAACCGCGTCGGCGGTGGTGAATCCGGCCCGGTCGCCGCGGTCGGCGAACCGGAAGGACACCTCGAGCTCGAAGCCTGACTTTCGGCGTTCCTCCTCGTCGCTGCTGATGCGTTCACGTCGGCGGGTGTAGACGGTCTGGAGTCGTAGGAGCCCGTACTGGCTGACGCCGAGCGGGGCCTGGCAGTGTTCGCATGTGTCGGTCCCGACCACGACGGTGTGGTGGTAGCCGCAGCTCTCGCAGCGCTTAGCGGTCTCGGTGATGGCGCCGGTGGCGGTGGTGTCGTCGGGGTTGCGTGGGAGCTGGACGCGGGTGACCTCGTAGCGGGCTCCCTCGTGGTAGATCAGCGAACCGGGACCGAACTCGTTGATCGCGACGAATCGGGGACGTTGCAGGTAGTCGCCGTCGACCTTGGCGCCCCGCCGGGCGGGGATGTAGGCGGCCAGGGGCAGACGGGGGAAGGAGTACCCGGGTAGGAACCCTTCGCTGGCGAGGTAGCGGTAGGAGTAGAAGTCGGTGGCGCCCGCCTCCCGGTCGTCATTGCGCAGGAGGATGAGCTGGTTGCGGGCATCGGCACGGCGGCGTTCGGCCTGTTGCTTGTCGCGTCGGCTGGAGCGGGTGTTGATCGCGAGCTTGTTCTGCTCGTTGTACTCGGTCAGGGACGCCTGGAAGAGCTGCCGCCACCGCTCGAAGGATTCGTCGAGGAGCCGTGCGGCGTTGTGGACCTGGTCGTGCACCCACGTGTCGTTCCACCAGGGGGGCTCGTGGCCGGCGGCGGACCAGGTGCGTCGCAGGTCTGCCATGACCCGACCTGCGGTCTGCTCGGCGCGGCGAGTGGCGTTCGGGTCGGTGAGCGCGCGCCACAGGTTGGGCAACAGGCGCAGCGAGGGGGCGTCGCCGTCGGCCTCAAGCAGGTCGGTGATTGAGGAGTGCAGGGATTGGTCAGTTTCGGCCAGCCAGATCGCATGCAGGTGGGAGCGGATGAGGTCTTCGTTGGCGAGGTCCAGACGGGGCGCGATCACCGACCCGGCGACCATGTCGCGTGAGCGGCGGAACCAGTAGCTGTCGTGGGCGTTCCCGGTGGAGCAGTAGGTGAGCACCAGGGCGGGCTGACCGCTGCGGCCGGCACGACCGGAGCGTTGCGCGTAGTTGGCGGGCGTCGGCGGCACGTTACGGAGCCCGACCGCGTTGAGGCTGGAGATGTCGACGCCGAGTTCCATGGTGGGCGAGCAGTACAGCAGTGGCAGCTCGCCGCTGCGGAAGCTGTCCTCGCGTTCAAGGCGAAGCTGCTGGGGCACCTGGGCGGTGTGTTCGCTGGCGTGCATGCCAGCGAAGCCGGAGGCGAGGTCGCGGTAAAGGTCGCGGAAGAACGGGTTGACCCGAGCGGTGGCTTCACCCTGGAAGGCTCGGCGCAGCGGGTCGGGTGCCCCGGATTGGCCGTCACCGGAGATCCAACGCAGAGCGCCTGCCCGGATCCTGTACTCGGGCCCGTCGACGCCGTCGGTGCGCGCGAGCAGGCCGGCATCGGTGAGGACCCCGAAGAGGT
>Ga0315336_1005457_pt1 | contig 13874 bp, 12 predicted proteins | sample ASW5metaG_FD_204512 | JGI IMG/M metagenome (GOLD analysis project Ga0315336, IMG submission 204512) | Ammonia-oxidizing marine archaeal communities from Monterey Bay, California, United States - ASW #5 | ecosystem: Environmental > Aquatic > Marine > Intertidal zone | place: USA: California...
GCGCGCCCGCGGTTAGGCTATCGATGGCTGCCAGGTGGCGAAACAACCAGGGATTGTCACAAACTACCAAGGTACACGCTTCGTTAGCGGCCGTTTCGGCGACTATAGCGGACCATGCCAGCATCAACCCAAAGTCCGAGACGTTGGCGGCACACGCCGGCGTGTGAGCGAGGCCGGCGGTCGGCTCAAGGCCCAGCGCGCGGCCGAGGGCAAGCCATATCCCGGCGCTGTCGTCAAATGCCTCTTCCAGCCGCCGGGGCAGGTCGGAAAGCCGTTTTGCCATCTCCAGTCCGTCCGGGGCGGCTCCGATGGCCAACCATTGCTGATAGGTGCCCGGCGGCGGCAGATCACTGCCATGTCGAAGCAGCACCGTCATCGCTTGATGAAATTCCCTTCCGGGCGCCGGACGACAATCCACATGTGGGAAGATTGGCGAGATTGTTTAAGCGATTCCTGGAACGTTTGGCGCTCTTCGTCGCTGGCTTCCAAAACCAATCGTCGTATGACAGGGTCTTCCACGCATTCGGGCTTTTCCAAGGCGGCGTTTCGTACAATATCGACGTCCAGTTCACCCGGCGTTGTGATGCTGAAGAGCTCCAGTCCGCACCGTTCGATCACCATTTCCGCCCCGGCGATGCTCAGAAACGTCAGGTGATGGGGTGGCGACACGGGTTTGGAGCGTTCGCCTAAAACCCGGATGTCGAAGCCGTCGCCGCACAATCCGGAAACCAAAATCAGACCGCCAGGACGGACTAGGTTGGCCAGTCGCATGAGCACCGCTTGCGGTTCCAGCAGGTGCTCCAGGACCTCGAAGAGGGTGACCACATCGGCGCCGTCCCGCCACGCCGGGTCCGCCGCCGCGTCCTGGGCATACCCCTCGAAGGTCTCGAAGCCCTTGCTGGCCAATTGGGCCGCATGGGCACGGCCCGGCTCCACCGCCCGCATCATGGCCGTCGGTACGAGCGCGCGGAACTCCTCTAGAAAAAGGCCAAAGCCGGCTCCGACATCGACCACGGCACCGACATCGATGCCATGCTCGGCGGCGATGCCCGCGACGCGCTCTGCGCGCGGCCGGTAGATCGCCTTGCGCCGGGCCTCGGCCACCGCCGGAAAGAAGACGTTGGCCCAATAATTGGTCGACGAACTATCACGATAGAAGTTCCCCAATGCCTTCGGCGAAGGCGCTGGGGTGACGTAAAGACTATCGCATTCGGCGCAGCGGACCAGCGAAAAACCATTTTTACGGAAGGCCGGGTTTGACGCATCACCGCGACAGCCCGGGCACGGCCGTTCTTCTAGCGGCTCGGGATGGTTCAGCAGACGTCGCCCATCCTCCGCGTTGAGGCGCAGGTATTCGGCCAGCAGGTCGGCCGGACGGATATCGGCCTCATGAAGGCTCAAGGATGTGTCCGGGATTCAGATTTGTCATTTCGACCATGCGGCGGAATCCGGCGTTGCGTTCCACAAGGTTATCGAAGGATCCGCTTTCGGAAATTCGCCCGCCGTCGAGCAACACGATCAAGTCACAATGACGGATGGTGCTGAACCGGTGGGCGATGATGATCAGAGTTTTTTCACCGCTGAGTTGGTTGATGGCGGCAGCGATCTCTTTTTCAGTTTCGGTGTCGAGCGATGAAGTCGCCTCGTCCATCACCAGTAGCTCTGGATCGTGATAGAGCGCGCGGGCGATGCCGACCCTTTGGCGCTGACCGCCCGAAAGGCGGGCGCCGCGTTCGCCGATGATAGTGTCCAATCCTTCCGACATACCATCCGTCACACTATCCAATTGCGCCAAGGAAAGAGCCAAGCCCAGGCGCGTTTCGTCAATGTCTTCATCCTCGTTGCCAAGGGCGATGTTGCGTCTCAGAGTGTCGTCAGTGATATAAATATCCTGCGGGATGTAACCGATCAGCGCCTGCCAGCCATCCATGTCATCGTGAATATTACGGCCGTCGACGTAAAGGCAGCCCTCTACCGGGTCGAGGAGGCCTAAGACAAGATCGACCAGGGTGGTTTTGCCCGCACCCGAAGGACCGACAAGAGCAACCGATTGGCCGCGGCTGATGGTCAGTTCAATGTCGTTCAGGACCAATTCACTGGTTTCGGGGTAATGATAGCTAACGCTTTCAAGTCGCAATTCTTTTTTGAATGAAAATGGCACCCTGTCACGGGTCTCTTGCTTTGGCGCGACGCCCGCGGTTTCCGCTTCTGAAACATTGATGACGTCGGCATGAATCACATCCACTGTGGCGGTGTTCTCGCGGAATGTGGTGACGGCTCCGACGATCTTGCTTAGCGACGGCATCAAGCGCATTGCGGCGACCGCGAACAGGCCGAGGGTAGGCACCACGTCCTCGATGGTTGATCCGGAAATGCTTACAAGTACCGCAACCAATAAGGCCATGGCGCCAATCGCCGCAGCTTCGATAAACAGCCGCGGCAGTTGGGGAGCCGTGATGGTCCGGGCAAGATAGGTGGCGCGATCCATATTGGGTTGGGCGAAGGCCCGGCAAAAGAAATCCTCATGATGATAAAGCTTGGTTTCCTTGATTGAGCCCAGCGCCTGATTAATCCACAGCAGAATATCGCCATCGTACTGAAGAATATGACGTCCCCATACCCGGATCTTGTGCCGGATAGCCATGTAAAAGATGGTCGCAACGCCGCCAAGAGCTAGCCCCATCAGAATGGTCGATAAAGGATCCACCAGAATCAGGACAATACTGATCCCCATAATCACCAACAGCTCCATGGTGATTTGGAGTAAGGGTAACAACCCCTTGGAAAACAGACGGTTCCCCAGAAGCGTGACATTACGAATCATTTCCATCGTGTTGCGCTGTAAATGAAAGACATAAGGTTGCTCGAGGTAGTGGCGTAACAGTGATTCGGTGAAGATGGCCCGATGATAAGTCACGAAACGGTTTTGGATAAAAATAACGGCGGCCAAGGCAATGCTCTTGAAGACAAAGAAGGCGAAAATGGAAAAACAAAAAATGACAATAAACCGGCCCCTGTCGTCATCGCCCATTATCTCGTGGAGCTGACCGAGAAACGGCACTCGGAAAATAGAGTCCGAGTTAGAAAGCAACTGCAATAACGGAAGAAACAACCCGATCCCCGCCATTTCCAGCAAGGCGGAAACCACCATAAGCGCAAACAGCCCGATGAGACCGCGCTTGGTCCGCCGATTGATGACGGCAAATATCTTGACGGCCTGATGGATCATAAGGACACACCCAAAGCCTGATGTGCGATAATGATGGTCGTCCTGGTTGTCATGTCGTCGTTCCGGGTTCAACTTTCATGATCAAGGGGGCTTTCTAAAAAACGCCGGATGAAACCCAATCCTGTTGGGCCGCTTTTCTCAGGATGGAACTGATACCCTATAATATTATTTTGGCGGACAACGCCTGGGATTTCGGCACCGTTTATAGAAATTTCCGCCGATACCGTGGACGTATCATCGGCCTGAAAGCAATAGGAATGGGTAAAGTAAACCATCGTTCCATCCGCCAGGTCATCGAACATCGGATCGGTGCTGGTGAATCGTAGTGAACGCCACCCGACGTTCGGGATGCGCACGGAGTCCCGAGTTTCCTCTTTTGACTCGGGCAAACGCACAACCCGGCCCGGGATTAAATCCAGCCCGCGATGCTCGCCAAATTCTTCGCCAACGGAACAAAGCAACTGCATGCCAAGACATATCCCCAGCAAAGGCTTGCCCTGGCGGGCTATCTCCTGAATGGGTTCGGATAAATTACGTTCCCTTAAATCATCAATGGCGGCGCCAAAAGCGCCGACGCCGGGCAGGATAATGCGTTTGCTGGCGCGTATTCTTTCCGGATCATGGGTGATTTCAAAATCCGCGCCGAACTGGCTTAATGCCTGGCCAATGCTGAACAAATTACCCCGACCATAATCCACGACGGCAATCAAAGTCTGACCTCGTGCCCTGCTTTTGCAAGAGCATGCTTTAGCTCAGGGATGGTCTGAAGCTTGTAATGGAACAAAGAAGCACAGCAAACAGCCTCGGCGCGGGGTTTATCAAGAAGATCAAGGACATCCTTCGCACTGCCGGCGCCGCCGCCGGCAATTACCGGGACGTGGACTCGTTTGTGGATTTCTTCGAGCAACGCCAGATCGAATCCCTCACGGGCGCCTTCGCAATCGACCGAAGTGACAAACATTTCGCCGACGCCCAATTTCTCCGCTTCGAAAACCCAATCCATGACATTTTTATTTGTCCGTTCGCGCCCATTGTCGGTGTAGCACTCCCAATGTCCTTCGGGCTGTTTCTTGGCCTCAATCGAAAGGACGATGCATTGGGAACCAAAGGCTTCGGATGCCTGGCTTAGAAAGGCGGGATTGTTGATGGCGGCGGTGTTGATGGCGACCTTGTCAGCGCCGCTGCGAAGCAGGGACTTAATATCCTCAATCGTCCGGATGCCGCCACCCACTGTCATTGGAATAAAGATATTCCGCGCCGCCTTTTCGACCACGGAAAGGATATGGTTTCGCCCATAAAGCGAAGCCACCGTATCTATGAAGATAATTTCGTCGGCCCCCTGTTCGTAATAGAGGCTGGCAAACTTGTTAGGGTCGCCAATAACGCGCAAGCCTTCCATATGGATGCCCTTGACGATATTAGGACCCTTGATATCGAGGCGGGCAATGATACGGGCGGGGATAGACATCTATCTGTTGGTGATTATTGATCGAAAGTGCTGGCATTGCACTCGGGGGCGCGCTGATTAATCCACCGGCAAGTCATTAGTATCAAGCCGCGGTAGCTCCAAAGCAGAACCCCGTGACAAGTCAGCTATGGCACATTTGGTTGTTACACCAATCATGCAACCACTTGATGACAGGATATCGAGTAGTGACTTGTCATAGGCTCCGTACGGATAGCACATTACCCATTCACTGGTCGGTGCGCCTAACTCCTTAAGAAAAGCCAGTGATTGATCGATCTCATGCTGCTGGTCTGCAGGGTCTAGGGTATCTAGCCATAAATGTTCATTTCCGTGGTTCCCCACATACATCCCACAGCGGATCATCGTACGTAATTGATCCATTGACATGTATAGTTCGGCCGCGAACGCCGCTGGATCGATGGAAACGTAGTCTCGGAACAGGTCGTTCGCTAACTCCTTGCGAGGCGCATCTGGGAGGCCGAATTGGAGCATTTGCTTGATGAAAACGATCTCCGTTGAATCTAACGAGGACTCCTCGGCATAAGCATGCCAGTAGTGCTCAAAGGTCTCAATTTCGTCCTGGCCCGACCGATCCGATACAAAACGGCGGATCGCTTCGATAATCGTTGCCGGATCGGGCTGAGAGGCAATGATAAAATGGATACGGTTAACATCGAGCAGAGTCCCTTCTCGGATGGCTTGGGCGGGCGGGAAGAACGTTCCTTGCCAGCCACGCTCATGTAGGAGTGGGAATACAACCAGCCAATGGTCCAAATAACCGTCGTCAAAAGTCAGCCAACAGGCTTTTGGCGGCAATTCCGTCCCACCTTTGACTGCTGCCACTACCTGCTCTGCTGTCACCAATGTGTATTTACGCGCCAAGTGTTCGAGTTGGCCGCAGAAATCTTTTATATCCCGTCCCTTTATATTCGGATATCGGGAACGTCCAAGATCCCGAACGTAGTGGTACATTATGATTGTCAGCTCTTGTGTCATTCGCTGAGCTATACCTTACGACCGACCAGGACGAACGATGAGCAGAATGGTATCAGCCGTGGGTCACGCCGAGAATTTGTGTAAACTCTTTCAGAGATGGCTTTATGCGCATCCATATCACTAACCGCAACAGCAGGCGGCAAACCATGATAGTGGATGCCGTAGAGGCGGATTGGGGTTAGGCTATACTTTTCAAATATTCGGATCAGTCCGCTCGGCGTGAACTGTAATCGGCGCTCCACGTTAATGCCGGTATCAGGATGTACCTTGGGCTGCGGCAATTGGTGATTAATCGAACGTAGCGATTCAAAAACCACGTCGTCTTTTTCTACCCCGCCAAGAACAACGGCTTCCTCCATTAGTTCGGCTAGACATCCCAATTTTTTTTCCATCGTGGTGTAGGTGTTCAGAGAGAAAGCATTAAACAATCGATTTCGTGAACTGACCGCTAAATACCCTCCATCGGCTATCCATTGAGTCGTTTTAACTAAAAACTTTTCGAGTTGATCCTCCGAAATGTATTCGATGAAGCCCATGGCGGACACACAATCAAAGGGTCCTTCGGAAGGTTCAAAATCGAATATAGAGGAGCAATAAAATTTGGCGTTGTCGGCCCTGGCTTCATCCGCAGCAATCCTACAGAGCTCAATCATCTCAGAAGCAAAGTCCACGCCAATAGCTGACTTGACATGGTTCGCCGCATAGAGGACCAGATCACCAGTTCCACACCCAATATCCAAAAGAGTCTCAACTTGGTCTGCCGTGTCGATTATGTCTAGGACACAGTCATTCCTTTGCGCGATGATGTTAACTCTTTCCGTGTGGCCAGCAGCCTGGTCTTTCCAATATCCAGCTATGGAATCAAAAAATTCAAGCGTTTGTCTTTGTTGATCTTTGAAGTCGGTCATATCTTGTCAATTCATCTCCGACTAATTTGTCCAAGGACCGTCGGCTAGGACGTCCATTAGTGAGTAGCGGGATCAAGAAACTTTACAACGGGGATGGTCTCTTTAATAAAATTTTCTCAGGTGATCTCCAAGTTTGTGGAGATCAAATTCCTGTACCACCGTCGAGGTAACAAAGCGTTCTCCGCAGCCATCCGATGAACTGATTTTATGGGGGCCGCGACCGATGAGCGGCCTTAATCAGGCCGTGCCATGTGGCCACTTCCAAGAGGCTTTGCGATTATTCGACCGGGTGACGCAAGATCCAATCGTTGCCGTCTTTCTTCCAAATATGCGGTGAACGAAACGAATCCGCCTTCTGCCAAAAGGTGTCCTCGTCGACGTTGCAATATTCAAGAAAGTCCTTGAAATATGTCTTCGGAAATTCACCGTCATATTTGCGCATCAATGCGACGGCCTCATCACGGTCAATGTGATGGTTGCGGACTTCTTGTGAGGCATCGTATGCGCAACGGCCCATTCCGAACTTAAGATACGTAAGGTAGAAGTGCATGCCGTCAATTTTATCGTCCAAACTGGGATATTTAGTGAATGTGCCGTCGGTCCGTTCGGGGTTCGGCATGAAGCCGCAATTTTCGACCGCGTAGTAGAAATTATCCTGCGGCCGCCAGAGCGTATAGTAGCTCATGTGATGGACCTCTATCTCGGCTGCTTCCACGTCTTCAAGGGTAACCGGTATGTAGGGCAACAGCTCGTTCGGGGTAAATCCTTTCTCGAGCAGCTGCTCCCATGTGTTGCCGCCAAGGAGAATATCTTTTTCTTGCCCCCTGGGGGTGGTGAAGAATTTGGTGCTCATGGTCGGCACCCTGGCCGCGTCCGCGCCCGAGCCATTCTCGCCGGAACATTCGCCATGCATGATCAATTTTATGCCGTAGTTCAACGCCGTCTTGGGCGCGACTTGCTTTTGGCCGATGATAAAAGGTTGGAAAGGGTGTCCAAGATTAAGGAACGCTTCTCGTGTCAATAGGCGGTGGACGCGTTGATCCGCGTAATAGGTAATATTTGCGAAACCGGTGGCCAGCCATTCTTCGAAATTTTGGCGTCCGATATCCGTGTACATGTTTGGCGGCCACGTGACGGTAAGCGGATGCATGCCGTATTTTTCCTTGAGAACATGGGCCACATAGACACTGTCCTTGCCGCCGCTGCCGGGAACGATCACATCGTAAGAACCGTCGGTTCCGCGGTGTTTATCGCATAACGCGGTGAGTTCTTCCTCGCGCTTTTCCCAATCAATGACGTTATATTTTTCGTCATGAAAGTTGCACGAGTCACAGACGCCGTTCTCATCAAAGAGAACCGTATCTTTTATATCCCGGTTTTTAAATTCTACCGCCGATGATGGACGCTGATTGTTGATGACGCACCGCTTGCACCATACAACCTCATCGGGAAGTCCATAATAGACTTCCAATGGCCCATTATTCTCATTCATAGAAGGTTCCAGTATCCCGTTTGAAAGTTACAGTGGTTTCATCGGGATTCCACAAGGGGGGGCATTCTTTTTATATCTTCCCGGATTACCTTAAAAATAGATTCCCCGGTGAGGCAGGTCATATCCTTGAATCGTTCACGCCGGTAAGGGGCGCTGCCGTCCTCAATCGCTTCGATACGATCGATTAATTCCTCAGCCGTTTCGACACATAAACCGGGAAAATCGCGATAATAAGACGTTGCCAAATGATCTCGCGCCTCCCACACAAAGGTGGCAAGTCCGAATTGAATGGATTCAACGGCAATCGTTGAATTCGGCGTCGATAATGCATATCGGCACAACAACATAAGATCATAGGAACTCTCGGAACTTTCGACCAGATTGCCGGGCACATCACCGCCAAATACAAAACTGTGGCCCGCGTACAGTTTTCCGTTGTTGCTGCGCTTGTGTTTCAGATAAACCGTGCGGTCCGAAAAATGCCGGGCCACGTCGAAAGCCCAACCATATATTTTTTCATAACCGGGCATGGTGTTGATGAAAATGACGATGTCCTCGGGCCTGGGCTTGTCCAGGCGATCCAATTGCGCTTGGTTCATGCCGAAAGATCCGACGCTTTTAACTTTCATTCGACGGGACCAGGTGGATTTTAGAAAACGCCGGTAAATATCCATTCCGAAGACATAATAAAGGTCAAAGTCCAGATATCGCCAAACCCCGATATAATTTCCGGGCATTGGCAGCCCGTGGTTTATGCCTATGGATCTGCCTCCGGCCCGCCGCAATTCATCGGTGCGGATAATATGTTGTGAATCGTAATCATCGCGGCCGAAAATTCGGGCAAATGAATAGCGTTGAAACAGCGCCCGATAGACCACCCGGTGATAGGGGAGTTTCAAGAATTCAAAACACAAAAGCCCCGGCAGTTTGTATCCCAACCGCAGAAATTTAATCGTTCCGATAAGGTTGCCGGCTAGAATTATCGGAAGATCGGCAAGCTTAAGGAAACCGTCCGTGCGCAGGCATTGCTTGAAACGGACATTCCGAAAATCCTTTTGCGCCGCTTGTTGCATGCCTTTGCCGCGAAAGATCAACAGCACATCATCCGGCGAGTCGGTAATTTCCCGCAGCATATACAAATACCGACGGTCATACATGAAGAAATCCGCGCCTAAAAATACCGCCACGCGGTCTATGGGGCCAATTCGAATCCGCGCCAACGCCCAGAAAACAGTGCGGGCGAAAACGACGAATGCGCCGAAAAGGTTAAGCAATATGGATGGATCAACGGTTCCGGTCACGCGCAAGTCCGGATCGTCTCCGAAATAACTTTTGTACCAGCCATGAATATCAGTCGGCAGACCCGTAACCGTGCAAGCGCAATCCCGATATCGGTCCCTGAAATAACGCAACCTGGTTACCTTGGGCAGTGTATTGTCCAAATACGCGCACGCGGCATGCTTGGCCGCGATGGTCTCGGCCTCCGGCAAGAGGCGTTCAATTTTGTCAAAGCCGAAAATTGCTTCCATTTCCTTTTCCAGACGGGAAAACATGTCCGGCCAACTGCAAGCCCAGGCGTTGGAATGGTGTAATTCGTCCGGCGTTAGCCGAACATCCGGGTTTTCGGCAATGCCGAATCGGACAAGTTGCCGTGAAACCCATGTCGTCAGGTTCCGAAAAAGTGGAAAAAGCGGCGCCGAGTCTAGGATCAGGACTCGTTTTCGGCGCAGTCCCAGCCAGATAATCGATAGCAGCGAACGTTCGTTCAGGAATGCAAAGTGAACGGTCTCCCGTTCCATAGGCTAACTCCGCAGATATTAAATTTTAAGCGAGGAAAAACGTAACCGTTCAGGACCGGATCGAATCACCAATCAGGTTTTCACGGCTGGCCAGGCAAACCCGACAGACCTTGTTTATTTCTTTTTTGCCTTTGAATTGTGCCCTGAGATCAGCCATGGCCTCGCCGTCATAGACCTCTTCCAGGGTGTTGTTCTTAACATTGCCAAAGGTAAGACCTTTGCCGTAGAACGTGCAGCAAGGAGAAATATCGCCGTTAGACCACACGTTCAGGTATCCAAATGGTTTGGAGCAAAACGGTCTGTCTGCTTCATCCGGTCCGATGGGGTTGAGGTCGACTTCGTCTTCATGGCCGACGTTACTAAAGTCATTTACCTGTTGGTAGTCGATGTAATCGACGACGCCATCCCATTTCTCGCGGAAGGCAATTTGTTCGTGGGCGTTCTGTTCAAGAACGCAGAAAGACAATCGGATAACGGGAAGCAACGATCCATGCTTCTTCCGGGCCGCAACCAGGCCGCGGATGTTGCTCTCCAGGATTTCCAATTCATCCTTGCCCCGGACCGTTTCATAGGTTTCAGGCGTCGCGGCATCCACCGATATGCAGACTCGTGACACTTCCTGGGTGACCAGAAAATCAGAAAGTTCCGCCGTCAGAAGCGTCCCGTTGGTCATGAGGATGATGTCCATGACGCCGGCATTATTTGCGTAACGGATGACTTCACATATGTCTTTATAAAGAAGCCCCTCGGAGCCAACCCCCAGCAGCAATCCCGTTTTGCCGTGTTCCGCGACCTGATCGACTAAATTTTTCACCACCTCAAGACTCAAAGTGGCCTTGGCGAATGAATGATTTGCGACGTAGCACATATCGCAGGTCAGGTTGCAGCGATTGACAAATTCCAGCGTAACCGTGTGCGCGAAATCCGGCGACTCGCCATGCTTGTCCGCGTCAAACGACCGGAAATAGTTTTGGCGGTAATCGAGATACCGTTGCCCGAATTTCTTGCCGAGGGTTTCCTGCAAGACCTCCTCGGGCGAGGAAAAGCTCACTCTCTCAATATAGCGAGGAGTCTTTGTCTTCTCTTGCTGTGGCATTGCCTTGGTCGCTTTCATTTCTTGCTGTGGCATTGCCTTGGTCGCTTTCATTGTTCGATATAACATAGGTGGGGATTTTGAAATTACGATCCCTCGTTCGTGTCGGGGCCAGGTCAGCCCGAATTCCGCAGCCAATCCGCCATTTTACGGGCCATGAATACGCGGGCGGCGTATATGGATTCCGTGGTTGAGCCCCCGATATGAGGAACGATGATCAGGTTTTCATGTTCTTTTGAATACCTGATCAAAGGGTGATTGCGCAGTTCTTCCGGCGTCAACCATTCGCCGTCGATGACATCAAGCCCGGCCCCCCCCAAATGCCCGGATTGAAGGGATGCCAATAAGGCGGCTTCGTTGATAATCTTCCCGCGGCTGGTATTGAGGATAATGGCGCCCTTTTTTAATTTGCCGATAGCGTCGCCATCAATAAGGTTTTCGGTTTCCGGGCGCAGGTGGATATGAATGCTGAGCACGTCCGATCGCGTCAGCAGGGTTTCGAAATCGACCATCTCCACCCCCGGCGCCGACACGTCGCGCACGTCATGGGCGATGACGTTCATGGCGAACCCCTGCCCAATGCGGGTGCTGATGGTGCCCAACCGCCCCAGGCCGAGGATGCCGAGAGTCTTGCCGGAGAGTTGAAAGCCGGTGAAATGCTCACGCCCCCAGTTTCCGTTCTTGGCGGCTTCGAAGGCCTGGGGAATTTTCCTGACAAGCGCCAGCAACAGCGCAAACGTCGCTTCCGATGTTGACGTAAAACTGCTCAGAAGCTCGTATTCCTCGGCGATATGGAACAGCGTGATGCCGCGTTCTTCTATAAGGTCCAGGTCCAGGTGATCGCGCCCCGTATGCGGCGAGCCGATAAGCTTCAGCTTGGGCGCTCGTTTCAGGAGATCACCGTCGATGGGCACCCGTGGGTGCGCCATCAAGGCATCGCAATTCCCGATTTCCTTCAGCACCTTCTCGCGGTCATCATCCAGGCACAGAACCTGCCCCAGCGCCTCCAGGGTTACCACGGCTTCGGGCGCGCCGCTCAAATCACAATTGCTGATAATCTTCACGTGTTCGCGCGCAATCGCCGGGCGGCCCTCGCCAGGTCTTCCTTGTAGTGAACGTTGGTGCAGTCATCGACGATATACACGGTCTTTTCGGATTTTCCGGTTTCAAGATACGACACGGTCAAAATGTGATGGGCGCCGTTCTTGGTTTCGTCGGCCTCGGTGCTGTGCAGGAGATCGGCGCCTGCCGCTTCGAAGGCGTCTATGGCCTCATCGGTCGTCAGGGTGCGGTCCGGGTGGTCGGGCTGAACGGACACGACAACCGAAATGTCAGGGTTGTCAATTTTTTTCATCGCGTGGCGCAGAACATCAAGCATGGGCGTTTCGCCGCCCAGGGATTTAGGGCGGCGGATCACCTTGACCCCGCGCGCCTGTGCGTGAGCGTCAATGGCATTGGAATCGGTGGTTACATAAACGCCGGCCGCCCTCTTGCTGGCCAGCGCCTGGTCAATGGCATAGTCAAGCATGGGCCGGGCGTTCACCACGGCCATGTTCTTGTTCGGCAGGCGTGTCGATCCACCCTTGGCGGGAATGATTATGATGATCATGACTGGGCGACCCAACGCTTCGCCCTTTCCCACTGTTCTACGTACCACTCGCAGTACCGCTTGTACCCTTCCTCCAGAGTCCATTTGGCCTTGAAATCGAGTTTTTCCTGTGCGTGGTCCGTCGACAATGTGCCGCGGATCGGTTTTTCTTCGGCCCGCGGCCGTTCCTCGATAATGACGTTGGGGATGACGCTTTGGACGATGCTTGCCAGCTCGGCAATGGTGCGCGCATTGCCGAACGTAAGATTGAAGGTTTCCGACTTTCCCGGGCCATTATCAAGATGCGTGGCAAGGGCGCGCACCATCCCGTCAACCAGATCGCGGATATACGTGAAATCAAGCCGGCCGTCACCGCCGCCTTCCAGCAATAGCGGCTTGCCGGTTAAGGCGTTTTCGATAAATATCTGGCTGACGCGGCGGCTGATACAGCGTTCGCCATAAAGGGCGCTGGGGCGGATGATAGTGCAGCCAAGCCCGTGCTGCTCCTTGTAAGTTCTCACCAGGCGTTCTGCCATGTATTTGGTGTTGGCGTACATTCCGTGGGGTCGGGGCCGCGTCGATTCGTCAACCGTCGGCGTTTCGAAATCGCCGTAAACGGTGCTGGAACTCATGGTCATCACCTGATTGACGCCATCGCTGCGCTCTCGGGATAGTTCCAAAATGTTGCGCAACGGAACCAATTGCAGATCGAAACACAAACCAGGGTTTTTGCGGGCTTCGACGGCGCTTGATATGGCCGTCAAATGAACCACCTTGGTCGGGGAAAATTCATGGAAAGCGCGAGTCAAATCCATAAGATTTCGTGCATCGCCATTGAATAAAATAACGCCGGCGTCCCGCATCAAATGAAATCGATCGAGCAGGAACCCTCGGTAGGCTTCGGCCTGAACCGGATCCAAATCCGTCGAATAAAGATTATCGATAACGGAATTCCACATTAGGTTATCGACGACCATGGTCTCGACCCCAATGCCGCGAAGCTCCAATGCCAGGTTATGGCCGATGAAGCCGGCGCCGCCGACCAACATGACGCGCTCGCCGGCAAGCTTATCCGTGAATTTTTTGTCGTAGGTGTTGGCCTCGTATTCAGGAGACGGCATCACTTTCAAAACCTTTGCTATTAATTGAAAGAGTTAATTTCGGGCACTGTGGACAGCGGCCTTGAATGTGCGCCCGATGTATTCGGTATCGTCCGGGCTGACATGGGGGCCGACAGGCAGCGAGATGGTCTGCGCCGCCAGCCATTCGGCAACCGGAAACTGACCAGACTGATAGCCGTA
>Ga0315336_1005458_pt1 | contig 13874 bp, 14 predicted proteins | sample ASW5metaG_FD_204512 | JGI IMG/M metagenome (GOLD analysis project Ga0315336, IMG submission 204512) | Ammonia-oxidizing marine archaeal communities from Monterey Bay, California, United States - ASW #5 | ecosystem: Environmental > Aquatic > Marine > Intertidal zone | place: USA: California...
AGTACAATAATAAAATTGATAAAATATAATCATCAAACAATAAATCAGATTCGCGAGATTTTAATTAATCGCAATTACCAAGAAGTGATAACATATAGTTTTGTTGATCCAGATATCCATCGTTTGGTAAGTAGTAAAACAAATTCTTTAATGCTTACAAATCCAATTGCACCAGAGTTATCAGAAATGCGAACTAGTCTTTTACCGGGATTGATTAATGCGCTACAGCGTAATGTTAAACGACATAAAGAAAGGGTACATTTATTTGAAACGGGGTTGATTTTTAAGGGTAAAAAAGAGCTTTTACAAGAATACCATGTTGGCGGCATAATATACGAAAATAGTGAACAAAAACAATGGAATAAGGAAGTCTCATTATGTGATTTTTTTGATATAAAATGCGATATGGAGGTTATACTTGGGCATTTAGTTGGGAATGAAAAATTAAGATTTTCAGAAGACAGCGTGGGCGTATTACACCCCGGCCAGGGTATGGGTATTCATATTAATGAAATTGAAGCTGGATACTTTGGGCAACTACACCCAGGCATTTGTTCGCAATTAGGTTTTACGAAAAATATTTTTGTGTTCGATTTAAATATTGAATTATTTACTAAAAAAGAAACAATAAGATATAAAAAGATTTCAAAATTTCCAATAATCAAACGTGATATTGCAGTAGTTATTGATGAAAAAGTAACTTTCAAAGAAGTATCTGATAGCGTTAAAAATGATGCCTCAGACTTATTAGTTAACCTAGAGTTATTTGATCTATATCACGGCGAAGGCATTGAAAAAGGAAAAAAAAGTCTTGCTTTAGGGTTGACCTTTCAATCCATACACGGCACCCTTAAGGACGAAGAGATTAAGAATAATATGCATAATGTGATCAAGGGGTTATCTGATCGACTAAATGCAAAATTGAGGGAATAAGTAACAATGGCTGCACTAACCAAAGCAGATCTCGCAGAAAGGCTACATGAAGAGCTCGGACTGAATAAACGCGAAGTGAAAGATATTGTAGAGCTATTTTTTGATGAAATTAGGTCAGCTTTGGAATCTGGAAATCAAGTTAAAATATCTGGTTTTGGTAATTTTGACTTGAGAGACAAGAGTCAGAGGCCAGGAAGAAACCCAAAAACTGGCGAAGAAATCCCAATCAGTGCAAGGCGTGTTGTAACTTTTAGGCCAGGACAAAAACTTAAATTAAGAGTGGAAAAATATGCTGGAAATATCAAACAATAGTGAACTGCCGACAATACCAGGTAAACGCTATTTTACGATAGGTGAAGTTAGCGATCTTTGCGCGGTAAAACCACATGTTTTACGTTATTGGGAGCAGGAATTTTCTCAACTAAAACCACTAAAACGTCGCGGTAATCGTAGATACTATCAACGTCAAGACGTTATACTAATCAGACAAATTAGAGGGCTGTTGTACGAACAGGGTTTTACAATTGGAGGAGCAAGACAACGTTTGACGAGCGATGATGCTAAGGACGATTCAAACCAGAGCCAACAAATTATAAAACAGTTGAGGATGGAACTCGATGAAGTTTTAGATATATTACGAAGATAGTTTTTTGTTTTCTATCTTTAAGTTTCATTCTTTAGCGCACTAATTAATATTTCAGTAATTATTTTCCTTTACAAATTTTGGTAAAAATCTCTGCCTTTAGGAATATTGTATTTTTCGATAATACGGGGCGTGGCGCAGTCTGGTAGCGCACCTGCATGGGGTGTAGGTGGTCGGAGGTTCAAATCCTCTCGCCCCGACCAACCAAAACTATCTAAATAGAGGTTTTAGCAGTCTGAATTTACGGATTAATATTTTTAAGCGCCCCTCAAATACGGTCGCATTAACATCTGTGTTCATATTTCTGATGAGCCTGATAATTTTGGAAGGATGCATCAAATATGAAATTGAATATGTGGCAACCAAAGCAAATATCCTATAAACATACAATTCATAGCGACTTATCTTCGGATTGTATGATTTTAATGGTACGCCTAGATTTCCTGTTGATAGTGATATAAGGGCCAGAAAATAATTATCATCTAATTTCATATCCATATTATTATTTAGGTAATCGAAAATTTCTGTCCCGGGGTAAGGTTGGTAGGGGAATAGGGGTGTTTCGTCTACACCAATAAAAGAGTAGTAAAGTGCCTGCCTAAGCGTTTTATATATATCAAGCCTTGTTTCACTTGGAAAGCCAATTATAAAATTACATCTAGTTGGAACGTTAAGATCAATAGCTGTTTTTATTGATCCAGTCATTTTTTTAAGTGAAATTCTCTTTTTTATCTCTTTTAGTGTTTTTTCAGAACCACTTTCTGGGGCATAAACAAGATATTTCAGTCCAGATGATGCCATTGGCTCCAGTGTTTCACGATTGAGTGCCTCACTTCTAGTTCCGGAAGGCAATGTCCAAACAAGATTTGGATATTTAGCTTTTATTTTTTCTGAAAATTCGATTATCCATGATCCTTTAAGGATTGCTGTAAGATCTGCAAATTGTATTGAGTCCACCTTATATTTTTTAACATAACGTGTAATTTCATTCATCACGTCATCGACAGTACGAATATAGTATCGGGTTGTCCACATAAGGACGTTAGAACAGAATGTACATTTATACGGGCATCCTCTAGACGCCATAATTGGTATATTTCTTCCAAAGCCAGCACCATGACTAATATTATTTTCAAAATAAATATCAATCGGCACTGATTCCCAATCTGGATAGGGTAGTTGACCTACCTCTTTTATCCTTTTGCCCGGTTCTGTAACGATGTAATTTGAGTCAGTGTCGAAGTATGCTATGCCATTTACTCCTTTTATGAGCTCACTGTTCGGTAGGGCTTCAAGTAATTTTCCCGCAGTTTCCTCGCCTTCGCCAATTACGCAAAAGTCAATTGAAGGACAGTCTTCCATGGAGAATTTCGGTAGCGCAGATACATGTTCTCCGCCAGCAATAATTGTTGCTTTTGGAAACGATAATTTTATATCACGAATAACATCTCTAACATAAATCCACTCATGCGTGAACATAATTGAGAATCCTATTGCATCTACATCTGCTGGAATTAGTTTGATTATTTCATTCGCCAAGATCCCAGTTGTTTGAAAACCCTGTTCGTGTTCTACAGCATTATCCATTCCCTTTGCCATAGCGTCGATTACACAAGTAGTGTGACCACATTTTTTTAAGTACGATGAGAGGTATGCCAATCCCAAGGGAGGGGATGGCTCATTATTTACGCTACCGACGGGAGCAACTAATGCTGTACGAACTAAAGCAATATTCATAAATTATCCTACGTAAAAAGCCCAATAAAACTTAGTTAATCTGGTGAACTCTTTTAAACCAATGGTGATTATACCTTTTTTCTTCTAGAAGATACCCATAAAGAGGCAAACATTATAAGTATAGGCTCCACCGGAAATCGGTATCTTATTGAAGATATTGTGATCAGCGAAATTGACATGATATATATGATTATTAGCCATAGAGGAAGGGTTGGAACCAGCAGAGTTTTACCAAAACTATATATGTAGAATATAGAAAGAAGTAATACGATTCCATAAGATAGAATTGAAATTAATTTATATGTTAAACCGCTATATTCATTTGTGTTTGGCCATATGTTCCAGAATCTTACAAATTTCTTTCCCACAAGTTCAGCAGTTTTTAATGGGTTATTTTTTATGTACGAAATGGCATCTTTCATCATTACTCGGTCTCTTTCTACAGGATCAGAAAATTCAATAAAATAACTACTAGCATCAAAATCTCTACCCCCTATACCTCCACCAGTTTTATTAAGACTATTGTTTCCTGAATACAAAACATAACCTCCAATTAAGGTGATGGGTACGAAGTTATCATAACGCTGATAGTTATGTATCCACCATGGCGTCATGATTATGGCGCATATAAACAGGTAGCTAATTAGTATTTTCACTGTATTTTTTATGTTAGATTTGTGTAAAAATTTTGGGATCACTATAAATAATAAAGGGATTAAGAAAAACAAGAGCGGTTTAATGAGAATCGTAAGTGAAAATATTAAGGAAGATAGAATATATTTTCTGTTATACAAATAATAGACTCCTAATAAATATGCAAATACAAAAAGACTTTCAGTAAGCATAGAGATAGAGTAAAAAATAGAAAATGGATAGACAGCTAATACTACTGAAGAAAATCTAGCAGCATACTCGTTACAGAATATTGTTTTTGACAGATGGTATAATAGGATGACTGTTAAAGAGGATACAAATATATCAGCTATTTTGATACCAAGATGTGAAGACAACAGGTAGGTGTAAATTGGGTATAGGGGCATATACCAATCATTCGAAATGTATTGTCCAGAAAAAATTTCATGACCAGCAAGTATATATGTTTTTGTGTCAGGAAATTCTAAGTTCGGTAAATAGAGTAAGCAGCCTAATCTAATAAGAATTGCACTCATGAAGACAAAAAGAAGAAACTTTCCTTGTTCTAAACGATAAATTCTATTTTCTAAATTTCTTATCATATATTTTCAAAATATAAAATATAATTAATATAGTGATATATTTGTAAGCTTTCAATGGCCAAAAATTGTTAATTATTTTTTTTTGGAGTAATAGGGAATACAAGATAGCTGAGTCTTTTCGCTTCTTTTCTGCCGCTTGCAACACAATCAAGAACAAGCCCACAAGTAATACAAATCGAAGATAAAACTACTAATCCCATTACTATAATTGCTGTAGGTATTCTTGGAACTGTTCCGGTCTCTATCCAGGTGATTATGAGGGGATACCCTAATAAGAAGGCTAAAATCAAAAATACTACAGATATAAAACTAAAAAATGCGAATGGCTTGACCTCCTTAAACATATTAATAATTGTACGTAATATTCTAAAACCGTCTGAGAATGTATTTAATTTACTTTCTGATCCAGCAATTCTTTTGCTGTAACGTACGGGTATTTCTTTTAAAGGAATATTAAGATCTAAAGCATGGATACATATTTCTGTTTCAATCTCAAATCCCTTGCTTATAGTAGGAAACGTTTTGACAAAACGTCTCGAGAATATTCGATAACCAGAAAATACATCTGTATACCTATTTTCAAATATAAACAAAATTATTTTATTAAAAATAAAATTACCTAGCGCATGTCCTTTTCTATGAGCTCCTCTTTCTGCAACTCTAACCCCCACTATCATATCAAGTTGTTCGTCTATAAGCTGCTTGACTAAAGAGGGTGATGTTGACACATCATAGGTCCCATCACCATCTACCATAATAAGAATATCAGCCTCTATATCCGCGAACATTCGTCTAACAACATTACCTTTTCCTTGTATCGGCTCATGTCTAACAATTGCCCCAGATTCTTTTGCATTTTTAATTGTATTATCGGATGAATTGTTATCATAAACATATATTAACGCCTGAGGAAGATGGTGCTTAAAATCTTTAACGACATTAGCGATTGCAGCTTCTTCATTATAACAAGGCAATAAAACAGCAATTTGATAATTTGCATTAATTGAATTGTCAGATTCTTTCATTATTATAAACTCACTATTGAAAATTCTTATATCTCAGATATTTTATTGCCATTTACAATAAAGCTGATTACTTCTTTATTTTCTTTCAAGATTTTATTTTGAAAAAGTATATTCATTTTATTCTTGAAACAAAAGCATAAAGGAGAAATAAGTGACTTAGGCATCTTTATTAGCTTAATATTGATTCCATTTTGTAGAAAATATTGCATGATTACATCCCATATACTTTTAGTTGAAGGGCCAGCTAGCTCAATTATATTTCCTAGGTAATCTTTTTTTTCTATTCTTCGCACACAAAAATATACTAAATCATTGACATGTAATGGTTGCACTAAAAAATCATATGGCGGAATAAATAAAATTGGCATGAGTTTGTATAGAGGAAAAAATCTACTAATAATTTTTAAATTTGGATCATAATTTGTATCATATAGATAAGAAGGTCTAATAATAAGAAAATCTATTTTTTCATTCAATAATTCTCTCTCTGCCTTATATTTACTATTCTCGTAATGACCTTTATGAGTTAAACCAGCATTCAATGTGGAAATGAATAAAAAATACGCTTGATGCTGTTTTGAAAGATTAATAAGTTTTTTTGTAAGGTGATAATTGACATCCCAAATATTACTAGAACTTCCTCTTGATATACCAGCACAATGAATAATTTCGTCTAACTTACTAATCTTATCAAGCTCATCTACAGTAATTTGTATGTAATTAGATCTTAATTTAGATATTTTGTTTTTATGATTGAGTAAATAAACAGTGTGTTTCTTACGAATTTTGTTTAATATTCTTGAGCCTAAGAATCCGCTTGACCCTGTTAATAAAATAGTTCTCTTGTTTTCCATCTAATCTGTTCCATAATAAAGCTTGGTCTAAAATAATATCTTAGGAAAGCCTCTTCTTTTAGTTTATGAATTTGATCGCCTGTTAAGTTCTCATGGTCGAACACCATCGTATTATTATCTAATAATTCGAGTTCTTTATTTACAATTTTATTATTTTTTACCATATCGTTATAAAATGGCGTACCCGGTAATGGGGTACTCACGGTAAATTGAGCAGCATAAAGTTTCAATTTTTTTGAATATTCTATAGTTCTTTCAATTGATTCGACCGTATCACCGTCTAATCCAAGAATAAAAAAACCATTAATTTTTATTCCCAGCGTATAGCAATATTTAATTAAATCTTCTTGGAATGACTTTACAATACCTTTTCTTCTATTTATTTTTAAAATATCATCGTCTTCAGACTCAATACCAATATTTACGGCGCGTAACCCCGCGTCATAACAAATTTTTAATAATTTTTTGTCTAATGAATCCAGACGAGTCTCACATCCCCATTCGATCGTAATTCTTTCTTCTATTAATCTTTCTGCAAATTCCCGCACCCTGTCTTTTTTAAGAGAAAAATAAGCATCTCTAAATAATATTGCTTTTGCGCCGTGCGTTGCTTGTAAGAATTTAATTTCATCGATTAGTGATGAGATGCTTCTTGTTCTCCACTTTTTACCTTGTGAGCTCGGATATGGACAATAATAACCACAGGACATAGGGCAACCTCGACTACCTTGCATCGTAAAAAAAGGTTTCTTTGTGATCATTGGTTTATAGGAAAATTGTACTACATTGAATGGCCCCCAGTCAGGGAAAGGTAAAGAATCGAGATTATCTATATAACCGTTTGCATGACACACCCCTTCTAGCTTATCTAAAGCATTATCTATTAAAAGTTTATCTATTTCTCCAATGGCTACCCAGTCAAAATAATCACTAATTTCTTTTGGACATGCAGAAACAAAAGGACCAAAAGCACCAAGTATAATATTTGGAAATTTTTGTTTTATATGATTTGCTATCTCTATATCTGTCTTATATGCGACTAATGCCGGATGAAACAAAATATAAGAATAATTTTCTTTCCTTATTTTTTCCATTAACAAACTTAAATTTTGATTAGATTCTTGATGGTAATCTATTTTATATCCTTTTGTTTTAAGTATTGAAGCAACATATCCATATTCAATTAACGGTAAGATGACATTAGTCTTTTTTATATATTCTAAGAATTTGGCTCTAAATGAATTCCCAATTTGTGTTCGTGTTCCTAATCCACCATTAACATCTTTGTTTATAATTCCTTTTTTGGTGGAAATAGAATCGACAATTAGTACTCTTTCCATAATATTCCTCAAATCCTATTTTAGGCCTCATTAAGTTCTTTTTTTAGATCGGTTTTAGATGACTGTATTCATTTTACTCTCTTTGCTGTGTGGACGGAATATCCAAATTAAGGGATAATTCGCTTGTTTTGAGAGGAACGGATGAATATTACTTTTTTCTAAGTCAGTAGATATCTACTAAGCAAGGAAATGATAACGCAAAACCACAATTTGAAATCATTGTTGCTTCTGGCCGTCTATCACTGAATCAGCAATTACATGCAAAAATTGATTCGAATGCCTATATACTTGATAAGAAAAATCGTTTCATTAGTTACGATACTTACATATTAAATAAAGAATAGTGGTTTAAGATTATGTGTGGAATTGTAGGCGCAGTTGCCAAGCGAGATGTTAGCTCCATTTTACTAGAAGGCCTAAAGCGACTTGAGTATAGAGGTTACGATTCTGCTGGGTTAGCAGTAATTGGTAATGATAAACGGTTGAAAAGAATTCGTATTAAAGGAAAAGTAAGCAAACTAAACGAACAATACAAGCTTGCACCTTTAAGAGGGGCAACGGGAATTGCTCACACGAGATGGGCAACTCATGGTAAACCTAGTATTAATAATGCGCATCCACATACCTACAATAATCAATTAGCATTAGTTCATAATGGTATTATTGAAAACCATCAGAAAATTCGCGAACAACAAATTTCTTCAGGATTTAAATTCAACTCCGATACTGATACCGAAGTTATCGTAAATGCATTATTTGAACTATTAGACTCAAAAACAGATCTACTAGCAGCAATGTTTAAGGTAATGAGGAAATTAGAAGGCGCTTATGCGCTTGGAGTAATCGATACTTCCGAACCGGGACGTCTCATTGCGGCAAGGAAAGGTAGCCCACTTGTTATTGGTATTGGTGTCGATGAATATTTCGTCGCTTCTGATGTTTTTGCATTACTTCCGGCAACCAAAAAGTTTATTTATTTGGAAGAGGGCGATGTTGCCGACATTACAACGGATAAATTAACTATCTATGACAAAAATAAAAAAATTGTTGATCGTCAGATTAATATTTCAGAATCAAATGTAGATGCCTACGATAAAGAAGGTTATCGACACTATATGATGAAAGAAATATTTTTTCAGCCAAAAGCAATTTCAGAGACATTAAAGAATCGCATTTTGAAAAATCAAATTGTCACAACAGAATTCGGAGACAATGCAGATTTAATTTTCTCAAAAACAAAACACATTAAAATTATCGCATGCGGCACTAGTTATCATGCCGGATTAATCGCGGCATTTTGGATGGAAAAAATTGCTAACGTGCATTGCCAGATTGAGATTGCGAGCGAATACCGATATAGAAAATCAGTGATACTTGATGACACTTTATTTGTTTCAGTTTCACAATCTGGAGAAACAGCAGATACATTAGCGGCATTACGTTCGGCAAAAGGTGCGAACTATCTAAGTACTTTAGCAATCTGTAATGTTGATGAGAGCTCATTAATAAGAGAATCAGACCTTTCTTTTCTTACGCATGCTGGACTTGAGATTGGAGTTGCATCAACAAAGGCGTTTACAACACAACTTGTTGCTTTATTCTTATTAGTAATTGCAATAGCAAAACATAACGGGCTAAAAAATAATGATGAAGAAAAATTAATTAAGCAACTTGAAAGTCTACCATCAAGAGTTAGTAAAGTACTTGAACATAAAAGTTCTATTGAATTAATGGCAAAAGAGTTTGCAGATAAAAATCATGCATTATTTCTTGGACGGGGTAGTTTTTTACCTGTTGCAATGGAGGGGGCATTAAAATTAAAAGAAATTTCTTATATTCATGCAGAAGCCTATGCAGCTGGTGAGTTGAAACATGGACCACTTGCACTTGTTGATGAGGACATGCCTGTTGTTGCTGTTGCACCAAATAATAATTTATTGGAAAAACTTAAATCAAATTTAGAAGAGGTGAAGGCTCGTGGCGGAAAACTTTATATATTCGCAGATGAGATAAGCGAGGTAGATTCAACTACTGGTATGTTTGTTTTAAATATTAATAATGTTTATGACTACATGGCACCTATTCTTCATACAATTCCACTACAGTTATTAGCGTATTATGTAGCTGTCATTAAAGGGGCCGATATCGATCAACCACGTAATTTAGCAAAGTCGGTAACAGTGGAGTAAGTGTGAAAAGTTATTATTTTTCTAACAATTACTTCTAGTATTTTTAATTACAGATCTATATTTCGTAATAATTTCTATTAAATTATGGAGGTTTTATGAGATTAATTGGCGGCATTATATGCGGTTTGTTGTTGTTGTTGTTTTTGTTTTATCTTGCAACAATCATAGACGGCCCTAGTGTTAATTTTTTTGACGGTCTTTCAGAGCATGGTTTCGCGTACATGTTTACTTATTATTTTGGTTTTTATTTAGGAGTACACGGGCCATGGATAGTTTTCGCAATTCTAACTTATTTCCTCTTAAAAAAGAGAAATAAAAAAGAAATAATAATAAGAACTTCTAAAAAAAGAACTTGATGGAACAATTTGAATTATCATTTATGCCGATGCTTACCCCAAAAGAGATGCTACATAAAGGCATATTTGGCGGAACATATTTTTCTAGACTAGTGAGTCATTGCGATTTTCCCGATGACTGGTTTGATGGATTAGATTCAAGTTTTTATCTTTCTGATAAATACCTAAGTAAAGTTAATTATTTCAAAGTAAAATCAGGACAATCGCAAGAAGAATGGGAAGCGAAGGGTTGGATGCATAAGGATGACCCTAGAGGCTGGTTTGAGTGGTATTGTAAGTATTTTATAGGTAGAAGGCATGAAGATGATGAAAGACAAATTAAGAGATGGCTGGCTTTTTGTGGCCCAAGAGGACGTTGGAGAAATATCATCTACATGAAAATCCATAGTGTGGGTTGTGATATAGAACTTAGTGAAGATGTGAGTAGAAAAATACAACAATCTCTTTTACATTGGTCATATGTTGTCAACGAAGAAGATTATCAGTTATGGTTAATATCAAAAAAGATTAAGGCATCATGAACAGAATTTCAGTAATCGTTTTTATTTTATTTTTTTTATCATCTTCGGCAATAGCAAGGAATGTATGTAATTGTAAAGGTTATGCTGGTCCGGGCGGACCTTGTTATGCCGAACCCGGTGGCCCTGCTTATGCGGGTCCGGGCGGCCCGGCTTATACAGGTGAAGGCGGCGCATGCTTTACGGGTCCTGGCGGTGGTGCTTATACAGGCCCAGGTGGCCCGGCTTATGCTGGTATAGGCGGCGCATGTTATGCAGAACCAGGTGGCCCCGCTTATACAGGCCCAGGCGGCCCCGCTTATACAGGCCCAGGCGGCCCCTGCTATGCAGGTGAAGGCGGTAAATGCTATTCGGGGCCTGGGGGTGGTTGGTCTTGCCCGTCAGTTTGTTCTAAGTGTGATTCACTACTACAGGATAAGTTTAGACAGTGATTTAAATTTTGGATGTGCTGCATCACGCAACCATTCAAAAAGAACAGATTCTGTATTTAATAACCACACATCCGCCTGTTCTAATCTTGTTAGTGCGGTTTCATAGCTCGTTAGTTTGCGTGACGCAATTGCATCACTGACAACAAAAACATTATACCCCTTTTCTGTAAATTCCAGCGCTGTTTGTAACACACAAATATGTGATTCCAGACCTATCAGGATAATTTGCTTTTTATTTAGTTTATCTAGATGTTCTAAGAGACCTTCTGCTCCTATCCCTGAGAAACTAGTCTTTTCAAAACACTTAGATGTTTCATTCATTTTATCTTTTACAAAACTTTCAATACCACCTAATCCTTTCGGGTATTGTATAGTTGCTATAACAGGTACATTTAATTGATTTGCGGCAGTTAATAATATGTTGGCATTACTTTTTAATCGATTAATTACTTTTTCTGGCATCACAGCACTTAATTTTTCTTGAATATCAACAATCATTAAGCAGCTAGTATTAACGTCACATAATAGATTTTTACAATTTTTCACCATTATTTTATTAACCATGCATTAATTAAATTAAGGTCATCAGGGGAAAGTGTTCCTGCTGCCCTCTTGAGTTTTAATGTGTTTAAAATATATTCATATTTTGCATTACTGTAATCACGACGAGCTTTTGATGTTGTTCTTTGTGATGCAACAACGTCAACGGCAGTACGAGTTCCGACTTCAAGCCCTGCTTCAGTTGCAAGTAGGGCTGTTTCACTAGAAACAACAGCTTGTTTTAGTGCATTTACCTGACTAATACCAGATATAACACCTAAGTAGGCTTCCCTTGTACTTCGTTGTGCGGTTCGCCTTGCTTTTTCAAGATAATGCATTGATTGATTATAACTTTCATGGGCCTCACGTGTTTTGGAACTAACAATTCCGCCTGAATATATCGGAATATTTAATTCTAAACCAATCGCAGACCGATCCGTTCTTGTATTTCCAAATCGACCACCAGTTGAATCATAACCATGCGATGCAACTATATCAACTGTAGGTAAATGACCCGCTGATTGCTTCTTAATTTCCTTTCTGGCAGTTTCTAGAGCATAATTTGCAGCACTTATATCAAGATTTTGTTCTATTGCCAATTGTGTCCAGCTATCAATCTCCTCTGGGCTTGGTTTTACTAACATTATGTTTTCACCAAGGCTATCAAACTTATCAATGTATTCACCTGTTAATTCACGTACTTCCTCTTTCGCATTATCGACTGTATTTATTGCCTGAATTTCTTGCGCTATCGCAAGATCATAACCCGCTTGCGCTTCCTGAACATCGGTGATCGCACTTAAACCAACTTCAAAACGTTGATTAGCTTGTTCTAATTGTCTGCTTAATGATTTCACTTCAATCTTTGCGAATTTTAGATTATCTAAACTTGTTAAAACATTAAAATAATTTTCACTAACATTAATAATTAAGTCCTGTTGTGCTTTAGCTAGTTTTACACCTGATTCTTTTATTTGACTATCAGCTTGTTCAAGAGCAATAAAACTATCACGTCGAAATAGAGGTTGAGTGATACTTAAGCTATAACCATGACTATTAAAATCGATTTCACCATCAGAACCAATTGATGAACCAGATGTAGTGATATCTTGCGCATTTCTTTTGGTGTTACCACTGAGATTGATAGAAGGTAATAATTTTGACAGAGCCTGCGGTTTTGATTCAATTACGACACGATGTATTGAAATTTCTTGTTGATACGTGGGATCATTTCTCTCAGCTAATGAATAAATACTCACTAAATCAGCTGAGAAGCAATTCATAGCAATTAGAATTGCCAGAGTACAAATTAATATCTTTTTAATTAGTAAAGTTATCACCATAAGTTCATTAGTAGTAATTATTTAATGCGAAATATTTTATCAATATTGCGCCATATCGGTATCGATAGTTTTAGCCCACGAATCAATTCCGCCATCTAAGTTTAAGACCTTATTAAAGCCATTATTTTCAAGATAATTGCAAACTTGAAAACTGCGCATACCATGATGACAAATTGCGATAATTTCATCATTAGCATTTAGTTCATTGATTAATCTTTCAGGCTCTGACATGCTGATATTTACTGAGCCTTCAATTTTACATATCGAAAATTCCCATGGTTCGCGCACATCAAGTAATATTGGTTTTTCGCCAGCATCAAGCCTTTTTTTCAGTTCTTCAGGGGGTATTGTTTGCATTATTTAAATTAGAAGCTTAGAAGCTTAGATTATTAGTTTTGAAAATCCGTATTAATTTTAGTTGTAGTTAACAGTTGCATTATATAGCATGTCATGAAGCTAGGGGCGCCTAAATTTGGCTGAGATTTACCCTTGACCTGATCTGGTTAGTACCAGCGTAGGGAAGCAGGCCTCAAAACATTTTGCGCTCTTTTTTTGTCATTTCTTATTAATGTAAGAGGTTAATATGAGCGTAATTTCAGATTCCATTTTAAGTCATACAGCAATAGTCGATGAAGAAATAACAAAGCCTATTCCTAATTCAAAGAAAACTTATGTCACAGGTTCACGATCAGATATATCGGTTCCTATGCGAGAGATTGCTTGCTCCCCA
>Ga0315336_1005460_pt1 | contig 13872 bp, 8 predicted proteins | sample ASW5metaG_FD_204512 | JGI IMG/M metagenome (GOLD analysis project Ga0315336, IMG submission 204512) | Ammonia-oxidizing marine archaeal communities from Monterey Bay, California, United States - ASW #5 | ecosystem: Environmental > Aquatic > Marine > Intertidal zone | place: USA: California...
GAAGCCTTGGGTACGACCGATTTGAATGGTGGCGCGCTCTTCAACGCTGAGTTCGGTATAAGACATAGGGGCAGCACCGTACCGGAAAGGTCAGGTGTTGCACTCAGTTTTTGCCGCCGCCCAGCATCACAAAGAGCATTCTTAAAGAGACTTCTGTTTGGCTACCTTCGGCGCTTGAGCAGGAATTTATTGCTAGTTATTTGGACCGCAATCTTATTGGTGTAGATCGGGCAATCCAAATCAAGGAAGGCCAGATCGAGCTACTGAAAGAGCGCAAGCAGATCCTGATCCAGCAGGCCGTAACCCGTGGCCTTAACCCTGAAGCGCCCATGCGGGACTCCGGTATCGAATGGATTGGTGAGATTCCGGCGCACTGGTCGATAAAGCGAGCCAAGTATATTTTTCGCGAAGTAGACGAGCGCTCCCAAGATGGGCAGCAAGAGCTACTCTCCGTTTCTCACCTGACAGGGGTCACTCCGCGCTCAGAGAAAAATGTCTCCATGTTCATGGCTGAGGACTACACCGGTTCAAAAATGTGCCGGAAAGATGATCTTGTATTCAATATCATGTGGGCATGGATGGGGGCTCTGGGTGTCGCTGATCGTACCGGAATCGTGAGCTCATCCTACGGTATTTTCAGGCAGTTAAAGCCCGGAACACTCAATCCGCAGTATCTCGAGATGCTGCTGAAGACTACAACCTATATCGAGCACTACAACAAGGTCTCGACAGGCTTGCATTCTTCACGCCTGCGTTTCTATGGGCACATGTTCATGGCCATGGAAATCGGTTTTCCAAGCCGCGAAGAGCAGGATTCGATAGTAGCGCATCTTGATATTGAGTCGGAAAAGATAAATAAGGCGACTGATCTGCTGGAGCAGCAAATCGGCAAGCTCAAGGAATACAAAGCCACCCTGATCAATAGCGCCGTGACCGGCAAGATCAAGGTGCCGGGGGTGGTGGAGCCCGAGATGCAGGACGTGGAGGTGGTCTGATGGATGCTCTGCAGCAACTGCAGCGCTTGCTTGCCGGCAACGGCGAAAGCGAGGTGGTGGAGTTCAAGGAAGCCAAGAACAATTACGACTTCGACAAGCTCGGCCGCTATTTTTCGGCACTGAGCAACGAGGCCAACCTCAAGGGGCTGCCCAGCGCCTGGCTGGTGTTTGGTGTAAAGGATAACCAGCAGGTGGTGGGTACACGCTATCGCGAGCAGCCCAAGCAGTTGCAGTCGCTGAAGAAGGAAGTGGCCGACAAGGTCAGTCAGCGCCTGACCTTTATCGAGATTCATACGGTTCTTCATCCCGCTGGCCGGGTGCTGCTGCTGGAAATTCCCGCCGCCCCCCAAGGCCTGCCGGTGGCCTGGGAAGGGCACTACTATGGCCGCGATGGTGAATCCCTCGGCCCGCTATCGCTCGAAGAGATCGAGCGCATCCGCAGCCAGAATCGCCAGCGGGACTGGAGCGCAGGCATCTGCCACGACGCGACCCTAGATGACCTGAGCGACGAGGCTATTGCACTTGCTCGCCGCGAGTACGCCACCAAGCATCCTCGACTGGCTGCCGAACTGGCGAACTGGAGTAACGAGGTCTTTCTCAACAAGGCCAAGCTGACCATCCAGGGGCAGATCACTCGTACCGCCATTCTGCTGCTGGGCAAACCTGAGGCGGCACACTGGCTCAACCCTGCCTCGCCCACCATCACCTGGATTCTCAAGGATCGCGACGGCCTGGAGCGTGACTACAAACACTTTTCCTGTCCGTTGCTGGTCGACGCCAACGAGGTCTACCGCAAGATCCGCAACCTGAAGTACCGCTACATGTCGGATGGATCGCTGTTTCCCGAGGAGGTCGACCAGTACGATCCTTTTATCATCCGCGAAGCGCTTAACAATGCCATTGCCCACCAGGACTATGAGCTGGGTGGCAAGGTCACTGTGGTGGAGTTCGAGGACGGACGGCTGTGCTTCAGTAACCCCGGCACCTTTATCCCCGGCTCGGTGGAGCAGGTAATCCACTCCGACGCACCGGAAACCCGCTATCGCAACCGCTTTCTCACCGATGCCATGGTCAATCTGAACATGATCGACACCATCGGCAGCGGCATCCGCAAGATGTTCCTGATCCAGAAAAACCGCTTCTTCCCCCTGCCGGAATACCAGCTGGAACAAAACCGCGTGCAGGTGACCATCACCGGGCGCGTACTCGACATGGGCTATGCACGCAAGCTGGCCGAGCTACCCAACCTGACGCTGGACGACATCATCCTGCTGGACCGAGTACAGAAGCGAAAGCCGTTGACCGATGCACAGGCCCGCCACCTCAAGCAGCAAGGGCTGATCGAAGGACGCAAGCCCAACTTCCATATTTCTGCCCAAGTGGCGCGGCACAGTGATGACATGGCCCTGTACATCCGTACCCGCGGTCTCGACGATGCACACTACAAGAGCCTGATCTGCGACCTGATCAAGCGGTCCGGCTCGGCCAGACGTGCCGATATCGACAAGCTGCTGCTAGACAAACTCCCCGAGGTTCTAGACCAACAGCAGAAGGCCAACAAGATCAAGAACCTGCTGCAGGCCTTGAAGAATCAAGGGGTTATCGAGCCACAGGGTAAGCTCTGGAAGATATCTAAGCAGTGACGCCTAGACATCTTCAGACATTTCTAGACATTTGTACCCTGCGCCAGCCCAGCTAGGCGGCGGCGGGCGAATCAGGCACAAGGAAGCCGGCATGGTGAGCAAGACCAACGAACAGGCACTGGAAGCAAGCATCGAGAAATACCTGACCGGCACCTGCCTGGAAGAGCAGGCAGCGATCCGCGACAATGCCGCCGAGCAACCTTTCAGCCCACACCATGGCTACCGACTGGGTCGCACCCAGGACTTCAATGCCCGCTACGCGGTGGATACCCGCTGGCTGTGGCAGTTCCTCCAGGACAGCCAGGGCGATGAGCTGGAGCGCCTCCAGCAGCGTTATGACGACTGGGATCTGCGCATCCTCGAACGCTTCGACCGGCTGGCGAAGAAGTACGGCATGCTGCATCTGCTCAAGCGCGGCCTGGCCATCGACGATGTGCACCTGCACCTGATGTACCCCGCGCCGCTGGCCAGCAGCTCGGAGAAGGTACGGCACAGCTTCGCGGCGAACATCTTCAGTAGTACCCGCCAGGTGCGCTACTCCCTGAGCAATACCCTGGAAGAGATCGACATGGTGCTCTTCATCAACGGGCTGCCCTTCGCCACCCTGGAGCTGAAGAACCCCTGGACCGGCCAGACCGCCCGTTATCACGGGCAGAAGCAGTACCGCCAGGATCGCGACAGCAGCCAGCCGCTGCTGCAGTTTGGCCGCTGCCTGGTGCATATGACGGTGGACACCGACGAGGTCTACATGACCACCAAGCTGGCCGGTGCCGCCACGTTTTTCCTGCCGTTCAACAAGGGTCACAACCACGGTGCCGGCAACCCGCCCAACCCGACGGGGCACAAGAGCGCCTATCTGTGGCAGGAAGTCTTCAGCCGGGAAAGCGTGGCCAACATCATCCAGCACTTCGTACGCCTGGATGGCAGCAGCAAGACGCCGCTGGCCAAACGCACGCTGTTCTTCCCGCGTTACCACCAGCTGGACGTGGTACGGCGCCTGGTGGCCCATGCCAGTTGCAATGGCGTGGGCCAGCGCTACCTGATCCAGCACTCGGCAGGCTCGGGCAAGTCGAACTCCATCACTTGGGCGGCCTATCAGCTGATCGAAACCTACCCGGCCTCGCCCGAGGTGGCCGGAGCCAGGGGCCTGGATGTGCCGCTGTTCGACTCGGTGATCGTAGTGACGGACCGGCGGCTGCTGGACAAGCAGCTGCGCGAGAACATACGCGAATTTTCGGAGGTGAAGAACATCATCGCCCCGGCGCTGAAGTCTGCGGATCTCAAGCTGGCACTGGAGCAGGGCAAGAAGATCATCATCACCACCATCCAGAAGTTTCCCTTCATCGTCGATGGCATCGACGACATGGCCGGCAAGCGCTTTGCCGTGATCATCGATGAGGCGCACAGCTCGCAGGATGGCAGCTCCCACGGGAAGATGAACAAGGTGATGGGCAGCGACGAGCAGGACGATGCCCAGGAGAAGATTCTCAGCGCCATCAAGAAGAGCAAGATGCGCGGCAACGCCTCCTACTTCGCCTTCACCGCCACGCCGAAGAACAGCACCCTGGAGAAGTTTGGCGAGCAGCAACCGGACGGCAGCTTCCAGCCGTTCCATCTGTACTCCATGAAGCAGGCCATCGAGGAAGGCTTCATCCTTGATGTGCTGGCCAACTACACCACCTACAAGAGCTATTACGAAATCCAGAAGTCCATCGAAGGGAATCCGCTGTTCGACACTCTGAAAGCGCAGAAGAAGCTGCGCGCCCATGTCGAACGCAACCAGCAGACCATCAACGCCAAGGCGGAGATCATGCTGGAGCACTTCATTGCCCACGTGGTGAACCCGAAGAAGCTCAAGGGCCAGGCGAAGGGCATGGTGGTCACCCAGAACATCGAGGCGGCCATCCGTTACCACAAGGCCATCAGCCGGTTGCTGGAGGCGCGAGGCAATCCGTTCAAAGCGTTGATCGCCTTCTCCGGCGAGAAGGTGATCGATGGCGTCGAGTACAGCGAGGCGCAGATCAACGGCTTTGCCGAAGCGGACACTCGCGACAAGTTCGACAGCGACGACTACCGCCTGCTGGTAGTCGCCAACAAGTACCTGACCGGTTTCGACCAGCCCAAGCTGTGCGCCATGTATGTGGACAAGAAGCTGCAGGATGTCCTCGCCGTACAGGCGCTGTCGCGCCTCAACCGAGCTGCGCCGAAGTGGGGCAAGAAGACTGAGGATCTGTTCATCCTGGACTTCTTCAACTCGGTCGAGGACATCAAGAAGTCCTTCGATCCCTTCTACACGGCCACCAGCCTGTCCAGCGCGACGGACATCAACGTGCTCCATGAGCTCAAGGATCAACTGGACGAGGTCGGCGTCTACGAGTGGCCGGAGGTAGAGAGCTTCGCCGCACTGTATTTCGACAACGCCAATGCCGAGCAACTGAGCCCGCTGATCGACACGGCCGTCGAGCGCTTCGATGGGAAGCTTGAACTTGAAGAGGAAGCAAAAGCCGACTTCAAGATCAAGGCCAAACAGTTCGTGAAGATCTACGGCCAGATGGCGTCGATCATGCCCTACGAGATCCTGGCTTGGGAAAAGCTCTTCTGGTTCCTCAAGTTCCTGATCCCGAAGCTCAAGATCAAGGACAAGGACGCAGACGAGATCGATGCCCTGCTCAATGCAGTGGACCTGTCCTCCTACGGTCTGGAGCGGATCAAGCTCAACCATGCCATTGAGCTGGACGACTCGGAAACCCAGCTCGACCCTGCCAATCCGAATCCTCGGGGCGCGCATGGCGGCGAGCAGCAGAAAGACCCCCTGGATCAGATCATCCAGACCTTCAACGAACGCTGGTTCCAAGGCTGGGACGTCACTCCCGAAGAGCAGCGCGTGAAGTTCCTGAGCATCCTGCAAGGCATCCAGCAACACCCGGACTTCGAGGCCAAATACCAGCAGAGCCAGGACGAGGACCACCGGACCCTGGCTTTCGAGAAGATCTTCGAGGAAGTCATGCTGAAACGCCGGCGTCAGGACCTTGAGCTGTATCGGCTGCTGGCCAGCGATGCTGCCTTCAAGTCCTCCATGCAACAGAGCATGCGGGGCTTGCTGCGGTAATGGTCCAGTGTGGCGAATACATAATGCCTCGTCCTGACAGACTCAAGTGATAAAAATAGGTCGACAGCTGCCAGTCTCGAGCGGCTGCTGTCGGCCAAAAGCAGCCGTTAGCTAGGTGCTACTTCCGGCCCGAAGCATCCTATCCAAGATGATTCAAAACACCTGTGCAGCCAGTCAGAGTGAAAACGGCCAGCTCCACTCACAGCAACATGGGGCTTAAGTCTAACTATCGAGGGCTCTACGATAGCTGGACCTGTTTGCGGGTACGGCCAAGCCCGCCACTTTATCTCGGCGCAATTGGTTGGCATAGTCCAATTACTACCGCGTGACAATGGGGAAGCGTCCGTCTGGCTGATCCAGTAGGCTGAAGAAGCGCCCAAGGGCCAGGGGGTTGCCGTCGATCGACACCTGATCGGAGCTGAGCAGGGCTGCGGCGCCGGCTTGCCCACTGATTATCTGCAAGAAGAAGTCCTTACTCAGGTTGAGGCTGGCGTCGGCCTCGGCGACTTCGCCTTCATTCATACGGCGGTGATGCAGCACGGCGTTCTCGATCCACAAGTGATAGCGCGCGCCGCTGTCGGTGAAGTTGAGGTTGATACGCAGCGCGCTGTCGGCTGCCGCCGTGCCATTGAGCTTGGTGGCCATCACGTCCAGGAAGCGCTCGGGAGCGGTGTGTTTGAGCATATCGAGCATCATTACCGGAGTGAAACCCTCTTCCGGCAGGCCGTGGCGCAGCTCATAGGTGCCACTCAGGTAGAAGTTGCGCCAGGGCCCCGACTCGGCCTGATAGCCCAGTTGCTCGAAGCTGCGTGCCTGCAGATCGCGGGCGCCCTGGTTGTCCGGATCGGCATAGAGCAGATGTTTGCCCAGCTCCGCGGCCCAGCGGTAATCGCCCTCGGCATAGGCTTGCTCGGCGGCTGCCAGCAGCGGCTCACGGCCGCCGGCCAGGGCCACGTACTTGGCGGCGGCGGCCACCGGCGGCAGTGGGTCGAGGTTGGCCGGGTTGGCGTCGAACCAGCCTAGGTAGAACTGATAGATGCCGCGCACGTTGTGCTTGAGGGTTCCGTAGTAGTCGTGCACGTTCAGATGGCGGTCGAGGCTGGGCGGCAGGTGCAGTTGCTCGGCGATCTCCGGCGCGGTGAGGCCGGCATTCATCAGGCGAACAGTTTGATCGTGCAGGTAGCGGTAGGCATCACGCTGGGTGGTGAGGAAGGTCTGGATGTTGTCCTGCCCCCACACTGGCCAGTGGTGCTGGTTGAACAGCACCTCGGCGCCAGCGGCTTGCGCGCGGCTGGCGTCGATGTAGTTGGCCCACTGCAAGGCATCGCGTACCTTGGCGCCGCGTAGGGTGTACAGGTTGTGCAGGGTTTGCGAGAGTAGCTCGGCGCCGCCAAAGGCGTTCAGCTCCGGCAGGCTGAAGGTCATTTCCGCCGGGGCTTCACTCTCGGGTACGTTGTAGAAGACGAAGCGCACTCCATCCACGTCCAGCGTCTGTTCGCGGCCGTCGATCAGTTGGGTGGGCGGCAGAATGCCCATGTGCCCGAAGGCAACCGCCTTGCCCAGGCCGTTGTCTACCAGGCCCTCGGCGCTGCGCGGTAGGCGCTTGCCGTACATGAAGGTGGCACGGCGGGCCATGGCGATGCCCATCATCAGGTTTTCGCTGGTGGCCTCTTCCATAAACCCAGCCGGGGCAATCACCGGTAGCTGACGCACCTTGGCGTCTTCGGCGCTGATCACGCCGAGAGCACCGCCAAAGTGATCGACATGGCTGTGGCTGAAGATCATCGCGCTCACCGGGCGTGAGCCCAGATGTTGTGCAACGAAGTCCATAGCGAAGGCGGCGGTTTCCCGGCTGGTTAGCGGGTCGATGACAATCCAGCCGCTGTCGCCTTCGATCAGCGTCATGTTGGCTAGGTCGAAGCCGCGTAGCTGATAGATTTTGTCGCTGACTTTGAACAGCCCAACCTGGTTATTCAGCAGCGCTTGCCGCCACAGGCTGGGGTTGACGGTAGTGGGGGCCTCACCTTGGATAAACGCAAAGCTATCGAAGTCCCAGATCACTTCGCCTTCGGCATCGCGCACCTGGCCCTGAGGCGTGGCAATTAGGCCGCGGCGTGCCTGGGCTAGGCCCTCGACATGGCTCAGGTCATAGCTCTGCGCCACCTCGGCCTGGGCAGCTTGCGTGCGTGGCGTGGCGGCGCTGTGACTGGGCGCAGGGCCGTCGCTGCATGCACTGAGTAGCAACAAGGTGCTGGTTAGCATCCAGCGATAGGGCAGGTTCATCGGCGTTCTCCAGAGAGTGTCTGGTCAGAGCATGGCGTGCGATCTACTATGCGTCCAATGCAATCAAATCATTTAATTGATGAGCAAAAGACATGAATATAGAGTTCCGTCACCTGCGTCATGCCTTGGCCCTGGTCGAACATGGCAACTTTGCCCGCGCCGCAGAGGCGCTGCACCTCTCCCAGCCGGCGCTGACCCGCAGCCTGCAAGCGCTGGAAGCTCAGGTTGGCGAGCAGCTGTTTGATCGCAGCCACCGCGAAGTGACCCCCACAACGATGGGCGAACTGTTATTGCAGCATGCCCGGCAACTGCTGCTGCACGCCCAGGACTTGCAGCGTGACCTACAATTGGCGCGCGGCCTGGAGCAAGGTGAGTTGCGTGTGGGAGTAGGTCCGTTTGCCGGCGCCGCGCTTGTCGCCCCGGTGCTGGCCATTTTGAACCGCGCGCACCCCGGCGTGCATTTGGAGGTGGTGTTGGCACCCTGGCAAGAACTGCCCGCGCGTTTGCAACGCCGGGAAATAGATCTGCTGGTGGCCGACTTGCACGAGATCGAGGACGACCCCAGCTATACGATACAGGCCCTTGGTGAGCACCACACGCTGCCGATGTGCCGCGCCGGTCATCCCTTGCTTGAGCACCCCGAGCCTAGTCTGGAGATGCTGTTGAAGTATCCACTGGCCGGACCCAACCTTCCCGAGGATATTCGTGAGCAGCTGCTCAAGCGCCTACCTAGAGCCTTACAGAACACCTGGCGTGAGCAGTGGAAGCTGGCCATCACCTGCGATAGCTCGGCCATTATCAAACAGCTCCTACAGGGCTGTGAGGCGCTGGCAATATTGCCTTGGTTTATGGTGGAAGACGAACTGCGGCGCGGCGACTTACAGGCTTTACGCAGCCTTGACCCTGGCCTGCGCGGGCGTTTCGGGATTGCTCATCTGCGCGGCAGACGCCTATCACTTGCTGCGCAATGCTTTATCGAGGTGCTTCTGGCCCACGATACCACCGTGCGCCAGCGCCAAGATGCTTGGTTGGCCCGTTAGGGAAGGGCATGGCAAGGCGGTCAACCTGCAGCAGATCGTCGTCCGACGCCGGTGGCTGACTCGCCGAAGACCGATCCTTCAGTTCTTCCCGCCCAAGCGGCGCAAGGCATCTGGCTTGAAGTCTTGGCGCAGAGCCTCATGGCCGAAGCTGGCCTCGCTCGGGGTCTCATTACTCAGGCCGCTGACCAGATAACGGCGAGACTGCAGATCATGAATAGCCTCGGCGGTCATCCAGGGCACCAGGTCGTTGTAGAAGTTCAACTGGTAGGCTGCCGATACTCGCCATAGCTCACCACGGGCGTCGTAATGGTCCGCTAGGGCAATCTGCCAGGTGTCCTCATCAATGAAAAACGTGCGCTTGTCGTAAATGTGGCGCTGGCCTGCTTTGAGCTTTCCCTCTACCTCCCAGACCCGATGCCGCTCATAGCGCACGTAGTCGCTATTCAAATGCGCAGGCTGGATGATTTGTGCGTACTTCAGCCCTTTGTCGTGCAGTCGGTAGTTGTTGTAAGGAATCAACAGTTCGCGCTTGCCTTTGAGGGTCCAGTCGTAGCGATCGAACGCACCGTTGTACATATCCATGTTGTCCGATGTGGCCAGGCCATCCGAGCTGTTCTGTGGTGAGTCGTAGGCCAGTGTAGGGGCTCGCCGGACACGCCGCTGTCCGGCGTTGTAAGCCCAGGCCTGGCGTGGGGTTTGTACCTGATCCAGGGGCTCGTGAATCAGGGCGATGTTGCCGGCCTGGCGCGCCGGAGCCAGGGTCTGGCCGATGAAATAGAAGAGCAGATTGCTGTCTGGCGTGTTGTCCCGGACATTGCTGGCAAAGACCTGTGTCTGGCGGATGAGGCTGGCCTGATAGGCACCGCTGGTTTGCACCGGCATGCGGTGAACCTCGCGCTTGACCGCCCCGCCACGGTAGCGGGTGACATGGTTCCAGATAACCTCTTCGGCACGCAGGGGGACGGGGAACGGCACGCCGCTGGTGTAGCCACCCTCCAGGCCACTACCACTGGCGTTCAGTCTGATCCGGGTGGCGTTTTGCCGGCTCTGTTTCAGGATGGACTCGGGATAGGCCGCGCTGCGGTGCGAGGGATACAGTTGCAGATGGAAGCTCTGCGGGTACTGACGGAGCATGGCTTGCGTGCCTGGGCTCAGCCACTGGGCGAATTGCGCCATGTTGCCGGAGTCGATGCGCTGTAGCGGTTGCTCGGCGGCATAGGGATCGACCAGCGCTCCGCCTGAGGTCGATGGCTTGTATCCGCCGTCCCAGGCGGGGATGCTGCCGTCGGTATTGCCAGCACGTTCGGCGCCCATGGGCGTTAGTTGCTGGTCTAGCTGTGCCGCCTGTTCGGCCGAGACGGCACAGAAAGCGGGCATGCTGATCATCAGGCTTAGTGCCAGGAGTGTGTGGCGGGAGATTGGGCTATTAAGCATGGATAAGTCCTCAGAACTTGGCGCCAAGGGTGAATGAGATGAAGTCGCGGTCGGTCTGCGGATTGAAGTCGCCACCGAAGAAGTCGGTGTAACTGACGGCGGCGTTGTAGCGCTCCAGATAGTCGAAGTTCACGGCCAGTGTGACGGCCTGGCGGCCTTCGACGAATTGCGGAGCCGGAGAGGGGGCATAACCTTCGACGTCATAACGCCAGGCCAACGATGGGGTGACCACGGTGCCCGGCAGCAGGTCGTTGTAGGTCAGGTTGGCTCGGGCTGCATAGCCCCAGGACCAGGGCGTGGTATATCCCTCCCGTTGGCAGTAGTCCTGCTTCAACGCCGGGTTCTTGCAGGCAATGGCGGCACCTTCTACGCCGGAACCGTAGACGGCGTCGCGGCCATAGGCCAGGGTCTCGACCGGCTCCAGATCCGCCACGTGCACGGTGCCGACTTCGGCAATCAACAGCAGGTTATCTGCGCCCCAGATGTCGCTGAAAGTTTGCATGGCCGTCAGTTGCAGCTGGCTAACCGGTTTGCGCCGATAGCCCTGCACCTGTGTCCCATAGAGGCCGGCGGCTTTGGCCAGAATAGGGCCGCTTCCCGGGGCTTGAATGTCCAGGCCAAACAGTTCGTCGACGATGGGTGACTCGGTGTCGAGAAAGCCGCTGGCGTAGAGAAAGTCCTGACCGTTGATGGCGATCGGCTGGTTGGGCCTGTGGCTCAGCTCGCCGGACATAGAGATACCCCAGGGTCCTGAGGTGTTGAAACTGATGCCGTACAGCCGGATGTCTTCGGGGAAGGCCATCTGGTAGAGCGGCGCCTGGGCCAGCGGCTTGGCGTTGCTGCCACCATAGAGCGGGTTGTTGGTAACTCCGGGTAGGAAGAAGCCGCTGCCCGGACGCTTGGAATAGTCGGCGGTGATCGCATTGGTATAGGGCAGCCGGCTGTGATAGTTCATCACGTAGAAGGCAAGCTCGGTGCTGTTCAGCTCTTCGGCGAAGTAGTCCAGGCGCACCCCCCACTGCCCGGCATCTGCGGGGGTATCGTCGCTGATTCGCGGAATAACCATGTTGGCCCCGGCCGGCAGCAGCGGATTGACCAGCTGCATGTTCTCCTGTTGCGCTTCCGTTCGACCTGAAACGGCATACAGTGGGCCGCAGCCTGGCTGACTGGCATCCGACTGGGCGAAGAAGGTGCCGCAACCTGGCTGTACCGTGGCGCGCCATTCCAGTTGGTAAAAGGCGCTGGTCGAGAGATTCTCGCTGATGCCAAGCGACAGATTGAACAGGTTGACCGGAATCAGCGCTTCCTTGATCTCGACCCCGGGCGTGGTTAGGGCGTTGGCGTCGATCGGGTTGATCACATTGAGGCCGCCCTGGATGAAGGTGCTTTCCCCCCAGCTCAGGACCTGCTGACCGAGACGGAGATCCAGCGGCCGGTCATTGAGCTGGAATTCGCCCCAGACGTAGGCATCCATCAGTTCGGCGCCGGAAAACTTGGCCAGCGAATCGAAGCCCGAGTCGTCGAAGTCCTTGAAGCGGGCGTCGCCGTTTTCCAGCAGGTCGTCGTGCCAGAATTTGCCGCTGATCTGCAGCCCGAGGTTGTCCCGGCTAAGCGCCAGTTCGGTGGTACCTTTGACCACCCTTGATATGGTGTCTCCGGCTTTGAAGTTCATGCGCCCGTCGTTACCGTTGATGCCGGCGGCGCGTCCGTCATAGACAGTGGGCAGGAGATTCCTGTCTGGATCGCTGGTGCTGATGCTCATGCCAGTTGACAGGCTGGTGTCCCAGCGGCCGCTGATGCCGTTGTCGAGTTCGAAGGTAGCGGCGTGGCAGAGCGTGCTGTTGACGGCCAGCAGTGTAAACACAAGGGCGCCATGGCCTCTGCGTAATTGGTGCATGGTATGCCTCGGAAACTGTTTTTGTTGTTGTGAGTGCAAACGGTTGCCCCGCTTGCCGGGGGGCTTAAGATAGGCCGCGTAAGTCCCTTGTTTCTTGGCGCGCACAGCCGCGTTTTTGACAATTTCAGACAGGAATTCGGATGAGCAGTCCGCCCCACGAACTAGCCCATACGACCATTGCCACCTGGGCGCTGGCTATTCAGCGAGCGCTGCAGGGGTATGGCATCGAGGCGGTGCCGCTGATGCTGGAGGCCGGTATCGATCCCAGGGTGATTCGTGATCCAGAGCTGCGAGTTGCCGTGGTCAACATGTGGAAGCTCTGGCGGCTTTGTGTCGAACGGACCGGCGATGACTCTTTTGGTCTTCAGGTCGCTGCCAATCTCTATCCGACTCACCTCAATGCCCTGATCTTTGCGCTGCAGGCCAGCTCCACCCTGCGAGAGGCGCTCGATCGGCTGCAGCGCTATGTGCGGGTGGTCACTACCATCGCGGCAATCGAGGTGGTCGAGAGCCCTGTGGGGGTGGCATTGATACTGGGCTCTGATAGCTCCGGTTCGGCACAGCGGCCATTTTTCCCTGTTGATGCCTTCATGGGGGTGTTGTTCAGAACCTTTCGCGAGTTACTTGGAGCCAGTGCTGCCGAAGGGCTGCTCGAGGTTCGTTTGTGCCGTCCGGTACCTCACCGCTTAGAGGCTTTTGAACAGTTTTTCGGCGTGCCCGTGTACTTTGGCGCCGAGGCGAATGTCATGCTGATGGCTTCCGGCGTGCTGGATCGGGAGCTGCCGGCGGCCAACGCCATGATTGCTGGAATGAACGAGCAGTTGTTGCGCGATTATCTGGGGCGAATGCGCCACGAGCAGGTCAGCCTGCAAGTGCGCAAGGAGATCATCGCCTTGCTCAGTAGCGACAAGCTTGGGCTAGAGCACATTGCCGAGCGCCTGAACATGAGTGGCCGCAACCTGCATCGCAAGTTGGCCGAGGAGGGCACATCATTCAAAGAACTGCAGGATGAGATTCGACAGGACCTGGCGCTGCGCTATCTGGGCATGTCGGGGATGAGCCTGAACGAGATTGCATTCAATCTGGGTTTTATCGACCAGAGCAGCTTCAACCGTGCCTTCAAGCGCTGGACCGGTGGCAGTCCCGGACAGTACCGGCGCGCGCTCAGGGAGCGCCACTGAGTCAGCCGGGGCGAGAGGGCGCCCCGGCATGTTGGGCTCAGCTGCGCGCCTGGGGTTGGATGGGCGGAATGAACTGCTGCAGCGTCTTTGGATTGCGCGTCTTCTCATCGGGCAGATAGATGCGGTAGTTCAAACGGAACAACCCTTTATCAGGTGAAGGCAGCCAGTTGCTTTCGAGCCCGGTGGGGGGCTGGTGCTGGATATATAGCGTCAGTGAACCGTCCGGGTTGTAGGTCAGTCCCGGGGTCCGGTCACCGATGGAGTAGCGGTCGATGGCATTGTCCACCAGC
>Ga0315336_1005461_pt1 | contig 13869 bp, 6 predicted proteins | sample ASW5metaG_FD_204512 | JGI IMG/M metagenome (GOLD analysis project Ga0315336, IMG submission 204512) | Ammonia-oxidizing marine archaeal communities from Monterey Bay, California, United States - ASW #5 | ecosystem: Environmental > Aquatic > Marine > Intertidal zone | place: USA: California...
AGTCGTGCTCGTGCTCGTGGTAGTCGTGCTCGTGGTTGTCGTGCTCGTGGTCGTCGTGCTTGTGGTCGTCGGCGGTACACACGAGGGATCGGCATCCGGTGTCGGGAGATGTTCGCACATGCCCGCTCCGTCACAGCTATCTGCGGTGCAGATGTTGCCATCGTCGCTGCAATCGGTCCCTAACGGATCGTTGCACGTGTCGGCAACTTCTTCGCACGTGTTAGAGCATTCGGCGCCGCTTGCGCACGGGTCGCCGGTGTGCGACGAGCAGCTGCCGCCCGCACACGTATCGGCACCGTTGCAGAATGCGCCATCGTCGCATGGCGCGGTATTGCTCGCGTGCACGCAACCGAACTCCAGATCACAGCTGTCGTCAGTGCATGAGTTCTCGTCATCGCAATCCGGTGCAACACCGGATTGGCACCCGGTGAGCGGATCGCAAGTCTCGGTGCCGTTACAACCATCTCCATCGTCACAAACGATCGCAGGATGCACGCAGTTACCGAGTCCGTCGCACCGGTCCTCGGTGCACGCATCGCTGTCGCTCGTACACGGCGTGCTGATCGGAGACAGGCAAGAGTCCGTGTCGTCGTCGCAGCTGTCGGCGCACACGCCACCGGCAGCACAGGGATCGCCGGCGTGCGCGGTACAACTGCCAACCGAACACGAGTCCGTGCCGTTGCAATATAGGCCGTCATCGCAGGGGCCGGTGTTGTTGGTGTTCACACAACCGGAGCCGCCATCGCAGCTGTCGTCGGTGCAGGGGTCCCCATCGTCGCAGTCCGGTGCAACGCCGGCCTGGCAGCCGAGCAGAGGATCGCAGGTCTCAACCCCATTGCAGGCATTTGCGTCTAGACAACTCGCCGAGATGTCTTCGTTGGCACAAACGCCGGCCGAGCAGGTGTCTGCACTACAGGCGTTCCCGTCGTCGCAGTCGATGTCGTCGACGCAATCCGGCGGTAGCGTTGTGGTAGTCGTGGTGGTGCTGGTCGTCGTACTCGTAGTGGTTGTCGTACTCGTAGTGGTTGTCGTACTCGTAGTGGTCGTCGTACTCGTAGTGGTCGTCGTACTCGTAGTGGTCGTCGTACTCGTAGTGGTCGTCGTTGTGGTTACGCCGCCCCCCGCCGCGAGAACTTCGATGGCTTTCACGGCCGGATTATTCTCGACGTGACCGAAGGCAATCTGCAGTCCGTCGCCGTCGGCAACGCTCACGAGAACCGATCGCACTACAGCCTTGGAGCTCGCCGCCAAGTCGCCGCCGGCGGCTGCAACCTGATCGAAATCGTCAAGCACGACGGCACCCTCAATGAGCACATCGAATAGACGGTCCGTGGTGATCTGCGTCTTGTCGGCCGTATTGGCAAAGAAGAGATTGACGAGATAGCTGCCGTCGGCTAGGTCAAAACTGTAGTCGAGCTCCGGATCAGTGGCCTTGTCGGAGTGCTCGCATTGAAAGAGATCTTCCGTGGTCTCGTCTTCGCACCCGAAAATCTCTACCAAGCCTCCGATCTCGCACGCTTCCCCGCCGCCGCCCAAGGAGCAGCTCGAAGCATGCGCCTCAACGTTGTAGCCGAAATCGGAATACCAAATAACGCCGTTGCAGTCGGTCTTTTGTCCGGAGCACTCAGCGCTGGACACGTTCGCGTTGATTCGTACCGGAGTCGCTGTCGTCTGGTCGGTTGCAACGGCGCCAAAGCAAGCGTTGCGTGGGTCTAGCGGACACGGGTCCGCGCCTTCGAGACCGTCATTGTCAGGATCGGGGCATTCGGCCGTCACTTCGGTTATGGGCGTGTGGACGCACTGATCGTCTACGCCACAGCTGTCGGTGGTGCATGGGTTGCCATTGTCGCAGCCGCTATCGGAAAAACAGAGATCGTAGGAGAACACTTCGTTTAAGTTGGACTTGCCACCACCTTCTCGCCGTGCTCCGGCCAAAAGGTAAACCCGCGAATGGACGTCGTCGGCGGCCATCGATACGGGCCCTCCCATGCCGTGCCTTGGGGAAGGCATTCTCTCCAGCGTGCGCCAACTGTCACGAACAGGGTCGTATTCTTCTACGGCTCCATACGTGCCGTCGTACGGCCCGTCGCCTTCGCCACCGAACAGTAGAATGCGTCCCCTGATGACGACCGAGACATAGCCGCCACGCGCCGTGGGTATGGGTGTACCTGTCGACCACACGCCAGTGGCGATATCGTAGATGTCATTGTTGTCGTAGACGTTCACGACCAGCGTGTCGCGTCCGGATATTGCATAAAATTTGCCGTCGACGATCTGCGCGAGCGTGTGATCGCGCGGACGAGGCATGGACGGCAGCGTCGCCCATTCGTCGGTAAGCGTGTTGTAGACCTCGAAGGTATCGACGGCCACGCCGCCGAAGTCGCTCGAAATGCCCCCTGCACAGTAGATCAACACGCCGTCGGCTGCGCAGCCCAATGCTCCGCGCGAGGTAGGCATTGAGGTCATGGTCTGCCAACCCGAGCCGAGGTCGCTGGGGTCGAGCATCCAGACCGTGTCGGCGCTAGGCGCCGGCGTGGTACCGGTCTTGAGCCCGCCGAGCGCGTAGATCTTCCCGCCGACGACGACGGGCTGCATGTGGTGACGCTTTTCGGGAACCGCTGGGCCCGCGGTCCAAACATCGGTGACTGGGTTATATATCTCGACGCTGGTCGTCTGCTGGCCGCCTATTAGATAGAGCATGCCGTTGACCGCCACCCCGGCCGAATTGCTGCGTTCTATGGTGTGGGGACTCCCGGCACTCCAGAAGCCGTCGCCCAGGCAGCCGTCTTCGTCTATACCGGAATCGTTCGGACACACATCGCATGCGTCGCCGCGCCCATCGCTGTCGTTATCGGTCTGGCTTGCGTTTGCGTCGTTCGGGCAGTTGTCGTGATCGCCAGTCTTCGGCGCAAGGAAGCCGCTCCCCGCGCAACGTCCATCACCGTCGACATCGTTCAGGCCGTCGTTGGTACAAACATCGACGGTGTCACAGATCTGGTCGCCGTCCGCGTCGTCACAGACCACACCGGCGTGGGCCAAGTTGGTCGTGCCGACGACGAAGGAAGCTATAGCAGCAGCGAGCAGCGCGCGGCGGACGGAGCTGTGCCAGATGGGGGTGTCCACGATCGTCCACATTAGCCAGGCAAAGTCGGCGTATCAATTCCCATGGGGGGAGAAAATAGCGCAAATGTTCCCAACATTTGCGCCACCGCATGACGGTATACAGCGCACCTGTCGCATGCCCACGCGAATGCGACGCGTATGGGGGGGCGACTGCCGCCTTCGCCACGTTTTAGGGCAGCTGATTGGACACAGAAGCAAGAAGGCCGAGGTGGTAATCCACCTCGGCCTTCTCGGACAAGTCGTAACCGTTAATGCGAAAGCCGGGCCCCCGAATATCGGTTTACGGTATCGACGTCACGCTGATGTAACCGTTCCCCTTACGTTCGATGGTGCCGGGGCCCGGGAAGCCGGACGCCGCGTTCACGGCCGCGCTGTTGGTACCGATGAAGCACCAACGACCGACGTGGTAGACGTTCGTGGAATCACCCAATCCATTGAGCGTGGTACCGCCCTCGATCATGATGGGGTCGGGCTGGCAGTTGGTCACGAAGCGACCGCAGTCGCCGGCGCCCGGTTTGTCATCGATGCCGCCGAGTATACCGTCTCCGCCCGCTTCGCAATTCTTACGAGCCGGGCACGGGCCATCGCAGGTTTCGCCGAGAGGGCAATCCTCGATACTACCGCAAGAGGCTAAGCTCCCGCTGCATACTGCCGAGCAATCATCGAGGAGGGCAGCATCGGCGTCAGCCTGGACGCATGTTATGCCGGTTTGCCCTGTGCAGTGGTAATAGTCAGTGCGGCTATTGATCGCGCAGATGCCGTCGTCGAGATCGCCGGGGCGTGGCGTACAAAGAGGCAGGCATCGTCCGCCGGGGCAGGCATCGCCGCAGGTTCCAATGCCGCAGTCTCCGTTGGTCGTACAGGTCTGCCCATTAAGCGAGTTACATCGCTCTCCTAGCATCGGGCAGTCGCTGTCGTTACTACAAGGTCCGCCCGTAGCGAAGCAGGTTGAAGAGTCGCCGGCACAGGCCAACGGGTTAGCATTGCAGGCGCCGCCCGGGCAGTCAGAATCTTCATCGCAAGCCGCACCTGCGTTCGTCCCGGCTAAGCAGGTGGTACCGATGCCACCGCATGACTGAAGGAAGTTCGCCCCGGCGTCACACGTAGGATTGCAGTTGTTCGGTTTCGATGGCTGACCGCCGGCACCGGGGCAATGGCAGTCGAACAGTTCAAAACCGGCTGCCGTGCAGGCCTCTGTCGCGGCCCAGACGACCGGGTGGGTTGTCTGACCCGGAACGTAGTCGATTGGAAAGCCCAGACCTGTGATATTTTTCGCCGGATCCGCTTCGCACTGGGTCGACAACGCACCTAACGTCGGGTCGACGAAGAAGATCTCACAAGCGGTGTTGTTCGCAACCGACGGTGTATTGGGTAATCCCATACAGACTGAATCGAGCGCGCACGAGCCTTCTCGGCAGTCAGGAGAGATCGAACTGCAGGTCTCATCCAGGGCGACGCAGTCGCTGTCAAACCGGCAGGAATCCAAGCTTCCTGTCCCGGCATCATTTCGACAGCGGCCGGTGCAAGACTTGTTCTCATCCAAACCCGAGTCGCACATGCCGCCGCATACGGGGCACGGTCGCGACAGGCTTTCACCCAAGTGCTGTACCGAATAGGCGGAATTCGACAACAGGTGCTGACCGGTCACAATGTCGAGCGTGCCAAAGATATTCTCGCGATAGGCTGTCTGCGAGCAGACAGCCGCGTTCGCGGCTACAACCGGGAATGGCGAACCGTCACGGGTAACGATGCACTGGCGCTTGCTGTCGCACCGTCCGAGGCAGACTTCTTCGGAGCTACAGTCCGACGCGAACACGCAGCCACCCGTCGCCGCCCCACCGGCTACAGGGAAGCACTGAGAGCCGCAATCCGTATCGTCCTCGCAGGCAGAGCCCGGGCTGGTCGAATTGGTATCGCAAATGAAGCAGTCCGAGTCCTTGTTCACTAAGTTGGGATTCAGCGCCCGGGAGTCGCAAGCGGGGGTGTCAACGCAGGTACCGGTACCGCAATCGCCGCTCGATACGCACGGGTCATTCTCGGTGCTGACATCGCCCTCGCAGTGAGGCCCTGCCACCACTTCCCAATCGCAGAACGGACGTTGTGTGCCCACGACATCGCAGACGGAATCCACCGATACGCCGGTGCAGGTGGCATCGGTGAAAGCGCTGCAATCGCAGTTGAGCAAGGTCACCGTGTAACCTGCACGATCGCCTACTTTTTGGTCCATCGCCGGGCCGGTCCAGCCGGCGTCCGAATCGGTAATCGAGGCATCCGCCTCGAAGCGCCAACGTGCCCTGTCACCGCATGTGCACTCGAATATGCCACCCGGAGGCAGGCATTCGCCCGGACAGGCACCATCGTCGACACCGTCGCACTCTTCGCCCAGAGGCTGTGCGGCACTGGGGCCGGCGTTAACCGAATTGTCGCCGCAGGCCGCGTCTGGCGGCATGGCCGATTCGATGATCGTGACGGCTGCTACGGTGCGATCGACTGAAGGATCATTGCTGTTGCCAACTTCGTGCGCTGCGGCCGAGAGGCAGCTCTGAGCGTCGCCCACCGTCGTCGTGCCACCAACGCCGTTGCCGCAGATATCCAGTTCCGTGATCTGACCATCGTCGCACTTGTCGGCGATCGTATCGAGCAGTTTTGTGTTGGCTTTATCGATCTTGGCGGCAGTCTTCACATCAACCTCGCAGCCCGCGGGGTCGATACTCAGCTTCCCTTTGTTGATGCTGTCACGGCATTTGAGGATGCTTTTCGCAACCGTGGAGGTCAGCTTCTGCGCGGTCTTGTCGATGCTCGCGAGACAGGAAGCCGCTCCGGCACTAATCCCCGAAGCGTTCGTGATCGTTCCAAATATTGCGGCAATCAGATCGACACCGGCCTGTTCGGAGAGTCCCGAGGTACAGGTACCGATATCGGTGGGCGAGCCGATGCTGGCTACACCGACGTTGTCGCAGTAGGGCCCGGGGAAATTGATGCGATCAATATCGAAGAGGATGCCTTTCGCACCGGCGGTACATCCGCCTGCAGGCGGTGGGCAACCGAAGTCGGTGACGCACTGAGTGCTGAGATCGGTCGAGCAGGTGCTAAAGCAGCTCTTCTCGGCCGACGATACGACCTTAGCCGCCGCCTTGGCATTCTTGGCAATGCCTTTCGCGTCAGGACAGGCACCAACGGTCTTGCCGCTGATGTCAGCGTTCAGGCACTTGCCCGTGCCCTTCGCGTAAGTGGTCGCGAGTTTGACCGCAGACTTTCCGAGCTTGCTCAAGCACTTTTGCTCTTGCTTGTTGATCGTGGCGCTGGCGACCGTCGCCGTCATGGCAACGAAAAGTGTGGCGACGATGATTGCAACCGCTCGGTCGGCGATCCGTACTTTACTACTCATATTGCGACTCTCCCCTGGTGGTTCGAACAGATCGATCCACACGGCTGTGCCACGGATCTCCGTCGAATCCCGTCCCAACACGATGTACGCCCCGCGGGCGCGTACACTAGCAGGATGCCTGGGTATCCCCAGGCGTGGTTCAACCTTGACGGTAGAGGATAGGTCAAGATCTTGTCAATGGGTTTCACAGATACGGCGCACGACGCAGCGTGACTTCGCAGGCCAGAAAACGCCATTCGCCCAAGCAAACCCGATACCACCCCACAACCCACCCCCCAAGTGGGTGAGGCCGAGCCGGCGAGGGCAAGAGGCACTTCGTCTCGCAGCGCAACGCTACTAGCCAAGCGCGAGAATGACGGTGGGCGTATGTGTATGTGGCGCGGCCGGCAAGATTCGAACTTGCGACCTACGGGTTCGAAGCCCGGTGCTCTATCCAGCTGAGCTACGGCCGCGCGGGGGGGATGTACTCCGAACCGGCCCGCAGTCTAACCGCGCCACTCCCGGCTGCAACCGCCAGCCACGCCACACCGCACGCTTCAAGTCCTCCCACGTTTGACCGCGCGCGGCCCAAACTTCGCAACGATCTCATCAAGCGCCGAATTGAGCGCATCGGAACGCGAATCCTCTTCCTCGGGTCCCGCGAACAGTCCGAGCTGCACCGGTCTGTCTCCGTCAAGGCCGGTCACCTGAACGCCGAGCAATCGCAGAGCGATGCCTTCGGGCTCCGCATCCCACAACCGCATCGCTGTCGCAGCGATCAAGCCGCCGTCATCGGTAGGCGTCGTGAGTGTCTTGGACCGGGTGACCAGTTTGAACTGTGCCTCCGGACCGGACGGGCGGTATTTCAGCGTGACGGTGCGCGCTTGCACCCCGTCACGCCGCAGACGCCCGGCGACGGTCTCGGCGTGGGCAATCATGGTCGCCTCGATGGTATCGCGGTCTACCGCATCGTCTCCAAACGTGTTCTCTTCGCCGTACGATTTGCGCCCGCGGTCGCACTCCACCGTCCGCAGGTCATCTCCATTCGCCAGCGAGTGCAGCAGTGGCCCCCAGCTACCGAGCGCGCGCTCGAGTACATCAACGTCATGGTCGGCCAACTGGCCGATGTTGGCGATACCTAGATCGTGAAGCTTTCGCTCCGTTACACGCCCTACGCCCCAGATCTCCGCTACCGGCAGCGGGCGCAGGAATGACAGCGTGTCGCTTTCGCGAACGATGAACACTCCATCAGGCTTCGCCTTTTTCGAGGCAATCTTCGCGACCAGCTTCCCCGCGCCGCCTCCGACCGACACCGGAAGATGTAGTTCCTCGCGTACGTCTTGCCGAAGCCGCTGGGCGATGCTCTCGACCGAGCCGAACAATCGCAATGAACCGGCGACGTCTAGATACGCTTCGTCGAGCGATAGCGGCTCAACAACCGGCGTGTAGCGGTAGAAAATCTCTCGTACGGCGGCCGAGACCTCGGCGTACAGCTTCATGCGGCCGGGGAGAAAGATCGCGTCGGGGCAAAGGCGTTTGGCCTGCGAGGACGGCATCGCCGAGCGAACGCCGAATTTGCGCGCCTCGTAGGATGCCGCCGCGACCACTCCGCGTTTGCCCGGACTGCCCACAACCACAGGCAGCCCTTTGAGCGACGGGTTTTCGCGTTGCTCAATGGACGTGTAGAACGCGTCCATGTCGGCATGAAGAATCAGGGCCACAGCCAAAGGCTAGCGCGGCCCGGCTTAGCTTGGCAAGCGAAGTAGGCGGTCGGCGCGCACGAGTTTGTTGCGAATGGGGATGCCCACGGGACAGGCCGCCTCGCACGGGGCACTGCACCCAACGCAGACTTCTGCGGCGTGCCCCTGCTCTTCGGCCAGTCGGCCGTACAGGCGGGTGGCTTCGCGCTCACGACCGTATGTGTCGTAGTACATCGTGTAGCGCAGCACGTCGTTGACGGCGACGTCGTACGGACATGAATCCAGGCACTCGCCGCAGCCGGGACGACAGTATTCCGACGATGCCAGTTCCTCGTACTTCTCTAGAAGTGCGAGATCGTCGGCGTCCGCTTCCTTGCCCGACGCGTAGAGATACTCGTCAATCTGTGCCAGCTGGGTGAACGTCACGACCAATCCGGCGACACCGGGATTGCCGTTTACCCATTTGAACGCCGCTTGCGGGAAGCTACCGCGCTCTTGCGCGTCGAAGCCGCGCAGTACGGTGTGGTATGCGCCCTTGAGCGTCTTCATCGCCACGAAGCCAACGTCGTGCTTCTTCGCTTTGATAATGATGTCGTCGAGATCCGGCCAATTCTTGAAGTTATACGCCACCATGATGACGTCGAAACGATCCGAATCGACCGCGTGATTCATTACGGTTTCGAGATCCGGCGTGTGGCTCGAGACGCCCAAGAACCGGACCTTGCCCTGTTCTTTGAGGCGATCGAACGCCTCGTGGAACGTCGGCGCCATCAAGCGGTCGACCGAATTGACCGCGTGAATGTGACAGAGATCGAGGTAGTCGGTCTTGAGCCTACCGAGGCTGTCTTCTACCGCCTTGATGATTTCGGCGACAGGAGCGTCTTTGTCGAGATGTCCTTCGGGGGTGCAGAACTTAGAGGCGATAAAGAGCTTATCGCGCTTACCCTGGATCGCCTCGCCCACGGCCCGTTCCGACTCGCTGTCGGAATAGTCCGGCGAGGTATCGATATAGTTTATCCCGCGGTCGATCGCGAGGCGCACTGCGTCGGGATCACGCAGACCTCCGGCTCCGAACGAGATGTCCGACATCTTCCAGCCGGTACGACCGAGACGGCTGTAGGCTTGGACGCTGGCGCCCTTCCACTGCGGGTTCGGCACGTCGGAAAGCGTCGGCGGCTTGTCCGGGTTGATCAGGAACCACTGCGTGCTGTACTTGAAGATCGAGCCAACGCCAGCAAATCCCGCCAGTGCGCCGGCGCGCTTTAAGAATCCACGTCGGTCGGTCGCAGAAGCCACAAGGCCAGCCTTTAGGTCTCGGGCTTATCGGGTGCCGGATCCGGCGCCTCCGGTGTACCTTCAGCCGGAGCGGCCTGTTCGGCTTGCTCCGGTTCTTCAGCTTTCGTACATGCGCCCACCGACAGTCCAAGAACCGCGACCATCGTCGCTACGAGCAGAGATCTAAACATCGAGCTTAACCCCTTTTTGATGCGCCGCAGTCGTGCCGACGCAAGAAAGTAGTCCGGTATTTCTAGCATGATGAGCCGTCAACAAAAATCATTTTGGCGTTTCGGCCTCGGCGGCCCTATCCGGTGCTTCCTCGGCCGCGGCGTCGTGCATGGCGCGCACCCTGGCCAATAGCGGCCCATCGTCGGCCCACATATGGCAAGAGTTGATCTGCGCCATCGAACCCCCGGCCCCAGGAGGCATATGCGCCCCGACCCGGCTGAGCTGGGCTAGGGCGGCCTGCGTCGTAATCGGGATCATCATACTGAGCAGCTCGAGCAAGATCCGACCTGCCTCAGAGCCGCCGAGCCTACGCCGCGCATCGGCAAATACACCGGCTCCAAGGACCAAGCCTTCTAGCTCTCGCGCGATCTCATGTGCGTCGCCTTCGACCTTTTCGGGGCCCCGGATGGCAGCGCCCAGACTGTGGTAGGTGAAATCGGTCACTTCGAACGAAAACTCGAGTTCGACCTCACGCGTCACGTCGCCCATCGGTGCCGGCGTCTCCAGCGGTCCTGCGAGTGATACGGCGTCTTGCATCCTGCCAACCAGCGTGACGCCCGAGTCGCCGTATCGATACCCATCGACGAGGATGTAGCGGCCTAGACGCGCGGGGCCCCGATCGCCGACGGAGCCGGTGGCACGATCGGCCGTCTGAGTGATGACCGGGCCCGCGCCGATCGCCAGCGCAAGGCCGTGGAAACAGCCCTTGCGGCCTCCGATGCGTGCGTTGACCTGCCTGACGTAGCTGTCGTCGGCTTTGATACCCTTGAGAACGTCGAAGGCCGGTTCGATATCCCGGCATGCCATACCCGCGGCCTGCTCCCGATCGGTAAACGGGACGGTGTACATGTTGAATTCGCTTTCTTGCACGACGCGGTCGGAATCCGTGCCGAGCTTTAGCTCCACATCATGGACGACGCCGGGACGCATCACGCGACCGCCGACGCTGCTCATGAAGCGGATTCGCCGCAGATCGCACAGCTTCGCATCAAGACTGACGGCACCGTCCGGCCCGGCGACGGCGTCAAAATCGATCGTACGTGTATGTATGTGCTCGCGCTGCATCGTAGAGGTTTGAGCGCCCGCCCCGGGGGCTCAATCAGCGAGCTTCCATGTCGTTCCGTCGGCACCGTCTTCGAGCACGACGCCGCCTTCGGCGAGCGTGTCGCGGATCTCATCGGCGCGGGCGAAGTTCTTGGACTTTCGCGCCTCGTTGCGTTCGCCGATCAACGCATCGATTTCCTCGGGGTCGACCCCAGAGCGGCCCGCGGTGCGCGTGCGATGGTATTCGAGAAATTCACTCGCCTTACGCAAGAACAGCCCACTGGTAGCACCAGCGGCGCGTACCATGCCGACCGCCTTTCGAGCCGCGTCGAGATCGCCGGAATCGAGCAAGCGGTTGAGCTCTCGAACCGATTCGAAGCAGATCCCGATCGCCTTCGCCGTGTTGAAATCGTCATCCATCGCTTCGAGGATCGAAGCGACCTCGGGCGATTCATACGTGTACCCCGGGTCGCTCACGCCGACTTCTTCGGCGCGCGCAAGGGTTTCATAGGCCCGCACCAGGGCGCGGGTGGAATCGGCGATTCCGTCCGCACTGAAATCCAGGGGACTGCGATAGTGGGTCTGCAGCAGATGTAATCGCAGGCCCTCGGCTTCTATCTGGCCGAGCACGTCTTTGATGTTGAAGACGTTGCCGAGCGACTTCGACATTTTCTCACGATCGATACGGACGAACGCGTGATGCAGCCAGTAGCGCACGAACGGTTCGCCGGTGGCGCCCGACGACTGCGCCATCTCGTTCTCATGATGCGGGAAGATCAGATCTTCCCCTCCCCCATGAATGTCGAAGGGTTGGCCCAGGTACTTCGTGCTCATGGCCGAGCACTCCAGATGCCAGCCCGGGCGGCCGGGGCCCCAGGGGCTCGGCCAGCTCGGCTCGCCTGGCTTGACGCTCTTCCACAGGGCGAAGTCCATCGGCATTTTCTTACGCGCATCAACTTCGACGCGGGCGCCTGCGACCATGTCGTCGAGGTTGCGGCCGGAGAGCGCGCCGTAGTCCTTGTAGTCGCCGACCGAAAAGTAGACGTCGCCCTCACCCACCTTGTAAGCGAGCCCGCGCTCTTCCAGTTGGCCGATCAACGACAGCATCTCATCGATATGGTCCGTCGCCTTCGGCTCCACGTCCGGTAGCAGGCAACCGAGCGCAAGAGCGTCCTTGCGCATTTCCTCGGTAAAGTGCGAGGCGAGTTCGTCCCAACTCCGCCCTTCTTCGATGGCGCGGTTGATGATCTTGTCATCGATATCGGTGATGTTGCGTACGAAATGGACTTCGTAGCCGCGCCAGCGCAGGTAGCGCACGACCGTATCGAAATAGATGAGCGAGCGAGCGTGCCCGACATGGCAGTGGTCGTAGACCGTAATGCCGCACACGTACATGCGGATCTTGCCGGGCTCGCCCGGCTCGAAGAGCTCCTTCTTACGGGTGCGTGTATTGTAGAACGCTAGTGCCACGTCGCTTGTCCTAACCTCTCTTGCCTATCTGTCTCGTACCCGCGGGCTTCAGTCTTCGTCTCGCAGCGCGGCGAGCACACTGTAGTCCTCGAGCGTCGTCGTATCGCCCCCCGCTTCCTTGCCGGCGGCGACGTCGCGCAGCAGGCGACGCATGATCTTACCACTACGCGTCTTCGGAAGAGCGTCGGTGAAGCGCAGGTCGTCAGGTTTCGCGAACGCCCCGATCTCCTTGCCTACGTGGGCCCGGATCGAGTCACGCAAGGCATCGCTCGATTCGTGGCCGGGGCCCAACGTCACAAACGCCGCGATCGCTTGCCCCTTGATATCGTCCGGACGTCCTACCACCGCAGCCTCGGTCACGGCTTCGTGGCTAACCAGCGCGCTTTCCACTTCCATGGTGCCGATACGGTGTCCCGATACGTTCATCACGTCGTCGATCCGACCCATCACCCAAAGATACCCGTCTTCGTCTCGCCGCGCGCCATCGCCGGCGAAGTACATTCCCGGCATGCGCGCCCAATACTCTTCTTTGTAGCGCTCAGGATTTCCGTAAATCGTTCGCAGCATGCCCGGCCACGGCTGACGGATGACCAGTAGTCCGCCCACATTGTCTCCAACCGGGTTGCCGTCGGCGTCGACGACTTCGACGTCCTGGCCGGGGAATGGCAACGTCGCCGATCCGGGCTTGGTAGCGACCGCGCCGGGGATCGGTGTGATCATGATGCCGCCGGTTTCGGTTTGCCACCAGGTATCAACGATCGGACACCGGTCGCCGCCGATGACGCGCCGGTACCACATCCAGGCTTCGGGGTTGATGGGCTCGCCGACCGTGCCGAGTAGTCTCAGGCTCGACAGATCGTGCTTCTCAGGGTGCTCGTCTCCCCATTTCATGAAAGTCCGAATGGCTGTGGGCGCTGTGTAGAGAATCGAAACCTTGTAGTCTTCGACGATCTTCCAGAAACGATCGAAGTCAGGCGTATTCGGTGTCCCCTCGTACATCACGACCGTTGCGCCGTTGAGAAGCGGACCGTAGGCGAGATAGCTGTGGCCGGTGACCCAGCCGATATCGGCCGTACACCAGTAGATGTCGTCCTCGTGCAGATCGAACACCCACTTTGCCGTGATGTAGGCCTGCGTCATGTACCCGCCGGTAGTATGCACGACGCCCTTCGGCTTGCCGGTAGTGCCCGACGTATAGAGGATGAACAGAGGATGCTCGGCGTCGAGCTCGGGCGCGTCGGTAACCGGAGTTACGCCCTCAATCGCATCGTCCCACCAGATGTCTCGCTTCTCGTCCCACCCAACTTCGATTTCATCGCCGAGGCGTTTGACGACAACGACCCGTTCTATCGATGGGCATTGCGCAACCGCGTCGTCGACAATCGTTTTGAGTTCGAGCGGCGTGCCGCGACGCCAGCCACCGTCGGCCGTGATGCAGAGCTTCGCTTCGGCATCGTTGATGCGATCACGCAGTGCATCGGCGGAGAACCCACCGAACACGATGGAATGCGTGGCTCCGATACGTGCGCAGGCCAGCATCGCGATCGGGAGTTCGACGACCATCGGCATGTAGAGCGCAACGCGATCGCCGGCCTCGATACCGAGCGCGCGCAGCGCACCGGCGAACTCACAGACTCGCTCATGTAGCTGGGCGTAGGT
>Ga0315336_1005462_pt1 | contig 13867 bp, 7 predicted proteins | sample ASW5metaG_FD_204512 | JGI IMG/M metagenome (GOLD analysis project Ga0315336, IMG submission 204512) | Ammonia-oxidizing marine archaeal communities from Monterey Bay, California, United States - ASW #5 | ecosystem: Environmental > Aquatic > Marine > Intertidal zone | place: USA: California...
TGTTCGAGATCCCCACAGTGCCGGTCAGTGTATTGTTGTCAAATAACCCAGTGCCCGTGACGCCCGTCATAGACACCGCGTCGGTATATGACCTCAACGTGTTCTGGTTGATATTGAAACTGACCAGCGATGATCCCTGAATCCCCATGCCGTTGTCGGTGCTCGTGAGATTCGAACCATCGATGACAAAGCCACTGACTTCGTTGTTGTTTGCCAGTGTCACAACACTCTGCAGCGCGGAATTCGTACTGTTGGAGATCACCGGAGTGTTGGAACTCAACACCGGCAGCGCGATCGTCCCCTGGGTGCTGATCACCGAATGACTGATGGCCGCCCCCAACAGACGTTGATCGTCCAGCAAGGTCAGACCGCTAACCCGGCTCAGGTTGGTACCACTGTCGTCATCGCGACCCTGGACCATGATGATGTCGGCCGTCGAACTGTTGACCAGTGCGTCCATAGACTCAAACGGCGACTCAAACGTACCGTCCCCACCGACAGCCCCGTCCGGATCGATGTGCAACACCTGAAAGGCTGCGTCGTCGGCGGGATTGATGGCCAGTTCGGTGGTGTTTGAAACCAGTGTGTCAACCGGAATCCGAGCCTCGCGGACAACGCGACCCACGAGCCGTTCGCGCACGCGACGCGGACGCAGAAACCGGGGACGCTTGCCGTCGGGGAGCTTGACGCCGATCGTCGCGAACGCGTTGCGGCCGAACAGTCGGTCATTGTAGAAATTGATGCCCGCCGTCACCGACTCAGTCAGCAACAGCTCACCGCGGACTTTCCAACCGTACGCGTTGCGGGCCCCGGGAGTCTCGAGATAGTAAACCCCTGTGTAGGCATTCATGCCGTAGCGACCGATGCCAGGCAACGGCCCGCCCAATTCGAACTCACCTCCGCTATAGGCGTGCTCGGTCACGGATTGCCGATTGAGGACAATGTTGTTGAGCTCGTACCCCGAGCCGATGATCTGCGACGAGACCACGTTGCTGTCGTCGTTGACAAAGTACAGGTTCAGCCGGCCATCCAAATGCTTGCCTAACGACTCGATGCTGACGCCGAAGCGTTCATAATCGAACTGGTGACCGTGATCCATGTCGGCAAATAACGAAATTCCGAACACGCGATGCAGTGACTCCACGTATTGACGGTAGCCCACACCGAAATTCGCCACACCGTCGCCTGCTTCGGTCGCCGAGCCATTGGCAATCAAGAACAACAGGTTCGTACCCGTTTCCAAGTGGATCGGAAACAACGCATCGATTGTATACAAATTTCCAGTATACCCTGGACCGTGATCGAGCTGAGTCGAGAAACCAACCTGGGGCGCATAGTGCAAACCCAGCGGTCTGCCAATCACGTTTTGCACCACGGATTGACCAGCGGATGCGTCGTTGAGCACCCCAGATACCCGCGAACTTCCCGCGGAATCCTGACCACACGCGACGCCAGCCCATAAGCTGGAACTGACAATCAGACCACAAATGCCGATCGCACGTCTTAGTTTCATCGATTGTCCCGATCGTTCGGCTTTGACAAACTGTAACGACTCTGCAGACTATTGCAGTTACTCTGATGATTCGGACATTTCGTATTGTCGAGTTGAGAGGAATTCTATGGCGTCCGCATGTTGAGCTGATTTGGCGCCAAGTGCGGTCAATACTCAGCCGATAACGTCGCTCCACTCGACTTATTCACCCCAACTTAACTGATGTCTCGCCGCGAACCGCCACCCAGATGGCCAGCGTTCGCAGCCGGCGACGCCCGGACCGCGATGCCGACCGGCCGCCCTCGACAACGCCGCGCCGCCAGCATCCCGCTCACTTGTAAATCCTTGGTTTTTTTAGAGACTAGGGAATAACTGAGGCTAGCCGGGGGTCGTGCATTCCACTAAGTCCCGCAACCGCCCGACGATCTCCTTATTCGAGGGGGTCGGGAATTGCTGTTTTATTTTCGATTTGAGGAGTCAACTGATGAAGAAATTTTTAGCGCTCGTACTGTGTCTCTGCATGTGCACCGTCTTTTTGGGTTGCGGTGCGGGCGACGACGGAGGTGGCGGAGCTGCGACGGGTGGTGACAGTGGCGATCCCGGCGCTGGCGATCCCGCCGCCGACGCAATGGGTGACGACGGTACTGGAGATGCCGCGGGTGGAGACGACTCCGGTGGTGGAGATGCCGCGGGTGGAGACGATGCGGGTGGAGACGCCGCAGCTGGAGACGATGCGGGTGGAGACGCCGCGGCTGGAGACGATGCGGCTGGAGACGATGCGGCTGGAGACGCCAAAGAAGGCGCCAAAGAAGGCGCAGAAGCGAAGAAGGAAGGCTGATCATCCCGATCAGTCAGCCCAGCACACAACCGTGCCATCATGGCCGGTGCCGTGCCGCATTTGAAACAGGGGGAGTCCACATTCGGGACTCCCCCTGTTTTGTTCCAACTGTGATCTTCCGTGCACATCCCGCCAGCTGAACCTGGGCGCTACTCCCGCAGGCGTCCGGACCGGTTGCTCCGCCGAGAACTTGCACATGCGCGAGACGTAGTCCCCCAACCGATCTTCAGCAGATTGGTCGTGTCGCTGGTCGTCGCATCTCGTTGTCCGCTTCACCGATCGACCGCGGATTCCAACAGATATCCAACCATCCGCTCTCGAGACTGAGAATCGGATTCAGCCTGGAACCGCGCGTTGGCAACCGCGTAGACCTGTTTGAGCGTTGTCAGCCGCTGTTGACCCGTCCCGGTGACGGTCAGCGGCCGGGGTGCTATCAACGACGCCAACCCATCCAGTCCGCCATACTTCAACGCTCCCGGCAAATACATCGGGTCGTTCGTCTGCGCAACCTGGTCGAATTCAAACTGATGGATGTCGGCGACAACACTCCGCAGTTTGTCACCGGCAATCGCGGCAGCCAGCAACGTCCACGGTCCAGCCTCACCCGTTCCCAAGATGTGCACGTTGGTATTCCCTTTGACATGCACAGCAGCCCCGATCACGGTCAGAATATCTCGAACCCGGTTGGCCAATAGCGGGCGATTGTAACCAAAAGTGTATCCCTGATAGGCCGTGTTGACTTCCGGCCGTTGCTTCGACGCTTTGCCACTGCCGGTCAGCAGCAGATCGGCTGAAACCACAGCGAATCCCCGCTCGATCAGCTTGGCCACAGCTGCCTCCGGCTGTTGACCCTGCAACAAGTGGGTCTGGCCACGAGGGTCGAACCAGAGCACGACTCCCTGGACGCCCCGATTGGCTGCCAGGACGCGATACGGCAGGCGCTCCCCGGTACCCTGACGGTGAATCACTCCTTGAATCTGCATGATTCCATTTTTCAGTGCCGTTTCCTCCTCGGTTATCCGCAACGCCTCCTGGCCGGGTACGCCTTCGTCCAGCAGCACCTGTGCGGCCGTCCCAACCACACGGCGGAATTCCCGCAGATCGTCCGCCTGCTGAGGCACGAGCCGCTGAAACTGCGACCGGGCCACATCCGTCAGATAGGCTTTCAACTGCGAGGCATCGCGCGCGTCATCGGGCAGCGCATGCTGTTTGTCAAACACACTCAAGTCCGCGGGCGGAACCGGCCAGAAATCCTGTTCGACAATAGGCGGGGACAGCTCCAATCCCAGATGCGCATGGAACCACTCGTACATCATCTGTCGTGAATGGCGATTGTAGTTGTGTTTGAACCGGGGCAGAGCTTGGGCGCGTACCAGATCGGACTTGCCATACAGTCCGTAGACGGTTCTCAGTTCCGGCAAGCCTTTGGATTCGATCTCGATTGTCCAGTCGTCAGCGCCACTCAGGCCCAGTGGCCGGGGTGCGCACAGAGCGGCGATCGCGATATTGTTGATGCCAATTCGCAGGTAATCCGCGTTTTCACAGACACAGCCGCCCTGCATTCCCGTGGATACCATCACGGCGGGGAATGCCACGGCCGGTCGCGGGTCAATGGCGCACAGCATGAATGTCTGCGTCCCACCACCACTGGCTCCTGTGACGCCAATCCGGGCCGGATCGACATCGGGTAACGACACCAGAAAATCGAGGGCTCTCAGGGAGTTGAATGTCTGCAGGCCCATGGAATTCTGCAGCCAGAGCCCGGAAACGGGGTCGGTAAACGCCTGACGATGGTCGATCACCCGGCTGTCGGCGTAACCCACCATGTCATAGTGAAACACAACGCATCCCATGCGTGCCAATTGCACCATCCGCGCCTGCAGGGGAAATCGGGCACCGGCCATCGTTCGTTCGGCTCCATTTCCCAACTGTTGCTGCGCCTTTGCGGCCCCGGCATCGTAAAACCGTCCCTGGGCCCAATGGCCGTGCGGCGAGAGGATCCCGGGACGCCGTCCACTGGTCTTGCCGCGTGGGCGATACAGGTTTCCGGTCACGTAATGCCCGGGGTGGCTGGCAAACATCACCTTCTCGATCGTGTAGTCACCACGGTCGATGCGGCCATGGACGACCGCCTTGATCTCCTGCCGAGGCGGCATGGGCCACAGTCCGTTGCTCACCAGCAACCGCGACCGCAGATGGCCAGCCCGACGCTCCCATTCCGCCCGTGTCTTGGGCGGTTTCCAGGGGTGGTACGCATCGCGCAACGTGCGGGGTGGCCCCACCCGCGGATCTTTGCCGTCAGGTTCAGCCGTGTTGCCAAATTCGGTCGTTCCCGTCACCAGTCCCAGGCCGATCAAACACACACTCAAGTGTCTCATGCTCGTTGTGCCCTTCGTTGCGAACGTGGTCTTGAACCAGACGGTCGTTGCCACGACGCGCCTGGGTTGTTTACGGCGCAGCCTAGCGTATGCTGAGCCTTGGGGAAATTCAACGAGCGGCGGCGGACGCGAGACGTTCCGATGCCACCGGTCCATTCTCGTGCGCCGGGTTGTTCCCGCCCGTGTGGAGTCAGAACACATGATCGTGGCAGGCCGCATGGTCCACGTCGACGGTGTGAGAACCGAGCAGATTCGGATCGAGGGCCGGCACATTGTCGAGGTGGGACAGGAACTGGGTCCCGTTGACCGGCGCTTCCCCGATCATTGTCTGATTTTCGCGGGCATGGGTGACATCCACATCCACGCGCGTGACGACGCCGGCGAATCCGAGACTCATAAAGAGGACTTTTTGACGGCGGCCCGCGCGGCAATTCACGGGGGCGTGGTCCACGTGGCCGACATGCCCAACAATCCCAGTCCGCCCATCTGCGATGCCTCGTACTCGCAAAAATTGCGACACCTCTCCACGCGGCAAGCCCCCATTCACATCACGCTGTACGCTGGAATCGGACCGGGAACGCGTCCCTTGTCGAGCCCCGTTCCTTACAAGGCCTACATGGGGCCCAGTGTGGGTGACCTGTTTTTCCGGAAACTCGCCGACCTCGACGAAACGCTGCAACACTACCGCGGATGTTGTGTCAGTTTTCACTGCGAAGATCCCGAATTGCTCTCAGCTCATCAAGCCGCCGCGTCTCACGAATTGCGGCGACCGCCAGAATGCGAGATCTCGGCAACGCGTTTCGCTCTGCAGATGATCGAGAAACATGACCTGTCGGGAAAACTCTGCCACTACTCAGTCCAACAGGGCCTGCCGCTGATTCGTCAGGCCAAATCGGCCGGCCTGGATGTCACCTGCGAAGTCACTCCCCACCATCTGTTCTTCGACGATACTCAGATCAACGACGACAACCGCGGGTGGATGCAGATGAATCCCCCACTGCGATCAGCCGCCGATCGTGGAGCCATGCTCGATGGCTTGCGCGACGGCACTCTCGACTACTTGGCCACCGATCACGCTCCGCACACACTGGCCGAGAAACAACAGGGCGTGTCGGGACAACCCCACCTGGACACATTTGGCCCGTTTGTGTCCTGGTTGATTCGCGATCAGAGTTTCCGGCCTGAACGGATCGCCGAGATTTGCTGCCGCAACCCGGGACGATTCGTCAATCCTTATACGGCCCCCCGCAAATTCGGTGAGATCGGCCCTGGTTTCAGTGCGGCTTTGAGCGTTCTCAACCTGAACCAACCTCAGACGGTGCGTCGCGAGGATCTGAAAACGAAGTGTGGCTGGTCTCCCTTCGAAGGTCTCGAGTTTCCGGGTTCTGTGGAAGCCGTGCTCGTCGACGGCGCATGGATGTCCTGAATTTAGCCGTTCAAATTGCAACTGTCCGAAAGCTGCGGTACTGTGATCGCGACATCGATTGGCCGGCTGGTCATCCGTCGTGCCCGGCACCGAGCTGGCTGCGGCTGTTCTTCGGCCGAGCTCCACGCATCGGCGACTGTGCCCAGTTGGGCTACTGCCATGCGAATCGCATCCAACTCCCGGCCCAGCACTCGGAATCCCGGGCCACCGCATCTCATTTCGCAATCGGTTCAGACCGACAGGACGAACAGCAGACCATGACAGGAAATCAGCAGCAGGCATTGCGAGGGAAAGTGGCGTTGATCACGGGGTCGGGCCGCGGGCTGGGTCGAGCGTTCGCCGAGCGGCTGGCGGCCATGGGCTGCGAAGTTGGTATCCACGGCATGCGCGAACATGGACCGTCGGAATATGGAGAAGGCACGACGCTGACCGAAACCGCCGCCCAGATCGGCGACACGTTTGCAGTCCGTTCGCTTCCGGTACTGGGCGATTTGACTCTCCCCGATGATGTCGCACGTGTGATGCAAGACGTCACGCAAGGCCTGGGGCCGATCGACATTCTCGTGCACAATGCCGGTGGCGACATCGCGGCCGCCGGAGGCAAACCGAATCCCAACGATGCAGTGATGATCAAGTTGGAAGACACTCGGTCGGTACTCGATCGCAACCTGCTCAGCACCATCCTGGTCTGCCAGCAGGTCAGCCGCGCGATGATGCCGCGCAAGACCGGGCGGATCATCACCATCAGTTCCATTTCCGCTTTCCGCGGCTCCGAGCTCGGCGCCATGTATTCCACCGCCAAGGCAGCGGTGGTCGAATACACGCGCTGCCTGGCAGCCCAACTCCGCCCCTACAACATCAACGTGAACAGCCTGGCTCCCGGTGACACGCGCACCGGTCGTTTTCTTGGTACACGCGAAGTGGATCAGACGCGGATGGTCAGCGACGGAACACTCGATCGCATCGCATTGGTGGACGAAGTTGCCCGCGTCGTAGAGTTTCTCGCCGGACCGCTGGGAGACTTTGTCACGGGCCAGGCATTGCGTGTGGATGGCGGGTCCCAACTTTGGCCTTCCTGATCCACGCACAATTGACAGGCCACACCAACCGGCCTGCCGCTGCAGCGGTCGCCGTTCATCGACAACAGAAGACATCTTGCAGAGCGTCAATATTGCAGAGCACCGTCGGGGTGAAAACAGACATGATGATCCCGGTAACTGCCCCGCATGAGCCACTGACTGCGAGCCCCGATAACGATCAACGGTACGTAACACAAAGCCCGCAGTGGGATGCGGCGCGGCTGTCCGGCACCCCTGCTCTCGATCCGAACATCACAATCCTCGTGGCCTAGACCGCTTGGCGAACTCCGATCATGTCAGCACGCAATTGGCCGCTCGAGTTTCTGCGGGGCTTCGAATTCCGGAGCACCAGCAAGTGGTTTCTGCTGTCGACGGCAATCGGTGTGGTTGCCGGAATCGGGGCCATCGTGTTCCAGGCGTTGACTCAGGCCGTGGCTCATTTCACCGTCGTGACCGTCGCCGGGTTCGCCCCCGAGGAAGCCGCGGGGGAATATCTGATGTTTGAACACGCACCCGTCGCACTGTCGTTGAGCTGGCTGGTCGCCATCATGGTGCTGGGGGGACTGGCCTCGGGGTGCCTGGTCTACACATTTGCTCCCGAGGCCGAAGGGCACGGCACCGATGCGGCAATCGACGCTTTCCACAATCGGCGCGGCATCATCCGCGCCCGCATCCCGCTGATCAAGACCCTGGCATCTGCCATCACGGTCGGCACCGGCGGATCCGGAGGACGCGAAGGTCCGATTGCGCAGATTGGAGCCGCTTTCGGATCGTACCTGGCAACCCGTTTGCGGCTCAGCACGCGCGACCGCCGGATTATGCTGGCCGCGGGTGTGGGAGCTGGAGTGGGAGCGATTTTTCGAGCCCCGCTGGCGGGCGCCCTGTTCGCCGGCGAAATTCTGTACAAGGAGGCGGATCTGGAATCGGATGCCATCGTGCCCGCCGCGATCGCATCCATCGTGGGCTACAGCACGATGGGCTTGGCCTTGCCGCCGGACATCCGCTTCACTCCCTTATTCGGGTCGGAACTCCAGTATTCACTCGGTTCCGTGTTTCAATTGGCTCCCCTGTCGCTGCTCGCTGTGGTGCTGGTCATCGTGGCCATTCTGTATATCAAGTGTTTTTATGCCACACAGGCCTTTTTTCACGCTCTGCCCATCAAGCCACACTTCTGTCCGGCGATCGGGGCGGCCGCCGCCGCGTTGATCGCCTGGGGCCTGTATCACACGCTGGACAACGCACACGTGCTGTCCGTCCTGGGCACAGGCTACGGATCCCTGCAACAGGCCTTTGCTCCGACACCCGCCAATGGCGGTCGGCTCGGAATCACCATCCTGCTGATCATCGCACTGTTCAAGATCGTGACGACGTCTCTGACCATCGGCTCCGGTGGCTCGGGAGGCGTGTTTGGTCCATCGATCGTCATCGGTGGCTGTCTGGGCGCGGCTGTGGGCCAGTCGCTGCAACAACTGGGTGTCGTGGATCAACCACAGATTTACGGCATCGTCGGCATGGCCGGTTTTTTCGCCGCCTGCGCCCACGCTCCCTTTTCCACCATCTTGATGGTCTCGGAAATCACCGGAGACTACAAATTGCTGCTGCCCACCATGTGGGTCTCAACACTGTGCTTTTTACTTTGTCGCCGCTGGACCCTGTATCAAAAACAGGTGCCCACGCGACTGGAATCTCCGGCGCACCGCGGGGACTTCATTATCGACATTCTGGAAGGCATCCAGGTCGGAGATGTGTATGACCCCGGTCGCAACATCGAAACCGTTCCGGAATCGATGTCACTGGACGACATTGTGCATATGCTGGCCGACTCACACCAGCACTACTTTCCCGTCATCGACGTCCAGGGGCACATGGTAGGTATTTTCTCGGAAGACGACGTGCGCTCCTGGCTGTATGACGAGACCATCTGGCAACTGGCGGTCGCCCGCGACGTGATGGTGACGGACATCGTGAGCGTGAAACCACAAGACGACATGAACGTCGCCTTGCAGAATTTCACACGCCTCAACATTGACGAACTGCCGGTCATCGATTCCTCGGAACCCCACAAATTGCTCGGCTTTCTACGGCGGAAGGATGCGATCGCTTTTTACAACCGCCGGCTGATGGAATACAAACAGCCGTCGACCTATTGACCACGATCGACGCCGTTTTCAGCATGTCAGCCACCACGCATGTCGGCCAGACGGTCACCTTGCGGCCAGCGCGCAACCGGTGGGACTTTCCGCAATTTTCCGCACATCGTCCGGAACACCGGTCGCCACAATGCAGCCACCCGCCGCACCGCCTCCGGGCCCCAGATCGATGATCCAATCGGCAGATGCAACCAGATCCAGATTGTGCTCAATCACAACAACGGTGTGTTGCTGCTTGATCAGTCGGTCCAGAACGGCGATCAAAACACGCACGTCAGCCGGATGCAGGCCGCTCGTCGGCTCGTCCAGCACATACAGGGTCTGCTTGTGGCTGCGGCGTCCGAGTTCGGAAGCCAGTTTCACGCGCTGTGCTTCGCCGCCAGAGAGCGTCAAGGACGACTGTCCCAGCGTGAGATACCCCAATCCCACATCGACAAAGGTCTGCAACATGGCCTGCAGCCTGGAAAAACTCCGGAAAAACTCGGCAGCCTCGTCACAGCGCATCGCCAGCACATCCGCCACAGTCCGCTGACGGTAGTGCACCGCCAAGGTCGCCGGATTGAAACGCCGACCGCGACACACCGCGCAGGTCACGAATTCATCCGGCATGAAATGCATCTCAATTTTCTGGACTCCCTGCCCGGAACACTCCGGACACCTCCCGTCCCGCGCATTGAAACTGAAACGACGTGCATGGAATCCACGCACTCGAGCTTCACGCGTCTGTGAAAACACCTTGCGGATCTGGTCCCATATCCCCGAATACGTGGCGGCATTCGATCGTCCCGAACGTCCAATCGGACTTTGATCCACTGAAACAACACGCCCCAGATCTTCGGCACCCTGCAACCGACCGGCGACCGGCGGTGGCTCACCCGCCAGCTGAGCCCGGACGGCCGGCACCAGGCAGTGCATGACGGCCGTACTCTTGCCCGATCCACTGACACCGCAAACACAGGTGAGGGCTCCCAGCGGAATCCGCAGGTCAATGTTTCGCAAATTGTGCTGTCTTGCGCCACTGAATGTCAGCCAGGAAACCGATTCCCCCGGCAGCGACAGGGGGCAGCGGACTGCCGGCTGATCGTATGCTCCGGAAAGATATCTGCCCGTCAGCGAATCGGGATCGCACATCACCGCCGCCGGCGTATCGTCCGAGACGATACAACCACCGTCCGGTCCGGATCCGGGCCCCACATCGACAATCCAATCAGCCGCGTGCATCACATCCGTGTCATGTTCCACAACCAGTACGCTGTTGCCCCGATCGCACAACGACCGCAGGACGTCGATCAAACGCCGCGTGTCGCTGGGATGCAGCCCCAGCGTAGGTTCGTCCAAGATGTAACAAGCTCCCAGTAATCCGGATCCCAGACAGCTGGCTAGCCGCGCACGTTGCAGCTCACCTCCGGAAAGCGTCGTTGTCGCACGATCCAGGCTGAGATAGTCCAAGCCCACGCGACACAGGAATCCAAGTCGGCTGCCGATATCGGGCAACACGCGACCGTAGATCAGACGTCGAGCGTCATCTCGCAGGCTTCCGGCATCCAGCGCCTGCTCAAGCTCAGAAATGAACTCGTGCGCTGTGGCAACGGTCAGCGCAAGGACATCCTGAATCGTGCGACCATGCAACTCCACGGCGCGGGAAAACGGATTCAACCGCGCCCCCTGGCAGGCGGGGCACTCCGCCGCCGGCAAGTCGTCCGCCAGCGGTTCAACGCGATTCCGCCCACCGGACTCCAGCAAACGCCCCAATCCTTCACAATCCGGGCAGGCACCATGCGGACTGTTGAAACTGAAACTCCGTGGCTCCAGATCCGGGAAACTCAACTCGCATGCCGGACAGGCAAACCGAGTGCTGTACATCCGGTCGCTGCTGCCTTGCTCGGACAACTGACTCACAACACAACATCCAGCACCGTGTTTGAGCGCCAGTCGAATCGATTCCTGTAGCCGAGTTTCCAGACCGGGCCGGACAACGATGCGGTCAATCACCGCATCGATATCATGCCTCCGAGCGGCAGCCAGTTCGGGGGGCGCTGACGCATCCACGATTTCGCCGTCCACGCGTGCGCGTAGAAATCCGTCGGCAACGATGCGCCGGAACAGCTCTCTGTGCCGCCCTTTGCGTCCGAGAACCAACGGAGCCAGAATGACCACCTTCTGACCATGTTCGAATCGCGACACCTGGTCCACAACGCTGGCAACCGACTGTTGCGCGACGTCGCGTCCACACTGCGGACAATGCGCTCGTCCCGCTCGAGCAAACAGAATCCGCAAGAAGTCATGGATCTCGGTGGTGGTCGCCAGGGTGCTTCTCAGATTGACAGGTCCCGGCTTCTGATCGATGCTGATCGTCGGAGGCAAACCGGTGATCTGATCTACGTCCGGCCGTTCGAGCTGATTCAGGAACTGGCGATTGCGACTGGCGACGCTTTCCAGATACCGCCGCCTGCCTTCGGCGTGCAGCGTATCAAACGCCAGCGAGCTCTTGCCGCTCCCGCTCACACCTGTAATCACCACCAGCGCGTCGCGTGGCAAATCGACATCAAGATCGCGCAGGTTGTGCACGCGCGCACCGCGGATCCGTATCTCATCGGTCTGGCGAACTGGCTTCGAATCCGGCATCAGCATCTCCGGGCATGGCTGCCTGGTTTTCACCTACAGCTTATCCAATCCTCGGACGTCTCGAAATCGAGGCCCGTGCGCTCGGGCCATCGATCGTCCGCCTTGGGATTCCCGGAGCGGCCGGCCTTGTGGCGCCTCTGGTAATCCCCGATCCCGGGACCTACAATGCCGATCCAGAATGAAGGAATGTGGCGTGGATGGGGCGGAACACACAATTGGCATCGTGGGAGTGGGTTTGATCGGTGGCTCGATCGCCGTTGCGTTGCGAGATCGTGGTTTCGAAGGCCGGCTTGTGGGAGTCAGCCGAGCCCCCGAGCGGCTGGCGCGCCAAGCAAACGCCGACGCGCTGAATCACATCAGCGGCCATTTATCCGAAGCCGTTGCGGAGTGCTCATTGCTCATCTTCTGCACGCCGGTGGATGCCATCATCCCGGGCGTGCGCTCGATTGCCCAGCAAATCCAGCCCGGCACCTTGCTAACCGATGTCGGCAGCGCCAAGGCAGCAATCTGCAACGCACTGACGTCGGTGGTGCCTCCATCCGCGGCCTTTGTCGGGTCGCACCCCTTGGCCGGATCCGAAAAGCAGGGAATCCAGCACGCGCGCCCGGACCTGTTTCACGACCGGTGCTGCGTGATTACCCCGACGTCGGCCACGCCCACAGACCAGCACAAACGCCTGGCCGCGTTCTGGCAATCTCTGGGAGCCCAGGTGGTGAGCATGACGCCGGAAGACCATGACGTGGTGTTGGCCAAAACCAGCCATGTGCCGCACGTCGCCGCCGCGGCGCTGGCGAGCCAATTGGATACAGCACACTTTCCGCTGGCGGCAACCGGATTTCGCGACACGACCCGGATCGCTGCCGGCGATCCCGAGATCTGGACCGCGATCCTCGAACAGAACGCGACGGCGACCATCGAATGCCTCGACCGGTATCTTACCTGTCTCGGCGAATTCCGAGAAGCGATTGCCACCGAAGACGTCAGTCGCTTGAAAATCCTGCTGGAAGCTGCAAAAAGGAATCGCGACGCCCTCGACTGAACGACCACTCGCGACGTAGGCAGGCGGGCTCCCGGGCGCACAGCCTGCCTGGAACTGCGAACTGGGTGGAACCGTTGACCTGCCGAAGACGTTGCCAACTTGAACACTCGCCCCGAGGCCAACATGTTGTGGGAAGTCGAAGTCCGAAACCAGGCCAGCCAGATCGACCGCGAAGGCCAGCGTGTGCTGAGCGAGTGCCGCGAACTGGCCGCCGACTCGATCACAGACGTGACATCGGCGCGCTCGTTTTTGATCCAGGCCGAGTCCGACGAAGCGACGATCACGAAGATTGCGGGAGGACTGGTGGGCGACCCCGTCGTGGACACGGTCTGTGTCCGCCGCCTGCCCGATCACGATACGACGTCCCGCAACGGCCAGACTCTGCTCAACGTGCTGTTCAAGCCCGGTGTCACAGACAATGTCGCGCTGAGCACACAAGCCGCCCTGGATGACCTGGGACTGGCCTCCGCAGCCGTATCGACGTGCCGGAAATACTGGTTCAATTCCGATGCAACCGCCGAACACCTGAAACTGATCGGATCGCGCGTCCTGGCCAACGACGCCATCGAAACCGTGCTGGCTGGACCGTTGCGGATCGACACGATCGCAGTCGGCAGCGACTATGTGTTTCAGTTGAAAACCGTCGCCTTGCGCACCATGACGACAGATGGCCTGGAACAACTCAGCCGGGCGGGACAACTGTTTCTGAATGCGGACGAGATGCGAACCATTCAGCAACACTTCATTCAGCAGGACCGGGACCCCACCGACATCGAATTGGAGACAATTGCGCAGACCTGGAGCGAGCATTGTTCGCACAAGACACTGGCGGGCCGTATC
>Ga0315336_1005463_pt1 | contig 13865 bp, 16 predicted proteins | sample ASW5metaG_FD_204512 | JGI IMG/M metagenome (GOLD analysis project Ga0315336, IMG submission 204512) | Ammonia-oxidizing marine archaeal communities from Monterey Bay, California, United States - ASW #5 | ecosystem: Environmental > Aquatic > Marine > Intertidal zone | place: USA: California...
AGATTCCAATGACCTTTTCATATTCATCTGGTTGTTTCGCCTTTATCCATGGTTTTTTCTCATCAATATATTGGTTAGCGCGATCTGCTAACGCCATGATGGCCCTAATATTTTGTGCATAATTTCTTTTTTCGTAGTTAATATGGATCTCATTTCCAGCTTCCGAGAATTCACTGAATAGCTTCACGTCCACCAAGTCTGCAGCCATCTTTCCGTTATTCAATCTGTGGATGAAGCCTGCACAACGGCTGGCGATATTGACAAGTTTTCCAACAAGGTCTGAATTCACACGAGCTAAAAAATCTTCTAGGTTGAGATCAATATCATCCGCATTTGGACCTAGCTTTCCCGCATAGTAATAGCGTAGGAAGTCAGGATCTAAGTGTTTAGCAAAGGTTTGTGCGGTTATAAAAGTCCCTCTAGATTTTGACATTTTTTTTCCATCTACAGTCAGAAATCCATGTACAAACACGCCTGTGGGCTTTCGGTAGTTAGCGCCACTTAACACAGAGGGCCAAAAGAGAGTGTGAAAATAGACAATATCTTTACCAATGAAATGATATAGCTCGGCGTCGCTTTCCTTTTCCCAGAACGCATCAAAGTCCAGCTCAGATTGTCGGCAAAGATTAAGGAAGCTCGCCATGTAGCCTATAGTGGCATCAAACCAAACATAGAAGTATTTACCTGGATTATCCGGAATCTCGAATCCAAAATAAGGTTCGTCGCGAGAAATATCCCAGTCCCTAAGTCCTGCCTCGAACCACTCTTCCAGCTTTCGCACCATGACAGCGTCTACATGGGCAGGGATCCAGGCCCGAAGTTCGGACTCAAATTTTTTCAAACGAAAGAAAAAATGCTCAGATTCACGAACCGTGGGTGTAGTCCCTGAGATCACGGAGATCGGGTTTTTCAGTTCGATGGGGGTATAGGTAGCACCACAGTTTTCACAGGAGTCTCCATATTGATCCGGGGTTTGGCAATTTGGGCATTGGCCACGAACGTAACGATCAGGTAGGAACATCTTCCTAGTTTCATCATAAGCCTGTTTAATTGTCTGGCGGCTGATGTACCCACCGGAAAGAAGACGATTGTAGATCAGTTCTGTTAATTCCCGATTTTCTGTCGCATGAGTATGTAGATAGTTATCTACACTAATATTAAAGGTTGTGAAATCCTGACGATGATCTTTGCTGATTTCTTCAATAAGACTTTCTGGGGAGATATTAAGTTCTTCCGCGCGCAACATTGTTGGCGTACCGTGAGCATCGCTGGCACACACATAAATACACTCGTGGCCCTGCATGCGCTGAAAGCGCACCCAGATATCTGTTTGTATATATTCCACTAAGTGTCCGATATGCAAAGAATTATTTGCATAAGGTAGGGCACTAGTCACGAGAATTTTTCGTCGTTTAGTCAATCTTGGGTTCCTACTGTCCGCTCACAATTATTCCACATTTTCCACTTGGCATTTGGCGGAATGGTGTATGTAGCAGCAGCTACTCATTATGCCACCGTATAGGGAATCTACGCGATGCCTTTGTGCTGATTCAATTGGTCTTTTCCTCAGGTTATTAGGTCACAAAAAATAATTATGGTTCTTTCTTTATCAAGCTGCTAACAACACAGTTTGTATTTTTAACAATGAGGTACAATCTCGCCCCGTTAGGAACAGGAATTACAGAATGAAAGATCAGTTTATTGGTGCACTGCGGGATCATCTGAACGTATTTGAAATTCCCTACACGGGAAGGTTGCTGGGAAATAACGGAGCTCAGTTTGAGATCGATACAGATAAGAATGGATATCACGTCAGGATCCAGCTCGGCTTCCCGGTCACCCACAGTAGGTCGACTCTAACGGAAGCACTGATTGCCCATTATGAAATCCTGAAATCCTCGGAGTCCATTGAATTTAGCATTACTTGGTCTGTTGAGGCTCACTCAGTACAGCAGGGCCTTAAACCCCTTGAGGGAGTAAGTAACTTAATAGCTGTAGCTTCTGGGAAAGGTGGCGTTGGAAAATCTACAATTACTGCCAACATAGGCCTTGCGTTGGTAGCCGAAGGTGCCCGGGTGGGTATTTTAGATGCAGATATCTATGGCCCAAGTCAGCCACGAATGCTTGGCTTGATGGGCAAACGTCCAAATACCACTGATGGCAAGCATCTGGAGCCTTTAGTGGCATATGGGATTAAAACAATGTCAATTGGTTTTCTTGTTGATGAGAGACAACCGATGGCATGGCGGGGACCTATGGTGACGTCTGCTTTGAATCAGCTTCTTACTCAAACCCTGTGGTCTGAGCTTGATTACTTGTTGGTGGATATGCCTCCGGGAACGGGAGACATTCAGCTTACACTTTCGCAACAAGTGCCCGTTAGTGGTGCCCTGATAGTTACGACACCTCAGGACATTGCGTTAGCAGATGCCCGAAAGGGACTCGAAATGTTTCAAAAGGTGAATGTTCCAGTTCTTGGGGTCATAGAAAACATGAGCACTCATGCCTGCTCCAATTGTGGTCATGAGGAATCTATCTTTGGCAGGGAGGGTGGCGACCATCTTGCCGATGAGTATGGTTTACCATTTCTTGGTACGCTACCATTGGATAGACGCATCCGCGAGGAAACAGATCGGGGTGAGCCTAGTGTTGTGGCTGATCCAGCTGGCAGTATTGCAAGTGCTTATCGTGCCATTGCTTTGCGTGCAGTGGGCGAACTCGCCGCAGGCGGGAAAGATTACAGTCGACTATTTCCTAAAATTACTGTCGAGGAGGATTCATGAGCGTTAAGTCCGATCGATGGATTCAGAAAATGGCAGAACAGGGCATGATCGAACCGTTTGAGGGCGCTCAGATTCGTGGATCAGAAACGGATCGTGTGATTTCGTATGGTACGTCAAGTTATGGTTACGATGTCCGCTGTTCAACAGACTTTAAGGTTTTTACAAATATTAATTCAGCAGTAGTTGATCCTAAGGATTTTGATGAATCAAGTTTTGTAGATATGCGTAGTGATGCGTGTATTGTTCCTCCCAATTCATTTGTTTTAGCAAGAACAGTTGAGTATTTTCGTATACCTAGAAACATCTTAACTATTTGTTTAGGTAAGTCCACTTATGCTCGCTGTGGAATCATTGTGAATGTGACTCCTTTGGAGCCTGAATGGGAAGGACACGTCACTCTTGAGTTTTCAAACACTACACCCCTGCCAGCTAAAATCTACGCTAATGAGGGTGTAGCCCAGATGATTTTTTTTGAGTCAGATGAGGTGTGTGATGTCAGTTACAAGGATCGTGGTGGAAAGTATCAAGGTCAAAAGGGCGTTACGACGCCGAAGGCATAGCGATAAATCGCGTGGGCTTTTTATATTTTTAGCTTTCTATTCCAAGTAATGCCTCATTTTTTTAGTCCCTTGACACTCTTCAAGAAAAAAGAAGTGTATGTTTTTGAGGACCTTTTCTGCTCTATGCGCACCGGTAGATATGAAAGTTCTGGCGCTAACCAAATTGAAGTCCGACGCGTTGAATTATCCCGTTGCTGTGTGTACTCAAGAGTTGCTATCGTACCTAGTGGTGTTTCCTGGGTGGTTTCTCCTTCGTAGGTGTAGTGGTAGGTTTTGAGTGAACTCCCATCTACTAATACGTAGGGCCCAGGTTCTATGTTCCTAGATAAATCTTGCATTATCGCGACCCGCATACTGCCTCTGTCAAGTACGTTGTCCTGTATTTCCATCACAGATACAGTTCCCCCCTCAGTAGTTGTGGCAATTCCTTGGTCCCAATTGAATACTATATGTAAATCATTTTTTCCTGCACCATTAGTATTCTGAGACCGGAACTCAGTAGGCCAAATTCGGTTTTTCTCGTAAATAAAATCTGTATGCTCCAAAATAGGATTTGGCTGGAGAAGTTTCAGCATCCCATGGGTTACCATCTTAGAAGTAAATCTGTAAGTGTTTTCACCCGGTCTTGATTGGACACTAAATTCAGACGTACCAATAATTTTCCCTCTGAGTTCAACTTGATACACCGCGTGGTATGTTTTTATTGTTTCCTCTGCAGTGCAAACATTCACACAATTAGTTAATGCGATACTTAAGATTAATAGTATGTTGTGCAGGCTAAGACGAGTGCTCATGTTTACCCTCTATCAAAATGGGCCCTTCTAATTTTTGGTCGTCTAGAATTATATTGTTCCCTTCTAGAGTCAAGCGTTGGGTCGCTAGCCACGCTACAGCTTGGGGAAGAATAATGTATTCGCCTTCATGGACTCGTTGCGCAAGCTCCGCTTCATTTTCTTTTGCCTTAATAGAGATACGATATTGAATGATTCGGGGGCCACCGTCGAGTTCTTCCGTTACAAAATGTACTGTTGCCCCATGTTTTTCGTCTCCCGCTTCTAGCACCCTTTGATGGGTATCTAGCCCACGATATCGTGGTAATAAAGATGGGTGGATATTGATTATTTGTCCGCAAAAATGGTTTATAAAATCAGCACCGAGCACTTTCATGAAGCCCGCAAGTACAATCAGGCCCGGTTTGTAGGAATTAATATGACTAACGAGCTCCAATTCATATGTTGCCCGGTTTGGAAAATCAGAGCGAGCTAGGCAGTGAGTGGGTATATCTGCCCGGTTGGCACGTTTAATTCCCGGTGCTTCTAGCCTGTCACTAAAAACAGCTTGGATTCTAGTGTTAATTTTTCCTGCTCTTTCGGCATCGATTAGTGCTTGAAGATTAGTTCCCTCCCCGGAGATTAGAACAACTACATTAAGACGGGGGATATTATTCAATTATTTCTTTGATCTTTTGAGCAATATGAGAATTATAAACTACTCTACTGTAACCCTCTGATTTGAATCAGGGATTACTTCGCCAACTAGCCACGCTTTTTCGCCCTGCTTTTTGAGGCAACTCAAGGCTTTCTCTACACTAGAGGTATCTACCACGGCAACCATACCTAGACCACAGTTGAAGGTGCGAAACATTTCTTTCTTCGCAATACCTGAGTTTTCTAGCCAATGGAATACTTGGGGCCGTTCCCAGGCTTCTACTTTCAAGCGCACACCGAGTCCATCTGGCAGGATTCTTGGGATGTTTTCAAGTAGCCCCCCTCCAGTTATATGGGCGAGTCCTTTGACGCGGGTTTCTTTGAGGAGCGTCAGTATGGTTGTCGCGTAGATTCGCGTTGGTTGTAGAATTGCATCTAGGAGTTGTTTTTGGCTCAGGGCATCAGGTTTTGTTTTTAGTACTTCTCGGATCAACGAATAGCCATTAGCATGTGGACCAGAGGAGGCCAGTCCAATAACCTTGTTTCCTTGAGTAATGTCAGTGCCATCTATCAGTTGGTCCTGTTCGACAATGCCAACACAGAAACCAGCTAGATCATATTCACCCAGAGTACCCATGCCCGGGTGCTCAGCAGTCTCTCCCCCGATTAGGGAGGCTCCGGCGATTTTGCACCCATGCGCAATGCCTTTTATTACTCGTGTTGCGATATCTAAGTCTAGGCTTTGTGTTGCAAAGTAATCGAGAAAAAATAGTGGTTCAGCCCCCTGAACAACGACATCGTTAGCACACATTGCTACTAGATCTACGCCAATTGTATCGTGAGCATCATGCTCAATTGCCAGCTTTAGTTTGGTGCCAACGCCATCGGCACCAGACACCAATATTGGGTGACGATAGCGGTCCAAGGCCAGTTTGAATAGACCGCCGAAACCGCCCAGCCCACCGATAACTTCCGGGCGGTGAGTGCGGGAAACACTTTCTTTAATGCGACTTATAAGCGTTTCTCCGGCGTCAATATCAACACCCGATGACTTGTAAGTGAACCGATTTTTAGGTGTCATTATGGAATAACCTGTTAGTGCACAGATGAGAACCTTTGGGGGCGTTATAATAAGCTACGTTACGCACTTCTGGATAGAGGATGAGTGTACCCACCCAACTTAGTTTGCGTTATAGATCATTAGCTATGCAGTTCATACTTGCAGCGGTATTAGCGATGTTGTGGCTGCCATGTGTGGTTTTCGCAGCCACTTTTGGTGGTTTGTACACGGTGAACGTAGCACTCCAATCTGATTCTATACCTACCCAGAACGAGGCTACTCGGGTCGCTATGGGACGGCTTTTGACGCGAGTAACCGGCCGTCCGGATGCTGCAAGGGAACTCATTTTCTTGAATTTACTAGATAAGGCCGAAAATTTTGTGCTCGAAATAGGAAGGCTTGATCGGGACACACTAACTGTTACCTTCGACGAGCAATCAGTCGAACGTGAGTTGCGTTCTTTGGGCCAACCTGTATGGGGGTCTGAGCGGCCGCTAACCTTAATTTGGGTAGCGGTTGACGCGGGTTTTGGTCAGAGAAATATTCTTTCTGGTGAGGCCTCAGAGACCCAAAATGAGCTGGCAATGACGAATTTGAATGATAGGCTTCGACAGGAAATTCTTAAGGCTGCCTATGCTCGTGGTTTACCCGTGGCCTTTCCATTGTTAGACCTTGAAGATATAGCATCACTTACTTTTGTAGATGTTTGGGGGGGATTTAATGAACGGATTCGTGAAGCATCGGTACGTTACAAGGCTGATGTTATTCTCAGCGGGCGAGTCAGGGTGAGTGAATTTGGTAATAACGTGCAGTGGACTTTGATCCGGGGAAATCAGGAACGTGGGATTACTGCTGCTACTTTAGGTGAGGGGCTGGATCGTGTTGCAGAAATCTATGCTGAGGAGTTTGGTGCTATTGGTAGGCCACGTACTACACAGATTGCAGTACTTGGTGTGACAGAAAGCAGTCACTATTTTGAGGTTTTTAGCTATATGAATTCCCTGAGTTTTCTAGAGTCAGTGAAGGTTGAGCAATATGGCCCCGCTGGATTACTTTTGCGCGTTACCTGGAGAGGTGATTTAGGTTTTCTGCAGAGAATGCTTAACTTAGATAATGTGCTGATACCAGAAAATATTATGGGAATGCAAGGCGGAGAAAGAACTCCAATTAATTTAGCTTTCCGGCTGCTTCATTAATGATGTTTCGATGGATACCGAATGCGATTTGCGTGGGCCGTATTTTGTTGGTTGGACCAATAGTAATGTTTCTTTTTAAGGAAGCCTATTTGAGTGCCTTTGCATTGATTGCTATAGCGGGGCTTTCGGATGCATTAGACGGTTTTCTGGCTAAGCAGTTTGGTTGGCGTACCGAACTCGGAAGTTTTTTAGACCCAGCAGCTGATAAGATACTTGTGGCAGGTGTGTTTTTGACTCTTACTTATATAGGTATCGTGCCGCTTGGCATCACGATAGTTGTTCTGGCTAGAGATGTCGTGATTGTTGTGGGTGTTCTTGCTTATCGTTTGCTAATTGCGAAAGTTCATTACTTACCTACTAGTATCAGTAAGCTGAATACATTAGCACAACTGATATTCGTGGGCCTTAGTGTTATTGAGGCTGCTTTCGGGTGGCCATCTGAGATTTACTTAACAATCATGGGCGCATCGGTGGTTTTTACTAGTATTACCAGCGGATTATCTTATGCCATGCAGTGGAGTAAGTTAGATTGGTGGAAAATCTACGCATCACCATAGGGTAGAGGGTGTTTGGCATTATCAACTTAGGTTTTACGGGCTAACAGATGTATTTATTTTTTTTGGACACTAGCAAATTGGCTTTGTGGACTTGAGATTATGACGCAGATACCCCTGCCGATTCGACTAGATGTTCACGCGCGATTTAGCACCTTTGTGGCTGGGGAGAATCGGGTCGTACTTGATCATCTTCTTGGGATTAGTGCGGGCCAGCGAGCTCAAATACTTTGGATATGGGGACCGTCCAGTTCAGGGAAAAGCCACTTACTGCAAGCATTATGTGCTAGCGAAAATGATTTAGGGCGTTCAACTATTTATTTGCCTATGAAGGACTCCGGGTTGCCTGGGTCAGGTGTTTTAGATGGACTCGAGACACTAGATCTAGTGGCTATTGATGATGTGGAGCAGATTGCCGGGGTAAGCGACTGGGAGCACGCATTATTCGTGCTCTACAATGAGCTATTGACGCAAGAGGGCTGCTTGCTGATGACAGCGTCAAGGCCGCCGGGTGTTATAACGTTTTCACTTCCCGATTTGGCTTCACGTGCAGCAGGGGCTGTCGTTTATTACTTGGAGCCACTAGGTGAAGATGCTGCGCTCGTAGCACTAAAGGAGCACGCCTCCTGTAGAGGGCTGGAGCTTCCTGATACCTCGGCGCATTACTTAATGCGGCATGTTGAGCGTAATATGTCGGCACTTTGTGGTTCACTTGAGAAACTAGATATGGCCTCTATGATTTCTCAGCGCCGATTAACAGTGCCATTTATTAGAGATGTTCTCGAGATTTAAGGAGATTTGCTAGCTGAGCAATGCGCTTACCTAGTGCTTTTGCAAGCTTAGCTTCATCAGGAGATAGGGCATTGTCACACCATGGAGCTGCTACGTGGGAAGCGCCGTACGGGGTACCCCCTGTTTGTGTCTCATTTAGGCTAGGTTCTGTATATGGGATTCCAGCCCACACCATGCCGTGATGGATAAGTGGGAGAGCCATAGAGAGTAGGGTAGTTTCTTGGCCACCGTGGAGTGATCCTGTTGATGTAAATACTCCCGCTGGTTTATTTACTAGAGATCCCTTTATCCAAAGTCCGCTTGTACTGTCCAGAAAATACTTAAGTGGGGCTGCCATATTTCCAAACCTTGTTGGACTACCTAGTAGCAATCCATCGCAGTTTTCCAGCTCTTCGAGCTCGCAGTAAGGCGGACCTTCGCTGGGTAATTCCGGATTGACAGCTTCACTGGTCGCAGAAACCGATGGAACAGTTCTAACTTGGACCAACATACCTGCTTCCTCCACGCCCCGTGCTGCCATCCTTGCAAGTTCAGCAGTTTTCCCCTCTTTCGAGTAATACACCACTAATACTGTTACTGTCACCGCACTAATTCCAAAATATTCTCTGGGGGCCGCCCAATACGGGCTTTTTCACCTACCTCTACTATGGGGCGCTCAATAATTTTCGGATGCGCTATCATCAGACTCACAAGTTCTTTTTCGCTAGCTTTCTCTAGGCTAATATTTGCTGCCTTAAACTCTGGCTCATTTGTACGGACGAGATGTTTGGCGCTTAATCCTAGTTTCTTTATTAATAACTGCAGTTTTTTTTTCGAGGGGGGCGTTTTAAGGTACTCTATAATTTCTAAATCAGTACCAGTTTTTTCCAATAACTTCAATGTAGCTCTTGATTTAGAGCAACGTGGATTGTGATAAATTCTAGTTTTCAATTGTAACTTCCTATTTTTTATAAATAATAATTTTTCTTTTCTTGTAGGCTTGACGACCTAAAGAAGTGCCTGCTACGTTTGACTCATGAAACAAGGGAAGACTATAAAGATGCATAAGCTTTTGGGCCATATGTTTAGCCTAACTTTACTGTCTTTTTTTCTGGCGTCTTGTTCTATTTCTCCGCCAGTGCAGGAGATGAGCGATGCGCGCCAGGCGATTGCGGCAGCCGAGGTTGCAGATGCCTCTGAGCGTGCACCCGCTCAGATGGGCAATGCCAGGCGCTTTTTGGAGGAGGCAGAGGCTCATATAAAACAACAGCAGTACGGGCTTGCCCGAAGTATGGCTCGGATAGCCAAAAATAGTGCAGTGGAGGCTCTGGAGGTCAGTCAGTCGACTGGTAATAGTGCCGAGGAAAATTAAAAAAGAAAACACTCTACGGGTGGTACGGTGTCTCGTAAGAGGGCATGTTCAGGGTGTCTTTTACCGTTCTAATACAGCCTCAGAAGCCGCTCGACTTGAAATAGATGGTTGGGCCAAGAATTTGCCAGATGGGCAAGTAGAAATCGTTGCTAGCGGGAATGACGAGACTGTTGCTGAGTTGTGTGGATGGCTTTGGCGCGGCCCCGAATTAGCCCATGTATCAGCAGTTCTGGTAGAGGAATGGCCTGGCTGTGTAGAACCGGGATTTCTCGTGCTATAACACAATGAGTATTGCCACAATGAGCGCTATATAAAAGGTTATTAGTCGTTTTTATCCCTAATGAACTCGGTAAGTTGATCAAAGGGTACTAGTTGCGAATCATCCTCACGACGGTTTTTATATTCCACCTCGCCTTTGTCCCAGGCAGATTCAGTAACTACCACTCGGTGCGGAATTCCCAGAAGATCCGCATCAGCAAATTTAACCCCGGGCCGGTAATTTCGATCATCCATAAGTACACTAAGGCCGGCATCAATTAGCTTGTAGTAGAGTGCATCAGCAGCTTCCTTTACCCGATAAGATTTTTCCAAATTTATAGGAATGATTAGTGTGTCGAAGGGTGCTATGGCCGTTGGCCATATAATGCCTCGGTCGTCGTGGTTTTGTTCGATTGTAGCCGCAACGATCCGGGTTACACCTATGCCGTAACATCCCATTTCAATAATTCTCGTTTTTCCCTGATCATCCAGGACAGTAGCCTCTAAAGCTTCGCTGTAGTCTCTACCAAGCTGAAATATTTGTGCTACCTCAATTCCTCGCGCAATGGATAAGGGACCACCACCTTTCGGGCTAGGATCACCTGTCATAGCATTCCGCAGGTCTATAATTTCGGGTGGCTTGATATCACGCTCCCAGTTTGTACCCTTGTAGTGATAGCCTGTTTGGTTAGCACCACAGACGAAATCGCTCATAAGTGAAGCATCTTGGTCCATATAAATAGGCGCATCCAATTCCTTAGGCCCGAGGAAGCCAATCTCACATCCAGTAGCCTTATGAATTTCAGTAGCGTTTAGCATGCGAAGTGGGCTTGCAATCGCATCGATTCTTTCGGCTTTTGCGGCATTGAGTTCATGGTCACCTCGCAAAAGGAGTGCGACAGCCGGAGATTTTCTTCCCTGCACCAATATTGTTTTAAGGCATTTCTCTGGGCCTACTTTAAAAAATTTACCAAGGGCCTCGATATTTTTTATATTGGGTGTTTCTATAATTTCACATGTTTGCGTGGGCAGACCGCGTGTTTTTTTAGGGGGTTCCAGATCTATTACCTCGACATTAGCGGCAAAGTCATCTTCATCGCAATAAGCAATTTTGTCCTCACCTGATTCGGCAAGTACTTGAAATTCCTCGGAGCGATTTCCGCCAATGGCCCCTGGGTCGGCTTGCACTACGCGAAACTTAAGCTGAAGGCGCGTGAATATTTTGTCGTAGGCTGAACGCATTACTTCATAGCCATCCCGTAAAAGGGATTCCTCATCAATATGGAATGAGTAAGCGTCTTTCATGGTGAATTCTCGAGCGCGCATTACGCCAAATCTTGGGCGAATTTCGTCTCGAAATTTGGTCTGTATTTGATAGTAATTCACAGGCAATTGACGGTAACTTTTGAGTTCATGTCGGGCAATATCCGTAATCACCTCTTCGTGCGTGGGGCCTAAGCAAAAATTTCTTTGGTGGCGGTCTTCTAGGCGTAGAAGTTCAGGGCCAAACTTTTCCCAACGTCCGGATTCCCTCCAAAGCTCTGCAGGTTGGACAATTGGCATCATTATCTCTAGTGCACCTGCTCGATTCATTTCTTCACGTATGATGTTTTCAATTCTTTGAAGTATCCGCATCCCAATAGGGAGCCAGCTGTAGAGTCCAGAGGCTAGGCGACGAATAAGGCCTGCCCGTAACATAAGCTGGTGGCTGAGAGTTTCGGCTTCCGCCGGGACTTCTTTAAGTGTATTAAGTGGTAAATTGGTTAGTCGCATCTCTATTTTCCAAAGGTCCCCTAACGAATAAGGTTAGATTGTAGTGGCGCTAGGTATAGCAGAGCCAGTCGAGGGCAGTTTTTCCAACAAGTATCTCTATAGGCATTGCGTCTAAGTAAGATTTCCATCAGCATGCGTGTCCTTAGTTTGAGTATTAATTAGTAAAATGACAAATGCTAAGCGTGATCAGCGTAGGCGAAGGGGTATCTATCTATTACCAAATCTTTTGACGACCGGGGCTTTGTTTGCCGGCTTCTATTCTATTGTTGCCGCAATTGACGGGAATTTTGCTAGAGCAGCTGGTGCTATCTATGTGGCGATATTCTTGGATGGACTCGATGGTCGGGTAGCCCGCATGACTAGCACAGAAAGTGATTTTGGTAAGGAGTTTGACAGTCTTGCAGATATGGTGTCATTTGGCCTAGCGCCAGCAATTGTCACTTACCAGTGGGGCGTGGAGCGTTTGGCTGAATATGGAGCCGCTTGGGGTAGAGTCGGTTGGCTCGCAGCATTTTTATTTACGGTTGCCGCGGCATTTCGTCTCGCAAGGTTCAATACAACCTCAGTGAGCGATAAGAGGTATTTTGAGGGCCTGCCTAGCCCTTCTGCGGCAGCAGTTATTGCTGGTATGGTCTGGGTAAGCGTGGTTTACCAGATTCAAGGCCTAACCGCCATTGTAGCTGGAATTTCTATTAGTGTATTGACTGGACTTGCTATGGTATCAGGCTTCCGATATTTGAGTTTTAAGGACTTTAGCCTGTCAAGTCGAATGCCTTTTGCGAATGTTTTGCTCATTCCGTTAGCGCTTATTGTTGTAGCACTAAATCCACCAATTGTTTTGTTTAGCTTTTTTGTCATGTACGCTATTTCGGGTCCCTTTATTGTTTTTATTCAGATTTTCCGTCGTGACAAAAAACTAGAAGCAAGACATTTGTGAGTGCAGATCGAGATCGTTATCTAGCTGATATGGGGCTCCCTATTTGGGTTCTTCGTCAGCGACAAGCTTTAGATCCCACAGCTGTTAAAAATAATAAAAAAACATGGTCTCAATTAATTGCCACGGTTGATCAATGTACACTTTGTTCATTGCACAGGAGTAGAACACAGACGGTTTTTGGTGTCGGCAGAAGGGATGCAGATCTTTTGATTATCGGTGAGGCTCCTGGCGCAGAAGAAGACCGCAAGGGAGAGCCATTTGTAGGCCGCGCTGGCCAGCTGCTAGATGCCATGCTTGCCTCAGTTGGGTTCATTCGTAATGATGTGTACATTGCGAATATCCTCAAGTGTCGACCACCGAATAACCGTGACCCAAGGAACGAGGAGGCGACAGCCTGTACACCCTATCTTGAACAGCAATTATCTCTAATTCAACCAAAAGTAATTTTGGCGCTAGGGCGCATTGCAGCACAGTGGCTATTGCAGTGTGATACTCCCATAGGTAGGCTTCGTGGAAGCGTGAACCAATTTGGTGTTCAAGAAATCCCATTAATTGTCAGTTATCACCCGGCATATCTTCTAAGGAGCCCCCTCGCAAAGGCCAAGTCTTGGGAAGACCTCATTCTAGTTAAGCAAGCGCTTCGGAAGGAAAAATGATTGCGGCAGTTCGGCCTCTGACAAAAATTCGCTCTATGCATCCATCAGATTTAGCGGCGGTAACCGAGATTGAGTCGGATAGTTATAATTTTCCATGGAGTTATGGAATTTTTCATGATTGCCTGCTAGCTGGATATCAAGGCCTCGTCTTAGTGATATCTAATACCGTAACGGGTTATGGGATTATGTCTATAGCTTCCAGTGAGGCGCATTTGCTAAACCTTTGTGTCCACCCAGACGCGCAGCGTTTAGGGTACGGTCGGCGCTTGCTCAATGCGCTATTAGTCAGGGCAGAAGAATCAAAAGTCCGGCAAGTGTTTTTAGAGGTACGGCCTTCTAATCAGATTGCGCTCAATCTTTACCATTCGGCAGGTTTTATGCAGATTGGTGTACGACCTTCATATTATCGGGCCAAGGAAGGGCGTGAAGATGCAGTGATTTTCTCAATAGCCCTGGATTCAAATAAACAATAACGTTCTTAGGGTCTGTTCATATGTCTGATTACCTTCAGCGCCGTA
>Ga0315336_1005465_pt1 | contig 13859 bp, 10 predicted proteins | sample ASW5metaG_FD_204512 | JGI IMG/M metagenome (GOLD analysis project Ga0315336, IMG submission 204512) | Ammonia-oxidizing marine archaeal communities from Monterey Bay, California, United States - ASW #5 | ecosystem: Environmental > Aquatic > Marine > Intertidal zone | place: USA: California...
CCTGATCAGTTTAAAAAAATTGGATCACTTGAATTCTCTAAAATGCTATTAGACAAAGCGAAGGTTGCGGTAGCGCCGGGAATTGGCTTTGGTGAAGGAGGCGACCATTTTGTCCGCTTTTCGCTTGTAGAAAATGAGCATCGAATTCGTCAGGCTATTAGAGGGATCCGTGAAGTCTTTTAATAGTATGTCGCCTTCAAAGGCTGAAATTTTTTGGAATGGATAAAAAATGAAAAAGATTAATGTTGGGTTGATAGGCTTTGGCACAATAGGAGTCGGTGTTGCAAAGATTCTTGCTGAAAACCAGGAAGTAATCCAAAAAAGATTAGGTGCCGCCGTATGTCTTGCAAAAATTGCTGACCTAGACATTACGACCGATAGAGGTATTAATGTTGAGGATGGTGTATTGACAACTTCGGTAGACGATATTATTAAAAACCCTGAAATTGATATCGTTATAGAGTTGATTGGTGGTTATGAACCAGCTAGAACCCTCATTTTAAAAGCTCTAAAAAATAATAAGCATGTGGTAACCGCTAACAAAGCTTTGTTGGCTAAGCATGGCGATGAGCTTTTTGAAACTGTAGAAGAAAAAGGACTTTCAATTGGTTTTGAGGCATCTATCGGTGGAGCAATTCCCATTATTCGGTCGATTCGTGAAGGATTCGTAGCCAATCGTATTCAGGCTATTGAAGGAATTGTAAATGGTACCGCTAATTATATACTCAGCAAAATGTCCGATGAAAATTGTGATTTTGATGTTGCCTTGAAAGAGGCGCAGGAAAAAGGATTTGCGGAAGTTGATCCGACATTTGATATTGAAGGGATCGATTCTGCCCACAAGATTGCCGTATTGACACGTATTGCCTATGGGGCACCCATCAAATTTGAAGATATCAAGGTTTCAGGTATAACCAATATCACCTCAGAAGACATCGAATGCGGCAAGGAATTTGGGTATCGAATCAAACTGCTCGCTATATCCAAGTATGATGGAGAAGCAATTGATATGCGTGTTCACCCCGCAATGATACCTAGCACTCACCCGATGGCAAGTGTAAATGGTGTTTTAAATGCGATTCGGGTCTGCGATGATATGATGGATGAAAATATTCTGATAGGACACGGAGCAGGTGCATTACCTACTGGAAGTGCTGTTGTAGGAGATATCGTAGAAATCGCCCGTAACATAATTTCCAATGCGAGTGGTAGAATGCCTGCTTCTTCATTTCAAAGCTCAGAAATAAAACCAATTCCCTTAAAAGACATGAGTGCTGTTGAATCGGAATATTTTCTACGTTTCAATGTTTTGGATAAACCCGGTGTGCTTTCGAAAATTTCAGGAATTCTTGGTGATCATTGTATAAGCATAGAATCTATGATCCAAAAAGGCCGAGGTGAAAAAGGTGAAGCTGTATCTCTTTTCATGATGTGCCATCGATCTAGTGAAGGCAATATTCAAAATGCCTTAAAAGAAATAGAGCAACTTGATGTGGTCTGTGCAAAATCCAACCTCATCCGAGTGGAAAAATAGGAATGGAATTTAAAGCCAGTTTTAAATGTATTAATCCAGAGTGTGGAAGTTCCTATGAACTGACCGATATTATTTATCGATGTCGCGATTGTGACGAATTGCTTGAAGTCGTGCACGATATGGATCAACTGAAGAAAAGGTCTGCCAAAGAATGGAAAGAATTATTTGAAAATCGTTATCGTAAAAATGAATGGCCCTATGGCAGTTCCGTTTGGGGGAAAAAGGAGTTAGCTTGCCCGAATGTAGACAATGAGAATATTGTTTCTACTTATGAAGGAGGCACCAATCTTTTCTGGGCTGACCGATTAGGGCAACAACTGGGGCTTGAAGATTTTTGGGTCAAACAATGTGGAATGGCTCATACAGGTTCGTTTAAAGACCTTGGGATGACCATCTTGGTATCTATGGTAAAGCAGATGATTTCACAGGGGAGAAACATTAAGGCCGTGGCTTGTGCTTCCACCGGAGATACTTCTGCCTCTCTTGCTGCTTACTGTGCTGTAGCAGGAATTCCTGCAATTGTTTTTCTTCCTAAAAATAAGGTCTCCCTGACACAATTAATTCAACCTATCACCCACGGAGTATTGACTCTATCGCTGGATACTGATTTTGATGGTTGTATGAAGTTGGTTAGAGAAGTTTGTCAGACCGATGATATTTATTTAGCCAACTCTATGAATTCTCTCAGGATCGAAGGACAAAAAACTATAAGTTTTGAGTTGGTCCAGCAGTTTAATTGGGAGGTTCCAGACTTCGTGATTGTGCCTGGAGGAAACCTTGGAAATGTGAGTGCAATTGGTAAAGGTTTTCAAATGTTTTACGATCTGGGATTGATCGATAAGTTGCCGCGTTTGGTTTGTGCCCAAGCAGAACGTGCGAATCCTTTGTACAGGAGCTTTAAACAAGAATTTAAAACCTTCGAACCGATGCAAGCTCAAGAAACCCTTGCCAGTGCTATTCAAATTGGTGACCCTGTGAGTGTTAAGAAAGCTATCCGGACTTTGAAGGCATTTGAGGGAATCGTTGAAGAAGCAACTGAAGGTGAGCTTGCAAATGCTGCGAGTAAGGCAAATCGCACTGGTCTGCTGTGTTGCCCACATACCGGGGTGGCGCTGGCGGTTTTGGAAAAACTTGTGAGCCGTGGCGTGATTAAAAAGAAGGATAAGGTGGTTGTGGTTTCAACAGCAAACGGATTGAAATTCACAGACTTTTTGTTTAAATGTCATACAGATAAGATACCAGGTGTTAAGTCAGATTATGCATTCGAGGCTATTGAAGTTCCGGCAAAATACGAAGATATTAGGAATGCCATTCGGGATAAAATTGAGGTGTGAGTAAAATAAACTTTAAAAAGCCAGTTTTAATTGCTCTTTTTGGGCTTTTTGTTTCTGCTCCGATCTATGCCAGTGAACAAGTTTTGGTTGAAGGTGGAGAGTTTGAAATGGGTAGCCTCTATTGCGAGGAGGAGCAAAATAATTCGGATTGGTGCAACGATGAGTCTCCTCATAAGGTAAAGGTTGATTCCTTTTGGATCAACAAGTATGAAGTGACAAATGATCAATATCGTAAATGCTTTTTGGCTGGAGCCTGTGAGCCGGCAGTATTGCATGAGGACCGGCCTAGAGATTTCAATCAAAAAAATCAACCTGTTGTATTCACAACCTGGAAGGAAGCATTAGCCTATTGTAAATGGCGGGAGAGTCGATTACCAACCGAGGCAGAATGGGAATATGCTGCGAAGGTTGAAAAGCTAGGCGGTGCACATTGGAATCAACCATATGGAGTAGGGGCCCCTGTTCCTGTAGGAAGTTTTGAACCAAACTCCCGCGGTCTCTATGATGTGATGGGAAATGTTTATGAATGGACTATGGATTGGTATGGTCTATATGACAACGTAGAATACCAGAAGAATCCTTTAGGGGCAGTAAAGGGAAAAAATAAAGTGGTGCGTGGTGGATCATGGGATTCCTTAAGCCATTATCTAAGAACTTCAGATCGGATTGCCAAAGACCCCGATTTAAGATACAGCGGTGTTGGTTTTCGTTGTGTTAGGCCGAATTAATTGAAAGGTCAGTTATGAGTGATGTGAAAAATGTTGTTATTGTTGGATCAGGCCCTGCAGGGCATACCGCGGCAATATATGCAGCTAGAGCAAATCTAAAGCCTTTTATGTTTGAAGGTTATATGTTGGGTGGATCTGCGGGAGGGCAGTTGACAACGACAACGGATGTTGAAAATTATCCTGGATTTCCTGAAGGGGTTGAAGGCCCGGAATTGATGGAATTGTTCCGTAAACAGTCAGAACGATTTGGCACAGAAATGGTTCAGGAAGATGTTGTTAAAATAGATTTAAGTCAGTCTCCCTTTAGTATTAAAAGCGAGAACCGTGAAATTAAAGCACATTCTGTGATTATCTCAACAGGTGCAACTGCTAAACGCATGGGAATTCCCAATGAAGAAAAAATGTGGAATAACGGCATGTCTGCTTGTGCCGTATGTGATGGGGCCCTTCCTATGTTTCGTAATCAACCTTTGATGGTGATCGGGGGTGGCGATACCGCTGTTGAAGAAGCGAGCTATCTTACAAAGTTTGGTTCGATGGTCTATATGGTACATCGCAGGAATGCATTGAGAGCTTCAAAAATCATGCAGGAACGGGCTTTTAAAAATCCTAAGCTCGAAATAATTTGGGACTCAGTACTTGATGATGCTATTGGAGAAGAGTATGTGACAGGAGCAAAAATCACTAATATTAAGACGAAAGAAATTCGCGAATTAGAAGTAGCAGGTATTTTCTATGCTATAGGCCATACTCCTAATACCGGTATTTTTAATGGTCAATTAGATCTTGATAATTCAGGTTATATTAAAATTAAACCAGGAACTCAGGAGACTAGTATAGAAGGTGTTTTCGCTGCTGGAGATGTACACGATCACAAATACCGTCAGGCCATTACTGCTGCTGGTACCGGATGCGCGGCAGCTCTCGAAGCCGAAAGATGGCTGGCTGAAAAGGGTTTGGGTGAATAAATTTTTTTACGGAGTTAGAGTTATTAAACAAATAAAGGAATGAATTTTGGAATTGGTACAGTTAGCCTCCAAAACTGGTAAATAAGCAAGAATACAAAATTTTTAAGGAATAGACTCATTATTAGGAGTATTCCTTGAGTTACCTTGGTAACCTTCTGGTATTTTATGTCTCGCCTATCTCTGGATTTTAGCAATCTAAAGACCTTTATTTCTGAAAAAGATTTAGAAGCCATATACCCAAAAGTTCTTTCCTGCCACGAAATGTTGGAAAATGGGCAAGGGCTTGGATCGCACTTTTTGGGCTGGAAAAAACCAGGGGTTTCTAAAACAGTTTTAACTGAAATTAATGAGGTGGCTAAATCTGTACGCGAACTATGCCAGGTTTTTATAGTAATTGGGATCGGTGGCTCCTATATTGGTTCGCAAGCTGGGATTACTTTTTTAAAATCCTCTTTTCCAAATCAACTTTATAAAGAGGGTTTGCCTGAGATCTATTTTTCTGGCCACAATATCAGTTCTGACTATCACTCAGATCTGCTTGACCTTGTTGAAAAATATGATGTTTGTTTGAATGTTATTTCCAAGTCAGGAACGACAACAGAACCTGCTATTGCTTTTCGGTTATTTAAGCAATTAATTGAAAAAAAATATGGGGTGGGTGGCGCAAAAGATAGGATTGTAGTCACTACAAATTCAAATAAAGGAACATTGAATGCTCTGGCGACAGAGCTAGGTTATCAAAAGTTTATTATTCCGGATGATGTTGGAGGTAGATTTTCCGTTTTGTCCCCGGTTGGCCTTTTGCCAATGTCGGTTGCTGGGATCGATATTGGAAAGCTACTGGCAGGTGCTTGTAAGGGAGAGGAATTGTATTCTCGGCCTTCCGTAATGAAAAATGATGCTTATCATTATGCTGCATATCGATATTTACTATATCAAAAGGGTTTGACTACTGAAATTCTAGCGTCTTTTCAGCCTTCTTTACATCATTTCTCAGAATGGTGGAAACAATTAGTAGGTGAAAGTGAGGGCAAGAACCAAAAAGGAATATTTCCTGCGTCGGTAGAATTTACCACGGATTTGCATTCGTTGGGTCAATGGATTCAGGAAGGAAAACGCAATAAATTCGAGACTTTCCTATTAATCGAAAATTCCAACCGGCAATTACAAATCCCTGCTTCCAAAAATGATTCGGACGGTTTAAACTACCTCGCTGGAAAAACTTTGGACCATGTGAATAAAAAGGCCTATGAAGCCACCGCATTTGCGCACAAAGAAGGTGGGGTGCCAAACCTTTCTATTACAATTAAAGACCGTTCGCCTGAATCCTTAGGTCAGTTATTTTATTTTTTTAAAAGAGCGGTTGTGATGACCAGTTATTTAAATGATATCAATCCGTTTGATCAACCTGGGGTAGAGTTTTATAAAAAAAATATGTTTAGGCTATTGAATAAACCCGGATATTAGAAAGGATTTGTAAATGGATACCGTTGATCAGAAACTAGACGAAGTGTTAAATGCGCTGGCTTATGAAAAGATAGTGGGCGGTGCGCCAAAGTCTGAATCGGATCCTTTGCTAGCTAAATTAAAATCTTTAGGAAGTGAAATTTGGGTTGATACCGGCGAGTTGGAAAAGGCTCAGGATATATGGAAGCAGGAAATGACTGCCTTGACCACTAATAACACGCTTGCTAATCAGGTAGTTCAAAGTGGAGTCATGGATCAGGTCATTGAAGATACCATACGAAGAATCCGCGATGAGGGGCTAGTAATTACTGAGGAAGAGCTTATTTTAGAAGTAGGATTTGTAATTAATTGTAAGATTGCTTTGCGATTAGTTCAGGCTTTTAAAGTAAAGGTGAGTATAGAACTACACCCGTCTGTTTCTAGAGATATTGAGCGTACCCAGTATTATGGCAGAAGGTATTTCAAGGTTTGCCCGGAATTTTTTATTGTAAAAGTCCCACTTACCCCGGAAGGTTACCTCGCAGTTAGAAAATTAACTCAGGAAAATATTCCAATCAATTTCACACTTGGTTTTTCAGCGCGACAAAATTATCTTGCTGCTAGGTTATCCAATCCCGACTTTGTGAATGTATTTTTAGGGCGCCTAAATCAAGTGGTGATAGATCATGAAGCTGGTTCCGGAGATCAAGTCGGAGAAAAAGTGACCCTTTCAACACAAAGTGCCCTTATAGAAGCAAGAGAGAAGTATAAAGATGTCCAATCAAAATTGATCGGCGCCAGTATCAGAAATGGTGCACAAGTAGCTTTCCTTGCGGGGCTAGATGTGTTGACTATTCCGCCAAAAGCTATAAAAGAGTTTCAGGAATCTGGAAAAGCAACGAACGAAGTAATATCGCGTTTAAATGAGGAGATAGTTCCAGGTATAAATAATAGTCATCCATTGGCAAAGCGGTTTCCATGCCTATGGGAAATGCCTGAGCAGTTTATTTCATTTGTTGATGATTTAATGAATGAAAATGGTCTGGATGAAATGCAAGGCAATGAATTAGTAGATTTCTGTCGAAAACATGGCATGAATTTATTTCACGATTTTACTGATACAGAATTAAAGCAAATATATGATCATGGGAAAATTCCTTGCTTGGATGATTGGTCGGCGTCGATTGCTTTGGATGATTTAATGACCCAATCAGCATTACAGTCATTTACCAAGGATCAAAATGCATTGGATGATCGAATACGATCATTTCTAAAGTAGGAGCTCGTAGTGTAAGAAGGTTATGATACTTGAAATTAAAATTAGAGGATTAAATCTTACTAGTGTTATTTAATAAAAAAACACATCTAAATTAAAAAATAACTATGAAAAATACAATAAAAAAAATTGTATTGGCTTATTCCGGTGGATTAGACACTTCTGTCATTATCAAATGGCTTAAGGAAAAATATGGATGCGAGATAATCGCATTTGCCGCAGATGTAGGCCAAGGACAGGAGTTAGACCCGGTCCGGGAAAAAGCTTTAGCAACGGGGGCCAGTAAAGTTTATATCGAAGATTTACGCGAAGAATTCGTTAAAGACTATGTTTTTCCTATGTTGAGAGCTAATGCCTTTTACGAACATAACTATCTTTTAGGAACATCAATTTCGAGACCTTTGATAGCCAAAGAGCAGATGCGGATTGCAAATAAGGAAGGGGCAGATGGCGTTTCACATGGTTCGACGGGAAAAGGTAATGATCAGGTGCGTTTTGAATTGGCGTACCATACATTGAACCCTGCAATTACTATTGTTGCTCCTTGGAGAGAATGGGACTTGAACTCAAGAACTGCATTGATCGATTATGCAGTAGCTCATGGCATCCCTGTGCCGGTCACAAAAGCAAAGCCTTATAGTATGGATCGAAATATGTTTCATATCAGCTACGAGGGTGGTGTTCTGGAAGACCCTTGGGAGGGTCCCGATGATGATATGTTTTTGTTATCCACTTCACCTGAAAAAGCGCCCGATAAGCCAACTATTATTGAAATCCAATATGAGGCGGGGAACCCTATAGCGGTCAATGGAAAAAAATTGAGTCCTGCAAAATTATTAGAACGACTCAATCAATATGGTGGAGAAAATGGAATTGGACGAATTGATATTGTCGAAAACCGATTTGTGGGAATGAAATCACGTGGTATTTATGAAACCCCAGGTGGTACTATTTTGCACCAGGCTCACCGTGCTATTGAATCCATTACTCTAGACCGTGAAGTAACATTTTTACGCGACTCTTTAATTCCCAGTTATGCGCGAATGATCTATAACGGGTTCTGGTTCTCACCAGAGAGAAAACTTATTCAACAAACGGTGGACCAATCTCAAGCACATGTAACGGGTGAGGTACGTTTAAAACTATATAAGGGAAACTGTACAGTTATGGGTAGGAAAGCTAAAAAATCTTTGTATAACAAGAATATAGCAAGCTTTGAGGATAACCATGGATACAGTCAAAATGATGCTGATGGCTTTATTAAGTTGAATGCCTTGAGACTTAAGCTCTACGCAGAAACTTTTGGGGATTGATCTCAAAAATCGAGTCTGCGTAAATAAATTTTTGTCATGGTACCAACGAGCCATATTCAGGTTTACAACTTGAACTTTGATTGAATTGATCTTGAGAGAACGCCAGTGTAAATAAAAAGATAATTAAAAAGAATAAACTACAAGGTTGACCCAAAAAATGTGAATGATGCCTTTCTCTTCTAAAATGATTATCCTTTCCTCACAAAAGAGTCTCAAAAAATATACAACGATTTTATTGATTTTTATTTATTGTCTAATCTTTCCATTTAAGTCAGAGGCACAATTAGGAAGGTCGGATTTTTCTAACCATAACAACAATGAGACCTTAGGCAAAGTAGCCTATAGCCAACCATTTATGCAGGCTGAAAAATTGTTTCATTCAGGAAAATTTTTAGCTGCAAAACCTTTTTACCATACTTACTTAGAGAAATTTAAAAGAGGAAAAAGAAGGTCCAAAGCATTTTTCCGACTCGGGTTAATTGATCAAAATGCGAAATCTTATTCCACCGCATTGAGATTTTATAAAATGGTTTTGAAAGACCATCCAAGTAACCTGCTTATTAACGATATAAAATTTAATATGGCAGTTTGTAATTTTGAGATTGGGAAATTCGGGTTAGCAGAGAAGCTTTTTAAGGCTGTAATCCGAAAATCGTTAGATAAAAAGAGAAAATGGGAGGCATTATATTTTCTTTCCCGATTAGATGGGATGCGGTTTGGTTTTGATGAAGGAATCCAGAAGTTAAAGAAGGTTTATGAACAGGTTGACGATAGGGAGATGAGTAAACAAGCTTTCAAGCTTGCTGAAAAAATGATTGATGGTGAGCTTGATGAAAGGGTTCTCTCATCTTTACTGCAAAAATATGAAACAGGTTTTCCTGCTGATCTCCTCTTGCTAAAAAAATTATCCCTGCATAGAGAGCAAAGAGATATAAGGGGGTATAAATCTGTGGTAGAAAAATTTTTATATAAATTCCCCAAGCACCAAAAATCAGAGATTTTGAAAAGGGAATTGGAGGTAATACAAACTGAAAATGATTCGCAAATTAATGTAGGCGTAGTTTTGCCCCTGACGGGGAAACTTGCTGCCACAGGGCAAAAAGTTTTGCAGGGAATCCAGCTTGCGTACAACCTCCTTCCTGAGGTCTCGAGGGATGAAATATTTTTAAATGTTCAAAATTCATCTGGGTCTATTGGGATTGAGGAGATTCTAAGAAATTTAGCCAGAAACCCCAAAACAGTTGGGGTGCTTGGTCCTTTATTAAGTGATGAAATTAAACAATCGGCCGATGTTGCTGATTTATTAAAATTACCCGTTTTCTCTCCCACAGCATCTTCGGCAGATCTGGTAGAAACAAGCCCTTACATTTTTAGAAATGCCTTGACGCGTAAAATACAAGCCCGGTTTTTAGCTGAATACTCTATCAATACGCTTAAATTAAGAAGATTTGTTGTTCTCTATCCTATGGAGTCATTTGGTGAAGAGTTAAAGGATGAATTTTTAAAAGCAGTTGAAAGTTTTGGTGGTGAGGTTGTTGGCATTTCAAGCTACGACAGATCTCAGAACGATTTTAAAAATCAGATTTTGGCGTTGGGTGGCATTGCGGATGATGACCTTGATCGAATAACTAGAAAACAAATATTGGGGAATAAAGATCGAAAAGATTTTAGCGATCCAACTATATTATCGCGGCCAAGAGTGGATATGGAACACCGATTTAACGATAAAATTGAAAACCTTAAGTTTTCACTAGAACTAGGTTATGACGCAATGTTTATTCCCGGTGTCTATGACAAAGTTGGTTTAATTATACCCCAACTGGCTTTTTATAATGTTGATAGAATAACCCTATTGGGAGCCAATGGATGGAATTCACCTGAGTTGATCAAGATGGTAGGTAAATATCTAAAATCAAATTATTTTGTAGATGGGTTTTATTTAGATTCTCATCAGGCTGAAGTTAAAAGATTTGTGGAGCAATTTCAAAACAACTATGGTGAGCCTCCATCTCATTTATCTGCTCAAGCATATGATGCAGCTGGAATAATATTTAAAAGTATTATTTCAGGGGCCGATAATCGTTTAAAGCTTAGAGATAGTTTAATTAAGGTGAATAATTACCCCGGGGTGACCGGAACAACCAATCTGCTGGAATCAGGTGATTCAGAAAAAAATATATTTGCTTTAACAGTGAGAAAAAAGAAGATTGTTGAAGGAAATTAAGCTATTTATCATTGAAAACCCTCTTCCGATTGTTGTGGTTGCAAGGGAAATGGCTGTTCTTTTTCTGGGAGGAAGTCCTGTGAAAATAATTCAAAACTTGAACTGGTATCCCTATATTTAGCGGGCTTTCCTGATTCTGGTTGAACTTTAATGAACTGAATATCGCTTGAAACGGGAAAGTTTGTTATAGGCTTGTTTGCCAAAGCTTTTTGCATAAACTGTAACCAAATTGGAATTGCAGCTCTCGAGCCGGTTTCGTTTCTTCCTAGCGGTTTATCTTTATCTTTCCCCACCCATACTCCTGTTACTAATTCAGGTGTATAACCTATAAACCATGCATCTACAAAGTTGTTAGTAGTTCCTGTTTTTCCAGCAATAGGTCTTTTCAAAGATTTGATTTTGGTTGCCGTTCCGTTTTGGACAACACTTTGCATTAAACTTGTCATTATATGCGCTGTTGCGGAGGAAATGGGCTGTGTGGTTTTGGGTTCAGCGGTGAATAATACTTTTCCTTGTCGACTTTTAATATCTCTAATGACCGTAGGTTTAGTCATGCTGCCCAAGTTCGCAAATGCTGTATAAGCAGATGTGAGTTCATAAAGAGTTGTACCGGATGATCCTAAAGCAAGCGATAGATTTTCTTCAAGGTTGGAAGTGATTCCCAAGCTTCTTGCCAATCGGATTGTGCTTTTTATTCCAATATTTTGCATTAACTTTACGGTTACTACGTTTCTGGAGTGGGCTAATGCTTCTCTCAAAGATGTTGGCCCATAAAATTTTTCCTCAAAGTTTACAGGCTTCCATTTTTCAAAGGCGTCCTTTTTTTCTTTGAAAATTATAGGGGAGTCAATAATTATACTTGCAGGGCCGTAGCCTCCATTTATGGCGGCCGCATAAATAATTGGTTTAAAAGCGGAGCCTGGTTGGCGGATAGCCTGTACAGCACGATTGAATTGGCTTTTATTATAATCATAACCGCCTATCATAGATTTAACTTGGCCTGTGAAAGGGGAGAGGCTAATGAGTGCTGCTTCAACTTCAGGTTCTTGTTCCAAGGCAAGAGACCAGCCGGAACCGTCTTGTTTTCTGCCGAGCACTTTAACCATTATCAAATCCCCAGGAGTAAGGGCTTCACTTGGATTTTTAATTTTTGCCCATCTGCCATCTAGGTTGGGGTCAGGTTTGCGGGCCCAATTCATATCTTTTATGTGTATATACCCATCTTCTGTCCCCAAAATAACCCGCGCTTGAGAACTCCCCACTGACATCACCGTTCCATAAATGGTACTGCCAACTTTAATGCCTTCTTCATCGACAAAACCATTTTGCCTAATCATGGTATTTTGGACCGTTAATTCACCTCGGGAAATATCTACTGTTCCAATAGGGCCTCTATAACCGTATCGTTTATCTGAAACGAGCAAATTCTTTTTAATTGTTCGTTGTGCTGTTTCTTGCATTTTCATGTCGAGGGTGGTGTATACCTTTAAGCCAGCTCGGTACAGTTTATTACTCCCAAATTTCTCTTCAAGAATACGTCGGACATGTTCTACGAAATAGGGGGCTTTATTTAACATTTTTTCTACTTTACCTAAATGAAATTCTTCCTCCATAAAGGATTTAGCTTGTTCCTTGCTTATGAATGAGTTGTCAGCCATTCGTCGGATCACATGGTTTCTTCTTTTTAAGGCTTTCTTTGGATTTCTATAAGGTGAATAATTATTGGGTGCTTTAGGCAAACTCGCAATCATAGCGCATTCCGCAATGGTCAAATCTTTCACACTTTTTCCAAAATAGTTTCGGGCAGCGGCCTCTACACCATAAGTACCATGACCGTAATAAATTTGATTTAGATACATTTCAAGAATTTCATCTTTAGAAAAAATGAGCTCCAAGCGCGCTGCCAAAATTGCTTCTTTAATTTTTCTTGGAAGAGATTTCTCTCTAGATAAAAACATTGTTTTAGTCAGTTGCTGAGTAATAGTGCTGCCTCCTTCTACAACATGTCCAGCCTTCAAATTGGTTATAAAGGCGCGAAAAATAGCTTTGAGATCAATCCCAAAGTGGGAATAAAAGTTTGAATCCTCTACCGCTAGGGTGGCCTGTTTCAATGACAATGGAATATCTTCAAATGCAATCATGATTCTTTTTTCAATATAAAATTCCGCAATTTTTTCATTGTCGGCTGAATAGACTTGAGTGATGGTGCTGGGTTGATGATCTTTAAGCTTGCCAACGTCAGGAAGGTCTTTGGAGTAGTAAAAATAAATAAAACCAGCAGCAATAAGCCCAGTTGATAGGCAAAAAAGAAAACCGGAGAATAAATTAATACGCAAAATCTTTTTTAATTTTGATTTTTTTATTGCTTGGGTTTTGCTAAACCTTCCGTGGTTTTTTTGTTGTCGTGAGTCTTGCATTAGAAGAAATTTAACCTTTAGGCAGGAGCTTGCCTTACGGATTAGTCTTAAGAAACTTTGGGGGGAAAACGTCCTTCTTCAAGATCCATAAGGTCTACCCATGTTGTCAGGTCAGACCTTGATGGATCGATTTTATCCCTTGTTTTATTATAGTATTTTAGACGATCTTCAGAATCAGGTTTTTTTTCAAGAATTATTTTATTAATCAAAACCAAATCGTTCGGTGTTTTAGATTTAATTAACTCTTTAACCCAATTACTGATTTCCTCATCTTTTTTTTCGACAGTTATATTTGCGAATGTATCCGCTTCGATACATAAAAAATTTAAAATGATTTTATCAAGGGGGCAGGGATAAATATAATCTGCTAGTTTTTTTTCTTTATATGCACGGCCTTTGTCGATCATTCGGCCTAAATGAACTAAACCAGCCATTTTTTGCTTTGGACTGCGGGGAAACACTTTAGATAAATCCATCAACTTTAGTCAAGCCTCATTCGGCTCACACTTCGGAAGATTTTAGATTTTTTAATAATTTTAGTTCCAGTATCTCCAATTCTATTCCGGAAAAGGTCAAGAGTACTTAAATTCGTCAGAGTTTCCGATTGAGCTAAATAGCT
>Ga0315336_1005466_pt1 | contig 13853 bp, 11 predicted proteins | sample ASW5metaG_FD_204512 | JGI IMG/M metagenome (GOLD analysis project Ga0315336, IMG submission 204512) | Ammonia-oxidizing marine archaeal communities from Monterey Bay, California, United States - ASW #5 | ecosystem: Environmental > Aquatic > Marine > Intertidal zone | place: USA: California...
CCTGAAGAAGGAAGTCGAGGCCTGGGGTGGCACGTTCGAGACGCGCGATCCGAACTGGGTCGTCGATGCCGGCGCGCAGGCGATCACCGACGCCATAGCTTCGGACAAGCGGCCAGACGTGCTGATCATCCATGCGCCTGACCTCAATTCCTACTCGAAGCTGATGAAGAAGGCGCAGGCCGCCGGCACCTATGTGCTGCTGGTCGACAATCCGGCGAACTTCCCGGCCGACGCCTTCGTTGGCAGCGACTGGGATAAGCTTGGCCAGCTAGAGGCCGAAGCGGCGATCAAGGGTTGCGGCGAGAATTCGTCGAAGAAGATCGGGCTGGTGCAGGGCGACCAGGCGAACTCCTCCAGCCTCTACCAGTATGCCGGCATCATGAAGGTGCTGGAGAAGCATCCCGACTTCCAGGTTGTCGCCAAGCCGGACTCCAATTGGGACGCGACCACCTCGCGCAATGTGACGACGACGATGCTGCAGCAGCACCCGGACATCTGCTCGATCATCGACTTCTGGGACGGCGACGCCACCGGCGCTTCCGCCGCGATCCGCGACGCCAAGCTCGACGGCAAGGTGTTCTTGGTCACCACTGGCGGCGGTGAAAAGGCGGCCGATTGCGACAAGCTGCAAGACGGCACCTATGGCGCGGTGGTGATGACGGATCTTGCCCGCCAGTCGGGCGACATGAACGCCATCATCAAGTTCCTGCTGCAGAGCGGCCAGCCGGCCGGCACCTCGCACACCTATATCTACACGCTGGAGAAGGCGACGACGAAGGCGGACCTCAAGCCCGACAGCTGCTGGGACCTCAAGGCGCTGCAGGCTGAGGCGGCGGCGAAGTAAGCCGCGTCGTTTGAAGCATCCCGAGGTGGCCGGATCGTTCCGGCCACTTCTCTTCCCGTTGCCACTCCTTTCGCTTGAATGACAGCAGCAGCCGATGACCTTCCGTGAACGCCTCCAGGCCTGGCGCTACAATCTCGTGCCCGATCATCTGGTCGGCGAGATTCTCACCAAGCGCTGGACCGACAACGCCATACCGTTCCTGGCGCTGGTGGCGACGCTTGGGGTGTTCGGCTCGATCATTCCTGGCTTCTTCAAGCTCAACTCCCTGCAGGAATCGACCCGCCAGCTCGGCGAGTTCTCGCTGGTGGTGATCGGCATGACCGTGGTGATGCTCGGCGGCGGCATCGATCTGTCGGTCGGCTCGATCTTCGCGCTGTCGTGCTTTTCCGCCGTCTATGTCTTCTTCATCCTCGATCAGTCGATCTGGCTGGCCCTGGCCGCCGCGCTCGCCACCGGGCTGGTCTTCGGCGCCATCAACGGCTACCTCGTCGGATATCTGAGGCTGCGCGCCTTTCTCACCACGCTGGTCACCTTCATCTTCGGGCGGGCGCTGTTCGACATACTGGTCAGCTCCTATGCCGCCGATGTCCAGCTTTCCCAGGCCTCGTCCGATGTGCTCGACTTCATCGGCGACGGCACGTTCTGGGGCCTGTCGGTGTCGGTCTGGCTGGCGATCATCCTCGCCACCGTAACGCATATAGCGCTGACGCGCTCGCGGCCGGGCTGGCATGTGCTGGCGGTTGGCGGTTCGCGCCGCTCGGCGCACAATGCCGGCATCCGCGTGCGCCGTACCGTCTTCATGACCTATGTCTTTTCAGGGTTCTGCTCATCGATCGGCGGCTTCCTCATCGCCTGCCGGTTGAGTGGGGCAGGGCCGGGCACCGGTCTCAACCTGGAAATCATGGCGCTGACGGCGGCTGTGGTCGGCGGCGTCAGCCTGGGTGGCGGACGCGGCTCGGTGGTCAAGGGCCTTATGGGCGCGATCATCGTGCTCACCATGACCAACGGCCTGATCCGGCTGGGCTACGGCACCGGCACCAACCAGATGGTGCTCGGCATCCTGCTCGCGGTCGCCGTCACCATCGATATCCGGTGGCTGAAGAACCGCCACAAGGTGCTGAACGAGGTCTATGTCGCGCCGGTCTACCTCAAGATGGGCGAGACGCAATCAGCCGCGCCCGGCTCCGGCACGTCCTACGAGCTCGACAACCGGCTTTCTGCCGCGGATCACATCGGGCTCGGCGAGCTGGAAGGACCGGAAGACGTCATCGTCGACCGCGACGACCATCTCTATTGCGGCACGCGCCATGGCGAGATCGTCCGCTTCTTCGCCCCGGACTATGTGAAGTCGGAAGTGTTTGCCCATATCGGCGGCTTTCCGCTGGGACTCGCTTTCGACAAGGAAGGCAACTTGATCAGTTGCGTCGGCGCCATGGGGCTCTATTCGGTCTCGCCGGAGCGCGAGGTGAAGCGCCTGTCGGCCGAGACCGCGCGCTCCTGGACCTCGATCGTCGACGATGCGCGCCTGCGCGACCCCAACGATTGCGATATCGCGCCGGATGGCCGCATTTATTTCACGGATTCCACCAAGCGCTATGACGCCCATGACTGGGCGCTGGACTCGATCGAGAACCGCGCCACGGGCCGCCTGTTGGTCTACGATCCGAAGGACGGATCGACTAGGACGCTGCTCGACGGCTACCGCTACACCAATGGTGTGTGCATGGCGCATGACGGCAAATCGCTGTTCTTCGCCGAAAGCTGGGCCTGCCGCGTGCATCGCTACTGGCTTGAAGGGCCGAAGGCGGGAACCGTCGAATGCGTCATCCGCGACATGCCGGGCTATCCCGACAACATCAACCGCGCTTCCGACGGCAATTACTGGATGGCATGGCTGGGCATGCGCACGCCGAGCTTCGATCTATCGTTGCGCCATCCCGATATGCGCAAGCGCATGACACGGCGCCTGCCGCAGGACGAATGGCTGTTTCCCAACATCAACACCGGCGGCGTGGTGAAGTTCAACGAGAAAGGCGGCATCGTCGAGACGCTCGGCGATCTTTCCGGCAATGCGCATCCGATGGTGACCTCGATGCGCGAGCACAAGGGCTATCTATTCGTCGGGGGCATCCTCAACAATCGCATCGGGCGTTACAAGATAGCCGGCGCGGATCCGAACTGGACCAGCCCCGCTTCCTATTGGGGAGGCAAGCTATGATCCTCGATCCGATCCTGGATGTCTTCCGCGGCAAGGCGGTAACCATCCCGCCGCTGGACGGCGCTTTCCGTCCCAACACGCGGCTGGACGACCTGCCGGCCTTCGCCGAACTGACCGAGCCGGACAATCTCCTGGCGGCCGATGGGCGTCTGCTCGTCTCCAGCGGCAACGCCATCCATGCGGTTGCAGCCGGTTCCGACGCCGTGGTGGTCGAGACCTTTCAATCGCCCGTCACCGCGTTGGCGCTGTCGCCATCGGGCGAACTGACGGTCGCGTTGGAGAGCGGCAGGCTGCTGATCGCCGGCAAGGAAGTTTCGCTGCCGGCCGAAATCCGATGCATCACCGCGCTTGCCTATGCTGCTGACGGCACGCTGTGGCTGGCCAATGGTTCGGCACACCACCTGCCGTCGCAGTGGGCGGCCGACCTGATGAAGAAGGGCGCATCCGGTGCGCTTTGGCGGTGCGGCCCGGGAGGTATCGGTTTTCAGAAGACCGCCGGCGACATCGCCTTCCCCTATGGGCTTCACCCATTGGGTGCCGATGTGCTGGTCAGCGAAAGCTGGCGTCACCAGCTCGTGCGCATCGACGGCGCGAACGGGAACCGGTCTAACGTGCTGACGCATCTGCCAGGCTACCCCGCTCGGCTCTCGCCGGCCGGCGACGGCGGCGCGTGGCTGACGCTGTTTGCGCCGCGCAACCGGCTTATCGAATTCGTGCTGCAGGAAACACATTATCGCCAGGACATGATCGACCAGGTGCCGCCGGCCTACTGGATCGCGCCGGCGCTCGCCTCTAACCGCAGCTTCCTCGAGCCGCTGCAATGCGGCGGTATCCGCACCATGGGTATCCACAAGCCGTGGTCGCCCAGCCGTTCCTACGGTCTCGTCGTGAAGCTCGATCGGGCCCTGCAGCCGCAGTTCAGCCTGCACAGCCGCGCCAACGGCACGCGCCACGGCATCTGCAGCGTTGCGGAACGGGACGGCCGCCTTTTCATCGCCTCCAAGGGCGGCGATTGCGTGCTTGCCGTCGACCTCGCTTCGGGAGGTTTCTGATGGAGACGATCGTCCGTCTGGAAAGCGTCACCAAGACTTATCGCGGCGTGCCGGCGGTGAAGAACGTCAGCTTCGACCTGAGGAAGGGCGAGATCCATGCGCTGCTCGGCGAGAACGGCGCGGGCAAGTCGACCCTGACCAAGATCATCGCCGGCGTCGTCGACGCGACTTCGGGCAAGATGTTCCACAAGGGGCAGGAGATCGCTTACGCCTCGCCGCATGCCGCTCTGGAAGCCGGCATTGCCATGGTGTTCCAGGAGACCAGCCTGGTGCCGTCGATGACGGTGGCGCAGAACCTCTATCTCGGCACCGAGAAATTCCTCAACCGGCTACGCGGCACCTACATCTCGGCACAGCAGTTCCTGCAGTCGCTGAACTTCCCGGTCGATCCGAACGCGATGGTGGCTACACTTGGCGCAGCCAAGCGGCAAATGGTCGAGATCGCGCGCGCCGTCCACCACAATGCCGAGATCATCATCTTCGACGAGCCGACGGCGACGCTGACGCCGGAGGAGAAGCGCCATTTCTTCGCGCTGATCCGCCGATTGAAGGCGCGCGGGGTCTCGATCGTGTTCATCAGCCACGCGCTGGAAGAAGCGCTGATGATCGCCGACCGCATCACGATCCTGCGCGACGGCGAACTGGTGATCACCGACGATACGTCCGCTTTCGACCGCGACAAGATTGTCGCCGCCATGGTCGGGCGCTCGCTGTCGGGACAGATCTACCGCCAGCGCGACGAGACGAAGCTGCGCAAGGCCGGCAAGAGGGTGCTGTCAGTGCAGGACATCTCGATGAGCAACATCGTGCGCAACAATTCCTTCTCGATCTTCGAAGGTCAGATCACCGGCGTGTTCGGGTTGATCGGATCGGGGCGCACCGAAACCTTCAAGATCGTCTCGGGCATCTACAAGCGCGATTTCCTTCGCGGCGGCACGATCGAACTGGACGACAAGCCGGTCCGTTACCTCGTCCCGAGCGAGGCGGTGGCCGACGGCATCGTCTATGTCACCGAGGACCGCAAGAGCGAAGGCATCTTCGAGACGATGAGCATCGCCGAGAACCTGTTCGGCGGGCTGCTTGCCGCCGGCCGCGAAAAGGCCTGGGTGATCAACCAGCAGGAGATGCGCCAGCTCTCGGCGGAATGGACCAGGACGCTCAACATCAAGACGATCAACGACAATGCCCGGGTGGTCGAGCTTTCCGGCGGCAACCAGCAGAAGGTGGTGATCGGCAAGGGGCTGGTGCAGCAGCCGCGCATCGTCATCCTCGATGAGCCGACGCGCGGCGTCGATGTCGGCGCCATCGCCGAGATCCACCAGATTATCAACCGGCTGGCCGACGAGGGCCTCGCCGTCGTGGTCATCTCGTCCTACCTGCCCGAGATCATGAACCTGTCCGACCGTATCCTTGTCTGCCGGCAGGGACGCATCGTCGAGGAGTTCTCGCCGGCGGAGGCGACGGAGGAGAAGATCATGTACGCGGCGGTGCACTAGATTCAGGTGAGGCCGGCCTGCAAATGGCGGCTTCCTGCGCTTCCGGTGCTCACGTACTTAAGTACGCTCCGCTCCGGTTCTCGGAAGCCACCATTTTCGACTCGGCCTGACCTGAATCCCAGGGTCGGCGCTGGAAAAGTGAATCGGGCAAATGGATTGAGCGCAACGGCTCAGATTCTGATTCAATATGTTGGGAAGACGATTCAAACGAAAGGACCACGCCATGGCCACCACGAAACTGCTGAGCGATGCGGAGGTCGAAAAGATCCCGGCGGTGAAGGCCGTGTTCGACGATATACGCGCGACGCGGAAATCCGACTTCGTCAACAATTTCTGGCGGGGGCTGGCCAATGATCCGGCGTCGCTGAAGCGGGTGTGGGAGCAGCTCAAGGCGGTAATGGTCACCGACAGCGCCATCGATCCGCTGACCAAGGAAATGATCTATATCGCCGTCTCCACCGCCAATGGCTGTTCCTACTGCATCCATTCGCATACGGCCGCCGCGCGGGCCAAAGGCATGACCGACGCGCAGCATGGCGAGCTGGTGTCGATCATCGGCCTGGCGGGGCAGACGAACCATCTGGTCACCGCCATGCAGATCCCGCTCGATCCGCAATTCGAGGTGAAGTGAAGGGCGGCGGCGTTGCCTTCTCCTACAAGGGGAGAAGGGAAGACCTACACCGGTCGGTAAACTCTCTCCGCCGTATTCCAGAAGATATCCGCCTCGGCCTTTGCGCCGTGCCTGGTCACAGCCGCGCGGTGCGCCTTGATCAGCTCGGCATGGCTGGTCCACAGTTTCTCGATCGGGAAGTTCGAGCCGAACATCAGCCGACCGCTGCCGAGGATTTCTATCGCGTTGTCGACGATGTAGGCGCTGAGCTCGGGGTCGTTGCGGTGAACGAATGTGCCTAGCCCCGACAGCTTGGCGTAGAAATTGGGCGCCGCCGAAAGCGTGCGAAGGCCGGCCTTCCAGGCTTCGGTGGTTTCGGGATCCATTCCGGTCAGCATGCCGGCATGAGTCAGGATGAAATTAGTCTCAGGGTTTTCGCCGACCAGCATCAGCCCGTCCTTCATCTGGGCCGGAAAGAGTTGCAGGTCGAAAGAGAGGCCGTAGTCCTTCAGCCGCGCCACGTTAGCCCGAACCTTCGGATCGATCACCTGGTCGGCTGAGGCAGCGAAGCGGAAAGCGGGCGTCTCGTGCCAATGGAGCTGCATGCGCACGCCGCGCAGCAGTCTGTACTTCATCAGCCGGTCGATCTGCGGGCGGACGTCGTCGACCGTCATGTCGGCATAGCCGACGATGGCGTGCGGCCAGCCCGTCTCGTCCGCGGTCTTCTGCAGGAAGGCGACCTCCTTTTCGAAATCCTCCTTGGCCCAGTTGGTCTGGACATAGACGGCCTTCTCGACGCCCGAGCCCTTCTGATCTTCGAGGAATTCCGTGATCGGGTAGTCGCGGCGGATCGCCTCGTAAGGGCCGAAGATGCGCGGCACCATCGGCCCGACCAGCCAGGGCTGATCCTGTTGGCGCCAGATGTGGAAATGCGCGTCGATGGCTCTCTGCATCACGATACCCCTTTCCAGATGACTGAAGCCGCAGGCGCGGGGCGGCCGAGCGACAGGATGAAATCAGCCAGGCTTCCGACAGACGAGCCGTCGACCAGATCGTCGAGCACCGGCAGGAGAGCGTGAAGCGCGGCCGTCGCCGGGCGAAAGCGCGGATCGCCGGCGAGCGGCGTCGCCAGCGACAGCCGGAAAGCGCGGGCGCCGAGGCGGCGCATCGCGGTTTCGAGGTCGGAATGGTCACCGCGTTCCAGGCCGTCGGACAGGATGACCACGCAGGCGCCGCGCGCGAAGGCGGAAAAGCGCGGTACCGACAGGAAGGCGAGCAATGTCGGCCCCATGCGGGTGCCGCCGTCCCAATCGTCGACGAGCGCCGCGGCGCGGGCAAGCGCCTGCTCGCGGTCTCGGATGCGCAGCGCGGAAGTGATGCGGGTGAGACGCGTGCCGAAGGTGAAGACTTCCGCGCGATCCGCGCCTTGAACAGCGGCGTGGGCGAGCTTGAGATAATCGGCCGTGTGCAGCTTCATCGAGCCGGAGATATCGATAAGCAGAAGCAGTTTTCGCGGCAGGGCCAGGCGGCGGCGCAGCAGCGGCGAGGGGATATCGCCATCGGCGCCGACGATTTCGCCGAGCGAGCGTCGGAGGTCGAACGAGCCGCGCGAGCGGGTGCGTGCGGTGCGGAAGGAACGGCGCGTCGGGAGGGCAGAGGCGAGCTTGCGGCGGAGCTGGCCGAGGCCATCGGCGTCGCGCTGGAATTCGCGGCTGCTCAGTTGCTCGAGCGCCGAGGACAGCTCGCCGCCCTTCTCCTGGCGAGCGGCCTGGTTCTCTTCCTCGTGCGTGCCGCGATCGTCCTTGATCCGGGTTTCGTCGTCCTCCTCGCCTTCGATCGAAGGCTTGGCATCGCCGTGGAAATAGGCTCGGAAATGCGCCTCGAATTCGTCGCGGCGATCGGGCGGGGGCGCGAACGTCGCAAGAGCCGCCTCGCGGATGTCGTTCATCGAGCGCGGGCCGAGCAAGGTGACCGCCTGCATGAAGCTGGTGACTTGTTCGGGGGCGATGGCGAAGGCGCGGCGGCGCAGCAGCCTGGCGAAGCCGAGGAAGGGCGCGGCGGCCCTGGGCAGGCTTTCCGGAGGCCTCATTCCTTCGCGCCCCCCCGCCAGCGCTGCGCACTAGCCCTGGGGTTTCGCGCCAGGGCGTTGCGATTGTCCATCACGCCAGCGCCTCCTCGACAATCCTCCCAAGCTCCGGCGCGATCGCCGACAAATCCTCCTCGTCCTTGATCAGCACGCCGATGGCGCGCCGGAAGGCTTCCGGCCACGGGCTGCCGCCTTTTTCGAGGATGGTCGCGGCGTTCGCCCATTCGACCGCCTCGGCTATGCCCGGCGGCTTGGCCAGGGGCCGCGCGCGGATCTCCTGCACGGCATTCGCCACCGCCTTTGCCGTCGCTTCGGCGACATCGCCCGAGCGCAGCATGATGATCTCGGCTTCGCGCTGGGCATCTGGATAGCCGATCCAGTGATAGACGCAGCGCCGGCGCAGCGCCTCGGCAAGCTCGCGGGTGCGGTTGGAGGTCAGGATGACGATGGGCCGCGTGGCGGCGCGGATCGTGCCGCGCTCCGGAATGCTGATCTGGAAATCGGAGAGGAATTCTAGAAGCAGCGCCTCGAACTCGTGGTCGGAGCGGTCGATCTCGTCGACCAGCAGCACGCGCTCAACCGGGGCCCGCAGCACCTGCAGCAGGGGCCGAGCGATCAGGAAGCGGTCGTCATAGATGTCGATCTCATGCTCGCCGGCATGGCGGATGGCAAGCAACTGGCGCTGGTAGTTCCACTCGTAAAGCGCATGCCCGGCGTCGATGCCCTCATAGCATTGCAGGCGGACCAGCCCGCGTCCAAGCAGTTCGGCGACGGCCTTAGCGGCCTCGGTCTTGCCGACGCCTGGCGCTCCCTCCAGAAGCAGCGGCTTGCCGAGGCGGATGGCCAGGAAGATCGCGGTGGCGAGGCTGTCGTCGGCCAGGTAGCGCGAAGCGGTAAGGCGTGCTGCCACCGCCTCCGGAGACGCCGCGAGTTGCTCTGCCTGCGCCCAGATCATCTCGACAACTCAGCCCGCGGCCTGCGCCTTCAGCGCGCGCAGGATTCGCTCGGGCGTGATCGGCAGCGTGTCGATGCGAACGCCGACGGCGTCGAAGACGGCATTCGCGACGGCCGGAATCTGCGGGTTGGCGCACATCTCGCCCGGACCCTTGGCGCCGAACGGGCCGTCGGCCGAGGGGCGCTCCAGCACGATGATCTCGGTCTGAGCCAGATCGCCAGGGCCGGGCATCAGATACTGGTTGAAGTCGGTGCCGCCATGGTCGCGGCTTGGGTAATAAGGCTCCGTCGTCTCGTAAAGCGCATGGCTGATGCCCATCCAGGAGCCGCCGACCAGCTGCTGCTCGACCATCTTGGGGTTCAGCGCACGGCCGATCTCGAAGACGTTCTTGACGGTCAGCACCGTCACTTCGCCGGTCTCGTCGTCGACCTCGACCTCGGCCACCGTGCAGGCATGGGCGTAGCAGGTGGAGGGCTTCATCGCTCCGGTTTCCTTTTCCGGGTAAGAGCGCGGGATCAGGAACATGCCGCGGCCGGAGATCGAGCGGCCGCGCTTGAAATGCGCCGACAGCGCGACATCGAAAATCGAGATCGATTTCTGCGGCGCGCCCTTCACCTGGATGTTGCCCTGCCCGTCGGTTTCGAGGTCGGAGGCGTTCACCTCCAGCTCCTCGGCGGCCACCTCCAGCATCACTTGGCGGGCTTCCTTGGCTGCCTGGATGACGGCATTGCCGGCCCGATGCGTGCCGCGCGAGGCGAAAGTGCCCATGCAATGCGGACCGGTGTCGGTGTCGGCAGTGTCGATGACGACGCGGTCGGTCGGCACCCCGATCGTCTCGGCGCAGATCTGCGCCATGATCTGCTTCATTCCCTGTCCAAGATCGACGCTGGACAATGTGACCATGAAGTTGCCGGTCGGTGTCGAATGCACCAGCGCCTGGGTCGGGTCGCCGCCGAGATTCATGCCGGTCGGATAATTGATCGCGGCGACGCCGCGTCCACGCCGGATCGCCATCTCAGGCTCCCTTCTCGTAGGAGGACATCGCCATGTATTTCTCAGCCACCGGCCAATTGGCGATGCGCGATGCTTCCTGCATACATTCGATCAGCGCCGCGCCCTCCGTCGGCTGGCGATGCGCCTTCATGTCGCCGTCGCGATAAGCGTTGACGAAGCGGAATTCGAGCGGGTCCATGCCGATCAGCCGCGCCAGCTTGTCCATCTGCACCTCCAGCGCGAAGTCGCCGATGGTGACGCCGAAGCCGCGCATGGCCGAAGACGGGGTGCGGTTCGTGTAGACGCAATAGGTGTCGATCCAGACATTGGCAATAGTGTAGGGGCCGGGATAGTGCGCTGCGCCCTTCTGCGCGCCATAGGGTGAGTGCCGCGAATAGGCGCCGGCGTCGGTGTAGCCGGTCACCTTGCGCGCGACGATGCGGCCGTCCTTCATGACGCCGTCCTTAATGACGACCTTCTCGGCCGCGCGCGGCGAGGAGATCTGCATCTCCTCCTCGCGGCTGTAGACGAAGGAGACGGGGCGGCCGGTGAGCTTGGCGCCGAGGATGGCGATCGGCTCGACGATGACGTCGACCTTGCCGCCGAAGCCGCCGCCCACCGTTCCGCCGACGAAATGCAACTTCGAGCCCGGCATCTGCAAGATGATCGAGGTGTTGTCGAGGGTGAAGAACATCGCCTGCGTGTTGGTGTAGCAGGTGAAGCGGTCATTGCCTTCGGGCGCCACCACGCAGCCCGTGGTCTCGGTCGGCGCATGCTCGATCGGCGAGGACTGGTAGGACTGTTCGAGGATATGGTCGGCCTGGGCGAAGCCGGCCTCGACATCGCCGAAGCGCACCTTGCGGCACTCGCCGCTGTCATAGAGGTAGTAGTTCTGACCGTGATACTCGTTGACGATCGGCGCGCCGGGTTTCAGTGCCTCCTCCATATCGAAGACGGCCGGCAGCACCTCATAGTCTACCTTGACCTTGGTGGCGGCTTCCTGCGCCGCGCGCTCCGTCTCGGCCAGCACCGCCACCACGGCCTCGCCCTTCCAGCGCACCTTGCCGTCGGCTAGCACGGTCTCGTCCTCCGGCCCGACCTGGATCAGGATCAGGATGGTGTAGACATTGTGCGGCACGTCCTTGGCGGTCAGCACCTTGACGACGCCCGGATGCTTTTCCGCTTCCGACGTGTCGATCGAGCGGATGCGGGCGTGATGGTGCGGGCTGCGCACCATCTTCAGATGCAGCATGTTGGGGAAGTTCCGGTCGGCGAAATAGGCGGTTTTGCCGGTGACATGTCCCGGCGAATCGAGCCTGGGGCGGGCCTGGCCGATCTCGTGCAGGCCGTCCTTGCGGACATCGGCGAAATAATCCTTGCGCAGTTCCATGGCTGTTCCTCAGGCGGCGTTCTGCGAGTTGGCGCGCGCGGCGGTGAGCACCGCCTGGATGATCGGCTCGTAGCCGGTGCAGCGGCAGATGTTGCCGGACAGCGCCTCGACGACATCCTCGCGGCTGGGGTCAGGCGTGCGGTCGAGCAGCACTTTCGCCGCCATGATCATGCCCGGCGTGCAGAAGCCGCATTGCGTGGCGAAGGCATCGAGGAAGGCACGCTGCAGCGGATGCAGCACGCCGCCCTCGGCGAGGCCGGCGGTCGTCCTGATGTCGGTGCCGTTGCAAGTCTCGGCCAGCGTCAGGCAAGAAAGCCTCAGTTCACCATCCACGATGACCGAGCAGGCGCCACACGTGCCCTGGTGGCAACCGCCCTTGGGCGAGGTGTCGCCGATCTTGTCGCGCAGTGCGTGGAGCAGCGTCGTGCCGCTTTCGACGAACTCGGCTTTCTCCGAGCCGTTGAGTGTGAATTGGACAGGTACCTTCGCCATTTTTGCTCCCTGCGCGCCCGCCCGGATGAACCGGAGCGCGTCCCTACGAATGTCAGCTCAGCAACAGCCGCCCGAGATGGACCGGCAGGACCTCCGTGCGATACCAGGCGCTGGCGATCGGGTCGGTGATCGGCGCGATGCCTTCGCTCGCGGCGGCAAGCGCCGGCGCGATGTCCTGCTGCGTGAGCTTGCGGCCGAGCAGCGCCTTCTCCGTCGCTAAAGCGCGTATCGGGCGATCGGCCATGCAGCCCAGCGCGATGCGCGCCGAGGTCACCGCGCCGCCCCCCGTACGCTGCAGAAGCGCTGCGATGCTCAGCACCGACACACCTTTCGGCTTGACGCGCGACACTTTCAGGAAGCGGAAGCTCTCCGCCTTGGGCAATGAGAAATCGACAGCGGTGACGATAGCGCGGCTCGTTTCGCGACGGGCCAGGAATGTCTCGACCGGGGTTTCGCCAGTTTCGGTGACGACGGTCGCGTTCAGCGCCAGCAGCGCCACCGCGAAATCGCCATAGGGGGCAGGGGCGAACAGATTGCCGCCGACGGTCGCCATGTTGCGGATCGCAGGTCCGCCGACAGCGCGCGCGGCCGGCGCGAGCGCGGCAAGCTCGGGGTGGCGGGCAATTGCCGCCATGGTGACTGAAGCGCCGAGCCGGACCTTGTCACCGGTTACCTCGATCCGCGCCAGGCCGGGATCGTCGACGCGGATCAGGCTGGAGACGGAGACGTCGCCTTCATTGGCCGCGCGGATGACGAGCGTGCCGCCGCCAAGATAGCGGGTGCCCGACGCCTGCAGCGCGGTGTTGGCGTCTTTCACGCTCGAAAAGGTCCGCAGCGCAAGCGACATGGAGGGCTCCCGTCAGATCTGGCCGGCGAAATGAGTCTTCAGGGCATTGAAGCCGCCCTGGAACACGTTGGCGCCCATGCCCTCGGCCAGCTTGTCGGCCTCCTCCGGTGCGGCGTCGAAGCTCGCTGTCCATTCGGCATAGGTGCGGTTGCCGTCGGTGACGCGGCGCAATTGCAGCGTCGCCTTATGGTTGGTGAGCGGCTGCGGCGTCTCCAGTATCGAGTAGCTGACCAGGAAGTCCTCGTCGGAAAAATCAGTCAGCTTCTCGCGCAGCCTTGCGCCGCTGACGAGGGCGAAGTTGCGCACGCAGCCGATCTCGGAGGCGTCCTTGCCGTCCTCAATGTGACTTTCCACCATGCGGGGATGCCAGCCCGGCAGGCCGTTGAAGTCACGGATGCGCGCCCAGACCTGCTCGACCGGCGCGTCGATGACGCTGGAAATGGTGACTTTCGCCATAGAATGGTTCCCTTGCAAAGATCGGGAGCACGCTAGGGCGGCTGGCCAAGCAGCGCTTATCAATGCGTCTTGCAGGCGTATCAATCAGTCGGAAAACCGGCTGCTGGTCAGGCTGTTGCTCGGGCCGCTTCGCGATAAAGTGTCGGCGGCACGCCGACATGGTCGCGGAAGAAGCGCGAGAAATTGCCCTGGGTGGTGAAGCCGAGATTGCAGGCGACCGAAATCAGTGGCTCCTGCGACCATTGCAACTGGCGCACCGCCTCCTCCATGCGAAGCGTGTTCCAGTAGACATTCGGCGTCAGGTTGGTCTGCTCCTTGAACAGCGCAAAGAAATGCGGACGGGACAGGCCGACCGAGCGGGCGACGTCGTCGAAGGAGATGCGCTCGCAGACATTGGCCTTCATCAGCTGGATC
>Ga0315336_1005467_pt1 | contig 13853 bp, 9 predicted proteins | sample ASW5metaG_FD_204512 | JGI IMG/M metagenome (GOLD analysis project Ga0315336, IMG submission 204512) | Ammonia-oxidizing marine archaeal communities from Monterey Bay, California, United States - ASW #5 | ecosystem: Environmental > Aquatic > Marine > Intertidal zone | place: USA: California...
CGGTATGCTCAGCCCAATCGGCCACAGAGAAACCGCGAATGTCGACATAGGTCGCCGCCAGCTTAGACTCGATTTTTCGCACACAGTGAAATCCGTCGTCGGCGCGGATTACGTGATAGCGCTGCGCGCCAAACAGCAAGGCGGCACCAACCACCATGCCTGTCAAGAAAGTCATCAGTCGACGCATTGCGGGGCTTCCCGGTTCTTCAGGGAGGAATCGGCAGCGAGGCCATTGCCCGGTTGCCGCGTGAAGGTGGCTGGCATGGCAACCACACTGCAGCAATCTAGTCTCTAGCCAACTCTGGGGGCAATACGAACCGTTGTTTCCGCCCGGTTCAGGACGAGGAGGTCCCGAGCCTCGGTACACCGCTTCAGAGAGGGGCATAAGCGAATCAAGGGCAACTGGCCACCCCTGAAGAAAGGTTGGTCCTGGCAGCAGAGAGAAAGCGCAGAAGGGTACAATCTGGAGCCCCTTGGCGTCCTTGCCAAGCCATCAGGAACGGGGAGTCGCTGCCCCTCGATCCCCTAAACCTGCCCAGATAGTCGCCGACGCCGAAGAACCATCGATGCAATGAGGGCCGAGCCTGCCAACAGCAGCGTGGAAGGTTCGGGAACCCCAGAGGAGGCCGATAAGGCGCCAAGGAACTCAGCCTCCCAAGCCGCCAGGTCTGCGGCGTTCGTGACATTGTTGTTATCGAAATCGCCAAAACGCAAAAGCGAAGTGAGGCGCGAGTTAGTATCCTCATCATCTGGAACTAATTCCTCTTCACCCGCTCCCAGAAAGAACTGCCAATTAAGAAAGTCGAGGCCGCTGGCGACTCCGTCCTTGTTGGCGTCGGCCTTAGGATCGGCCGTTGCGAGCGTACCGTCAAACCGGACCTCCGCCATACCGACATAGGAGGTTGCGTCTTGGTCGGGAAGGATTTCCCCCACAAGATTGCTGTTGATCAAGAGCCTCACACGTCGGATCCCGTCGAGGTCGCCTGGAGCGTTCTCCACCAACGTAACCTGCTGAGCACTTGTGGGTCCTTCGAGTTCTACGCCCGATTCACCAACTATATTATAAGTCGTTCCGGTCTGGACAAACGTTCCACCGGTCCTCTCGGTATTGACCCAAATCTCAAATTCATCGACACCTTGTGTTGGTGCGATATCTGGCTGGTTCATATTCCAGATATAGATGTCAGTCAAGTCGTAGGCACTGTCGAGTTCAAACTCGATTATCGTGTCGGCCGGCGCCTCCACGTCAAATCCGTTAAAACGTTCCCCAAGTGGATCTTCAGGTCCCGCAAGCGGGGGTGTAACAAAATCAACGGGTACGTCGGTACAATCTGACGGCGGCACCCGCTCGCTCGGAGAGCCTCCAGCAATGCCGCCGTCGGCGCAGCCGGTTTGCCAGCCATTGAAGGTTATGGGAACGTTCGGTGCCCCCGGAGCGAAAATGCTGGGACCTTCATTGGTGGTCAAGCGGTGCATCCTGGTCAGCACGCTTCCTCCGTTGTCAATCAGCCCCAAATCGGTCAGGGGTGTCATCATGTCGGGACCCGAATCGCCATTGACCAGGTTTACGATATTCAGTCCGACGCCAAACTGGCTGGTCGCAGTGATGTCAACCGGCTTGATGGGGTCAGCCTGGGCGTGGGTTGTTAATAGAGCCAATACAACGGACGCAGCGACGATTCTCTTCATGGTTCAGTCTTCCCTATCTGTGAAACGTTGTCCTAGTGCCCAAAATAGTGAGCGTACGAACCTCTCCGATCCGCGAAACGCGACTGAAGAGAAAAGTCTGTTCCAGACCTCCATTCGCCAGACACCCACTATTGATCTCCGAAACCAGCGGGGTGTGAGACCGCTCGCGAGATGAGGGGAACTACTCCTTGCCCGAAAGCACGACGATCTCTTCTACCAGTTTCACCGAATGGGCAAATCATTTCAACTTTTTTGCGACCCGAAATCGCAAAAAAGCGACTTTTTGCTATTTTATTTGCTATATCATATTGCCTATGTTCGATCTATTGCTGAAGCTTCAAATCCTCGGTAGGGCTGACCTCTGCCGAGCGGCGTGAACAGAATCTTTCGCGGGAAAGCCTATTAAATGCAGCAAGGTTCCTGTTAGTAATTGACGTAACTTTTTCATAGTAAGATTTTAGGGTGTCCTCCCACTGGCCCGATCTGGTGGATGTTGCCTAGGATGGAATGTAGACCAGCAGACTTACCAGCAAGGGCTCATTAAGCTCACCGCTGGTGTTCTTGCTCACCCACTGAGGAATCATGCCAGAGAATGTCGCGGCGTAAGAAGAAACCAAGACAGCGAGCCGACCGCGTGACCACGCAGACGGCCAACGATCAATCTCCGGATGCCGTTGATCGGCACCCGAAGTGGATCATTGCGCTAGTGCTTGCCGCCGCGGTTTTAGGTGTGGCTGGATTCTTAATCTTCCGAGCCGAACCTGTCACGGAGCTTGAGCCAGGGAAGGCTGCGGCATGGCTCGACACACGAGGGAGCAAGACTCAAGAAGGATCATCTTCACGGGAGGGTTCCTCAAAAGACGCTTCGCTGGCAGTGCTGACCACTGCCGCTGTTAAGGATCATCAGGCCGCGACGGCCCGCGGTCTCGACCCGACGCAGGATGGCTGGGATTCAGAGGTGCTTGCCGAGTCTGCGAAGCAGCACCTCTTGCATCTGGCCAAACAACTGGCAGTTCGCGAGCCAATCGAGGCAGCGGCTGTCGGTGCAAGCGTGTCCCCTGAATTCACATGCGGCCCGTTGCGGCCTGAAGAGCTCGTTGAGGTGTATCGGGATCGGGCCCTAGTCGTCCGCCGCGCCGGCGAACCCGAAAGCAGCACAAGTTCGGCGCAGCAAGTCCCCTACCACAATACCGCGGGTCTGGCGCAGGCGCTGACCAAGCTGGCCCGGCCTTTCGCAGCCGCCCGGGACGTGCACGTTCACATCAAAGTGATTCGCGTGACGCTGGCCGCTGGCTCGGCCCAGACAACGGCCTACTTTGAGGCCGGTGGTCAAACAGCTGACGGTTCGGTCCAGCAGCGGGCAACTTGGCGGTGCGACTGGGAACGTCAAGCGGATGGCGCACTGCAACTTGTGTCACTGCACAGCGAGAATTACGAGGAAGTCGAGCAAACTGGAACCTGGCTTGTCGATTGCACCGAATCGGTCTTGGGCGGGAATCAATCGTTCACTGAACAATTGGCATATGGGCTGAACCATTGGCTGGGCCGCGTCGAGCGCATGTGGGGAATGCAAGCGTTCGCGCGTTGGGGAATCGCCGTCGGCGATGTCAACGGCGACGGTTTAGACGATATGTATGCCTGTCAACCCGGCGGGCTTCCCAATCGGCTGTTTGTGCAGAACCTAGACGGTACCGCCACCGATCGTTCCGCCGCGGCGGGGGTCGATTGGCTCGATCACACGAGCAGTGCACTGTTCGTCGATTTGGACAACGACGGCGATCAAGACCTGGTCATCGCCGCGTACATGTCGGGCGTGCTGTTGATGGAGAACGACTCGACCGGCCGCTTTCAGCTCAAAGCCACGCTGGCCCCCGTCGATACTGACCTGCAGTCGATCTCCGCGGCCGATTATGACCAGGATGGCGATCTGGATCTCTACGTCTGTCTCGACTTTGCGAAGCAGGCCTTCTTTGGCAGTGAGCCACCGGTGCCGTTTATCTATTTCGACGCCAACGACGGCGGGACCAACGCCCTATTTCGTAACGATATCTCGCAGCAGAGCGATGGCTCTTGGAAATGGACCGACGTGACCGAGCAGACCGGGCTGGATGTGGACAATCGTCGGCATAGCCTGGCCTGTGCGTGGGAAGATTACGACAACGACGGCGATCAGGACCTCTACGTGGCCAACGACTATGGTCAGAACTGTCTCTATCGCAACGACGGTGGCCAGTTCAAGAATCTGGCAAATGACGCGGGTGTCGTCGATTTTGGCTCGGGGATGTCAGTCAGTTGGGGCGACTATAATCGCGACGGCCAGATCGATTTGTATGTTGCCAACATGTTTTCATCGGCCGGTAATCGCATCACGCGGCAGCGGCAGTTTCAGCAGGGCGCGATGGTCGAGACCCGCGCGATTCTGTCCCGGTTTGCCAAAGGCAATACGCTCTTCACCAACCTCGGCCAGGGCAAGTTTCATGAGGTCGATGCCGAGGCCGGCGTCGAAATGGGACGCTGGGCCTGGAGTTCCCTTTTTGCCGATCTTAACAACGACACCTGGGCCGACTTGCTAGTCGCCAACGGCTATATCACGACCGAAGACACCGGCGATTTGTGAAGTTTCTTCTGGCGGCAGGTCGTGTCGCGTGGCGGAACTCCTATCAGCAATGCCTCTTCCAGAGAGGGCCAAGAAACCATCGGGACTGGCACGTTGCTTCACAACCTGGTCCGCGAAGGCAAATCATTCAGCGGCCATGAGCGCCATTGCTGTTTCCTGAACCTGGGAGAGGGGACGTTTGCTGACGTTTCCTCTACCAGTGGGTTGGATTTTCCTGACGATGGCCGGGCGATCGCCTTGACTGACTGGGATCTGGATGGGGATCTCGACCTGTGGATCGCCAATCGCAATGGACCCCAGGTGCGGTTCTTGCGCAACGACCTGAAGACCGACAACCGCTTCCTCGCGATTCGCCTCGAAGGCACCTCCTGCAATCGCGACGCGATCGGCGCCCGCGTCGAGGTGATTCTCAATCGCGACGAAGCAACCTCCGTTGAGTCGAACTCAGCTGCCGAGGAACCCCATCCCGTGCGGCTGATCAAGACGCTGCGCGCCGGCGAGGGTTATCTGGCCCAGTCCAGCAAGTGGCTCTCCTTCGGACTGGGCTCGGCTAACGAAATCGACGAAGTAGTCGTACGCTGGCCCGGCGGCGACGTGCAACGTTTCACTAGCCTGAAGCCCGATCGCCATTACCGACTGGTACAGAATCAACAGCAGCCACTGGTCTGGTCCCCGCCCTCTCGTCAACTCAAGCTGACGGTGTCGAAACTGGGCGAGCGGAAATCTACCGATCAGTTGCGTGTCTTCTCTGCAACCCGAACGCCGCTGCCTCGAATGGACTACGAAACGCTCGACGGCCAGCGACGCGTGATTGGGCGGCAAGCTGCTGATTCGGAATCTCGCGGGCCGATACTGTTGAATCTGTGGGCCAGTTGGTGTCGACCCTGCCTGGCCGAGCTCAATCAGCTGACGCGGCAGCAACAGCAGCTGCGCGACGCTGGTCTGCAGGTCGTCGCCCTGTCGGTCGACCGGCTCGATCAGCGCGAACCAAACGACCACCAGGCGGCGCAGGGACTGATCAAAAAGCTACAGCCTAGCTTCACCACCGGCTGGGCAATCGCCGAAACGATCGAAAAGCTACAGTTGGTGGTCGATCACGTTTTCGATCAACGTAAGCCCCTATCGGTGCCGACCAGTGTCTTAATCGACTCGGAAGGCCAACTCGCCGCGTTGTACCGCGGCCCGGTCGAGGTGGATCAGATCGTCGCGGACGTGGCATTGCTTTCCGACGAGGGGCGGTCGAATGCAGCGGTACCTTTCCCGGGTCGGTGGCGGTCTCGCCACAACAGGAACAGCGCGTTCTACCTGGTCTGGAGGCTTCTCGAGCAGGGGTATCTCGACGAATCGGTCGAATACATCCAGCGTCATCGTCCCCTCTTGGAAACACATTACAACCATCCCAAGCTACTGGTGCTCGCCGGCAATGGCTTGGCGGCAGAGGGTCAACCTGCTGCAGCGGTGAAATTGTATCGCGACGCCCTCTCGCTGAACGTCGACTACCTGGATGCCCGCAACAATCTCGCCTGGATCCTGGCGACTAGCCCCGACGAAGAGCTGCGTAACGGGGAGGAAGCGGTCCGGCTGATCGAGGTGGCACTCCGCTCGGGCGGCACCCATGTCTCTTCGCTGCTGGACACATTGGCTGCCTCCTACGCGGAAAATGGACAGTTTGACCGCGCCGTCATGGTTGCCAAGAAAGCAGTCGAAAAGGCCGAGAAACGGGGAGATCCCCAACGCCTAAAAACCCTAACCGAACGACTGCAGTTGTACGAGTCGGGACAGCCGTATCGCGATCGATTAAACGAATGATCGGCAGCGGTCCCCCGTGGATCGGTTCCCATCGCAGAACGGAGTGAGAACAATCAGATGCGTGATTCGCGACGATGTTTCCTCAGATCGCTTGGTGCTTCGGCCGCGACCATTCCCTGTTCATGGTGGAGTCGACTGGCTCTGGCTCAGACCGCCGCTGGGGAGCGACAAGCTGTCGAACCGGCCAACACCGGACCACTGGTCGCCGAGGTGCGAGACCTCGGCTTGCAGTTTCTTGACAACCCGCTGAATATCACGGGTCAAGATGGGGCAACTTCCTGCCGGCTGCCCGACGGAAGCGCTCTGTGGCTGTTCGGTGATACCATCGAGGGCAAGATCGAATCGATTCGAAACCACGATCTGACCGAGGTCTTGTCCAACACGGCCGCGATCATCGAGGCGCAAGATGTGTCGGCGGGCATCAAGCGATTTGAACATCTGAGGGTGGCCGACAAGCAGCGGCCGCGACAAGTGATCCGCTTCGGACCGAACGAAGACAAATCGCGGCACCGGTTGTGGCCGATTCACAGCATTTGCGTGGGAGAGTTTGTCTACGCCTTCTATCATAAAATTACGATGGACCCGGAGGTCGACGTCTTTGAGACGTTTGAGCTGAACGGAATGGGCATCGCCCGAGCACGAATCGGCGAGTATCAGTTCGAACGACTGACTGCCCCCGATGGATCGAAAGAGTTCTGGAAGGGCGATGTGCCTACCTTTGGTGTGTTTGTCGAGCAGCTGGCCGATGGATACGTTTATCTCTGGGGCTGTTACTGGACCGGCATGTTTCTGGCACGAACGCGGGCTGCGTCGATTGCCGACCTGACGAGTTATGAATACCTGGTCGAAGCCCCAACGTCGGTGAACCCGCGGGCTTCAGTACGTTGGGACAAACAGTTTCAACCAACTGCCCCACTGTTTGACGGCGTCCCCAACGAGTTGTCGGTTTCCTACAATCCGTATTTGAAAAAGCACGTGGCAGTGCATGTTTTCCATCGGGAAAACATGCTTGCGCTACGCACCGCCCCGGCGATCACCGGCCCATGGAGTGCGGAGGAAATATTCTTTCAACCCAAACGGATCAGTGAAGAGGATCTGTATACTGCCGGAAAAGAACATCCGGAGCTGCGTCAGTTGGGCGGTCGGGTGATGTACGTTACGTATGTCAATTCCTCGGTCTATGTTCCGCACCTGTTGGAAGTGAAACTTCGCTGAGGTAGCTCAAAAACCTCGAAAAAGCCAATAAGACCGATCCAAATACACTCATTGTTTGGCAACGTCTGGCTTCGAGGAACGGTCATTTCCTTCTGCAATATAAGTACCGAGAAGTTTTTATTGGTTTTATTTGGTTGTACATTGTTTGACGAAATGTATCATACCCAGTATAAGAAAACTGGGTACGGGGATTCTTGGAGCTGTTGTTCAAAAGAGGATAGAACCATGAAGCGCGCGGTCCATTCTTCGCGGCAGGCTTTCACGCTTGTCGAACTGCTAGTTGTGATTGCCATTATTGGCGTACTGGTTGCCTTGTTGTTGCCAGCGGTGCAAGCGGCCCGCGAGGCGGCCCGGCGAATTCAATGCAGCAACCATCTAAAGCAGATGGGCCTGGGGGCCATCAACCACGAGTCGAGCCACGGTTTTTACACCGGGTCAGGTTGGGCGGCGTATATGACAGGTGATCCGCTTCGCGGTGCTGGACAGAAACAGCCAGGAGGTTGGATTTACCACCTGTTGCCCTACGTTGAACAGCAGGCGCTTTACGACCTGCCCAACGATGGAGACGCGTTCAACTTTACGCTGGCGCAGGTAGAGGGTGCCAAGAAGATGGAAATGACGCCTCTGTCAGCATTCAACTGCCCCTCACGTCGACCCGCGGTCAACTACCCCTGGTATGTCCCTATTCACCCCCTTTTCAAAGTCAAAAACTCGCTGCCCGTTACTGAAATGGCGCACGCCGACTATGCCGCCAACGCGGGCGACGCCTTTATCGATTTTGGAGAAGATGGCGGGTTCCAATTTTTCTATTTTACAAACGACGAATGCGGAACGAAATATAGTCCTAACGCTGGTGGTGAGTTTCTTTTCGTGTTCCCACCTTTACCATTACGGGACTACAGCTTGGATGCTCTCTATTGTTACCCGTCAGAATCTACCCAATCGGGAATAGTTTTTCTCGGTGCTGAAATTAGCATTGCTCAAATCAGTGACGGAACGAGCAATACGATTCTCTTCGGTGAGAAATTCGTCGATCCAAATAAATACGAGGATGGATCGGATCCTGGCGACAACGGCTGCATGTACAACGGGTACGATTGGGATACAGTTCGTTGGGGTGGAGGCCCGCGGAGGGACCCGGGGGGCGATTCGCTCTTTCTACCCAATCCTGATCAAGCTGGCCTCGAATTTGGATACCAATCTTGGGGAAGTGCTCATCCGGGTGGGTTTCAGGTAGTGCTGTGCGATGGTTCGGTTTCGAACGTCTCGTTCGACATCAACCCGGCCGTGCTGGCCAACTTGTGTAATAGGTTCGATGGTGAAGTGGAGGCTTCGACTGATTTTTAGCTATCCACTCATGCGCGGGAGTGGTCCTCCTCTGGCGAGGCGCTTCGATAGATGAAGGTGCAGGGTTCCTGAGGCAGTTTTACAATTTCCGTCCCTTGCAGGGAGGATCAAAGTCGATTTTCGAGATAGAGAGGTCATGTTTCCTCCAGTAAACTGTTGAGCAGGTGCCAAATCATCGACACACGGGTGTGCAAGGTGTGTCGGCAGTGAGTAAAACCTTCTTTGGGGTTATCTCTTACCGCTGCTCTCCCCAGAGGCGAGCCGGATATTCGATCCAGTTCAACACTCAACGCCGTATCAAGGCCCATACGTAATGAATACTTTTCTTCCTCGGATGATCATCCTGACGGCGCTGAATTTGGTGCTGGCCGGTTGCAGCAGCGGGCCGCCGGCGTTGAAGCCGCCGAAGATTGATCCTCAGGACTCGGCTGACGGGGCGATGGAACTTTACGACAAGGACGGCGACGGGTTCCTCTCCGCAGAAGAACTCGAAGCATGTCCCGGAATACTGTTCGCACTGAAGACCTACGACCAGGATGGCGATGGCCGGGTGTCCCGAGACGAGATCGCCCAGCGTCTGCAGAAGTTGGTCGACCAGCGCGTGGCGATCACGCGGTTGGTGGCGAAGGTGAGGTATAAGAAACGTCCTTTGCCAGGGGCGTCCGTAAGATTTATTCCCGAGTCGTATCTCGGCGAGGCGATCAAACCAGCTGAGGGCATGACGAGTGCCAAGGGGGGGGCGATGATCGCGGTCGAAGACGCATTGCTCCCGGAAAACCAGCGTGGCAAGCGGGCCATGCAATACGGCACCTTCCGTGTGGAAATCACTCACCCCGAGGTTGAGATTCCCGCCAAGTACAATACCAACACCACGCTAGGTTACGATACGCGACCGGGCAATGCTTACGTTACTTTCGATCTGAAAACCCGCTAGCGCGCTGCCAGCCCAGCGGCCCTCGGCCGATCGTTGCTCGCGTTTTTCGGCCTGTCGCAACCGGGCATTCTTGGAGAGCTTCTCATGACGGCAGGGAGAGTCGCCGTAGGGTTAACTTCGGTTTATTTAATTGCCTTTGCAGCAAACTGTTTGGCCGAAGTGAGTATCGAGTCGCGACCTAGCCCCTTGGAAGTCACGGCTGCAGACTACCAGGCGCGGGTCGATGCCGACGGCTGTTTAAGCTCGCTGATCGTCGGAGGCGAGCAGTTTCTGGACCCGAGCGTCTCCATCTCCCGCGGAAGCTATTTTTTCCGCGGCGGTGCGCTGAAGCTGCCGAAGATCGCTCAGCCAGAACAAGACGTGATCGTCGCCAAAGGTTCCGAGGTAGCCGTTGAATACCGCTTTGCCGATGACCAGATGAGCTGGGTGCTTAACAACTCCTCAGACACCCAGCTAGTGTTCTTTCTTGTTTTTGCCTCTGAAGTGAGCGCGGTCCGCAACACCTCCGGCGAGATTGTCGCCGCTTCGATCAATGAGCAGACCGACCGCCTAACCTGTTTTCGCGGCTGCAGTGCCCTAAAGATTGAGGGGCTGACCAAGGTCTGGGGCCCCTGGCAAGGTCCGCATCAAGTCGGGCAAGTCGATCTGGAACCAGGCGAGCAGAAGCAACTGGACTTTAGTCTTGCCAAGACGTCACCCGAGGAGCGCGATCAAATTGTTTCGCTCCAGTCAGTACCACCGGAGGCTGAGCTGACGGTTCTCTCTCCCCGGCCGTGGCAGGTTTTTCAACGTCATTCGATCGATGAAGGGACGATTCTTGTCAGCGGCCGTTGTCAGCAGGCGGTCGAGACGATCGAAGTCCGCGTGTTGGGCGAATCGCGCAGCGGGCCGTTGCCGGCCACTTGGCAGTCGATCGGAGTGGTCGGCGGGCTCCATGAGTTTAGCGCCCGACTAGGTTTGCCCGCGGGCGGTTGGTATCAGCTGGAAGTGCAGGCGAAGCATGAGGGACAGGTCGTTGCCAGCGAACTGGTCGAGCCGTTCGGCGTAGGTGAAGTTTTCGTCGGCGCCGGTCAATCCAACTCGACCAATTGCGGCGAAATCAAGACCCAGCAAAACTCGGGAATGGTGGCTTCGTTTAGCGGCGAACACTGGCAGCTGGCCGACGATCCGCAGCCTGGCGCGGCCGACCGTAGCCAAGGGGGCAGCTTTTGGCCCGCGTTTGGCGACGCGCTGTATGAGAAATATCAGGTACCGATCGGTGTGGCCGTCACAGGTTTTGGCGGCACCAGTGTCAATCAGTGGCAGCCCGATGGAACACTGTTTCCCTGGATGATGACCCGTATCCATCAGCTCGGCCCGGGCGGGTTCCGCGCTTTGCTGTGGCATCAGGGTGAAAGCGACGTCGAAATGGATGCCGACGAGTACTACGCCAAGTTGAGAAACGTGATTGTACTCTCGCGGGCCAAGGCTGGTTGGGAGTTTCCCTGGTACGTAGCGCAAGCTTCCTATCACAACCCTGATAAGCTCCGTTTCGAAAACGTCCGCAGTGCCCAGCAACGGCTGTGGGACGATGGCATTGCCCTGGCCGGGCCCGATACTGACGTTTTGACCGGCGATCACCGCGACTTGGCTGGCCTGGGAATCCATTTCAGTCCCAAGGGCCTCAAGGCGCACGGCCAAATGTGGGCCCAACTGGTGACGCCCTACTTGGATGAAGTGTTCCAGAAAACCGAGTAGCGAGCATGCGACCATGACGGCTGCTGAGGGTTTGAGGCTTAGGTGCCCGGCAGAGGTGATCTTCTTGCAAGTCCTGCTGTTGGCGGTGGGGCTGGTCGCGTGTTGCTCAGATTGTTGGGCAACCGAGTGGACGATCGAGGCAGAGCCTTGGCCCGAGGCGGACGTGTTGTTCAAGCGAGATTCCCGCTGGGTGGGCGCCGATGCCGCCAACACGGTCGATTTGGGCGATGGCCGCGTGCTGTGGACCTTTGGCGATAGTTTTATCTCGACCCATCCCGATCCGGCACAGCGGCGTAGAGTGGGGTCCGAGTTCATCAGGAACTCGATCGCGATTCAGCAGGGCTATGATCCGACGACCGCTGAATTTCAGCCCCATTGGCAGAAAGACCTCGACGGGAAGCCCAATTCCTTCTTCCGAGCCGAAGGCGACGTGTTTTTCTGGCCTGGCGGCGGGGTTCGCCTCGGAAGGAAAGTATTAGTTTTCTTGATGCGGGTCCGGAACGCACAGCGACGGCTGGGTTTCGAGGTGGTCGGCTGGGGCGCTGTGCTGATCGACAATCCGGGAGAACCGCCGCCCAACTGGCGGATGCTGTTCATCACGCCGCCGCAGAACTCGTTTCGCGTTGTTGTGGGATCGGGCAGTGCAATCCGGGACGGCGAATTCATCTACGCCTTTGGCTACAGCGCCACGTTGGCACGTAAGCAGTTTGTTGTTCGCTTTCCAGTCGAGTCGGCATTGGCCGGTGACCTTTCGCGACCCGAGTGGTGGACTGGCGAGGAGACTGGCTGGATAGCGCAGCAAGAACTGGCCGACCGGCTCCCGCTAGCGAGTTTGCAGCGGGGGCAGACGGAGTTTACGGTTCATTTCCAGCCAGAGTTGGGGCAATTCCTGCTCACGGAGTTCCAGGGGTTCCCTCGAACGCCGATCACGATCCGGCGATCTGGCCAACTGACTGGCCCCTGGTCGCCGGCGAAGGCTGTTTTTCAGCCCGACGAGATAGCCAACGCGAAGCCCGACGTAATGCTGTACGCCGCGAAGGTTCATCCTGAGCAGCTTGCTGATGGGCTAGCGGTGACGTATTGCAGTAATTCGTCGGAGCCCAGCCTCGTGATGGTCGACGAAAAGCTGTATTACCCGCGCTTCGCTCGGATCGTGTTGGTCGATCAGGCGGAACCGGACGCCAACTGACAAATCTTCTCAACTTGGGCCTCAGCCAGAGGGGGCGTGTTCCAGGTGACCAGGCCCTGGTCGTCGATCGTCACCGGCCAGACCACTCCACCCAATTGTTCCACGCGCCGGACACACTCGGCTCGTTGTTCCGGTTTGGTCAACAGCAGTAAACAACCGCCGCCCCCGGCGCCGCAAGTTTTTCCAGCGAGAATCGTTTCGTCGAGCGCCTCGAACAACCGGCGATGTTCGGCACTGTCGCAGCTATCGTGCAAGTTGTAAAGTTGCCGGCAACTTTCTGACAGCGCCGTACCGTAGCCCTCCAGGCTGCCCGCTTCCAGCGCGGTTGCCATCGCCTGGGCCTGCTTGCGTAGGGCTGCCATGGCTCGAACGGTCGGCGAGTTTTCCAGCGCATAGCTCTGGCGGATGTCTTCATGGATCGTGGCGGAAACATGCGCGGCGCCGCTGTAGACCAGCAGCGACTGATGTTCCAGTGCGTGCCGCGTATCGTCGGAGATCTGCAGCCGGCCGGGAGAAATTCCGCCTCCTTGGTGGTACTGCAGGAAATTGATACCGCCCAGCGCTGTGCCGTAGGAATCCTGGTCGCCGCCGGGATAGCCCAAATCGTACCGTTCGATTTCGTTGGCCAGAGCGGCGGTTTCCAGAGCCGACCGATCACGGCCATAGGCCCGATCGATCGCCGCGACGATCGCCACCCCCAGAGCACCGCTGCCGCCCAGCCCGCTGCCGGGCGGTACGTCGGCCTCGGTCATCAGCAACAAAGAATCGGCTTCAGGCACCAGTCGCAGGACAAAAGCTTTGACGAATTCCAATTGCGAACTCTCGCGCAGCTCGGCGACCTGTGCAGCACAGGTGCCAGCCTGCAGATCCATCGCCCAAAGAAAGACTCCCGACCCCTTTTTCAGGCGTTGGGCGGAGGCGAAGACGTGCCGACGGACGGCAAAGTTGACTACCGCACCGCCATGGTCGACGCAGAAGGGGGGCGCGTCGGTGCCGCCACCTGCCGGGTCGACGCGGACAGGAACGCGTGCACAAGCCCTCATCGTTTTTCCTTTTCGCGAGAAGACTAGGTTCGATCCTGGGAGAAAAACTACGTTGTGTGGCCGAGGCTTTTCTTAGCAAGGTTCGTGTTGGTGGCACAGCTCGACCATCAGCTTAATGTTGTCCGGTGGCGCCGGTGGTGCGACACTGCAGGCCGACGAGAGGATAAACCCGTCGGTCTTGTCGGCCGCCTTCAGGACCGAGCTGACTTCCTTTTCAACCGTTTGGGCGTCGCCTCGCAACAACGTGTTGACTGGGTCGATGTTGCCCTTGAT
>Ga0315336_1005468_pt1 | contig 13851 bp, 14 predicted proteins | sample ASW5metaG_FD_204512 | JGI IMG/M metagenome (GOLD analysis project Ga0315336, IMG submission 204512) | Ammonia-oxidizing marine archaeal communities from Monterey Bay, California, United States - ASW #5 | ecosystem: Environmental > Aquatic > Marine > Intertidal zone | place: USA: California...
GCTGGCCGGCTACCTCTCGCCTCTTCCACCTGTTCGATCGCACCGACGCCCGCTAATTCATGGAGCCAGCCTCGGATTGCCCTATCGCTGGCACGATCTTGTTTCACAGCCTGGGTGGTCGTGAACGAGTCAAAGGTGGTCGCCCATGTCGCCAGACGGTCGTAATAGCGGAGCGCAGCGTCGCTGATTCTGCCACCGAGCAAACGGGCCAGTGGGCCGCGAGCAAGGTAACGAGCAAGTTGGTAATCATCCGGGCTGGCGACGATCTGGCCATCGCCGTCGATCTGCCTCTGAAACTGGTGCAAAAGAGCGCTCGCCTTGATCATGCCTATCAGGTGAGGGAAAGCCCGACGGGCCTCTACCCGATCAATCGGAAAGTTCGCAGCGATTGTCTCCGCGAAGGGGACCACGACGGTGCGCTGTTGCAGCATACGCTGGGCCGCATGGTGCCGTTGGACAACCGCGTCGGTGTTGGCGCTCGCCATGCCGCCGTAGCCGGCCGCCAGGCAATTGATCACGGCCTTGGTCTGCTCGGTCCGCTCGTCAGCGCTTAACAGCAGGCAACGGTTCGCGTCTTCGTCGAAAATCTTGGTCAGCGTTGTCGTTTCGATGAAGGCAATAGGACCAGGCTGTTCGATCCTTTGGGTGACAAACTTCCCCCCAATTTTCATGGGAATCAATTTGCTCAGTTTGCCGGCGCTTATCATCTCACGAAGTGCGCGGGTCGCCTCCGCCGATTCGTCATCCTCACGGCGAGACCGCTCGCCGGCAACAATGAATTTGTGAGAAAGCGAGCCCGGCTCCATGTAGAACAGCGATTGCGGAGTGAGACTGGTCGCATGAATTACGGTTTCAGGCGGGAAGAAGTCGGCAACCTTTCCGACAGTATACGACTTGCCGACACTGGAGGCTGCTTGCACGATGGCCGCCAGAGGCCGAGATAGCAGCCGCGAAACTCCCATCAGGTAGATCGACGCGACCAGATCCCTTTCGCCAGCGACCCCACAAGTCGCTACATCGTCGATCACACGTTTCATCAAGTCGGGAGATTCGAGCATTGCCCGCGCGTCATCGCGGACCGATTGCGGCATTCTCCCCAACAATTCTTCCGATTTGGGCTGTAGGAGCTCTTCATTCTGCTTCGATTTTCGCGCCGCATACTCTGCAGCCCGCTTAGCGAGCAGTTTTTCAACTTCGGCGCGTTTGAACTCTGGCCGACCTTCGCAAATCGAGGCGGCAAACTCGGCACGTTTGTTCGACTTAGCAGGGTCAAACTTGTCGACGTGCACCACCTCTTCGCCGATGCGTGCGAAAACCGTCGTGCTGACAGACTTCCCATTGCGTAAGATTTCAATCGACAATTCTTTTTGTTCGGGTTGAACGCTCATCCTGTAGCCCTCCCGGCTGCAGCCTTGGTGACAGATGTTCCTTGACAGTTGTGCTGGTTTCGCAAATTCTTCATCTCATGCTCCAAATGTTGGCCCGTACCTGTTGGTCACAGGGCGGGCCTTTTTTCATGCCCGCTGGGCAGATTAAAGAAACTAGATGCCTTGGCGCGTCAGCTCGTCTTCGGCGCGGTCGATGGCAGTTTGACGCTGCCGACTGGTGCGAGCTTTGGGTTGCTCGCCATTAGCCGCTGCGGTGCGTCGTTCGACGAATCTCGCGAAAGCCTCTTGCGTCGTGTAGCGTCGGCCACCCACACATAGAGTTTCCAACTGAGTACCCTTGATGCCGCGCATAGCCCAGCGCCAGGTGGTTGGTGGAGAGACGCCCTCTTGATGGGCGAGTTGAGAGAGAGACAGCCGCCTCTCACTAAGCATCGTTGTCATCGCAATACCTCAGGTGAATGGGAATGGACCTTCCACCTTCATTGCAATGGATTGAGGAGCGTTCGTCTAAGGCTCAAAGACCGGAAAAGCGGCGAAACAGGTCGAACGCTCAGCGTTTTCCTGGGAAAGCGCTAACCGTTTTCAAAAGTCCATGCTCCTTGCAGCGGTCGCGCACAGTTCTGGCTCCGACTATGTAACCGTACTTATTGAAGAGTGAATTTGAAATCTCCTTGAACTTCGCTTTTTGTCCCTCGTGGTTTTTCAACTCTTCCTTGAGCCATTCGACATGTTCTGGGGTCTTTAGTTTCGCTGTATTCTTGCCACCGGTGACTCTGCCAGCAATCACGGCTTTCCCGAGTAGCCGTGTCTTGTCAAACAGTTTAAAACCTAGCTCCGTGTAAATATGCATCACGGTCATCGTGTCGTATGCAAACAATAGCGATTTTTCGTAAGTGGGAGCGTCCTTCATTGATTCGTTCAGAGCGAAGGCATCATCAAGCAAGACACGGAGGAGTTCTAGTGAGATTACGCAATCTTTGTCCTTATCGGAGCCGTCTCGCAAAATCTGCTTCTCATCGCAACTTTCGATACTCTTAGAAACACTCTGCTCGATTATTTCTAGCATTTCCAATAGGTCGGTGACTGCCTCCTCATGCCAACATAGCTTCTCCCATACGAGTTCAAGGACGTTCGACTGTGAAACATCCCGCTTCTTCTTGCCCATAATGCAATCTCCTATTAGGCCGAGCCGACCGACCGAAGCCACGGGGGAGATTGCAGTCCCATGACGCCGGCCAGTCTGTGCGGAGATCAAACCGCAACCCGGCGAGTACTCAGGTTTTACCCAATTCGCCTTGCAACCTCCACACCCTTAGCAAGATCACGCTCAGCGTAAACCTGCGTCACGTTGGCTTGCGAATGGCCCAGTATGACTTGAGCAGCTTCCAAGCCGAACTCCCGTCGTACCTCCGTGGCCGCTGTGTGCCGCAGCCTGTTTGGGCTCCACCGCTCAACACCGGCCTTGTCACAACCGCGATGGATCGCCCTGCGATAGCTGTCGGTTGTGTATTGCTCGCCTGGCTTGTGTTTAGGCTGGCGTTTGCGGTTGGAGCCGCGGACATTTCCGCAAGAACGCGGTGTCTTCCTGCGGGCCTCATTCTCAGCCCGTCGCTTGGCCTCACTGTCACAGGGTCTGAAGCAGCAGCTTTGAGGATCGCGAGCTAGATATCGCAGCAGAACTTCTTGAGCCTGAGGGCCAATGAAGATTGTGCGTTCACGACCATGGTGCTCAGTCTTGTGAGAATCTGGCTTGTAAGTCCACACGTCACCACTACGATCCAAGTCGCAAGGTTTCAGGATACAGACTTCGACAGGACAGCAGCCGGTCAGCCGCTGGAAACGGACCATGTCGGCCACCAAGTCGGGCAAGTGTTCGCGGGTCTGCTCCACTGTGGCATCTTCAACCGGCATGATGGGGGCGGTCTCGTGGGCCTCGGAGTGTCCGCGGCGCAAACCTGGTACTGTCTCCAAAGCTTGGATTACAGCCGGCGGAATGAGTTGTTTCCTGACGCCCCATCGAAACAGCCGTTTCACCCGGTCGATTGACCGATTGATGTTACCGCGCGCCCAACCGATAGCCACCATACGATTGCGGACAACTTCCAATGCCAAAGGGCCGAACTCCGCAGCCGGATGTCGACCATATAATTCCTTGACCGGTTTCAGCGCGGCTTTGAGTGCTGCTTGCTCGCCCGTGGGCCGGCCATCTTTCACGTAGAGTTTGCGGGCATCCTGCCAGTATTGGACGATCAACTCAGCGATGGTGAGGTCGTCGCTTTGACCTACCGGCTGGCGGTTGTTGGCAAGCCATTCGGATACCAGCCGATCATACTCGCGGTGGCTGGTTTTGCTGCCGTGGGGGCCGAGATAGTGCCGATGCCCACTCAATTCAACGAACGCTTGGTCGCTCGCTTTGTGCTTCCGATACTTCGGTGTTTGACGCGTTAGACGTGGCATAGTACGGGTCTCCTGTTGATGGAACGCCAAGCGGCTAAATACCCGCTTGCGCTCTCAGAAAACGCCGCACTGCCGACCACCGGCAGGTAACACAAACTCCTATTCGGCAAGGATAAACAAGCAAGTGGAGGATACCGGGCTCGAACCGGTGACCTTTTGGCTGCCAGAGACCCACAAGATTTGGATACCGGAGGCAATAACCCTTGAACACTTGAGGGGAAGTGTTTTACAAAGGGGAGTATCAGCTACAATTGCCGATATGCGCGCGGTTATGTAACAAATCACTTAACATTTGTGTGGTTTTGCCGAGGCGGAGTAATTACCGCACTGGCCGACCATCGGGGCTACGCTTGTCCGCCCAGGTGGTCGACCGACTCGGCTGGGAGGACAAGCACCGATGGCGAAAAAGACGAGGCAGGATGCACAAGGGCCGGGGTCGCAGTCTAAAGAGACCAAGGACTTTCTTGTCTGGTTGGATGACGAGTTGAAAGAGCTCTCGCCTAGAGAGCTTAGGCGAGGCCCCTGGCCTCCGCGTTACGAGAGCGTGGCCGATGAAGCCTACAACCGATCCATGCCGATATGCCTGAAGCTTGGCATCGACGTGCAGCCGCCACCACGGATTGACATCTTATACGGCGACGATGACCAGTTGATAGCCCAACGTAAAATAATCTTACGTTGGCTCCGAAAATTGCGGGACGCCATTGTGGCAGGACCGCAAACGGATAAATTCTCTCTGCGGCTCCGAAAATTGCGGGACGCCATTGCGGCAGGACCTCAGGCTCCCAATTCTTACATCCCGGCGAAAGAGGACTTGGCGATTTTGTCGGCGATGGTAGTTATTTCAGATAACGGAAAGGAAAGGATGACACAGACAGAAATTGAGGCGCACAGCGGGGTGTCGAGGAGAACTATTTCGTTGCGACTAAACAAGTGTATGAGACCTGCTGGTTTGGTCTCCCATCCAGCAGGAAAGAGCAAGCTGGAGTGCATCACCGATAAAGGCCGAGTAGTTTTGGACTTGGTCGACGCTTAAGCTGCACACAGCCTTCCCATTACGTTCCCACAAGCGTTTTTCGTGCCCAGTAGAATTGGGGCATGAACGCAATTCTACAAATCCCAAGACTCTTAAACGCCAGTCTGACGGCCCGCCGCTTAAGGGTCAGAGTTGACTGGCTGAAGGCTGAAGCTGGCCGCCTTCCTTGCGTATCTGCTCGCAAGGTATTTCTATTCTTCCCAGAGGTCATTTGGGCTTGCTTGCCGGAACGAGCTAAAGAGGTTCCGAAGGAGGTCGCCTGCCATGCCTAAGGCAAAGCAAGCTACGAAGACACCTCCTCGGAGAACCTTGCCCGGGGAGATTCGCTCCGATGCGGTCTATACGCTGTACGAGTTCAAGCGACGAAGCGGGATGCAGGATTGGGCTTTCCGAGCTGCCCGTCGCAAGGGACTGCAGGTCCTGCGCCTGGGGCGGAATGGCTACGTGCATGGGGCTGATTGGATAAAGTTTCTGCGAGATCAGGAGGCTTTGCCATGAAGGCTTTACCATCGGCACCACCGCTGCGCACCAGCAAGCTGAATCGAAGCTCGACGACCTGGAGTTAAATAGAAAACCACAAAAAAAGCCCGGTCGCCTGCGAGCGAGCCGGGCAAAACTGAAGGTTGCACCATCATGGTAACAAGAAACGTTCCTCCAGACAAATACACGGAATTCGGCAGACAGGTTTTTCCGGTGCATTCCATCGAGAGCGAGGGAAAGCCGTGAAAACTGGCTGGTTTAAACTCTGCCGAAAGATGCTCGATAGCGACCTGTGGCTCTCCGAGAGATTCACCCGCGGTCAGGCGTGGGTCGATTTGGTTGGGCTGGCAAGGTTTCAGGATGGTTTCATGAGAATCAATGGGGTCCGTATCAATTTGGCGCGCGGCGAACTGGGCTATTCCGAGGTTTCTCTAGCGAAACGTTGGAACTGGTCGCGAGGCAAGGTGAGACGTTTCCTCGACGAACTCGAAACAGACCAGCGGATAGTACAGCGGAAAACTAACGTAACCACCGTCATTTCCATAGTCAATTACGAGTTGTACCAGTCCCCCGATACAGCGGATGAGACACCGAACGGTACAGCGAGTAACACAGCGAGCGGTACAGCGAACGGTACACAAAAGAAGAAAGAAAAGAAGGAGAAGAATTGTAAGAAGGGAAAGAAGTTGGAGTGCCCCGGGGAATTACCAGCGCTGCTTGACAGCGAACGCGGGCGTCGGGCGATCACGGACTGGCTGGAGTACCGTGGAGGTTACACGGAGCTAGGGATCCAAAAGCTCGTAAGCCGCATGGAATTCAGAGCGAAGGAGTTTGGCTTGCAGGCTGTGGTGGGGGCGATGGAAGCAGCGATGGCCAACGGGAACCAGGGTTGGGACTACGAAAGCAGTTTCAACAAATCAAGGCGATCAAATCGTCGAGAAAACGAAGGAGTCAAAAATGCCACGGGAAGCCTGTTCGCAGAATAGACCGCAGACAGCCAGAGACGCCTTCAAGATGTTTGAGGAGCGTCTGGAGGCCGGAGAGCACAGTCCGTACAAGCACCGTCTAACCGATCGTGAGCGTTGGGAAGGGTTTAAACGGATGATTGACGATCGAGGTATCCGTTATGCCAGGTGCACGCTGGAGAATTTTACTTGCACTACTGGTCGGCAGCGCGAAGTGGTGGAACTGTTGCGGCAGTTCTTCGCTGATTTGCCTAGGCACCTTACCGAGACCATCGGAGGAGGCCTGGTGCTGTTCGGCCAGCCGGGGACCGGCAAGGATCACCTGCTGGCGGCGTGTTTGCGGGAGGCGATTCTCGAGCACGGGTTCCGCGTCCGCTGGTCGGACGGTATCCGCATGTATCACTGTATCAAGGCGGCCATCAGTACCAACACGACCGAAGAGGTGATCGGCGATTTAGTAAAGCCGCAGATTCTGGCGATCAGCGACCCGCTGCCACCCAACGCGGAATTGACCGGTTACGAGCTGGGCTGCCTGCGAGACATCGTGGATCGACGTTATTCGCGGGGTCTTTCGACATGGATCACGACCAACGTCCAGAATCCCGAAGAGGCCAAGGAGAGGCTCACGTCAGCCTTGCTGGGGAGGTTGTTAGACAACGCGGTGGAGGTGATGTGCGACTGGGAAGGATACCGCCGACCGTTCACAAAAGTATCGTAATTCGTGGAAATGAACACAGTGCTTTTTACCTATCAAAAACAGACTCATAGCGACGTGGTCGGTTTCGGTCGACCACGTGCGCCGCCCAGGTTAGCCAGGGCAAAGAATTATCCACTCGAAAACCAACCGCGAGAACAATACACCAGAGCCGACAAATCGCATTATTTAATCCACCGAACAGCGCAGCGTGTCGCGTTTCATGAAAGGGCACACCATGAAGAGCATTCCAGCTCGAATCGAAACCCTAGAGAAACGTCTTGGGATAATTCCGACAATCGTCCCTTCGCCTGACGATAAACCAACCGGTGAAGTGATAGTCATTCACCCCAAAAGCGGGGAAATCTTGAAACGGTGGCCAACTGCCGGAGACGCCTGCATCTGGTTGCCCGACAACGGACGGGGACCGAAAGAGTTTTACGAACAAGATCGAGGGGAAGGCGATGCCGTCACCTGCGGAGCCTAGCGGTCGCGACAGTTCGGGCCGGTTCGCTTCCGGCAACAAGCATGGTCGGGGCAATCCCCTAGCCAAGCAAGCGCAAAAACTGCGTGTTGCGTTGCTTGAGGCGGTGTCCGAAGAGGATATCAAGGCGATCATAGCCAAGCTGATAGAGGCCGCCAAAAATGGTGACGTTGTTGCGGCTCGCGAGGTGCTTGACAGGACTATAGGCAAGGCTGCTCAAACGGAACTCTTGCAACGAATCGAAATGCTAGAGGAAACGATGGAAGAGAACGGGACGCCATGAACATCTGCTACAAGGGCGATCCTGGCAACCAACAGCGGAAAAGAGAGTTGCAGCATAAAGCATGGAATCTCTGGTCCGAAGCCACCGAACGCCACGGCAACTCGGATCTCGTAGCGTGGATGCGCAACTCTGATTTAGCGAGAGGAATTTAGCTATGTCAGAGACAGACTGACAACAATAACCCAATTCTGGAAGGAGCAGGCTAGTATCTGCTCCCCCAACCGATCCTTGACAACTTGAGCAATTAGCCCCGCCGGTCAGAGCGTAAACGGCCGCGGCGGGGCAACGTTAAGGCAGCCGCGACGGCGAGCAGCATGGCCGAAGGTTCGGGCGCTAACCTGCCGCAGCATAGCGTCGCACTAATTCGCCTCGGAGTTTCCCTCCTGTGCAGATTCGGGGCAGGCATAAATAGCCAAGGACGATGCCTCCTGTGTTAGTTAGCAAGGTCCTCCTGCTGACCTCGGAGTTTCACGCTTGGGCAGGATTGAGAACGTACGTTTCTAGCGTCGGATGTGCACACCTCCGCATCGTAGCTTCAGGCGTTTTCGTGCGTGAGGTGGGGGCAACCTCCGCGCTTTAGCCAACTCCCGTTTCCTACCGCGGGCAGAATTCCCGCCGCTAGTTAAGGTATCTGGCCGAATGAAGGCAGCATGTCACCTCGCCGAACTGAGCAGTTTTCAGTTTCCGACAGTGAGCGGTTTCCCTGTCGCAGGAAAACGCAATCCACTAAGTGCAGGGACTGGGCGTCGCCGAAATGCTCAAGAGCTGGTTTCATCGACGCAGTTGGTGAGGTAGAGCTCGTGGTTCGTTCGTCCTGCAATCACAGCGTCCAAAAGGCAACGTGGTGGCAACCGAGCGCTTCTACGATGGGTCTCGGATACCTGCTTCCTACGTCGGTATATGCTACACTGTCAGCTTGACCGATTCTCGCTCAGTGTGATTCTAATGTTGCATGCCGCAATAGGAGACCTGTGATGAAAATTCTCAGCCTCAAGTTTGCTCTGCCGCTAATGATGTTCATGCTGACCGGCTTGGCCAGACCAGGACTGGCCCAAGACCAACCCAACATTGTCCTCGTATTTATGGACAACTTCGGTTGGGGTGAGCCCGGCTTCAATGGCGGTGGGATCATTCGCGGCGCACCGACGCCACGGCTCGACAAGTTGGCAGGCGAAGGTCTCCGCTTGACGAACTTCAACGTCGAGGTCCAATGCACGCCTTCCCGCTCGGCCATCATGACCGGCCGTTATGCGATCCGCAGCGGTAACGGAACCGTCCCTCTCGGTGAGGGAGTTTATGGCCTGGTTCAGTGGGAAGTGACGATGGCAGAAATGCTTTCAAAGGCCGGCTACGCCACAGGAATGTACGGCAAATGGCACCTTGGCCGCACAAAAGGGCGGTTCCCGACAGACCAGGGTTTCGATGAGTGGTATGGCATCCCCAATACCACCGACGAATCTGCCTATACGTCTCTTCAGGGATTCGCCGAGAGCGGTTTACCGAAGCCGTATGTGTTGGATGCGGTGAAAGGCAGTGCTCCGAAGCAGGCGCGGGTCTATGACGTAGAGTATCGCCCACTTATCGATCGCGATCTGACCGACCGGGCGATCAGCTTCATGAAGAAGCAGACCCAGGCAAAGAAACCATTCTTCATCCACCTTCCCTACACGGCGACCCATTTCCCGACCATGCCCCATCCGGACTTCAAAGGGAAATCCGGAAAAGGAAAGTGGGGCGATCTCCTCATGCAGATCGACAGCTATGTGGGCGAGTTGCTCGACACCGTCGATGATCTGGGCATTGCGGAGAACACGATCTTCATCTTCACGGCAGACAATGGTCCGGAATCGCTGGGTTCCGGTGAGACGTCGTTAACCGTGGAGACCGCCGTACACGGCACTGCAGGGCCGTGGCGCTCGAGCCTTTTTACGGGATACGAAGGGGCTCTGCGCGTACCGTTTGCCATTCGCTGGCCGGGCAAGATCAAAGCGGGGAGCGTGAGCGATGAGATCGTGCATGAAATGGATCTGTTCCCGACGTTCGCAAAGATTGCCGGAGGAAAGATTCCGAAAGATCGCGTCATTGACGGTATTGACGTATCCGATTTCGTCTTGGGAAAAAGCAAGAAATCGGGCCGCGATGGCTTTGTCGTCTACATGGGCAACGACATATTCGGTGTGAAATGGGGCGATTGGAAAATTCACTTTAAGGAGCAGGACGGTTGGAATGGTGTGTTGCGTGAGTACACCATGCCAAGAATTTACAATCTTATAAATGACCCCTACGAACGGGATAACGTTCTCTTCCCGAATACCTGGGTGTTGAGGGCGGGGGGGACTCAGTTGCAAGAGCACGTGGCGTCATTGAAGGAGCATCCACCCATACCGACTGGCGCTCCGGATCCATACCAACCACCCGAGTGATCAGGTGGTGGGCGTCACCGAAGTGCGCAAGAGTTGGTTGCATCCACCCATCTGGTGGGGTAGAACTTCTGATTCGTCCGTCTTGTAATCGCGGCATCCCAAAGGGAACGTGGTGACAGACGAACGTTTTTTTGCGATGGATCTCGGTCACTTACTTACTACCTCGTTACAAGCTATGCTTGCGAACTGACCGATTCTCGCTAGCTGCTATTCTCAGACTGAATGCCGCAATAGGAGACCTGTGATGAGAATTCTCAGCCTCAAGTTTGCTCTGCCACTAATGATGTTCATGCTGACCGGCTTGGCCAGACCAGGACTGGCCCAAGACCAACCCAACATTGTCCTCGTATTCATGGACAACTTCGGCTACGGCGAGTTGGGTTGTTACGGCGGCGGGATCACTCGTGGGGCGTCCACGCCGAGAATCGACAAATTGGCAGCCGAAGGAATGAGGCTGACCAACTTCAATGTCGAAGCCCAGTGCACTCCGAGCCGAGCCGCAATCATGACCGGCCGCTACGCGGTTCGGACCGGCAACGCGTCAGTGCCTCTTGGCACACCACTTTATGGCTTGACTCAGTGGGAATACACGATGGCCGAAATGCTATCCGATGCTGGCTACGCGACCGGAATGTTCGGCAAGTGGCACCTGGGGCACACCAAAGGACGATTCCCGACCGATCAAGGCTTCGACGAATGGTACGGGATTCCAAACTCCAGCGACGAATCCCTGTGGGCGGATAGCGACTATTTTTTGAAAGGGACGCACCCGGCCGCTATTTACGAGCATGTCTTCGAGGGACGGAGAGGCATACTGCCGAAGAAAATAAAGGTCTACGATTCAGCAGCCCGGCTAGAGATCGATCGCGAAATCACCGATAAGGCCAAGGACTTCATACAACGCCAAGCCAAGGCGAATAAGCCCTTCTTCGCGTTTTTGCCCTACACGCAAACGCACGGACCCGTAAAACCCTCAGCCGAGTTCAAGGGGGCCACCGGCAACGGGCCTTGGGCAGATGTACTTGCTCAAACCGACGCCTATGTTGGTGAGCTTCTTGACCAGCTCGACGAGCTAAAGATCAGCGAAAACACGATCGTGATCTTCACGGCCGACAATGGCCCCGAGATGCTGCCTGGCCACAACGGGTGGAGCGGTCCCTGGCGGGGTTCTTACTTCACGGGGCTCGAAGGGTCGCTCCGGGTACCCTTTATAGTACGCTGGCCAAATAAAGTCCCAGCTGGCGTCGTTTCCAACGAAATCGTTCACGAGATGGACCTCTTTTCCACTTTCGCCAAAATCGTGGGCGGCCGCGTACCAAACGACCGCATTATCGACAGCATCGACCAAACTGAATTCTTTTTAGGTCAGAAAAAGAAGTCTGACCGGGAGGGAATCGTCGTTTACGTCGGCAAGGATATCTACGGAGTGAAATGGCAGAACTGGAAGCTGATGTTCAAAGAAGTCGAGCGCGGCACCGACGCGCTGGTCGAGTATCCTTTGCCACGCTTCTACAACCTTTACACGGATCCGAAAGAGGAGTACCCACTGACCCCTGATTCGCTCGCAAATCTATGGGTCCGCTGGCCGGCAGGGAAGATTCTGACCGATCATGTGGCTTCGCTGAAAAAAGAGCCACCGGTACCCCCAGGCATCCCCGATCCATACGTGCCAGACAAGCAATAAGCCAATGGAGCACAATCAAAACGCCCACTGGAATTGCGTGTGGAATCCTGCACCTTCGTTGTCCAATACGCTTGTGTTGTCTGTCTCGCGGTAAGTTGTTTCAAAACCGATTCGGAACGATTGATTGAGGTCCCAGATCAGGTTTGCGAAGAACGTTTCGTTACGTTCCCGCTGAGCTTTGGTTGGATCGGCAGAGAGATCACCATCGTCAGGGTCGTCGATGCCGTATCCTACGTGGCTATGCAAACAAGGCGTCCAGTAGAGAAATACTTCACCCCATCCTCCCGACGAGTTAATCCCATCAAATGTAGTGGCATTGAGGTTCTGCAGGATACCGCCGTTGTACGTTCCCAGTGTCTTGCCGGTGTATGCTTCCCCCGTAACGCCGAACCGCTCGGTCATTTGCCAACGGTAATCGACAGCGACTCCCCATACATCAGTTACGACGCGAGTCCCGGCAAAAGGAGTTGTGCGAATTTCACCCACCACACCAGAAAGTCCGATTTCCATTGGGCGTATCGCTTTGATTGCATCCAGGGGACCTAATCCCAGTGCGATTCGCCCTTCGATGTTGGGCCAACCGTTGTCCTCGCCCAGAATCCCGAAGTCGGAGGTAATCGAGCTTGCAATCGGCTCACTCAGCGCTGCCTGGAGAGTCCACTGTCGATCTTTACTTGGGTTTAGAAAACGTTCTATGCGAAACTGTCCGCGCCAAGCATTCCCCGCATTTCCTGAACCGCATAGAGCTGAATACGCCAACATTGTTGGGGCACCAGGATTGAACACGTCAAATTGAAGACCCACCGCAATTCGCCAGTCTTCGTTCTTCAAGTCGCCAAATACCTGCGCGGGAAGAATTCCGTATTGATCCGCGAGCACATTGTCGTTGTAAAAGAACACCATCGCCATGCCGCCGGCCTGAAAATTCCCCATCTGCGGACCAGTGAGAGCGGCTCCCAGATAACTCGACCTCCCGTGAACGTCCACTGTGTTCTGATCAAGCCCAGTGGGTGAAGCCGGAGACAGGTAATAGGGCGCGCCTGGCGAGATCGGCCGTGCCTCATTGAAAAGCATGTCTCCCACCATTGCCCCAAAAATATTTATGTTGTAATGAGGGGTAAGTGTCGAAACGTGCGAACATTCAATACAAGGGGCTTCAGGAAGCGGGCATTGGCATGGGTAGCACCGACAGCCGTTGCACCGACATGACTGTTCGGTGCAACACGCCCCTGCACAGGTGTCACAACTAGAGTTTCCCTGGTTGCTTTCTTCAAAAGACCAGCTCATCTCGCTAACGAGAGGAACAACAGCTATCGAAGGCTGCTCGGCAAGCGATGACTCCCAGTTCTGCCTGTCCGCATCTCGCTCCCGCAAGTAACGCACCTCGTCCTTCAGTGCGTCCATTTCGTGAAGCAAGTCCTCGATAGTGGTCGCAGGGGCATTGGCAACCTTTTGAGCGACTGCCATCTTCGCATTGAAAGCTGTTAGCAGCAGACTTACCACAAAAAAGTAAACAATCATTGATGAGGATTGGAGACCACGTTTATCTGGCATGACTAAACCTATGAATTGCATGTGAAACATAGGACCTGGTTTAGAGCCGGCGACTAGAGTCTATCAGAACGCGAACTGGATCTGCGACCGAAGCAGCCAGCCAATGTCTCCCGGTGAAATATCCAGGGAGGCTGAGTTGATGGGTGCCCCATCGAGGTAGGTCGCGTCAAAAGTCAGTTTGGAATACTGATCCCGAAAATACCAGACGAATCCACCGGAGATTTCCTCAGCGCTTTGATCGCCTAGCCCAAGTGTTCCGGAATTACCGACTACGCGCGACCACCGCGTAAGCAATTGTAGTTTTTCCGGCAGCACAAACTTGCCTAGTTGAAGCCAGAATCCATGATCGAACATGTCTGGCAAAATCGCACTCTCAAAGCTGTCGATGTTTCGGAAGTAGTAT
>Ga0315336_1005469_pt1 | contig 13851 bp, 11 predicted proteins | sample ASW5metaG_FD_204512 | JGI IMG/M metagenome (GOLD analysis project Ga0315336, IMG submission 204512) | Ammonia-oxidizing marine archaeal communities from Monterey Bay, California, United States - ASW #5 | ecosystem: Environmental > Aquatic > Marine > Intertidal zone | place: USA: California...
CCCACAAAAATGAGGATGGCCGCTCCCACCAGTGCTGCTGCAGGTACCTGCCCTGCCCCAATTGCTGTGCCAATTTCATATATGTTGGTGCTGCCGCCAAAGCCGTACAGCAGACTAAAGCCGTAGAGCATCACTGCGGTTGTCATCGCGCCGAATAACAGATATTTGAAACCTGATTCGGTGGATTTTTCATCGTCCAGCATAAAGCCGGCCATGATGTAAAGCGGGATTGACGTAGTTTCTATCGCCAGGAAGAGCATGATGAGATCGGCGGAAGCGCCCATCAGGGTCATGCCCAGCGTGGAGGTAAGCAGCAATACGTAGAACTCGCCCTTGCGCCACAGATCTTCCCAATCCAGTACAAAGAAAGTAGTGATCAGTGCGCCGACCAAGAAAATAATCTTGGAAATGTAAGACAGCCAATCATGGCGCAGCATTCCGCCCCAGAGCAATTCTGCTTGAGCGCCAGGACGGGCAAAGAATACGGTGAGCAACACAGTTGCGGCCAAACCGACTATCGTGATCCAGGCCAGAATACCGCGGCGTTCTTCTTTCAATATCAGGTCTGCCACGAAAACGATGGCAATGACCACCAGTAGGGATATCTCCGGCAGGATAGCTAGCAACATGTCATTGGTAATTGGAGGAAACACTTATCCACCTCCCAAAAGAATGGGCAATGCATTCACGCCGCTTTCTACCATCGGGACGATCACTGCGGGGAAGAGGCCAATGCCCACCAGCACCAGGCAAAGCAATCCGAGGGCTACTTTTTCTGAGGGGCTGATATCGTGCATATGGCCTTCCAAGGCCTTGGGCAAATCACCAAAAAATACGCTGCCCACAGCTCTTAGAATATAGGCCGCGGTGATCACAATTGAAATCACAGCGATGATGGCTACCATCGGATATGTCTGCCAAACGCCCATAAAGATGGGGAATTCGGCAATGAAGCCCGAGAAACCGGGCATACCCATTGAGACCAAACCGCCGATAATGAAGGCTACTCCGGCAAAGGGCATGTATTTCATCAGCCCGCCCAGTTCAGGCATTTGGCGCGTGTGCCCCTGATCATAGAGCATACCGACAACAGCAAAGAAGAGAGCCGTCATCACACCATGCGAGACCATTTGCACACTGGCACCAACAAAACCATCGTGATTGAGCGTAGCAAAGCCCATCACCACCAATCCCATATGGGAAACGGATGAAAAGCCAATCATGTATTTCAAATCTTTCTGAGTCATGGCGATAAAAGCGCCGTAGACTACGTTAACCAGGGAGAGCAGAATAATCCACCACAAATGTGTCGCCGCGCCCTCCGGCATTAGGACGATGCCTACTCGCAGGGCAGCAAAGGCGCCCAGCTTCATCAGCACGCCCGCATGGAACATGGAGACGGCCGTAGGTGCGGCTACGTGCCCATCTGGGCTCCAGTTGTGGAAGGGGAAAATGCCGCCCAACACAGCGAAGCCAAAGAATACAAAGGGGAACCACAGGTTCTGGAATTCAACTGAGAAACCTGCTTCGGCCAGCTTGATCATGTCAAAGGTATTGAGGCCCGCTTCGAAATACATCGCCAGCGCGCCAACTAAGGCAATCACTGATCCGATAAAAAGGTAAAGGGTCAGCTTCATTGCGGCATATTCGCGCGTTTCTTTCCATCCCCAGAGCGCAATCAGCAAATACATCGGGAAGACAGCGATCTCGTAAAAGAAGAAGAGACCGAACATATCCAGCGCCACAAAGACACCGTATACGCCGCTCGCCAAAATAAAGAGGAAGGCAAAGAACTCGCGCGGCCGATCGTCCACCCGCTGGGAGATAATCACACCAGTGAAGATTACTATGCCGGTCAGCAGCACCAGCGGAGCGGAAATGCCATCCACGCCCACGTAGTATGAGATGCCCAGCTGGGGCAACCAGTCGTAGTGCTCAATAAATTGATAGGGCGCACCACCAATATCAAAGCCGAAGTACACCAGAGCCGATAATAGGAAGGTGATCGAGCCGATTGCCAAGGCAAAGCGATAGACCAGTTGGTGACGATCACGCGGGAAAAAGAAGAGCGCAGCACCCGCCAAAATGGGCAGAAAAACAATAACGCTCAGGATCGGAAATGATTGCATTAATACCTCAGCCGAAGAAGGCCACCACGGCCTGATTAATTACGTTGAGAAGCCATGCTGGCCAGAAGCCCAGCCAAATCATCAACACCACGAGAGGGGCCATCACGATCAGTTCGCGGGTATTGATTTCTGTCAGCTTGCCCTTCCAGGCCTCGTTGAGCGGGCCGTGCAGGGTCTTGGAAATACCCTTAAGGATGTAAGCGCCAGTGAAGAGCAGGCCCAACATGCTCAGCGCGGTATATACAGTGAAGACCGGCCAAGCGCCACGTACCACCAGGAATTCAGACACGAAACCGTTCAGGCCGGGCAAACCCAGTGAAGCCATTGACGTGAGGATCAGCAAGGCCCCGTATACGGGAACGAGTGGGAAGAGCCCCCCCATTTCATCCAGATCACGCGTATGTGTGCGCTCGTAAATCACACCGACGAGGAAGAACATGCCGGCTGCTGAAATTCCGTGATTGAACATTTGCAGCACTGCACCGTTTAGCGCGATAGTCGCGTTTTCAGTACCCGCAGCATAAGCCGCCGCGGCGATGCCGAGCACAACAAAGCCCATATGATTGACCGAAGAATAGGCCACCAGTCGTTTGAAATCTTTCTGCCCAAAAGCAGAGAAAGCGCCAAAAATAATCGCCATTGTGGCTAGCGCCGCCAGAACACCGGCAGCATCATGTGCCTGCTCGGGATACAGCGGCAGGACCAAGCGCAGGAAGCCGTAGGCGCCCAATTTGAGCAATACACCCGCCAGGATCATTGATCCTGCGGTGGGCGCTTCTGTGTGGGCATCGGGCAGCCAGGTATGGAAGGGCCAAATCGGCACCTTGATGGCAAAGGCAATCGCGAAGGCCCAAAAAGCAATCGTCTTTACCTGCGCCATTTCAAAACCAAAGAGTGTGCCGCTGAGTGCCGGCCAGCTCTCAAAGAGAGTAATCATATCGAAGCTGCCGGAAGCGATCCCCAACACCTGAACGGCGAGCAGTAATCCCAAAGAACCCGCCATCGTGTAGACCATAAATTTGAAAGCCGCGTATCGTCGGGATGGCATTTTCATGCCATTCCAGAGTTCGCGCTCACCCTTCTTGTTGCCCCACTGATCAATCAGGAAGTACATCGGCACTAAACCAATTTCCCAGAAGACGAAGAAGAGCAGCAAATCCAGCGAAACAAATACACCCAACATGCCCGTTTCAAGCATTAGGAAGAGAGCCATGTAAGGCTTTACTTTTTCTTCCACGGTGAACGATGCCAAGATAGCCAGCGGAGTTAGCAGCGAGGTCAGCAGCACCATGCTGAGCGACAGGCCGTCTACACCAATGTGATAGCTGGAATTAATGGCCTCGTACCAGTTATACATTTCCTGGAAGCGGAAACCGTCCACCACTGCCGCGTTCTCGAAGCCAAACCAGGCGAAGAGTGCGAGTACAAAAGGAATGAGGCTCAGGCCAAGTGCCACACGGCGGATGACCGTCTTGTCCTCGCTGGGCAGTAACATCACTACCAAGCCGGCAAGGATGGGACTAAATAAAATCAGGGAAAGTAAATATTGTTGCATAAGATAGCTGCCTACTGCAGCACTCCGAATAAGTAATAGAAGAGGCCACCGAAGGTAACCAGGGCAGCAACCAGCATGTATTGCTGCACGCTGCCGCTTTGCACTTTGCGCAAGACCTGCCCAAAGCGCTGCGTGAGATCAGCGGTCAGGTCGCCAGAGCCGTTGACAATGGGCACGTCAATGTATCTACGGAAAATGCCGCCCAAAGAAAAGGCCGCGCGTGCGGCGCCGTGCAATATGCCATCAATCAACTGGCGATCTACAAATAGGTAACTGAAAACTTCCGAGAAGCGCTTGGCCGGACCAACAAAAATGCGCTCATAGAGTTCGTCGAAGTAATATTTGTTCTCCAGCACAGCATAGATCGGTCCGAGCAGTTTGCGAAGCGGATCATCAGCACCGGTCTTGACATCGCGGTAAACCAGCCATCCCAAGCCAAGTCCGCCCAGGGCAACGCCCAAGGAGACGAGTAAGGGTGTCATGCTGAAGGCGACGGCTTCAGGATGTTCCAGCAAGGTCCCGCCAACAAAATCATGGAACCAATTGGGGAGCAGACCGCCGATCACCGGGAAGTGTTCTGGGATGCCCACCCATCCTACCGCTAGAGCGAAGACAGCCAGCACCATTAGCGGCAGGGTCATGGTGCGCGGCGTTTCATGGGCATGATCGGCCGCTTTTGTGCGAGCCTCGCCCAGGAAAGTGAGTGAGATTTGGCGCGCGGTATAGAAAGCCGTCAGGAAGGCGGCCAGCGCTAATGTGATAAATACGGCCATATGGTTGTTGGCAAAAGCGTCCGCCAATATCTCATCTTTCGACCAGAAGCCGGAAGTGAGAATGGGGAAGCCGGAAAGGGCAAGGCCACCTATCAGAAATGTCCAGAAAGTTTTGGGCATCTTCTTGCGCAGGCCGCCCATGTTGAACATATCCTGGGGGTCAACATGCTCGCCAGTATGGAGCACACCGTGCTCCACGCCGTGGATTACAGAACCAGAACCGAGGAAGAGCAGCGCCTTGAAGAAAGCGTGCGTCAGCAAATGAAAGGCTGCAGCTACGTATGCGCCGATGCCCAGGGCAGCGACCATGTAGCCCAATTGAGAAATGGTGGAATAGGCCAGCACACGTTTTACGTCGCGTTGGGCCAGAGCAATAGTGGCAGCAAATAGCGCGGTGAACGCGCCGATGAAGGCCATCGTGGACATGGCGGCAGTAAGATCACCGCCGTGATGCCAGCCGGCACTGAGCAGCGGGAACATGCGCAGGATCATGTAGATGCCGGCCGAGACCATCGTGGCGGCATGGATCATTGCTGAAACAGGCGTGGGGCCTTCCATTGCGTCTGGCAGCCAAACGTGCAGCGGCCATTGCGCCGATTTACCCACTGTGCCGATAAAGAGTAATAAGCCGATCAAGCCTGCGGCGGACAGCCCGGCAACAACACTGGGTGTGCTGGCAAGCGTTTCAAGCACATGTTCGTTATAGAGGATCTCGCGGAAGTTGAGCGTGCCAGTGGCTGAGTACAGCGATACGATACCCAGCAACATAAATACGTCGCCCACGCGTGTGGTCATGAAAGCTTTCTTGGCTGCATCACGCGCCGAGGGCTTGGCATACCAGAAGCCAATCAGCAGGTAAGAACACAGACCCATGATCTCCCAGCCCACGAAGAGGGTCAGCAGATTGTCTGAGACCACCAGGGTGTACATGCCGAAGGCAAATAGGGCGATAAAGGCAAAGAAGCGTGAGTAGAGCGGCTCAACGGAGGGAACGGTATGGCTTGTCTTGCCGTGCTTCTCTTCAGCGCCCTGCGGCGGTAAACCAGGGACGTCGTCCTTGCCTTTCGGCTGACCAAAATTGTGATAGCCAATGCTGTAGATGAAGATCATCAGCACTGTCCAGGCCACAAAGAAAAGCGTAACAGCAGAAAGCGGGTCGATCAACACTCCAATGGAGAATATTTCGCCGTCCATTGGCAGCCAACCTATTGCGGAAGTAAAAGGATGCTCGCCAAAGTGATCCACGCCAATCGCGGCGAAGAAAACCAGCATGCCGAGCAACCATGAAAGGGCGGCTGCGCCCACACCCACTGAATGGCTCAAGCGCTTATCTTTCTTTGTGAATAGCAATATCAAAAAGAAGGCCAGCAAGGGCGGAAGCGGAATTAGCCAAATAAGTGTTTCAGTCGTCATAAATCCTCAGGAAGTGTGGACTACCACTTCATCAAATCAATTTCATCCGCCGCAACTGTCTTTTGGCGGCGGTAAATGGAGATAACCAGGGCCAAGCCTACGGCAACTTCAGCCGCAGCCACTGCGAATACGATTACGGCAAAAGCCTGCCCAGCAATATTCTCTGGAGCAAGAAAGCGCCAAAAGGCGACAATGTTTACATTTACGGCATTGAGCATCAACTCAAGGCCCATCAAAATGGCTACAGAATTCTTACGGGAAAGCACACCGTAGAATCCAATGCTAAATAAGGCCGCCGAAAGAACCAAATACCAGGAAAGAGGGATCATGGCAGTCGCCTACTTCCCTTTCCCTTGCGGCCGCGCAACGTAAAGCGCGCCAATCAGGGCAGCGAGGAGCAACACAGAAGCCACCTCGAAGGGGATCACGTAGCCTTTGGGTGAAACTAATGCCGTGCCCAATTCGACTACCGTATCTCGTCCGGCTTCTAACTCAGGGGCGGTCGAACTAAATGCAGGCCACTGGCCCATCAGCAATATCAATGTCGAGAAGAATAGAATGGATATCATCGCCACAAAACCCGAATTGGCAATGCTCACTTGCTCAAGCTTATCTACGTCACCGCGAGTGAGCATCACGGCAAAGATCATCAGGATGGCGATTGCGCCGATGTAGACGAGTACCTGAACAACGGCCAGGAAGCCAGCTTCCAGCAGCACAAACAATACAGCAACGCCAAATAGCGTAATTATCAAATAAAGGGCGGAGTGGATTAGATTATCCCGAGTCACCACCATATAGGCAGACCAAAGTATGGCTGCTGCTGTGATAAGGAATACGCCTTGAATGGGGGTCATCGTCTAGCTCGCCTTGCCTGCCGCAGGGGCTTTGGCCACTTTGCGCTTCTTGAATGGTTTGCGCGCAGCTTGCTGACGACGAGAAACCTGTCGTAGCGCCACAAGGCTAACCAGGAAGATAAGCACATTGCCCGCAAATAAGGCGATTGTGTGCGAGCCCGAACCTTCGAAAGCTTTATCCAAAATAGCGGTAACGATGAGCAGCGCCAGTGACAGCGGAGTAAGGAACTTCCAGTTAAAGGCCAGCATATGGTCTATGCGGATACGCGGCAAGGTGCTGCGCACCCACATCACGATGAAATAGCCGAGCAGCGCTTTTGCCATCAGGTAGAAGACGCCCAGCCAGGGGAGTTGATCCAAGAAGGGACCTCTCCAGCCGCCGAAGAAGAATATGGCCGTGAGCACGCCCACAGTGAAAGCATGCAGGAATTCGCCAGCAAAGAAGAGGCCGAATTTCATGCCGGTGTATTCGGTATGGAAGCCTGCAACGATTTCGGATTCCGCTTCGAGCAAGTCAAAAGGTGTTCGGCCAATCTCAGCGATGGACGACAAAAGGAAGAGGAAGGCAGGGAGGGGAGCCAAGAGGACAAACCAAGTGGATTGCGCCTCAACGATACCCATCATTCCCATCGTGCGGGCCAATAACACTGGGATTAGCAGCGTGATCAACATGGGCACTTCATAGGAAATTAGCTGAGCTACTGCGCGAAATGCGCCAAGGAGCGCATATTTATTATTAGAGGACCAACCGGCCATCAACACCGAAACAATGCCAAAGGAGCCAACGGCGGCGATGTAGAGCACGCCCACATTGATGTCCGTGCCGATCCACCCGGGGGCAAAGGGGATGACTGCCCAGATGAGCAAGACGGCCACCACCGAAAGGACGGGGGCAATATTGAAAGCGATTTTGTCGGCTTTTGCCGGGGTAATGTCTTCTTTGGTGATCAGCTTAATGATGTCTGCCAGAGTTTGCAGCAATCCGTAAGGGCCTGCTCGATTAGGGCCGAGGCGGTCCTGGAAGCGAGCGGCAACTTTGCGCTCCAGCCAGATTAAGAAAATGACAGCGATGAGCCCAAAGGAGGCAACAACAATAACGCCAACTAATGTGGAAATGAAGACGATCAGATTGGTAGGCAAATTGAGCTGGACCATTAAGTCCACTATCCATTGGCCTATTAGTGCAATCGGGTCATCCCAAAAAGTCATTCTCTTCGTTCTCCACATGGTCTGGCGCTAACGCTGCCAGACATAAGAAAAGGCTGAAATTCAGCCTTTGTTCTTTACGATTAAGACCACTCCAGAGCGCCCTTGCGCCAGGCGTAGAGCAGGCCGCCTACGAGGATAAGGATAAAAAGTACTCCTTCGAGGACGGCGAAGAGCGGAAGCACATCAAAGGCCACCGCCCAGGGATATAAAAATACTGTTTCAACGTCGAAAATTAGAAAAACCAGTGCATAGACGTAATACTGGACCTTGAATTGCACCCAGCTATCCCCTACGGTTTCCATTCCACATTCGTAGGTGTCTTGCTTAATAAAGTTTGGTTTGTATGGGGCTAAGAAACGGGCCAACACGATTGGCAGGAGAGGGAATACGGCAGCAATAGCCACGAAGATCCCGATAAACAGCCAGTTGTCTAACATTGAGACTTCCTTGCCACTTGGGCCACGAGGTCTTAGAATGAACCCTAATTAGAGTTGCTTTAGTAATTAAGGCGAAACCCACTGCCCAGATTTAGAACGTCGGCATTCTACCACGAAAAATTTGATTGTGCATCTTTCCGCAAATAAGACCCAAATTTCACAAACATCTGCCAAAGCACGCGTCTGGGACTGGACCAGCGCGATCCTTTTCATCCTAAGCCTCTTCTTTGCCAGCGCCCGATTGGTCGCCACAAACTGGACAGAAAACTTGCTCCTGCTGCAAATGCTGGCCCTGCTAGCTGCATTCTTTGGTCTGGCCTTGGGCAAGAGTATTTTTCCCTCCTGGGCTGCCCTGCTGCTGGCCGCGCTGTACGGGGCCTTTTTTATTCCCTGGCAGTTAACCCGCACCATATTGGAGAGCGTCAGTTTTAGAGAAGATCTGATCAGCCTGTGGGGGAGATTGCTTTTTTCAGGCAATCAGCTCTTGCAGCGTGAAAATGTAGAAGATCCTATCCTGTTCTTCCTGATGGCTGCCCTCGTACTTTGGATACTGAGTATTTATGGAGGCTACACGCTGGCACGCCATCAAGCGGCCTGGCGGGCTAGCTTACCTATCGGCGCTTTGATGGTTGTACTGCACACCTATGACGCGTTGATCAGCGTGCGGGTTTGGTATTTGGCACTCTACATCTTCTTCACCCTGCTGCTGGTCTCTCGAGTGCACTTGTTGGAGCAGCGCACAAAGTGGCGGGCGCTCAAGACTCAGATGCCCGTCTACATCGGCGCGGATATGCTGCGGGCCACGCTTCTTGCCGCGGGTGCGCTGGTTGTGCTCGCCTGGGTCACGCCCACGCTGGCCTCTTCGGGCAATCCGGCAAAGCAGGCCTGGGACGAAATCACAAGCCCCTGGCGAGATTTTCGGCGCGAGTTTAGCCGCGCCTTCTTTTCGCTGGATGCGGCTGCTGTCAATGTAAATGATTACTACGGCGAGAGTCTGGCACTGGGCCGCGGCAACGCCCTGGCCACTAACATCGTATTGAGCGCCGAGGTGCCGCAAGATAATCTTGCTCCGGCAAGATACTACTGGCGTGATCGTGTTTATGACATTTATGAAAACGGCGGTTGGCAAACGCATTTCGAATCACAAGACCGAATTCGCGCAGGCGACAATGAATTGATATTCCCTAAGCAAGAGGGACGCACTGCAAATACGCTACAGATCACCACAGGGCGCAACATCCAATTAATGCATACACCCACCCAACCAGTTTGGGTGAGCCGCACGGCTGATTTATCCTACCTGCCCAATCCAGATGGCTCATGGGACATTGTCGCTTTCCGCGCGCCAATCATTATCCGTTCAGGGGAAAGTTACGAGGTGGAAGCCTACTTCACGACAGCCACGGTCACTGAGCTGCAATTGGCCGGTAGCGACTATCCCGATTGGGTTACAGAACGTTACCTGCAGGTTCCTGATGAGATATCAGAACGCACGCTGCAATTGGCGCAAGATTTAGCGAACGGCAAAGACAATCCCTACGAGATAGCCACTGCGATCACGCAATGGTTGCGCACAAATATCGAGTATGTCGATACGGTGCCCGTTCCTCCCAGCGATGCAGAACCGATTGATTGGATGCTATTTGATCTGGGCCAGGCATTTTGCAATTACTACGCCACGGCAGAGATAATGATGCTGCGTAGTTTGGGCATCCCCGCAAGGTTGGCGGTGGGCTATGCTCAGGGTGAGGAGAGTTCATCTAACCTGTTGCTGGATATCGATTCGGAAAAGGAAGATGTCCTCGAAGGCATTGTGCAGGATAGCCGGTTTTTCACTGTGAGGCAGAGCGACGCACATGCCTGGCCAGAGGTATATTTCCCCGGGATTGGCTGGGTGGAGTTTGAGCCAACAGGTAACCAAGCCCCCATACTGAGACCAATTGGCGGAGCCAGCAGCGACGACGAAGCTGCATTTGCCGCACAACAGGAAGAACGGCAAGAGGAGCAGAGCCTGGCATTCGAAGAGGATCAGGCCATCTTGGCTGCACGTTTAGCGGAGGAAGAAGCTTTAGCCGCTTCTGAAAGTCAACGAAGGATTGGTCTGATCGCTATCCTCGCCTCAGCGATCATTCTCGCTATTGCGCTCTTCTGGCGGCGCTACCGTCAATCTGGAGGCAATCCTATCCCCGTTCTCCTGGAGCGCAGTTTGCAACGCCTGGACATTAAAGCTCCGACGCCAGTACGGACTTGGTCGCACTATTCAAGCCTGGAAGCGCTCCCACAGGCTTATATGGAAATCAACAATGCCCTGCGACGTCTCGGGGCCGCTCCGCGCGCGGGAGATACACCCAAGGAACGGGCCGCTGAACTTAGCAGCCGCCTTCCGCAGATCGCCCCGGTGGTGGCGGAGTTGAGCCAGCATTACCAACGGGCGCTATATAAGGAAGAAGACGTTAAAATAGAGGAAGCAAGCCGGGCTAAATGGGCCATTCGCCTAGTTTCGATACAGGCCCAGATCAACAACTGGTTTGAGAACTTGCAAGAAATTCCACAGAAAGTGAAAGCTTGGAGAAAAGGTAGACCAAATGACTGATCCGCTTCCCGATTTTGACCAACTCTGGGATTACAGCAAAGCCGCTGAAACGGAGCAGAAATTCGTCGGCCTCCTCCCGCAGGCGGTTGCATCCGATGACAAGGCTTACTTGGCCGAATTACTCTCGCAAATTGGGCGGGCAAAAGGATTACAGGGCAACTTTGATGAAGCCCGCAAAAGCCTGGATGAAGCTGAGGCTCTGCTGCAGCCAGAACATAAACGGGCGCGAATCCGCATCTTGTTGGAGCGAGGCCGCTGCTTTAATTCATCTAAACAGCCTGAACTGAGCCTGCCAATATTCGAGGAAGCGATGCAGCTGGCCATTGCCGCCAAAGAGGATTATTACGCGGTAGATGCGGCCCACATGCTGGGCATTGCCGCGCCTGAGGCTGAGCGCCACGCCTGGAATCTCAAAGCGCTGGAGATGGCAGAAGAATCAGCGGATGAAAGAGCCCAGGGGTGGAAAGGTTCGCTGTATAACAATATCGGCTATTTTTATATGGAAGAAGGGAAATTTGCGGGAGCAATGGACCTCTTTGAGAAGCTGCTGAATTACACTACTGAGAAAGGGGATGAAGATTTTGCCAGCACAGCGCGCTGGTTCATTGCCAGAGTGCAACGACTGATGGGGGATATCACGGCTGCCCTTGCGGGCCAGTTGGCATTGGAAAAAGCTGGCGAAGCGGCGGACAAGCCGGATGCCTACGTATTTGAAGAACTCGGGGAAATATATCTAGCTCTGGAAGAGGACGAGCCCCGCAGAAAGTATTTTGGGATGGCCTACAAGCTCTTCCAAAGTGATGCTCAATACAACTATATTGTAAAATATGAGGCCGAACGATTGGACAGAATCAAGGAATTGAGCGAGTAATTTTCTAAGGAGCAGCCCAATGTCTGAGTTAAAAACGAAGGTCAATGACGGCAGCGTAGAAGAATACATGAAGTCAATTGAACCTGAGGGAAAACGTGAGGATTGCTATGCCATCCTAGAAATAATGAAGCAGGCAACTGGAGAAGAACCGAAAATGTGGGGCAACAGCATTGTGGGCTTTGGCAGTTATCACTACAAAGGCAAAAGCGGCCGCGAAGGGGATTGGTTCCTTACTGGTTTCGCTGCGCGCAAGCAGGCCTTAACCCTTTACATTATGGCTGGATTTGATAAGTATGGAGATTTGCTCGGCGACCTGGGCAAGTTTACGACAGGCAAAGGCTGCCTCTACATCAAAAAGTTAGAAGATGTCGACGACAAAAAGCTGCGCAAGCTTGTCAAACTTTCAGCTGAACATATGGCAGCCAGCAGCGTGCAATAGAAAGCAGTTATTCAAATGGGGGAAAGCTGGGCGCGGAGAAAAGCAACTTTTATGTAAGCCGCCTTAGATATCTAGACAATCGCAAAAACCTGTACCCCTAGCCAATTCAGCTTTGGCTATAATATTTTTGGTTGTAAAATTCCCTAGAATAGTTATTTGATTCGCCAGGAAAATTCCTTATGACAAATCTCTCAGAACAGGGTTGTGTGGTCGTTGAGAATTATTTGGATGCGGCACAGTGCGAGGACCTGCTAGCCAGGATTGCTGATTACCGCAAAGATAATCCCTTGCCTGAAATTCACCGCGCGACCAAGGGCAGGTCTCTGCGCTACAAAGTGCTGGATGGTGAGGTGATCGAAGGCAATTTCCCATTTATCTGGGATCTCTATAACAACGACATGCTGGACCTGGTGCGTAAGGAAGCTGGAGAAAATATCGATTTGCTGTCCAATGCCAAGGTCGGGGTAAATGTCAATATCATGGCTCCGCAGGGCAACACCTATCGCTGGCACTATGATCGCAATGCTGCCACCGCAATCCTTTATTTGAATAAGGTGGAAGGTGGCGAAACCGTTCTTTTCCCAAATTACCGCATCCATCTAAAGAACCTCAGGCTCGGATGGCTGCAAAATTTGCTGGATAAGTTCATCCACATTCCCTTCATCCGGGATCGCTTTACCAAGCGCCTGGTGGTACCGCCGGCTCAGGGAAAATTGGTAATTATGGCGGGCAACAAATGCTGGCACTCTGTTCGCCCAGTGTATGGTGACCAGGACCGGGTTAACATCATCTTTGCTTTCGATAAAGCCAACTTGGATCTGGCGACAAACCCAAACCTGGACAGATATCTCTATACAGATAAAGAGCAAGAGGGGACAGACCCCAACTACAAGAAGTAAATCTTGGCAGGCAAATCTAAAGCGCCCGGGAAGGATTACTACTCAAGTTCAGGCTGGGACGAATCAGCCTGGGTAGATGTCATTGCGATCGAGTATGAGAGCTTAATTGACGCATACCCTTTTGACGAAGTTCTGGATTCCAACTCAGGCGAAAGCCCGAAACGCTTACTAGATATTGGCTGCGGGACCGGCATTTTCCCCCGATTTCTTGACCCGCGCTTGACGGATACGACATCCCTGCTCTGTGACCTGCTGGACATCTCAGCGGAAAGCCTGCGCGCTGCGGAAAAAGTATTTGGGGAGTTGAAGCATTTCGAAGTTGATGAACTCTTCAACATGTCTATTGAAGAAATCCCTGCGCTGCTTTCTACAGAGGCAAAAAGCTATGAAGTGATCTGGACGATTCATTCGCTGACCACTGTGGACCAAACACAAATGAAAGAGGTTTTCCAGCATCTGAGGAAACTGCTTGCTCCAGGAGGCCACTTCTTTATTTATCAGCTCACAGCTGAATCGAGTTACCAGGCCCTGCACCAGTCTTATGCGCAAGCGATAGGATTGAGCGCGCCGGCAATTCCATACATGCAATTCGAGGACAGCCTTAATATCCTGGAGGAGATGGATTGGCCGGCGGATGTGCACGAATTGGCCTTCCCCCACCAAATTGCCAAATCAG
>Ga0315336_1005470_pt1 | contig 13850 bp, 13 predicted proteins | sample ASW5metaG_FD_204512 | JGI IMG/M metagenome (GOLD analysis project Ga0315336, IMG submission 204512) | Ammonia-oxidizing marine archaeal communities from Monterey Bay, California, United States - ASW #5 | ecosystem: Environmental > Aquatic > Marine > Intertidal zone | place: USA: California...
AGATGGGATGACACAGGAACCAGAACTCTTAATCTCAACGAGGTTAGCACTTTAGCTGACCCGGAATTTTGGACTTTAAGAACGTGATTCAAGTGACAAATACCTGCCCAATTGCATGAGGCAAATATTTCACGGAATCAGAAACATTACTTAAAATCCTAGCAAGGAGAAAATATGGTTTTATTGCTAGACACTTCGTTTCTATTCGCTCTATTTGCCGCATTTTTTTTCACATCGGCAGATTTATTTGCAAGAGCAGGCTTACATCGAGGAGTAGATACTTTCGTAGGGGGAACAATTGTTCTTTCCACAAAATTTATTTTTCTTTTAACCATAGTTCAACTTTTGGATGTTTCATTCCCTAAGATTGGAATTCATTACTTATGGATTCTTCTGGGTGGAATGTGCAACCCAGGTTTATTCTTGATTTTTTTCATGAATGGCATATTGCGTATTGGTGTTTCACGGGCCGCTCCTATTAAAGGAACAGCCCCTTTGTTTGGGGCAATTCTAGCCATTCTTTTTTTAGGTGAACAGCCCGCCTGGTATCATCTTTTTGGGGTCATTTTCGTAACATTTGGCATAATATTGATATCGATGGGAAAAGATGAAGAAGGTTGGAAGCGTAAAGATGCGATTTGGCCAATCCTTGCTGCCATTTCGTCTGGAGTGGGCTCAATTTTTTGGAAACATGGCTTAGCAGGTTTTGAGGAAGTAGCTCCAGCATCATTTGTTGGGGTTTTTGCTGCGTTAACGATTGTCTTAAGTTATACTTTGATCAGGTCAAAAAATAAATTCAGTCTTCGACCGCCCCCTGCTTTTGTTTCTTTTTTGTTGTGTGGCCTTACCGCAGGCGCAGGAATTCTACTTCTTGCTAGCGCTCTTAAATCCGGGGAGATTTATAGGGTTTTGCCTATCGTGGAGATTAGTCCGCTTCTAACGGTCCTATTCTCTGTTGTGTTTCTCCGAGGCTCAGAAATTATAACTTGGAGAACTCCAGTTGGTTCTTTTTTTATGGTAGGAGGAGCGATTTTAGTTACTTTACGATTTGGAGTGCAATAAATACTTAAACGAAATACAAGATTATCGGCATCTTTTCGCAAGTCAACTTACGCACATAAAAATCACCCGCCATTTCCAAGAGGTTATGCATTCGGACTTGCCACAAAAAAAAATTGACTGACACAAGAGCGCTTTCCAAAAAATTCAGCCATCCGATCGGCTTCCGATCCTGCAATATCTTCTTCGAAAGAAAAAAATACAGACCACGCAAGACCTGAAAACTACAGAACTTGAACTTAAAGGAAATTAAACACGGACATCATTCGATGGTTCAGGACGCTACCGTTCATTCAATTCGGTTAATTCCCCCCTCACTTGCGGCTACTAGAATCATCTGGAAGCCATCTGGCCCGGTTTGCGGTCAGGGCGCTGCATTTCAAATACATCCTGAGTCCGGCAGTAGTGGTTGCCTGCAAGCCGCCCGACCGGCTCGAGCACGACCGGGTCAATATATTTCCCCTCCACTAAAATGTCCTCGCGGATATGCCACCGAATGACCTCACCAATAACGAGGTTAGTCTGATCCCCATTAAATCCGTTCGTAATGACGCTGCGGAAACAACACTCCATTGCCACAGGAGCCTTGGCAATCCGAGGAGCATGAACGAGATCCGAGGGAACCGATTCTAGGCCGGCCTCCTCGAATTCATTGACCTCACGCGAAAAGTTTCCGGCGCAAACGCTCATCTGCTCCTCCATTCCATTCACGACGACATGAATGACGTATCCCATAGTTTCCAAGATATTTCGGGTGGTATGTTTTTGTTCATTTTCGCGCGTACCCACCGAAATTGAGACCATGGGCGGGGCGTGAGAAACGGCCGTAAAAAAGCTAAACGGTGCCAAATTGGCATGGCCTGCCGCGCTGATGGTACTCACCCACGCAATGGGACGCGGAACAATGGTTCCAACCATGAGGCGATAAATCTGGCGTCGATCAATATCACTTGGATCAATCTTACAGAAATTCATATAGAAAATTCTCCCATAATTCGATGAATTAGCAGGCCAAGACGCATGCCTCGGTACGGATTAAAATTCTTCGTCATATTCATAAGTCAGTCCTTCAGGCTCTGTCGGGTCTACCAGTCGGCTGAAAGTCTTGGCGGCTGGAACACCCGTATCATGAATTTTACTACCTACTACTGCCTCGGGGCCTTCGGTCCAAACCGGGGAGGTGTCCTCTTCCAATGACCAACTCTCGTAGAGGTCTTCAGGAATTTCCGAAACAAAGCGTGAAAGGCGGGAGAAAACACCCATCCGTCGGCTGTCACTCTCCATCATGGGATAGCAAAGATGAAGCTCGTCTTTGGTCCGTGTCAAAGCAACGTAGAAGAGGCGGCGCTCTTCCTCTTCTCCATCCGGATCCGCTAGGGCCCGCTGGTGCGGGAAGTGGCTATCCGTTAGCCAAATTACAAACACCTCTTTCCATTCGAGGCCCTTGGCCTGATGAATCGAAGTAAGAACAACGGATTCCTCGGGGGCCTCCTTACTACCAGGCAATGCGACCTCGGCCGAAACGGAGCCCATGAGCGCAAGATCCGAGAGGAACGTCTCGCTTGTTTCATACTGCGTGGCAAATTCAGAGAGCTGATGAACATCCTCGATGCGGGCAGAGGCGTTATCAAAATTCTCCTCCATATAGGGTTCGTAAAACCGGTCGAGGACGAGCGAAATCATCTCCCCTGGCGGAAGGGATGCACTGCCGCCTCCCTCCGCCGGGCGATTCAGCCCGGCCAGTTCAGCGATCAAGCCCCGAAATAATTCCCAACTTTTCCGTGCGCCTTTTGGGATAAATTCCGTACATGCGCTACAGGCAAGGCGGTCCAAATTTTCCTGTATCCGAAGGGTGCCCCAGATACGGTCAGCCGTCGTCTCACCTATTCTAGGCAGGAGTTTGAGCGCTCGCTTCCATGCAAGCTCGTCCGAGGGGGAGGCCACGAGGCGGACAAAGGCAATGACATCCTTAATGTGGCGCTGCTCAAAAAACCGGAGCCCACTCCTAATTTCGAAGGGTATTCCCCGCCGAGTAAGCTCCATTTGAACTTCCATAGAGTGAAAGTGTGCACGGTAGAGTACGGCTATTTCGGACAAGGAAATATCCTCATCGTGTAGTTCTAGAATCCGCTGAGCAATAAAGTCCGCCTGCTGAAGAACATCCCGACAAGGAATCAGGGCAGGCACCGGTCCCGCCTTGCGAGTGGTTCTAAGTTCTTTTTTGAACTGGCGCTTATTATGGGTAATTGAGGCATTTGCAAGGGCGAGGATAGACTGAGTGCTCCGGTAATTGAACTCAAGCCGGAATAGGCGTGCGTCCCGATAGCGCTCGGGAAAGGTGATAATATTCTCGAAATGCGCCCCCCGAAAGCTATATATGCTCTGCGCATCGTCGCCCACGACGGTCAGGTTTCGATGGCCACCGGTCAGGAGGTCGATGATGTCCGCTTGGATTTTGTTGGTGTCCTGATATTCGTCCACGAGAATATGCCTAAAGCGATCCTGGTATAGAGCACGCACGTCCATATTTTCCAAAAGAAGCGTTCTCGTGTGAGTGAGCAAGTCGGAAAAATCCATCGCGTGCATCTCACACTTACGCTCCCGATAAACCATCGCAACGGACTCAATATCCAGAATCCTGTCAGCCAGATGGGGAGCAGACTCCATAACCGCGCTGGGAATTGTACGGTCGGTGTCGGCTGCAAATGCCAAAAGGGATTCAAGAACGTTTCCCTTTGGAAAATGTTTCTCCTTTGGATTAATACCGGCCTGACGAATACAGGCGCCCACGAGGACGGATGCGTCTTCGCGGTCAAGGATGGTGAAATTTTTTACAAATCCGAGGAGGGGAGCATGCTCCCTCAAGAGCAGGTTGCCCACGTGGTGAAAAGTCCCTCCCCATATTCGCCGAACGTCCGACTGGATCAGGGCTGCCACCCGGTGAAGCATTTCGCGCGAGGCTCGATTGGTAAAAGTTAGCAAGAGGATAGACTCGGGCCGTACACCGTCTTCGACAAGGCGGGCGAGGCGGTAGGTGACAGTGCGCGTTTTTCCGCTACCCGCTCCAGCGATGACTAAAAGAGGACCCTCCCCAGCCATGACAACATCTAACTGTTGGGAATTTAATTCCACCTCGTAATTCAAGCGGTCTGAGCGCGAACGAGGAGGGCGCTTAAGGGTATATTTTTTTTTGCCACCTGCTGATTCAAAGGCATCTGTCATGCCGGTTTGCTCCAAGCGCCCTGGATACAGGCGAAAGGACCGAATGTGTAAAACTAAATTCAGCTTTAAACAGAACGCGTCCAACCCCAGAATTGACTTATCCGGGACCCTCAGCTAGCTTGACTTCGTTTCATCCCCAACAGGGAGCACTTCGATGAACACCTACCAGCTCCTCTTTGACGGCATGGCCCTCGGATTTGCCCTTGGCCTTTTGGCACTTTATCTGCTCTACCGCCTTAAGCCTGTCCGCCCCCAAAAATCAAAAAAATCCATTGATCATCTGGTCGAAGACATCCAGGACTATTACCGAGGGGTGTCAAATAATAAAAACAAAGATTTCGAGTAACCCACTCAGCACACCGAATCTCCCTTTGGCCCCTGTGCGTTTCATGCCCATCCATCCCCTTCAGCCTCTAATTCTTCAAGCTTCTCAAAGGTAGGGCTTTTCGTCGGAGGTCAGCCCCCCAGTCAAATGCGCAAGCGCGTTCATCGTAACGATGGCCCAATTGCGCACCGGATTATATTCAATGAGATTAATGGTGGCGTTGTGCTGACGAATCCGTCGCATGGTGTTCAGTTCAACTCCGAGAATAAGGCATAAAAGCGTCGTTATAGTCAGGTTGTGGCTGACGGCAACGACCATCTCCTCTGGATGACGGTCCCGAATTCCCTCAACCGCAGCCCAGGCCCGAGCCTGAAGTTCCGGGAGGCTCTCGCCGCCGGGAACGCGGGCATCGCCTGGCCTCTCCCGCCAGACATTCCAGAAGGCAGTATATCGCTCCTGAATTTCAGAGATGGCCATCCCCTCCAAATCACCCTGATCAAGTTCGGCTAGGCGCTCGTCCTCGTGGACCTGCAAACCGCCCAATCCATCAGCCAAAATTTTTGCGGTCTCACGCGCACGGCAGAGAGTGCTCGAATAAACCGCAGTGATCGGCCGACCTTCGAGAGGCGAAATTAGAGCGTTGGCCTGTGCAATCCCGATCGCGTTAAGGGGCTGATCTGACACTCCCTGTATCCGGCGTTCGGCATTCCAGTCCGTCTCGCCATGGCGCAGCAAATATAGAAACAACGGAAAAACCCCAGGTAACTCTGTAAAAATGTCGGACGAGGCGTGAATCAGTTTTCAAACTTGAGAAAGTCGTCCGGCTTAAGGTTTTCGAGCCACTGCTTGAAGTCCTCGGAATTTTCCTCTAGGGGCTTTTCGGAGGCCTCAATTTCTGCCTCTACGCCCTCGCTCTCTTCGGGCTCAGTGAACTCCATACTCTTAGCCTCTTCGAGAACTTTTTCTTCGACAAATATTGGGGCACTCATCCGGAGGGCAAGAGCAATTGCGTCAGAAGGACGGGAATCAATGCTAATTTCCGATCCACTCATGGCCAGAAAAATTTGAGCAAAAAAAGTATTGTCCTGAAGGTCACTTACCAGAATTCGCGTCACCTTGCCCTCAACCCCGTTAATGATGTTTTTAATTAAGTCGTGAGTCATGGGCCTTGGGGTCTGAAACTCTTCAATCTCCCGTGCGATGGCGTGAGCCTCAAAAATTCCCACCCAGATCGGAAGAGAGCGCTCACCATCAGTTTCCCGAAGAATAACAATCGGAACGTTTGTTAGAGGATCAAGAGTCAACCCCTTCACCTTCATCTCAATCATGGTACCTGTTCCTCCAATACGGCACTTCCTGTCAACGCGGTCCGGCCGGGAACTGCAATCCCTGCGAGGGAATGGACTCCACTCCGGAGAACTTCGACCTCCAGCAACTCTCCAGCTCGCGGGGGCTGCCCCTCCTTAATGAATTGTACCCGATGATTGCAACGGCTGCGACCCACGAATTTTTTCGGGGCCGATATCTGGAGTAATCCGCCTTCCGAATGGGCCCCGTCACTTTGCTTTGTAGATTTTTCGCTGACCGGACCCTCGACCATCACCTCGACAATCGAGCCCTCTAAATCCCGGTGAAGCTCTTCGGATATTACCTGTTGAAGGCGGTGAACAGTTTGGAAACGGTCAGTTTTCACCTCCTCGGGAACTTGGTCACACATCAATTCTGCGGGTGTTCCCGGCCGTGGAGAATATTTAAAAAGATATATATTGTCATAGCGAGATGCTTTGATTAGACGAAGGGTCCCTTCAAAATCTTTGTCGGTTTCGCCGGGAAAACCAACAATAATATCCGAGGTAAGCACACCTCCCGGCACGTGCTCTCTAAATAAAGCTACTTTTGCTAGATACTCATCCGCCGTATAACCACGCTCCATCCGTCGAAGCACATCCTCGCCGCCTGACTGCACAGGTAGGTGAAGATGCTCGCACACCTTTTCGCATTCACCTATGGCACTGATCATATCTTCGCCACAATCTTGGGGATGGGAGGTCATAAATCTAAGCCGCTTAATACCTTCAATACGATCGAGTTTCCGCAACAACCCACCGAAAGTAAGCTCTCCATCAGTTTTTTTGCCGTAAGAATTTACGTTTTGACCGAGCAGGGTGACTTCCGAGAACCCTTCCCGGACAGCACTCTCCACCTCCTCGGCTATGAGAGCGCTCGGCTTACTCCACTCCGGCCCACGCGTGTAGGGGACCACGCAAAATGTGCAAAAATTATCGCAGCCGCGCGAGATGCTCACATAAGACCCGAGCCCCTCTTCTCGCCGTATGGGAGCGAGTTCGGTGAAGTCAGGCTCGACAGCGGCGGTATCACAAACCGACCCCGTCTCCATGCCTTGGAGAAGTTCAGGAAGCTTGGATATATTCTGGGTGCCAAATACCAGATCCACCCCTTCCCCCCGCATTGCAATTTCCTCGCCTGCGCGGGTCGCGAAACAACCACAAACTCCAATCTTCAGATTTGGGTTTGCGATTTTAAGCTTGCGGAGGCGACCTAGATGGCTGAAGACTTTCTGCTCGGCCCTGTCGCGGATTGAACAGGTATTCAAAAGAATCAAGTCGGATTGCGTCGGGTCATCACCGGGCTCATACCCTTCCTGGGCCAAATACCCGGTGATCGTCTCCGAGTCGTAACGGTTCATCTGGCATCCATAAGTAAAAATCATGAATCGCTTACTCAAAACACTTACTCCAAGGTGGTGAACTAACCAACCTAATCATTATCCAAACTACCATATCATACCGCTCCGCAATTTTCTTTAGTCCAGGCACAAAGATACGTTAGAATATTCTTATCAAACAGCAGGGAACCAATCTACAGTCCAATTTGATGAACGGAGAATGCCTTGAGAGCAATTTGTTTTCATGGGCGGCGCGAGAAAAAAATGTCGGGTGATTTTCTTCTTGCGGCCCAATTGCTGGGCGAGGGAGCGACCAAAGCCTCTCTCTCTTGCCAAGTCCGAACCCCGATATGGCCTTCTCCCCCTGGCACTTTAGATCGAGTGATGGTCCGGCTTGATACTGAATCATTTGAGGACATGGAGGTTCCAGGACAATTCGACTTTGAGGTCATTGCCGATCCGACTATGGCTATGGCCCTTCCTCTCCGAAACACCCTTCGGACGGGAGGTCTTCTTCTCATCAATTCACCTTCCCTGCCCCCCGCCCTCTCGAACAGCTCTCCTGTTGCCGCAATCGATATAACGGCCTTGGCTGCTAACCATGGGACCTCTCCAGGATATGCCTTGGCGGGTGCCGCTTGGGCGGTTCTAGGGTCCATAGCCCCTGAGATGGCACTCCCCTTTGAGGCACTAGAGAGCACCATCCCCCCCATGAGCGCGCCCCCCCGGGGGGATGCCGAGAAAACCCTTCTGCGCGAAGCATACCGGGCGGGCTCTGAAATCCTGGCCTATCTAAAATCCCGGGGAATATAAAATTTGGAAACATGTTGACGAACCCTGCGAGTCCCCACTAAGGTTCGCATGACACCGCCCCATTATCGCCCAGATTGGCAGACGACCATTCAAGTTGCGATTCTTTTCATCTCTTTTGTCATCCTTAGCCTGTCGAGTACTGGGTGCGTTCTTGAGTCTGCCTCCCAACAAGCTTCGCGGCCTTCCCAACAGCCGTTCGAGGTAGGACTCTGGGTCCAAGCAGAAGGTAGCCACCGCACCCTAGATAGCATTGGAAAAATCCAGACCCTCCTTGCCCAGGCACGCAATTCGGGCGTAACCGATATTTACGCTCAAGTCTACCGTAGCGGACGCGCTTGGTTTCCAACTGACTTGGCAGACGATTCACCCTCTAAGCACGCGGGCGGTGACCCGCTAAGCTATCTCTTGTCCCTAGCCAAACAGCATAATCGGGAAAAGGGCGCCATCCGAGTTCATGCGTGGCTCAATGTGTTCGCGCTGGCCAGGAACCGTCAAGCGCCCATTTTGAAAAATTTGGGTCGCGAGGCCGTCCTCCGCGACCAATATGGGCGCTCCCTCCTGGATTACCCCCAAAACGGAAAACCTGCCTGGGCAAAAGGGTTTGGGCTAGGCACGCCTGGAATATTTCTCGACCCAGCGAATTTGGCTGTGCGCCGGCGCTTCGGTGCGATCGTCTCTGAGCTTCTCCGCCGTTATCCCACGTTGTTTGGAATTCACCTAGACTTCATCCGGTATCCCTACGCCCTGCCAATCTCACCAGGCTCACGCTTTTCCCCCCGCCTTGATTTCGGATATGGGAAAAAGTCCATGGAGCGATTCCGGGCAGAGACCGGACGCCTCCCCCCAACAGCCAATACCCTCGTCTCGGGGAATGACTATGAGGCCTGGGACCATTGGCGCAGGAAACAGGTGTCCGAAACTATCCGGGAGGCCCGCAAGATGATTCAGGTTCAGCGACCCTACGCCCAGCTTTCCGCCGCTGTCCTCCCTTGGGCAGAAAGAGCCTATTTATCGGCTTTTCAGGATTGGCGGGGATGGCTCGCCACTGGGCTATTGGATAAGGCGCTCGTAATGAACTATTCACAGGATTTCCGGCTTGCCTCTCAAATCAGCCGGGCCTCACTCGCAGCCCGAGACACAGGGGGAGTCCGCTATAATCGTTTGATTGTAATAGGGATAGGCGCATGGCTATTCGCTACGCATCCAACGGGCATGTGGCGCCAGTGGAGGGATGCACGTAGCGCCGGGGCTGACGGGGTGGCGCTATTTTCATATGATCAGATGGTCGGACGACCTGAAATGTGGCGCTTCCCGAATCCATAAATCCCCGTGTTTGCTAAGGATACGGAATTTTTCGGCTTGCAAATCTAGAGCAATCTGTATAGAGTTTTCTCTGATGTGAATCTGCTTCTTGAATCCACCTTACTTTTTCAATTAGCAGCCGCCCTTACTAAAAATCCTTGGTTAGAAATTCTGCCTAATCTGTAGGAGCCTTTTCCGCCCGACGGTGCTGCTTGATGCGGCCCAGGAGAAGGAATTATGAACAAAGGAGATTTAGTTAGTGCTATCGCGAATGAAACTGACATGAGCAAAGCGGGCGCGGAGGCGGTGTTAAATGCATTTGTTTCCTCGGTCTCAGGGGCCCTCAGCAACGGCGAAAAGGTGACTCTGACGGGCTTTGGTACATGGAGCATCTCAAGCCGCGCCGCGCGAACTGGACGCAATCCAAAAACGGGCGAATCGATTAAAATTAAGGCTGCAAATGTACCCAAATTCAAGGCCGGCACGGGCTTAAAGGAGGCTGTTAGATAGTTTCCGGCTAGTCTTTTCCTAGTCTGACAAACAGGGAAAGTGAATTTACAGCCCGATACAATGGACAAAAAGAGGGGGCGCTAGGCCCCCTCTTTTGTTTTTCAAATTTTTGTACCAGGGCTTGGCCAAGATATCCATCTTATTATATTTTCTTTCCGATAAACTTCAGGCAAATACTCCTAAATTTGGATAAATACAGGATTTGGGGAGCTGGTGTTCCAGATGATGCCCCCTCTATTCTGTCTCACCCGTGATGGGCCCGTTGCCAGCCCATGCCTCGCGGTCAAGGAGCATTTCCACCGAATCCCTGATGAAATCCATTGTGTCTGGAATCCTCTTGGCCGAATCGAGGATGAGTTGCCTCGTCCGGGCAACGTTTTCGTCGGAGAAGGGAAGCTTGAGTTTTCGGAGAATAATTCGCGTTCGCCCGTCCAAATATAGAAAGTCGATGTCGTCCACGTCCCCGTAGAAACTCTTTGCCGCGTTGTGGGTATCCGAAACCTCTTCCCGGGTCCGTCCATAAAGGGCGGCAATGCCCTCCTCAAACTCAGCAATCAGTCCGGAGTCGATAGATGCTCTCCCAAGGCGGATAGCAGGCACGCTGCGGTCTTCGGCCGAAATGATGTAGTCCACTGCAATCTCGACCATGGTGTGGGCCAGGTAGTGCGCATCTGATTGATTCAGTGGCACTTCCATCTCACCAGCATATTCGAACATGAGCGGAACGATGTCCATTCCACGCTGATAGGTGTAACCTTTTTTTTCAGAGGGCGAGAGGCTGCCCGCCGGTTTTCCTTCAGGTCCGTAGTGGCAAAAATTGTCCACAACTAGATGACATTTGACCCATATGAGCTTGGGGTAGCGCTCGAGGACACCTTGGGAGGGATCAAAGCGATGGGTTTCGCGCGATCGGAACCCATCAGCCAAAGGTAACGAATCGGGTGCGATATTATAAAGATAGAGATCTTGCTCTCCGGATGGGGGATCTGACCCGTGCCCGAGGAGGTTTCTCAGGATCAGGGTATGACAATTGGTAAGCAAGGTAGCTCCGAGAAATAGCCCAAAATAATTTCGAAATGTATTTATAGAACCTCGAGGGTCACGTCAAATTATAGGATTATTCTTCAAGGAGATACTTCTCTCCTTTCTTGCGGACCCTGCCGTCTTCGATGAGTTTTTCCAAATGAGCTGTGAGCATGCCAGCTCCAATCTTGACAATTTTTTTTCCAAAGCCTCGGTAAATTTTCTCCGCCATTTTAACCGGCGTGTACAAGCCCTCAGCAAGAGCATCAAGAACCTGACCTTCACGATGCATGCGGTGACGAATGAGAAAACCGATTCGTTCAGCGGGATTCTCGATCGGAGGGCCGTGCCCCGGAAAAATTATTCGGGGAGCCAGCTCACGGACTTCTTCTAAGCTTCTAAGATACGCCCTCAAATTTCCACGAGGAGGCCCTATCCAGGTAGAGCTTGGCATAAGGATATTGTCTCCCCCGAATAGAATTTTCCGCTCGGGCCACCAGAAGGCAAGATGTCCTGGTGAATGCCCGGGAGTCAAGAGTGTTTCGAACTTGATCTCCCCAGCGGTGAAGATTTCACCGTCCTGTAAGAGCACTGGAGAAAGCGCCGGCGCGCGCTCTTTCATTAATTTGGCTTCAACAGGGTGTGCAAAGCATGGTGCCCCGGTGTCTGCAACGATAGCCTCTGCACCACCCAAGTGGTCATGGTGATGGTGGGTAAGGAGGAGGGCGTGGAGACGCCTTCCGGCCTTCCTAGCTACCCAGGCAGAAACTTCTTTCTTAGCCTCGGGGTACCCCGCGTCAATCAGGATATATGGCCCCTCGCCAGCCAGAGTTACGAGCACATGATCCATCACCGAACCGGGGGGTGAATCGATTCGAAGCGTACAAATACCTTCTTTTTTGAATTCAGTTTCTTTCATTTTGATTCCCGTATTGGGGTAATGCCGAAACGGTGCCGGGCCTCGCAACGGTCCCTTGGAAAGCCCATGAGACCCTTACAAGGAAAGTTGTTCATTTTCTTCGGATTTTTCCTGTAGTGAAAAGAATAATAGGATGTTCCTGTAATTATCGCCAGTTTCCATGGATTGCAGATTAATGCAATTCCCCCTTTTTCCTATTGCCTGTCAATTGAAAAATAGCACCAATAGGTCTTTTCCCTGATTATTCATTGAAAGCGAGAATCTCATTAGTTTACCTATCCCTCATCTGCGGAATTTCTGGCGCCGGAAAACTAAGCAAATTTGCCCTATACTGGAGAAATTCTGCCGCAATTTAAATTGCCCTGACAATTTCAAAGGGCTTAAAAGAACAATGAGGGATTGACATCTTCCCAGAATCAGTTAATTTTAAGGTAATCTATTGCCCTTTGATGTTTCCGTGTAGCACCAACCGGTGGGAAGCGCGCATAGATTTCTATACGGCAAACAGAATGTTTGATTCATAAAAGGAGAAGACCCATGAAGAACAGTCTGCGTTTTTTCTCAACATGGCTCATTGCGGCGACCGTGGCAGTCTCGACCGTCGGGATGGCGACCTCTGCCTCCGGGGGCGTGATTAGCCCACAGGAGAAAAAGCTCGCCCGTGCCGCGAAGAAAGAGGGGGCAGTAGTCATCATTAACCCGCTCTTCAGCGATCGGACAGCCAAGCGTATGCAACGGACTTTCATCAAGCGCTATGGACTCGGAAGCAGTTTCAGGCTCCACAATATTCGCAAAGGAACAGGCTCAACCGTGGCCACCGTCCGCCAAGAAATCAAGGCAGGCAAATTCACGATCGATGTCCATCTAGTTAGCGCTCCGGGTTTTTTCTATGCCGCCCAAAAAAAGAAAAAGGCTTTTTCTAAGCTCGACAGCGCCCACTGGAAAGACAACGTCGAACTGGTCGAAAAAGCCGGCCAGTATCACAATTATCCCTATGTCGTGACCCCCCTGGCCTATACCTTCCAGCCAGTCTGGAATAGCTCGTGCCCCGGAATGAAGAATATCAACGTTACCTCCTACGCCGACGCCGTCCAGCCGGCCCTGACCGGCAAGACGATCTCGCCAGACATTACCAAAAGCTTCACCTACACCAACACCGTCATTTCGCTGATTGAAAACGGCGTGGACATGAATGCAATATGGGACAAGCTCAAGGCGACCAAGCCCATCGTCGAGTTCCGCACCGAGCCGAAGATACAAATGGTCATCGCCTGCGAGAGGCCCTTCGACATGATGAACCTCTCGGGCCGCGTCTACCAGAACGTCCTCAAAAAGCCTGCGCTCTCGAAAATCCTCAGGATCGGCTCCTACAAAGAGGGCCAAGTCTTGCTGGGCAACCAGGCCGCCGCCGTGAAGGGCGGACCGCACCCGAACGCGGCCAAGCTTCTCGTCGATTTCCTCTTGAGCAAAGAAGGCGCTGACGTCTTTGTCGAGGGTGAGGCCATCTACTCGTTCCGCAAGAACTACACAGCTCCGGCAGCTGCGCGGCCCTACTTGCTCGACTTGAGCAAACATAAGCTCCTCGGATTGAAAGACTGGGTCGGAGCTCAGAGAAAATTCAAGAAAGTGCGAGGCGAATGGATTAAGCGCTTTAAGTAGCCTCGACATTTAGGGAAACTAACAAAAGGGGGCTCGGCACAGCCGGGCCCCCTTTCCTTGGCCAATTTTTACGGCTCATAAGAACCCTCTAATGAATATATAGACATGACAAACGAATTATCACCTGCCGATCTTAGAGTCGAACCACCGAGTAGGTGGCGCACCTACGTCACAATGGAAAATATCATCACCTCGGCGGTCAGCCTCATCATTTTTATTGCGGTCATCCTGCCATTATTTTGGCTAATCGAGAGCAGCTTCGAAGTGATGGACGATTTAGGCTTCGACACCGAATGGGGCTTGGGCAACTATTACGAAATCTTCCATGGCCG
>Ga0315336_1005471_pt1 | contig 13848 bp, 11 predicted proteins | sample ASW5metaG_FD_204512 | JGI IMG/M metagenome (GOLD analysis project Ga0315336, IMG submission 204512) | Ammonia-oxidizing marine archaeal communities from Monterey Bay, California, United States - ASW #5 | ecosystem: Environmental > Aquatic > Marine > Intertidal zone | place: USA: California...
CGCGTGGACACTGGCGTTGCTCGGAAATCGTGGGGTCTTGAGAATGAACCGATCGAGCAGCTGTTCAAGCGCTCGTCCTTTGGTCTGACACACTGGCAGGCTCAGGGACCCGGCAGTTCCGTGGGCGGACAATCGGTTACCTACGTATCAAACATCTTTCGTTCCGGGTTTCCGCTGAGGGCGTTGGAGGTCCGCGCGATCTATGACGACCGGACCAAAGCCCTGAGGGGCGGCGCGTTCGACCGCGGCGTACAGATCCCCGCGCTGCTTCGCACAGAATGGGCTCTGATCGCCGGCAGGAACTACTGCAGCTCGCTGCCTCTTCGGCCCGTCTGGTCGGGGCTCGTCGTCGACGCCACAGTCTTTGGCTTGCTGGCGCTGCTCGGCGCGAACCTGCTGACCGAACTCCGGCGGAAGCGGCGAATCCGGCGCGGGCAATGCCCGGACTGCAAGCACGATCTGGCGGGAATGACCTACTGCGCCGAGTGCGGGTGGGATCCGACTGGCGATGCGGTTTCAGGAGGGAACTCGCCGGACTGAACTACGCCGCGATCGTGCGACGATGCACGGCGGCGTCGTACCGCTCGCGCTTGATCGGGTCGCCGAGCACTTCGTAGACGCGGGCGACGTAGGTGAAGCGATCGGCGGCGTCCTCGTCGCGGCTCACATCGGGGTGGAGTCGCTTGGCGAGCTTGCGGTAGGCCGCGTGGATCTCGGCCTGGCAGGCGTCGTGGGTGAGACCGAGGGCCTCATAGAAGCAGGGCGCATCAGCGAGGTTCTTCTTGGCGGCCCGGTTTTGGGCGTACGCCTGGGCCTGGTCGGTCGCCTCACGGGCGTGAACCTCGGGCATGGAGGCGACGTTGTTGGCGCTGGGGATGAATCCATAGATGGCCCAGTGCTCCAGGACGCGACCGACGGCCGGCTGGACGTCAGTGAAGCGCAGGCCGATCTCGTGCTCGCGGCTGAGGATGCCGGTGCGCTTGATCCAGACGATGCGGGCCGTCAGGCGGACGCACTGGCTGGAGGATCGGATCTCGATGCGGTAGACGCTGCCGACGCGGTGTTCCGGCTTGGAGTGCATCTTGACGCGCATGCCGGTGGCCGAGAGATCGACCAGCGTGCCACCCAGGGCGGCGAGGGTGCGGGCGGGGTACCGCTCCGGGCGCGGACGCTTGTTCTGAATAGCTTTTGTGATTGTCGAGATCATGTGTAGAAGGTGCCACGGTTTCAGATGTCCCGCCTCTGAACGGGATGGCGGAGGCCATCAGGGCGGATCTGGCGTCCTGACAGGCGCCCCGACCCGTGCAGGGCGACGCGGTTCTGGGGTTCTCGGACGCCTGGATTGGGGCGGCGGGGCCCGCAGGACGTAGAATGAGGGCATGACCACCGCCACTCCTCCGACGCCGCCGCAGCAGCCTCAGGGCGTCCTCACGCCCGTGGACGTCGGCGCCCAGGGCCTCTGGGCGTATGACGCGGCCCCGGAGCGGATCCGCCCTGAGATCGCCGAGAGCTACGACCTGTTCATCGGGGGGAAGTTCACACCGTCCATTTCCGGGGCGAGCATGGCGACCGAGAACCCTGCCACCGGGCAGACGATCTGCCGGGTCGCCCAGGGCGATCAGGCGGACGTGGACCGGGCTGTCCGGGCGGCCCGAGACGCGCTGCCGGCGTGGAGCGCCCTGCCCGCCAAGGAGCGGGGCAAGTACCTCTACCGGATCGCCAGGCGCATACAGGAGCGGGCAAGGGAGCTGGCGGTCCTTGAGACGATTGACGGGGGCAAGCCGATCCGAGAGAGCCGGGACGTGGACGTCCCGCTCGCGGCGGCACACTTCTTCTATCACGCGGGGTGGGCGGACAAGCTCAAGTACGCGTTCGCGGGTCGTGAGCCGGAGCCGGTCGGTGTGTGCGGTCAGATCATCCCGTGGAACTTCCCGCTGCTGATGGCGGCGTGGAAGCTGGCGCCGGCGCTGGCGTGCGGGAACACGGTGGTGCTCAAGCCGGCGGAGACGACGCCGCTGACGGCGCTGCGACTGGGTGAGATCTGCCGCGAGGTCGGGCTGCCCTCGGGCGTGGTGAACATCGTGACGGGCGCTGGCGACACGGGCGCGGCTCTGGTGAATCACCCGGACGTGGACAAGATCGCGTTCACGGGCTCAACGGACGTGGGCAAGCTGATTGCGAAGTCGGTCGCGGGGACGAAGAAGAAGCTGACGCTTGAGCTCGGTGGCAAGAGCCCGAACATCATCTTCGAGGACGCGAGCATCGACCAGGCGGTCGAGGGGATCATCCAGGGGATCTACTTCAACCAGGGGCACGTGTGCTGCGCGGGCAGCCGGCTGTTCGTGCAGGAGAGCGTGCTCGACGATGTCGTGGCTCGCCTCGAGCACCGGCTCGGGAGCCTGCGCGTGGGCGACCCGCTGGACAAGAACACGGATCTTGGCGCGATCAACAGCCCGGCGCAACTCGAGACGATCGAGCGGTACCTGCAGGCCGGTCGGGACGAGGGCGCGAGGCTGCACGAGGTGAACGGGTCAGCGCTGCCAAGCGAGGGCTCGTGGTGTCGCCCGTGCTTCTTCACGGGTGTGCAGCCGAGCCACACGGTCGCGCGTGAGGAGATCTTCGGGCCGGTGCTGGCGGTGATGAGCTTCCGGACGCCCGAGGAGGCGATCACGCGGGCAAACAACTCGCCGTACGGGCTGGCCGCGGGGGTGTGGACGGACAAGGGGTCGAAGATCTTTGAGATTGCCAGCCGCCTGAAAGCGGGCGTGGTCTGGCTGAACACGTACAACAAGTTTGACCCGGCGAGCCCGTTCGGCGGGTTCAAGGAATCGGGCTTCGGGCGTGAAGGTGGGATGCACGGGCTGCGGGCGTACGTGCGCCTCTGATTGCCGGTGGCTTGGAGCGGGGCTGGGCGGCCAAGGCCGCGGGAAGGACGGACGCGATGAACGAAACGCGAGACGCGGTCGCCACGGCCTTCGAGGTCCGCCCGCTGACAAGCGATGACAAGGCCTGGGTGCAGCGTGTGCTGCGTCAATACTGGGCGTCAACGAAACAGGTGGCCCGCGGGCGCCTGTTCCAGGCGGACGAACTGCCGGGCTTCGCGGCCTTTCGAGGCGAGGAGCCGGTCGGTGTGATCACGTACGACATCACCGACGGCGAGTGCGAGATCGTGACGCACAACGCCATGGCGGGGCACGGGGGGATTGGCTCCTGCCTGCTTGCCGAGGCGCGGACGCTCGCGCGTGAGCGGAACTGCACACGCCTCTGGCTGATCACGACGAACGACAACACGCAGGCGATGCGGTTCTACCAACGGCGCGGGTTCGATTTCGCCGCGCTGCACCGGGGGGCGATCGCGGAGTCGAGGCGCCTCAAGCCCGAGATCCCCGACACCGGGATGGACGGGGTTCCGATTCGTCACGAGATCGAGATGGAGCAGAAGCTGTGAACAAGACCTCCCTGCTGACCGCGATGATCGGGTCCGCGGCGCTGCTCGGCGGCGTCGGGATGACACACTCTTCGGGCCCGGCCCCGTCAACTCCGGCCCCGTCGGCGCAGGACGCGAAGCTCCCGTGCGAGGTGAGCGTCGTCGGCGTTGGCGAGATGGCGGTCGAGCCCGACCGGGCACAGGTGGTGCTCGGGGCTGTGTTCGAGGCGGACACCGCCGGCGAGGCGCAGCACCGGGTCAACCGTGTGCTCGGGCAGATCATCGAGGACGTTCGCGAACTGGAGATAGAGGGCACGCTGATCCAGACGGCGTCGATCTCAATCCAGCCGGTCTACGACCGCCCGCGGAACCAGGCGCCTCGCGTGAAGGGGTACCGGGCGAGCAACACCGTGAGCGTGCAGGTCGATGACATTTCGCAGATCGGTCGCGTCATGGACGTCGGCGTGGCGCGCGAGGCGAATCAAGGGTACGGCGTGACATTCATGCTCCAGGACCGTGCGGCAGCGGAGCGGGACGCGATGCGCCTTGCGGTGGACACCGCGCGCCAGAAGGCTGAGGTCATCGCCTCGGCGCTGGACCGGGGGAGCATGCGTGTCGTGCGGGTGACTGAGCAGGGCGCCGAGCCGCCGAGGCCGGTGATGCAGCGCGGAGTCGAGAGCATGGCGATGCGCAGCATGGACGCGGCGCCGACGCCGGTCGAGGGCGGGAAGATCACCGTCCGCGCCCAGGTGACCATGGACTGTGTGATCGGGGACTGAGACGATGAGCGAACGCCTGGGCGTGACCAAGACCTACAAGCTGCTCATCGGGGGCAAGTTCCCGCGCTCGGAGTCCGGGCGGGTGACTCCCGTGGGCGACCCGGCGGCGCCAGAGGCGTACGTGTGCCACGCGAGCCGCAAGGACCTGCGGGACGCGGTTCAGGTCGCGCGGAAGGCGCAGCCCGGCTGGGCGGGCGCGACGGCGTACCTGCGGGGACAGATCCTCTACCGCCTCGGCGAGATGATGGAGGGCAAGCGCGCCGAGCTGGCTGCGGCGCTGGGCTCGCCCGACGCTGATGCTGAGGTCTCGCGGGCGATCGATCGGGCGGTTCACTACGCGGGGTGGTGCGACAAGTACCCGCAGGTGCTCGGGTGCGCGAACCCGGTGTCGGGGCCGTACCACAACTTCACGGTGCCGGAGAGCATCGGCGTGGTGGGCGTGATCTGCCCGGACGAGGCGCCTCTGCTCGGGCTGATCTCGCTGGTTGCTCCGGTGATCGCGGGCGGGTCGAGCTGTGTCGTGCTCGCGAGCGAGACGGGGCCGGTCGCGCCGTGCGTGCTTGCCGAGGCGCTCGTGACGAGCGATCTGCCCGGCGGCGTTGTGAACATCCTGACCGGCTTCCGGGATGAGCTTGGCCCCCACTTCTCTTCGCACAGCGAGATCGACGCGATCCACGCGGGCGGGCTGAGCGAGGATCAAGCTCGCGTGCTGCGCGAGGGCGCGGCGGAGAACCTCAAGCGCGTGACCATCCGCGAGGGGATCGACTGGCACGACGACGATGCGTGCGAGGACCCGTGGTGGATCGAGCCGTTCCTTGAGATGAAGACGATCTGGCACCCGAGCGCGACGTGAGCCCGTCTTCGGAGGGTGTGGCTTCTAGCCATACCGTTCGGTTGGGGCTGCTCGTGCGAGTATGTTCGAGTTGAACGGGCGCAAAAAAGGAGGGGCCGGAAGCCCCCCCTCCTGGTTCTTGAGCTTTGCAACTAGCTTGTGACCGTGGCTTCCTGGTCAAGGATGACGCGGGGCTGCTCGGTCGTGCGCGGCTTGGACCACGCGATCTCGAGGTTGACATCGAAGAGGCCGAGCAGCGAGCGGAGCTGACGCTCGATAGCGTCGCGCGCCTGCGCGGTGTAGCGCTCGTCGGAGCGGTCGAAGAGCTCGGCGGCCTGCTGCTGGGCGACCTGCATGAGTTCGCCCTGGCGGTCCGCGTTCATGGAGATCACGTCGATGAGCCCGAGCACACGCCCCTGCTGGATGTCGTAGGGCTTGACATCGACGAGGCGGAGCGAGCCCTGGATCGCGGGGAGATTGAGGCGGAAGTAGCCGTCGCCGAGGTCCTCGACGCTATCGGAGGTGACGACGCCGAGCTCGACGGAGTATTGCTTCTCGAACTGGAAGATCATGGCAAGCTTGGCCTGGCTGAGCAGGATGGGCGGCACCCAGGACCAGCCGCGCTTGGCGGTGGCGATCTCCTTGGCGTGGACCTCGAGGCCGACGAGCTTGCCGACGGCGCGCACGCGCTCCGTGATCAGGCGGAGGTCGGTCGTCGTTTGCGGCGACGCCTTGCCCGAGCGGAAGAACCGCGTCGCGAAGAAGACCACGAGGCCGCCGAGGCACACAGCGCCCACGAGCAGCACGAGCATCGTAAAGAGATCACCCATAACAGAGGATTGTTCGGAGGGGGCGGGGGAGAGTTCCAAGGAGCGGGCCCGAAGGGCGTTCAGACGCCCTGAGAGGGGTCAGGCCCCGTCGTTCTCGGTCATCCGGTCGAGATCGCCGGCCTGGAACGCGCGGATGGTCAGGTGCACGGCTGCACAGAAGAAACCGCCGAGCACGAGAATGCCCAGTACGAGCGAGCCGATGCGCACTGTTTCGAGCGAGCCCTCGCGCGGGACGGTCACCCAGTTACGGGCGAAGAAGTAGACGATCGCGACGACGACGACGATCGGCGCGGCCGCGAATATGGCTCTGCTAAGAAATCTCCAAGAGGATCGACGGCGGGAGAAGACGGCGAGTGCACCGAGAGCAGCAAGCACGCCAGCGAGCGAGATTCTCAGCATGACGAGCACGCGGAGTAGGCGGGACATGTCGGGACTCGAAACGAAGTTCGGGCGCCCGTCAACGAACCCGAGGACGCTGGCGGCAAAGACCGTTCCTGCGACGCAGGCGAGCGCCATGGCGTAGCCGCTGGCGAAGCGCCCGAGCCCGGCGAGGACGGCCAGGACCGTGGCGGCGAGGACGACAATCTCGAATCCGAGCATGCCGATGACGACGGAACTCGTCCCGAAGCCCGCGAGGGCGAGCCCTCCGAGGGAGCTCGCGCCCAAGAGCAGGGCGAAGGCCAGCACCGCGCGCCGGATCACTGTCGGCGGGGGTGGGAGTTGCGGGGTCGTCATGGCGGGGTGATCGGCCATCGGTCGGGGATTCTACGTCACGATCGGGCGAACCGATCGCGCCGATCTGGGTGGAGCGCGGATATTGCGCCGTTCCACGAGGTTGGGGCAAGTCTGGCCTCGGAACGACCGATACCTGCGCGTTGGCCCGAGACGGGAGTTTGCTCGGGGCGACGGATTGCAGGCACATTGACAGAGGGGCCGATCTGACTCCGGGGCCTGACGCCCCGAGGGGACCCCATTGCGGAGCCGTCCGATGTCGCAGCGCAGCGAGAGACAGGGCCAGGAGGGCGAGGGCGCCCGTCGTGAGGCGGAGCGGATGTACCGGCGCGTCCTGGGCGCGTGGGCCGCGGATTGCCTGAGGCTGAGGTCGGCGGGGCTGGATCGCCCGTGCCGGCGTGAGGGCGGCGCGAGCGGGATCGGCTGGGGCGTCGCACGGACGGGCAGCGTCCAGGCGCTCTGACAGAACGAGGAGGGACCCGCGATGGGCGGAATCACGACCGGCATCGGCATCTTCAGCGGCATCGACAGCGCAACGCTGATCGAGCAGCTTCTCTCGATCGAGGCTCGCCCGCGCCAGCTCGCCCAGAGCCGTCTCATCCAGCTCCAGAGCCAGCAGGCCGCGTACCTCGATCTGAACTCGCGGATGAGCACGCTCAAGACCGCGGCGGCGAGCTTTCGGACCGACCTCTCGTTCCTTGCCAAGAACGCGACCAGCTCGGACAAAGACGTGCTCAGCGCCGTCTCGGGGACGGACTCACTTCAGGGCTCGTACACGTTCCTTGTTGACCGGCTCGTGACGTCGCGCCAGCTTCTGTCTCGTGGGTTCACTGATACGGACTCGTCGGCCGCGGGCATCGACGAGCTGACGTTCGAGGACTGGCGTGGGCGATTGGACCGGAACACATCGCTCTCGCTGCTCAATGACGGCGCCGGCGTTGACCGGGGGACGATATCGATCGACGCGGGCTCGGGTCCGGTGGAGGTTGATCTTTCACGGGCCGCAACGGTTAACGACGTGCTCGAGGTGATCAACAGCTCTGGCGCGGGCGTGACGGCGAGCCTCCAGGACGGGTCGTTCGTGCTGACCGCCGGGCCAGCGCAGAGCATCACCGTCTCGGATGTCGGCCTGGACCAGACCGCCAGTTCTCTCGGGATCGACGGCTCCGCGACCGGCACGCTGACCGGCTCGTCCGTCTTCCATCTCAACGGAAACACGACGCTTTCGGCGCTGAACGACGGGACCGGCGTTGGCCTCACGACGACGATCGGTGAGACTCGCCACGACTTCAAGATTGATGTCAACGGAACACTGATCAACATCAACCTGGGCGACGAGTACACGCTCGACGGCGAGAACCTGGAGATCACGGAGGCGGCGGTCTCCACGCTCGGCGGGGCGGTCACGCGGATCAATGACGCGCTCGATGACGCGGGCGTGACGACCGTCTCTGCGTCAATAGACGCGTCAACGGGCGCAATCGAGTTCTCGAACACCGCCGGACGGGACCTCACCTTCATTGAGAACGGAGCGACGACCGCCCGAGATCTCGGTCTGACAACCGACACCGCGTTCACCGACCTGACGGTCAGCGGGCGGCGAGTGCTGGGCGGGCTCAACGAGACGCTCTTGTCGAGCCTCAATGGCGGGTCTGGGCTCGCTTCTCAGGGCACGCTGAACATCACCGACCGGAACGGCGTGGCGTTCAACGTCGATACCTCCGGGCTCACGACGACGCAGGGTGTCCTTGACGCGATCAACAGCGCGGCGGGTGTCGCCGGCGCTGATATCAGCGCATCGCTCAGCAGCGTCGGCACCGGGTTCAGCCTGACTGACACTTCGGGCGGCGTGGGCAACTTTATTGTGACCAGCGCCGACTCCACGGCGGCGGACCTGGGCCTGGAAACGGGCGCGGGCGGCGTCACGGAGTCCACGGTTGACTCGGGCTCGCTGCAGATGCGCTACATCGCCGAGTCCACGCTGCTGAGCGAGCTGAACGGCGGCTCTGGGATCTCCCAGGGCGAGATCAAGTTCACCGATTCTAACGGCACGATCTTCTCGGTTGACGTCGGCGACGATGCACGCTCGCTCGGCGACATCATCGACGAGATCAACTCGCAGTCCAGCGTCGCGGGCTCGCGCATCACCGCCTCGATCAACAGCACCGGCGACGGCCTGCTCATCGGCGAGCCGGACGATGGGCTGGGCGGGAGCGTCGCGATTCTCGTTGAGGACACCGAGGGCACGATCGCGCGGGATCTTCGTATCGCCGGCGAGAGCGAGTCCACGGACTCGGGGCTGAACCTGATCGACGGGAGCCTTGAGGTCACGCTTGCCTTCGACCCGGCCGACACGCTCGAGGACGTGGTTCAGGCGATCAACTCCTCTGAGGCGGGCGTGAGCGTCTCGATCCTCAACACGGGCGGCGGCGGCGCCTCGAACCGGCTCAGCTTCGTCAGCGAGAACTCGGGCGCCTCGGGGCGCTTCACGCTCGACACCCACGGATTCGACCTCGGGCTTGATGTTCTGAGTGATGGCGACGACGCGATCGTCTTCTTTGGATCGACGGACCCCGCCCGGGGCGTGCTGCTCCAGAGCGAATCGAACACACTCGACTCCGTGCTGACCGGGGTCACGATCGACCTGCACTCAACGAGCACGGACCCGATCGAGTTGACAGTCTCACGCGATGAGGAACGTGTCGAGGGCGACGTCGAGGCGATGATCAACGCCTTCAACGACGTCATCGGTCGGATCGACCTCCAGACACGGTTCGACGAGGAGTCTGGCGCGAGGGGCCCGCTGCTCGGCGATGGCACCGCGATCTCGCTCCGGTCGTCGCTCTTCTCCGAGTTTCTCGGTGAGAATGTTGGCTTCGAGGACACCTTCAACTCGCTCGGCGAGGTCGGCATCACAATCGGCGAGGGCGGCAAGCTGAACTTCGACCGTGACCGGTTCCGGGAGGCGCTCGATCAGGACCCGCAGGCCGTGCAGGACATGTTCACGCGTCGGACGATCGACCCCGACAGCGGCACGTCCGTCGTCGATGGCGTGACCATCACAGATCCAGAAGCCGAGACAGAGTTCACGGAGCTGGGCATCGTCGTCAAGCTCGAGGAGTTCGCCAACCGGTACATCAGCTCGATCAACGGCGTGTTCACAACACGGCGCGACGCGCTGGACAACCAGATCGCGCTTCAGGAGAGCCGCATCGAGTCGATCAATCTGAAGCTGGAGAACCGGCGGGTGATTCTGGGGCGCCAGTTCCTCGCGATGGAAAAGGCGATCGGCCAGCTCCAGACGATGAACTCGACGCTCGGCTCGATCGGCCTCGTCGGATGACGCGGAAACCGGGCGTCCGCCTTCAGCGACGCCCCTTGGGGACCGATATCGCTGGCGATGAGTGAGAACGAACTGACCAACGCGTACCTGGCCACCCAGGTGATGACCGCCAGCCCCGAGCAGCTGCGCATGCTGCTGCTTGAGGGATCCGTCCGTTTCGCCCGCCAGGCCAAGGACGGCCTGGAGCGGAACGACCATGAGGCGGCGCACAGCGGGTTTACGCAGTGCCGGAACATCGTCCTGGAGCTGATCAGCACGATCCGCCCGGAGGCGGCTCCGGAGCTGGCGGACCGCGTCAAGGCGCTCTACACGTTCTTCTACCAGGAGCTCGTTGAGTCGAGCTTCCAGAAGGACCCGGCGCGGGTCGGCAAGATCATCGAGCTGCTCGAGTACGAGGTCGAGACCTGGCGCCTGCTGCTCGATGAGCTGGCTCAGAAGGGCGAGACGACCCCGGTCCAGGACGCGCCAGCGCCGACCGGGACCGACGGCGCCTCCTCGCTGAGCATCCAGGCCTAGGCGCTACCTCGCCAGGCCCGCGACCAGCTCTTCCATTACGAACTGCATCTGCACGTTGGACCCGAGGGACCCCTCGGCCCTGGCGACGCTGTCGATCGCGTCCGCGGCGCGCTCGCACGCGCCGGGCTCGATGAGCTGGGCGGCGTAGTGATCGGCGACGAGCGCGAGCATGCGCCGGGCGCCGATTCGGTTGGCGTTGTCCTTGGAGCGGTTCTCGCCCAGCGGGTCGCCCTGCTTGACCCAGGTCTTCGCCCAGTCGTCAACCATCGATGTCATCGCGCCCGCCAGCGGCAGCGGATACCCGCCCCGGTCCAGCTCGGCGAGCATCGGCTCGAGGGACCGATGCCAGTCGAACAGGGCGCCCTCGTGCGCCCGGACCAGCCGACCGGGCGAGCCGGCGCTGTAACGCATCAGCCAGTCGCGTTGGCTCGCGTCGATCTCGAGGGCGCTGCTGCTCAGCCAGGTCTGCATGGCGTCGGCGTCGAGAGGCGTGAACGCGACGCGCTGGCAGCGCGAGCGGATGGTCGGGAGCAGGCGTTCCTCGCTCGACGTCACGAGGATGATGACGGTGCCGTCCGGCGGTTCTTCGAGCGTCTTGAGAACGGCGTTCTGCACGACCGTGCCCATCAGCTCCGCCTCGTCCACGATGAAGACTTTGGAGGCCAGGCCCCCCGGCTGGACGGTGGCTCGCAGGGTTGAAGGGGCGAGGAGGTGCTCGTCGATGACGCCCCTTGGGATCGAGGCCAGCTTGCGCGAGCGGACCTGGGCGTCGGCGCTGAAGCGGGCGAGTTCCTTGACGACGACGTGCAGGTCCGGGTGGGCGCCCGCCTTGAGCATGCCCTGGACGGACGAGTCGGGGTCGGGGGCGAACTGGCCCGTGAGGCCGACGGCGCTGGTCGGGTCGAGCAGCACGCCGGCGAAGGCCAGGGCGGTAGTGAACTTCCCGACACCGACAGGACCGTGGAAGATCCAGGCGTGGTGGATGCGCTCGGAGCGGAGGGCGGTGTCGAGGGTCTTGTGGGCCCGGGCCTGGCCCAGGACCGCGTCGAGCGCGATCGGGGCGGGGGTCTCGAGGCGGTTCTTGGGCGAATCTGCGGGCGCGGTGACCCGGCGTGTCCGCTTCTTGGTTGTCGCCTTCTTCTTGGCCATCGAAGGCGAGCCTAGCCGCGGCCCCCGGATTGCCGCCAGTCCCCCCACTACGATTGCGTCCCAGCACCCGGAGAGCCCATGAGCCAGCCCGCCCAGACTTCCCGCCCGACCCGCAGCGCCGACGTGCGCCGGGCCTTCGTCGAGTTCTTCGAGGCCAAGACGCACCGGTTCGTGCCCAGCGCCCCGGTCGTTCCTCACGACGACCCGACGCTGCTGTTCATCAACGCGGGGATGAACCAGTTCAAGAAGGTGTTCCAGGAGCAGGTGACGCCGGGCAGCCCGCTCGAGGGACTGACCCGCGCGGCCAACAGCCAGAAGTGCATCCGAGCCGGGGGCAAGCACAACGACCTCGAGGACGTAGGGCGTGACACCTACCACCACACGTTCTTTGAGATGCTCGGCAACTGGTCCTTCGGGGACTACTTCAAGGACGAGACCATCGCCTGGGCGTGGGAGCTGCTGACGGGGACGTTCGGGCTCGACCCCGAACGCATCTACGCGTCGTACTTCGGGGGCGACGAGTCCCGTGGGCTCGATCCTGATCTCGAAGCGCGGGATTTCTGGCTGCGGTTCCTGCCGACCGAGCGGGTGCTCCCGTTCGGGATGAAGGACAACTTCTGGGAGATGGGCGACACCGGCCCGTGCGGCCCCTGCTCCGAGCTGCACTACGACCGCGTCGGCGGGCGCGACGCGTCGCTGCTGGTCAACATGGACGACGACTCGGTGATCGAGGTCTGGAATCTCGTGTTCATCCAGTTCGACCGCCAGGCGAACGGCTCGCTGCTACCCCTGCCCCGCAAGCACGTGGACACGGGCATGGGGCTCGAGCGGATCGTCAGCGTCTTGCAGAACAAGTCCAGCAACTACGACACGGACCTGTTCCTGCCGATCTTCGAGGCGATCGAGCGCGTCACGGGCTGCCCGCACGGGTACCGGGGCAAGCTGGGCAGCGACGACACCGACGGGCGGGACATGGCGTACCGCGTGATCGCGGACCATGTGCGAACGCTGACGTTCGCGATCACGGACGGGGCCACGCCATCGAACGAGGGGCGCGGGTATGTGCTGCGGCGCATCCTGCGCCGGGCGGTCCGGTTCGGGCGTCAGACGCTGGGCGCGAAGCCGGGATTCTTCGCGAGGCTGGTCCCCACGATCGTGGAGACGATGGGCGAGGCGTTCCCGGAGCTGAAGAAGGACCCGCAGCGGGTCATCGACATCATCAGCGAGGAAGAGGAGAGCTTCGGGAATACGCTGGATCGCGGGATCAAGCTGTTCGAGGAGATCGCGTCTCAGGCCAAGGGCCCGGTCTCGGGCGAGGACGCATTTAGGCTCTACGACACCTACGGCTTCCCTGTTGACCTCACCCAACTCATGGCGGAAGAGCGCGGCCTGCGCGTGGATATCGAGGGCTTCGAGCGCTGCATGGAAGAGCAGAAAGAACGCAGCCGCGCCGGCGCCAAGGGCGGGGGCGATGACTCGCTCCGCCTCGAGCCCGATCAGATGGCACGCCTCAAGCGGATGAACGTGCCCGACACGGACGACTCGAACAAGTTCCACGGGCGCGACGTCCGCGCTGGCGTCAGGGCGATCTGGAACGGGCACAACTTTGATGAGCACACGGACCTGACGACCGGGGGCACGAAGCGCATCGGGCTGATCCTCGACTCGACCAACTTCTACGCCGAGATGGGCGGGCAGGTGGCCGATCACGGGCGGATGCTCGTCACGCGAGAGGCCAAGAGCCACACGGGCGACGCCAACACGGGCGGGGAGTTCCGCGTCGAGGAAGTCCGGGCATTCGGCGGGTACGTCCTGCACATCGGGCGCGTGACGCGGGGCGAGATCCGCGTCGGCGACGATGTGCAGCTGCACATCGACAACCAGCGCCGGAAGCAGATCGCCTCGAACCACACCTCGACGCACCTGCTCAACCTGGCGCTACGCCGGGTGCTGGGCGAGGGGTGCGATCAGAAGGGCTCGCTCGTCAGCGATGACCGCCTCCGCTTCGACTTCGCGCGCTCGGGCAGCGTGAGCCCGGAGGAGCTGGGCGAGGTCGAGGCGATCGTGAGCGGGCTGATCGAGGAGGACCTGGGCGTCTCGGCGGATCTGGCGGACCTTGAGCAGGCGAAGAAGATCAACGGGCTGCGGGCGGTGTTCGGGGAGACCTACCCGAACCCGGTGCGGGTCATATCGATCGGGGCGACGGTCGAGGACCTGCTGGCCGACCCGGGCTGCGACCG
>Ga0315336_1005473_pt1 | contig 13842 bp, 9 predicted proteins | sample ASW5metaG_FD_204512 | JGI IMG/M metagenome (GOLD analysis project Ga0315336, IMG submission 204512) | Ammonia-oxidizing marine archaeal communities from Monterey Bay, California, United States - ASW #5 | ecosystem: Environmental > Aquatic > Marine > Intertidal zone | place: USA: California...
GCATCTATAACGTTCACAGCCCCCATTATGTTGGTCTTCACCGCCTCGAAAGGGTCTCTCTCGCATGCGGGAACCTGCTTCAGAGCTGCGGCATGAATCACGATGCTCACATCGTTCATCGCTCGGTCAAGCCTATCCCGGTCCCTAACGTCCCCGATGAAGAAACGCAGGCATGGATGGTCAAACTGTTGCTGCATCTCGTACTGCTTCAGTTCGTCGCGACTGAAGATTATCAGCTTTCGTGGTGGGCCATCTTTCAGCAATGTCTCGACGCATTTCTTCCCAAAGGAGCCGGTGCCGCCGGTAATCATGATTGTTTTGTCTTTGATGCTAAACACCATCGGCGAGTGGACACTCCAAGAGCATTTTTAAAGCCACACCTTATAAGCTTTCGCGGATAACGGCTTGGACTGGTTTCCGGATCATTTTGAAGAACGGCTTGGGGGCAACACCGATATTAAGTATAGGCCGGGCTGGGCTGGGCTCGGCTGGGCTTACGCTAGCCCCCCTACATGGGTCTGTTGTTCAACATTTCCGAAATAACGCGCGGCAAAGGGAGCTGATATTCTGGATTGTGAAGACTTTATAACGGAGTACTTGGTGATTACCGTGCCGTTCGAGCACAAAGAATCCAGAATTTCAAGCCTGTATTGATGGAATAATTCCTGTTCTGCTGTTCTGGGATCGTCGAACGCGTTGGCTTCGGTGAGCTCAAGCATGTCTTGCACAGCCTCTAGAATCTCGTCCGGAGAGTTCTGTTGCCATCGGTACCCCAAAGAGTCAAATGAAACAGCGTCGTCCATCGCGGGGTTTATGGCGGCCAAGCTCGGATGGCACATCTCTTTCGGGCTGATGAATCTGCCGCTACTTTTCTCCACGGCATGCATGAAAAGGAAAATATTGTTGCTGTATGGGAAGCATGCGGTGTTGGAAGAGCAAGATATATTGGTTGTCAGCACAGGCTTGTTAAAACAATGGGGAAAGCACCAAGAAAAACCCGAATTGCATCCCAAGACAAATCGGCACCTGGAAATCAGGTAGAGGTCCATGGGCATGCTCCAGTGTTCGGTGAACGGGTAGTCAATCACCCCGTCGATATCGCCGATGGGAGTCATTGAAGGGTCACCCATCCGGACCACCATACCACCCATCGACTTGATGTAGTCTATGGTCGGGAAGAAGTCCCGGATATCAACGTTTCGATGGTCCTCCTGCTCGTGACGATACGATGCGGGAATATTATGGCTGTAAGGTTTCATCACCTTAGCGTATCCGTGCTCCCGAGCATGTACACAGACGAACCAGGCGCCGGGAGGGACGCCTAGAGATCTTAATCGACTTTCGAGTTCGAGCTCATGGGACTTGGGTATCTGCAGCGCTACTCGCTCTCCATGGTTCAGAATGTCCACGTTTTCCCAGATGGAACCGGGTCGATATCTTATCGTGGAATTCAACCCTGCTGGCCGGTTTATCGCCTCTGTTTTCAAGAGCAAACGGCATACTAAGTAGACGCATCTAATGATTACCAACTGGAGCCAGGCCGGGATCCAAACGATATTGAGCCCGGGAAACAGGCCTCTTATGAATGATACGAAAGACTCATCCTTGGCAGTAGCGACTGGCCAGAACGGCCAGCGAGTGACAACAATCACTCTCCGGTCTGTTGCGACCTGAGTTTTTTGCAGGTTGTGCAACATTTCTATGGCCGTGGTATTAAGCGGGTCCATCAGCAAAAATTGGAGGATCGGCAGCTGTGACCGCCCGTCAATGAGCTTTGACAAGAGTTTCAATGTTACGTAAGCTGCCGGCCGCAATGTTACCGCAGACGCCATGCTGACGATGCGCTTAATCAGCTTCCAAGTCAACCCTGGGTTAATCACAGAGAAGATCCATCCCCTGTCGAGAAGTCTTGCCGGGAGAGGCACCCTTGGATCGTGGTCAATTCGAAATCCTTTGGTGCTTAACTGTTGGGGTGCGTGTATTGGAATGGGCAATCCAATGGGTTTGTCATACTCAGGCCATTGTGGAGCGTTCTTCGGATAATTACCGTCAAAGACTTCACTGGAGGCGAGCTTGAACGAGCAGTTCTTGATTCGGTTGGGTATCTAGTTCTATATTCCCGACCTGCCGGTACAACATGCGCGCCGGCTGGCGTTGAATGAAATAGCTCAGGCCGTCCAAGGACGATCCGTACTGGCTAAAATAGTTGGCGAGATTCTCTTGCTGATGCTCTGTATGGAACACACGAACCTGCCCTCCATTAGGAAGGAAGAGATCTCGAGGGTCTACCGAATATCGCCCCTCGTGCATAGAGACGAAATCGAAGTGCACAGGTAGAGTCACTGACCATTCCACGTCGGTGATTCGGGACTTGCGGGCAATTAGCACTTCCCGAAGCTCGTTCAAGTATTGGCTGAGAACGGGGTCCAGAATATCACGGTCACTCAACTCGGCACGCATGGCGTCTAAAGGAATGTCAACTACCTCTTCGAGCAATTCGAACACCGCTATGGACCGGAATTTCAGAATCTGGTTGGCCCCATGAATGCCCGAGATATAGGCATCAATCGAATCTGCATCGGACAAGAACCCCTCAAGCTCTTTTAAGCTGCTCCAGAAGTTCTTCTGTTCATCCTCTCGAAATTCCCGATAAACGGTTTCTAACGATCCACCAGGGAAAATCGCATTTTCGTGGATCCGCTTGAACAATACTGAGCGTGGAATCTCCAAGACTTCAGCGAGATTTAATACTTCATCGAAGATGTTTCCGTTGTTAAAGATGGACAACGAAAGATCAAAATCCCGGCAAGCAAGGTAATCCTCATACGGCATGGTGTCGTTCGCAACGCAAACCTCATGTATCTCCGCGATCGAACTATTTTCGCCGCAGATGCTGTAGTGCCCAAAGCACCTAGGCAAAACCCGGTATTTAGTCTGATATTCAAAGGTTTCCCGGCTATTATCGTCAGCCGCTTCGGTTCCAGGCAACAGAATAAACTGATAGGTGCGCATTTCCTGGATGCCGGCATCCATCATGTCGAAAACCGACTGGAAATGCTTTTCCCTAGTGTCCCCGGGGAGACACAGAATTAACTCCGAAAAAGTAGGTGTGTCCGTTCTTACCGATCCTTTGGCCATTTTCACGATTGCATCATAGCCAATGTTGGCGCGCTTGATGTTTGCAAGGACCGTGGTGTCGGTGGACTGTATCGAAGCTCCAATCTGCATACTGCCGCCGAGAATTTCGGACATCTCAACCACGCGGTCTTTTTGGTTCTTAGCAGTTGCCGAGGCAACGTATACCGGCCATCCCTTGCCTCGTTGTAATTCGGCCATGTGTTTGGCTGTCTCAATATCTTGAGGAAACATTCCCCAGTTCAAATCAGCCAAAGAGAGCCCGGACACCTTGGCCCTTTCCGCCATATAATCGAGTTCCTGATTGATCCGTTCTTGGGTAAAGCGCGGCGTCTTGTTCATGTATCCGATGCCATCATGGCAAAAGGTGCAAGAATAAGGGCAACCGCGGGACGTCTGTATCAGAGGCGTAAGCAATTCATCGAAAAATTCATCCATCAAGCCGCTTAAGTAAGGAGAAGGGAGGTTTGAGTCGATCTGTTGAATCCTAGGCAGCAACTCCCCTCGGACGAATTCGCCGCCGGCTAGGTAGTGAACATTGGGTATCTGCACAAGGCCTGCTTTCAAACGATTTGAGTCAAACCCAGCAATTTCTAGAGCCTTGAACAGTTCTACGAATGCGCATTCTCCTTCACCGTCGATGTAAAAATCAATTTCCTTGTGGTGCCTGAGAAAGCCCTGCTGTTTGGATACATCTACCGGGTAGTTTGGCCCGCCAAATACTGTTATCACATCAGGGTGATGCCGTTTTAGCTGAAGGGCAAACTTCAGTTGTAGACGCTCATTCCACATGTAGTTGGAAAAACACGCTATCACCGGCGTAGCATTATTTAAGTATTGTTCGAATTTGGCGGGGTACTTAAACATCTTGATATCGACGGCGTCTTTTAAGTGACGTTCGGCATATGCCGCGACGTATCCAATCCCCAATGGGGTAATGTTGGCGTCGACGACGACACCGACATGGGTTAGGTCAGCGAAGGTAACTGTGACCATTTATTTATCCTTTTTTTGCTCGCCGTCTAACAAAATACCTAATTACCCGTGCTTACTATGCCGTGGTTATGTCCGATGGTAAGGAGTTTCTGGGGAAACTTCCAGCCGCGGTAGGGCGACCAAGTGTCTTAGGCAGGAATCCCTGAGGCCAAATGCCGGATACCTTCGCGAAGCGAAACTTGGGCTTGAAACCCAAGGATTTCATGAGCATGACTCGGATCGAACTTTACTCCATGCCCAGGGTCGGGTCGCCGCTGGACAGGAATTTCGATCACCGAGGACGAACCCATCGCTTCCACTATCGTCTCCGATAACTCAAGGAGGGTCACTTCTTGGCCGGTGCAAATCTGTACCGAATCGTACATGCCACCGGATTGGGCCTCCAGATAGGCTGTGCCGCGGATAATGGCGGCGATAACGTCTTCGTAGTAGGTGAAATCAAATCTCATACCGGGGTTATGGACGGCGATAGGCTCCGAGCGCCTTGCCCTTTCGATGAACAGTGGTAGGACCTTGGCTGCGTTATCGCGGTCCGAGCCGTACACATCGGAAATCCGCAATGTCAAAACCCTAAGGCCATAGTCTTCTGAGTACCGGCGCGCACACTGTTCGGCGCAAAATTTTGTAATCCCGTAGAGGTGGGCGAAATCTTGGTCAGGACCTGGGAGTTCAACTGCGCCGGCGGAACTGGCTAACACCATCCAGGGTGGTTTTAGCGCTCGACGGGCTACTTCGAGCAGATTAGCTGTGCCTACTATGTTTGTGGCTATGCAGTCTAACGGTTGTTGGTAGCCAAGGCCGACACGGCTTACGGCCCCTAAGTGGATGATACCGTCGCAGTCAGCCACGGCTGCCTCAACTTGAGGAAGGACGGTCAAGTCCCCAACAAACGCTTCAAAATCGGCAAGGGGTGGAATTGGGTAAGGATAATCGCTGGTATCAAATGTACGCACGCTATAGTCTTCAGCCAACATTGCTTCTATCAGGTGCGAACCAATGAACCCGCTACCTCCCGTTATCAGAACTTTGAGCATATTATTCTGCGAAGAAAGCACGGACCTGAGCAATGACGTATTTTTGCTCCGCTTCCGTCAACTCTGGATACATCGGCAATGAAAGAACCTCCTGCGAGATTTGCTCGGTCTTCGGGAGGTCCCAATCACCGAGGTTGAGACGTTCGTGATGATATAGCGGGGTAGCGCAATGGGCGTAGACTTCTACGTCGGCTTCTCCCAGATATTGTTTTAGTTCGTCGCGTCTCTCGGTGCGTACGACAAATGAGTTGAATACGTCACGGTACTGAGATTCTCCATCAGGTGGAGGCGGTAGCCACAATGCCGGTATATCGTGCAGGCCTTCATGATAATGGTCTGCGATAGCACGCCGTCGATCAATCCATTGCGGGAGGTGCTTCATTTTTACCACTGCCAACGCCGCATGTATGTTGTCCAAACGGCTGTTGTACCCGAAACAAACAAGTTCTTCTTTGGTTTTTTGGCCATGATCGCGCAGCATCCTTAACGTCTCGGCCAGCCCTTCATCTTGCGTCGAAACGAATCCGCCATCACCGGCCACGCTTAGGAGCTTTAATGGATGCAGACTGAAGCAGCCCGCTTGGCCAAAACTGCCCGCCTGCCGGCCTCCGAAACTCGCACATAGAGCCTGAGCCGCGTCTTCAATCACCACCAGGTTATGCTGTTTTGCAACTTGCATGACGGTGTCCATGTCACATGTACGTCCGTTCAGATGCACCGGGACGATTGCTTTGGTGCGGGGAGTGACCGCTGCCTCCAACTGATTGGCATCCATGTTGAAGTCATCCCCGATATCAACGAAAATCGGCGTGGCCCCACAGTGGACGATGGTTGACACGGTTGCGACAAACGTATGGGCAACCGTAATGACTTCATCACCCGGACCAATCCCGAGCGCTCGCATGCTCAGAAAAAGCGCATCAGTGCCGCTGTTGACGCCAACAACGGCCTCAACCCCCAGCAGGTCCGCCATCTGGACCTCAAAGTCCTTCACATCCTGCCGGAGTATGAAACTGCCTGAGGAGAAGACCCGGTAGAGGCATTGTTGAATCTCTTCCCGTAAATCTTGATATTGTTTAGGCAGGTCTACGAAGCGGACGGAATCAGTCACTCTATCACCTCGGACACCGACGCTTGGACCTTGAACTTACGGTCGCCAATCTGAACATAAAACCCGTTGGAGCCCATCCTGGTGCCCCTGGCCAAGCGAAGAAGCTTTTCCATGGTGATAGAGTCCGAGCCGTCAAATGTTGTGGCGTTCCGAATGTCTCGCTCAAAATGATAACTACCGCCGGCCGGTTGATTAATACGCGGCGGGTTATCTATGAGTGTGCTGGGCAGATGCTGGTCAAACAATTCAAGGCAGAGCGAAAGCTGCCTCCCATATACTTCTTCGGCTGACATCACTCCATCATCTTCAAATGTGGCTTGTGCGATGATGTCGCCCGTATCAAAGGATTCGTCCATCCAATGAATCGTGGCTCCAAGAGGAGTGCCGTTCATGATTCCCCAAAATGCGGAATGGCGGCTTTTGTTGTAAGGTAGCGCGCTTGGATGAATATTTACCGCTCCGATGTTCAGGCTGTTCAACAATTTTGGCCTGACTCTATATTTGAACCAACAGCAAAATAATAGATCTATCGACCCAGAGTTGACGAGTTGTAGGATAACCGGGTCCTTATCAGGGCGAGACGTGAATACCACGGGAGGCGGCACCGGAAATCGCTCCGCTATCGTGGTAGCCATTTCTTCAGATGTATCTGGCTCCAAAACTACCGCCCTGACTACCACTTCGTGGCGTGCCAAGATTGAAGCATAGGCCAGAGACATCTCGGAATCGCTGGCGAGCATGAGACCGTGAGCACGATTTTCACGATTTAGACTAGGCATAAAGTCCCGTTGGAAAAACTTCAACTACGGCAATTTTGATTTGGCTGGTTAATGATTGGCGCCCCGAAAAGGTTAATTAACTTACCAACTCCGGGTGGCGCTCAAGAAAACACGAGGCAATCTTGAGGTGCTCGCATCTACTTGGGACGAAATAGACTGCCTCGGGATAAGACCGAATAACATCAAGAAATTCGCCTCGCAACTCACGCGTCTCGCTGGACTCTACAAACTCCGATCGAAGCCTCTGGTGCATCTCCGATGCCACCTCAGTAATCTCGCTTGGGGTATTCTCAAGTATCCTCAATCCCAACGTCTCAATTGCCTCTTTCGCAATGCCCACATCGTTCACATTCAACCGTGCGACACCAAGTTCAAACTGTTCCCTAAATGTTAGTAGACGTCCCTTTTCATCAGAATAAATATTTTTGGGTATGAATATGTTAGGTTCGTTGGCGCAGTAGTTGATGTACCGCAATGGAAACACGTTCACGAAGGCGATGGGAGTTCTGAACACCAGAGGCAGCCCGGTCATTCCAGAGTTCTGGCCGATGAAGAAATCACATTTTGCCGAAAGATAAAGGTCCATAAAGTCAGCTTGGAACTTGGTTGAGTAGTCTATGATTCGCGGATTATCAATGATTAGAGGTTCAGCGACCCATTTCCCCATTCGTACTGCGTGGTATCCCAGACTCACTAGGTTTTCAATGGCGGGCAAATAGTTTTGGATGGCTGCGTTGCGCCGGTCATCTCGAGGCAATTCACCGGACGCCAATCCGGTGCTGGCAATGGCGTTAGGGAACCATGCTCCGTCCCTGGCGTGGAAACAAACGAACGGCGAGCCAACGGCTACCCCCATAGCTTCCAGTAGTTTGGCACCTTCCACCTCTTCTAGCTCCGTGAATCTCAGATGCGCAGGATGCTGGTCCAAGAGTCCGCGAAGGTCTTCTTGCCTACTCAGGTATTCGTTGCCTTTCTCCCTTCCTTTCCGTGATGGCAACACGTCTACCACGGAGAAGTCACTTCCGATGGCGGGCAGCATTCTGACCAGATTATCCAGCGGCCGGGCTACGTCATGCACCCGTAGCCTTCGTTTTATCATCTTGTCCAGATGCTCGTTACACACGGTGGCTGCGGGTTTAACATTCTTCGCCATATGTTCTGTAAAACCGCTGCTCTGGTAGTGGTAAAAAATGTCTATGGCTTTCTTTGGATGCAGTTCCTCAGCTACTTCACAAAGGTAAACTTCGGTCGGTAAAGTGAATAGACCTAGTGAACTGGAAGCCAACCGAGCAAATCTCAGATAGACAACGGGCTTGATGACTCTTAGTAAGGATATCAGCATCACTGCGAGAACGAGGCGCAGTGGGAATGAAACGATAGCTAATCCTCTTGGTAGATATAAGCGCCTCGCACGGAAGCGACGTGTCTCCCAGTCGCTTATCCAAATACGAGCGGATTCCCGTCGTACCAAGCTTAAAAGGCCACTAACCCTAGACATAAATCCCCTGCCGTTGGGTTCTAAAACACTGGGCGAGTGAGAAATGACCGGCTTGAAAAATATCTAGTTCGTTGTTCCGTCATGTTCAGCACAAGTAGGTTCAAGATAAGGACATACTGCTCGTTGGAAGAGTATTGGCTGTCGATTATTGTCCTGATTGAGAAAATGGCTATACCGAGGGAGGGCCGCCCAAAGTTTGACCGGGTCTACGGTCTCGTAGTTCCGGTCCCGGCTTATGCTGGTCGCTGATACGGCCTTTCTGAAACTGTTTAAACACATCCAAGTGGGAAGCTTCAGCGAAGTCTTGCAACCGTTCTCCCCAGGTTCGCTTCATCGGGTAGATGCGCTCGTGGTAGATGTAGGTCTTTACGATGCTGTACAGCCTTTGGTACAAGCTGGTCGCCCACGGCCAGGTTATTCGTCCCATCACCTCGAAGAGCACCCAGGAGGCCGGTCTGGACATCTTCTTAGCCCACCAGCGGTGGCTACCACTGAACAGCGTGGCGACCGGACCCAAGAGGGCGAGATTCTGCTGGACCGCTTTCTCGCGATCGGTGAAACACGAGAAGGGGCTTCGGTTCTGGTAGCTGTGGTGCAGTTTATCGTAGTCCCCATCGAACCAGCCCTTGCGTGTTGCGTAGGCTCCGGTCCCGGTACGGGGATAAGGGTACATAATCGGAAACTCGCCCAGGCTTACTTTAAGATCTACGTTGTACCAAACCGATTCGCGGTCGTATTCCAACTGATGGGCCTTGACGCCAATCTCCGCCAACATCCGACGAATCGCTGATCGACCGTGCTCTAGGCTGAGTTGACCATCGGCGATTCCCGATTGAACGCCATTGATACTTTCCCACAAGTCCTCCAATCGGTCCTTGCGGCCCCTGCTGGAAGAGTTGAAATACCTGGTATCTGATTCGACCTCCGCTACCTTGTCGTCAAACTCGGGATCATGGACGTCGGGTAGACGGGGCCCGGGTATACCAAGAATGGTATTTGCGAAAGTCCTGATGCCTTTCTTAGAGCACAATTCGAATGCTTCCCGAATCTCCCAGTCGTCCATGTCCCTGGTTATTATGTGGTCTCGGATGAAGGCGTTTCCGCTTTCCACGGACATCGTGATACTGGCTGCACCGGCTTCCTTAAGGAGATCTAGAACCTGGGGGTTTTTCATTACTAGGTCGCAACGAGTCAAGCAGTGGAAAGGTAACCCTACCCTCTGGCGATATGTTTCTGCAAACTCGGTTAGCCAGTCGATGTCGTTGGGGAAAGTAGGAAACACGTCGTCGTAAAATTTCCAGAATCGTGTGTCCCACCGTTCGCCTACCCATTCCAGCTCGTCAACAAAACGGTCGACGCTGTAGCGTTGCAATAGTCGGCCCTTTCCAGCGAAGGCTGTGTTCCAGTCCTGCTCGAAGCAATACTGGCAGCGGAAGGGGCAGCCCCGACCGGCCATATGCGTTCGCTTGGGCCGGTGGAAAAACGCAGTGTTGTCGTAGACGAGGGCCCGGTCCAGAAAGGGCAGACTGTCCAACCCGGAAAATCGGTCATTGTAGCTGTCCGGGCGGGCGATGGTCTGACTTGTCGCCAGGTCCTTAACCAGACGGGAGTCGGCGTTGTCTTTGGTTATGATATTTGGCAGATCGTTGACGCCCTGACCATTCTCCAAAGCATCCAAAAGCAAGGGCCACGCTTCGTCGCATTCCATGATGCCCACGGCATCCAACGAGGGATTCTTAAGGATGGCATCAGGGAAGGTGGAGCAGTAAGGACCTCCAAGAATTACGAAGGTTTCCGGACACGCCTCTTTTATGGCTGTCAATGCTTCTATGTACCGGTTGTGACTTCCGGTGATCGCAGAAGCTGCCACGACCTCCGGACGAAGTTCTCGCGCCATGGCGACAACATCGTCCCGGTCTATCAATCCCAGATGGGATGAGCGGCCGGGCCGGTCCTGGGTGGCTAAGGCGGACAGTTCCATTATGTTCATGGGCTCAGTCATGAACCCATCATCTCGCATCAGATACAGAGTTTTCATAATCTCTTCCGTTTTTCTTCCGTGGGAAGATTTTCCAGTGAAAACCGGCTTAGCCGGCGTATTCCAACAGTTCTGGAAATTCCCGGACACGCCGCTGCCAATAGTCGAATTCGGCGTGCAATCTGTGGAATTTTTCGCGGTTCTCCAGGGATTCTTGATTGTTACCTAGTAGGTCATGGCCGTGAGCTAGCATCGCGTACATGGAGGCGTCCCTAGGGTACGATGCGGAGATTGACTCGAACCAACGTACGATTTTGTCCGTGTCGCCACCAATTGCGAAGTTTCGGTTACTAAAGAAATTGGTCACTATGTTAAATGTGAACCATATTTCCTTTATCTGCTCTCCTGAAGGTACTTGGTCCCGGGGTAGGTCGAAAACGTCCCGGCCGGAAAGAACAGACGCAGCCCCCTGTCTGGTGCTGCCGTTCTTCTGCTCATATCCGAAGGCTCCCGACTGTTCGGATTGCCTAGCCGGGATAAGTCCCTCGGTGGGTCTGCCATATACGTCGGTCGTATCAGCTGCTGGCTGGCAGATTGAATAGTGAGCCCAGTCCCAGGAAAGCTCATTGGCGAAGTCGAATGTATCCATCATTTCCCCGAAAGTCTCTTCGGGGAAACCCAGCATGTAATTGCCTCCGATGAAAACCTCGGGATATTTGTTGAACATAACTCCAGCCTGACGCAGACCGTCTTTTGTGGCCGGCTTCCGTATCTTCAACAGCATTGCCTCGTTGCCCGACTCAACTCCTACTCTGAATGCTTTGCAGCCTGATTTGACCATCCAATACATGATTTCTTCAGTGATTGCGCAGCCGGTGATACCGTTGACGGCAGTCCATTCGAAGTCCGATGGTAGCTCTTCGGCCATGAGCTTGAACAACTCAACGGACCCTTTCTTACTGTAAACCAAGTCATCGTCAAGCCAGTCGATGAGCCTGACTCCCTTTTCTTCAACCAAAAACTTGATTTCGTCCACCACGCTTCTTGCCGTTCTGGGTCTGACACCGTCGGGGTAGAAGGCGAGCACGCCACAGAAAGTGCAACTGGCCCGGCATCCCCGATTGCTGAGCACGGTCCCGTAGACTTTGCCTTTTCCCAGATATCTGGCGAAGGGGTTCAGGCCACCGAACCGATAGTAATTCTCCACCTCTATCAAATGATAATAGGGGCGGATGTCGAGGAACTCCTTCGAAGGTTCATGAGACGGCTCGGTCTCGTAGAAGTTGTTATCGAGCTTAAAGGCGATTCCATGAGGAACGGACGATGTTTCAATGCCTTGGCATGATTCTAAGAATCTTCGAAACGGGACTTCGGCGTCGTGGCGGAACGCTAAGTGACAGTAATCTCCATCTACAACTCGTTTGTAACTTTGGGTGGTTTCCACACCTCCGGTCACCAATGTCACGTCTTTGAAGTTGTCCTTGATGTACCTGGTAACCTCCAAGAACATGGGGGTGACGGAGAACCAGTTGTTGCCTACGCAAACGTGAAGCTGTTCGCTTCCGGAGATTTCTTGGTCAAGAATCTCCTTCCAGAATCCATCGACTTGGTCTAACATGCCCAGCCGGCACCGGCGCAGCATCTCGAAATTAAGGTCCAGTACCTTTAATTCCATGTCTGGGATGGCTAGCCTTGCGGCTGCGGCCAGATATAGGAAGCCGGTAGGAGGGTAGGTGTAATATCCGTCCCTATCGGCAGTTTCCGGTAAGAACAGGTCAGCCGGAACCTGTGGAACGCTGACAAATAATAACTTTCGAGGCTTTCTGACCGGCAATCTGTCTAGGAACTCTTGATAGGCTGCCTGGACTTTCAAGGCGCCGGTTGTTTTACCATCAATGGGTTTCAGCATTATTCGACGCCTCCTTATCGGCCAAGCCTGGGGCAATAGCGCGAAAGCTCAACAACGACGCAATAGTGAAACTGTCCGCAATCTGCCCCGAGAATATCATCCCTAAGCATTGTTCAATCGGGATCCAATAGTACTCCACGGATTCTTTGGGGTCTAGGAGTTTATCATCGGTCTCGATAAACTGTTTGGAGTAGAAAACGTGGCAGTAGCTATTCACCACATCCAACCCCTGATGGAATTTCACCAGAGGCGTAAGGTTAGAGCACACCACACCGGTCTCCTCCCGGCATTCGCGCACCGCTGCGTCTTCCACATTTTCACCCGATTCAACTCCGCCGCCAGGAATCTCCCAGGACAAGCCGTCAAGCAGAAGCCGGTACTGGCGAACCAATAATACATCATCGCCGCGTATGACTACCAACCCTACGCGCTGGGCGTGCTCGCTAACGTAGTACTGCTTGGTGAAGTCACCGAAGTCGACGTCGACCCGGCGCACCTGGTAGAAGTTGTTCCGGTATACTACCTCGCAATCAATTATGTTGGGGTGTTGGCTATTTGATTCGTCCATTAAAAAGCCGGCTCCGCCCTTAAAACGGACCCTTGAACGCGGCGTCACTGGCGATGGCCACTGCCGGCGAAGTGGCCCATGCGCCCATCAGTCCGGAAGCCGCTTCGTATATGTCGCTGACTGAAGGATACCATTTCTGCTCCAAAGCCACGGACGTAGGCAGGGGAACGAAGGGAGGGCCAACCCGCTTTATATGAATGTTACCCCGCTCCGCCAGGCGTGCGACAACCTCGGCGGATGCGCCGCAGAATAACTGGCCGGTATCAACAACGACTACCGGTTTGTGGGTCTCGGGCACCGGCATAGCGCTCACATCCTCAATTGGAAAGACCTGGGCCTTGATACCAATCTTGTCCAACTCGACCGCCGCTGCGGCAGCATCAAGCACCACATCTCCAAATGTAACTATGTAGACGTCAGGGTCGTCCCAAACCGGGTACTCTAGCCGGTCTACTTCATACAAGCGACGAGGCTCCATAATTACGGTAGGGCCGCCCCACGAGAGAGATTCATTGATCCAATATGGTAGTTTTTCGGGATCGACCGGATATAAGACTCGAAGACCCGGAACGTGGGCAAACATGGCATGGAACGCCTGGGAGTGATTGGGACCTTGGCCCCAACCTCTTCCCACAAGGGCACGCACTACCAGGCCGAACTTTCGTCCCCGGTGCACCGCCCCCCACTTGGCTATCGTATCTACCAAATGCTCCATCGAAAGCATTATGAATTCACAGCGGGCATGGACCAGCACCGGTTTCCATCCTTCCAGAGCCATACCAAGACAGGCGCCGGTTATCATGTTCTCGCTCAGCGGAGTTTCAATCACCCGAT
>Ga0315336_1005474_pt1 | contig 13842 bp, 14 predicted proteins | sample ASW5metaG_FD_204512 | JGI IMG/M metagenome (GOLD analysis project Ga0315336, IMG submission 204512) | Ammonia-oxidizing marine archaeal communities from Monterey Bay, California, United States - ASW #5 | ecosystem: Environmental > Aquatic > Marine > Intertidal zone | place: USA: California...
CGCCGAGTTCATCGGGGTCTTCATGCTCATGTTCATCACCGGGGGCACGGTGGTGGTCACGGGAGGAGAGAATCTCCTGGCCATCGCGCTGGCCAATGGCATGACCATCGCGCTGATGATCGCCGCCGTATTCCACATCTCCGGTGCGCAGTTCAACCCCGCGGTCTCGATTACCGTTGCCCTGCTCGGCAAGCAGTCCTGGTCGCGATGCGCCCTGTTCGTGCTGGCCCAGTGCGCGGGAGCGACCCTCGCCGCGCTGCTGCTGGCCTGGATCATGATCGGCAACTGGGACCTGCCCGTGCTGCCGACCGAGCACGGGGACATCGAGCACGTGGGCCTGACGGTCGGGCTCTTCAGCGACATGAGCGAGCTGAAGGATGTCACAGACAACGCCTTGCGAGTGGTCGCCCTGGAAGCGATTGCCGCCTTCTTCCTGATGTTCACCATCATGGGCGTGATCGTTGACCAGCGAAGCGGTCTTGACAGCCCCGTCCTGATGGGACTTCCCGTCGGGATGGTCATCGCGGTGGATGTGCTCTGCGTCGGTCCCATGACCGGCGCATCGATGAACCCGGCCCGCAGCCTCGGACCGGCCATCGCGCTGGACTTCTGGCACATGCAGTGGGTGTACTGGGTCGGACCGATCATCGGCGCCGTTGCCGCCGGGCTGGTCTACCGGGCCACCTTCGGGCGACCGGAACACTAGAAGCCAGGATCAGTTTCCACTTCCACTGATTGCGTCACTCACATCGTAGATCGCCCACATGATCTCCCACAATGCCGTGGCGATGCAGGTCAGCAGCAGCAGCTGGGCCAGGCCGTAGAGGTAGCACCAGATCTTGCAGTTGCCGGACGAAGAGCAGTGTGAGCCTTCGGAATTGGACATGTCGTGTCTCCCGTTGGGGTTGCGTTCAATGCAACCGGAAGACTCGTCATCGTCACAGGTCCTGTCCCGGCATGATTTGATGTTTTTCCTCCCCCACAGCACACATCCGGGTGCTGGGTGCGTAGGAGGGGGTGAGCCGGGCCTGCCCCCCCTTCCCACCCGTGGGGGCACCAATGACGAATCACACGAACGGGGCTCGGGCGAGGGCGTTGACTGGGGCTGAGGGGCCTCAGTCCGCCCTCGTCCATTTTTGGCCTTGAAGGGGGTTTCCCGGCTCCTTGAAGTGTGAATTCCATGAATGCAGGCCGGAAACAGGGGCAGGTGGTGTCATACTTGGTGGAATCGCACCTTCCCGGCCTCTTGGAGAGAGAACCCCCATGGCACTGCATCCCCTCCGTTGGACCACTGCCCTGCTGGCAACGGCCCTGGGCTCCATGGCCATCGCCAGCGTGGACCACGAACACGAGCACGCCTTGGAAGGCACCCGGATCATCGAACTGACCGTAGACGACGTGCAGTTGATGAACCTGCTGCTGGAGGAAGGCCTGCGGCCGATGGCCTGTCGCCCCGGCCCGGGAACCGATGCCTGGCTGGTCACCGACGAGCAACTGGAGCTGGTGGATCGACTGGGCATGCCCAGCCGCATGCTGGTGGAGGATGTCCCCGCGCACGTGGAAGCAGAACGCAAGGCCTCCATGGCCGTCCGTGGTGGCGACTGGTACGCCAGTTACCACACCTGGGAGGAGATCAATACCCGCCTCAATCAACTCGTGGCCGCCCACCCCGGGCTCGTACATGGTCTTGATGTCGGCACCACGATCGAGGGACGAACCATCCAGGGAGTTCGCATCGGCACCGGCGAAGCTGGATCAAAGCCGGCCGTGCTCTTCAACGGGTGCCAGCACGCCAGGGAATGGGTCGCAACGATGGTCCCGACCTTCATCGCAGACGAACTGGCCGCGGGCTATGGATCCGACAGCCGCATCACCGCCCTCCTGCAACTGGTGGACGTGTACATCGTGCCGGTGGTCAATCCCGACGGGTACATCCACACCTACGTCGCAGGTGGGGACCGCTACTGGCGAAAGAACCGACGGAACAACGGGACTTCCTGCCGAGGGGTCGATCTCAACCGCAATTGGAACATCGACTGGAACGGCGGCGAGAGCACGAGCACCGACACGTGCAGTGATGTCTACGTCGGCAGCGACCCGTTCTCCGAACCCGAGACATCTGCGATGCGCGACTTCATCCTCGCACGACCGAACATCGCGGCCCACATCGACTTCCACAGTTACTCGCAGTTGATCCTGCAGAACTGGGGATGGACCAATGTCCCGGCCCCCGATGATGCCGAAATCGACGCCCTCGGGGGCGAGATGTCCACGGCGATCTTCGATGTCCACGGCCAGAACTACCCCCACGGCGGCGGCGACGAACTGCTCTACCTCGCCAGCGGCGTGTTCCCGGACTGGACCTACGACGCCACCGGGGCCTTGGGCTACACGATCGAACTGCGTCCCACCGGCAACCCGGGATTCGAACTTCCACCGGAACAGATCCGCCCCACCGCGGAAGAGAACCTGCAGGCCGCCCTGGAGATGATGGAGTGGGCCGGTGTTCCCATCTCCGTGACGTATCCCGACGGCCGCCCCCAGTACCTCGACACCGAGCACTCCACCGAGTTCAACGTGGACCTCGGGGACGGCTCGAGCCCGGCAACCGGGGGCGACCTGGTCTACCGGCTCGACGGTGGCGACTGGCTCACGTCACCCCTGTCCGAACTCGGCGGCGCACTCTGGGAAGCATCACTGCCCCCGGCGTCGTGTGACGATGCACCCGAGTACTACCTCGTCTTCGAGATCGCTTCCGGAGGAACGGTTTCCGATCCCCTGCTTGCTCCCGCCGAGGTCTACACCTCCGGCGTGGTCTCCGAGTTCGTCGTGTCGTTCCTCGACGACGGAGAGACCAATCCCGGGTGGACCGTCGAGTGCGATGCCACCGATGGCTGCTGGGACCGGGGCGTACCCGTCGGCGGGGGCGATCGTGGTGATCCGCCGACCGATGGAGACATGTCCGGACAGTGCTGGCTGACCGACAACGTTGATGGAAACAGCGACCTGGATTCTGGCTCCTCCAGCCTGGTCTCGCCGATCATCGACGCCGCGTTTGACAACGCCACCCTGACCTATCTCCGCTGGTATTCGAACGACGCGGGTGCCGCACCGAACGCGGACACCTTCGTGGTCGATGTCTCGGATGACGGCGGATCCAACTGGGTCAATCTCGAGACCGTCGGGCCGGACGGCCCGGGCACCAGTGGCGGCTGGTTCGAACTGTCGTTCGCTGTCGCGGAGATTCCCGGCATCGAGCCGACGGACCAGTTCCGGATTCGCTTCATCGCCTCGGACCTCGACAGTGGTTCCGTGATCGAAGCCGGTGTGGACGGCGTCTCCATGATCGCACTGGAATGCAATGATGCCGACTGCGAGGGCGACGCCAATGGCGACGGCTCCGTCACGGTCGAGGACCTGCTGCTGGTCATCGGGGACTGGAGTTGCACCGGCACCTGCAGTTCGGATCTCAACGGGGATCTCGTGGTCAACGTCGCGGATCTGCTGCTCGTCATTGCTGCGTGGGGGCCCTGCGGGGGAGGCTGATCGCCTCGAGCGGATTACTCGATTCCGTCAAGCCCCTGACGTCGGCTTGCAGTTGCAGACTGGACCTGGCTGCGGACGCCTCGAGGCTTGGCGAGCGCGGTGTGTTCCCACTGGATCGGCTTGAACGTGATCTCCAACTCATCCATGCCGTTGCGGGTTATCCAGTCCAGGTCGCCTTGACGATCATCGAATGTCAGGCGATGCCCCTGCATGATCACGACACCGCTGTGGATCGGCCCATCGATGTACCAGTCCAGTTCGAGTTCACTTCCATCGACGATACTTCGTACCCGGAGCGTTCCTTCGAACCAGTTCCAGCAGCCGGAGATGCTGGAAACATCCCACTGGATCACGAAATCAAGGTTGGAGCGACCATCTTCGAAGCTGGTTTCACGCTGGAGCAGCCACCCCGGAATCACGCGATCCGCCCCGTGCAGTGATGCGGAGGGTGACCACATCTCGAACTCCGAGGCGCTCGCCGGCTGCAGCATGCCCACGGGGCCCTTGAGCAGGGCGAACAGCACGATCAGACCGTTGATTGACATGGCTCCGACCTGCAACGCGGAACGATCCCGGTAGGAAAAGAGTCCCATGATCGCAAGCACCAGTCCCAGCAGTGCGATGGGCAGGAATGCCGGCAGCAGCAGCGGACTCAATGCCATGATGAGTGCACACCCGGCCACGATGAGACTGGCAATGGCCAGGCTCCCCGTGGAATGAATCGGAAGATTGCGCTTCGTATCGAATGTGTGGAATCTCGGGCTGGTCATCTGGTTCCTTTCGTCCATGCTGGAACATCCAAAAAACCTTCCCCCCGGGCAAGAAAGAGGATGCCCATGAACGGCATTTCCTTTCGCCACACGCTTCCTACGCCGTAAAAGTCCCCTATTTGCACACAGACACCCGCTTTTTCAACCCCAGTACCATGGCCGGTGGCTCATGAAGCATGTTGCACCCATCCTCCTGGCAGCCCTCGTGGCCCTTGCCCTCCCCGGCTGCACCCATCAGCACGAGGGTGCGTTTCCTTCGCTGCACAATGGCATGACCCGCCAGCAGGTTCGTGAACTCCTTGGGGAGCCATCGACGACCTTCTACGAATCCGAGCAGAGCCGTGCCGAGCTCGAGAACGCCTACCAGGAGCGATGGCAGTACGGCGACAACTTCAGTACCCGTGCCACGGGCGCCTTCTTTCCGGAGAACGCGCCCGATCGCGTCTGGGTCGTCTACTTCGATGCCGACGGCCTCGTGAGCGGCTTCCGGGAACCGATGCCGGACGAAGGGACCTGGCGAGACGACGTCAAGTGATCAGTCGACCGTCTTGATCATGACCAGGCACGGGCAGGGCCAGTTGTGCATCGTGTCGAACGTCTCAAGCTCGGTGAATCCGATGCCCTTGTAGAACAAGCGGGTCTTCTCGTAGTTGGAGCATGAATGCGATGCCCCGACCGTCTTGACCTGCAGGAACCGGACGCCCCGCTCGGCCAGCCATCGCTCGGCCGCCTCGAACATCGCCTTCCCCACTCCGCCCCGGTGACGATCACTGAGAACCCCCAGCACGTAGGCATCTGCCGACTGGTCGCCGTTGAACTTGAGCGTCAGGAACCCGATGTCGGTGCCGTCCTCGGTCACCATCAGCGTCGGCAGGGCGTCGATGTGGGCGACGTACTCCTCGATGGCCCCCTCGGCCCCGAACCAGTCCGGCAGGGCACGGAGGATCGGTTCGCATCTGGAAGCCAGGTCCTCGGCAGGCTGATGTACGACGAAGGTGGTCATGATCCGGAACTTGCCGCTGGCTGGATCGCATAGATGCGGCCCTTGCCGGAGAACGTATTGCGGAAGACGCACACCAGGATGGTTCCGTCATTGAGTTCTCCGAAGGAACTGATGAAGAACGCATTGCGGTGGAACACCTCGCGGTTGGCCGTCACCTTCGATCCGTCCCATCGCAGCCCCCAGATGCGCCCGGAGCCGTAGTCGCCGTAGAAGTAGATGCCTTCGAGTTCCGGGTGCTGGTCGCCGCGCTGCACGTAGCCGCCGGTCACCGAGATGCCATCGTCACGTGCATAGACCACGACCGGGTCGATGTACTCGGCATCGGGATCGGGGTCACCCCGATAGAGCTCGAAGGCCTTGAATCCTTCTCTCGGCTTCCAGCCGTAGTTGCCACCACGCGTGATGACATCGATCTCCTCCCAGGCATTCTGCCCGACATCCCCACCCCAGAGCGACCCCGTCTCGCGGTCAAAACTCATCCGCCAGACATTGCGAAGCCCGTAGGCCCAGATTTCGTCCCGGGCCCCCTCGTCACCGACGAACGGGTTGTCGGATGGGATGGCGTAGGCCAGGCCCTCGTCCCTGCGATCGACATCGATGCGCACCACCGTACCCAGGAGCGTCGAGAGATCCTGCCCGTTGCCATGTGGATCGTTGGCGGCCCCGCCATCGCCGAAGCTCACGTAGAGCATGCCATCGGGGCCGAAGAGCACCGTGCTTCCGTTGTGGTTGCCCCACGGCTGTGCGACCTCCAGGAGTACGCGTTCGGAAGACACGTCGACCGATTGACCATCCTCGTTCACCGTGAACTCCGCCAGGACGCCTCGACGAGGCTGCTTGGCGGAATACAGCAGGTAGATCAGCCGATTCGCGGCGTAGTCCGGGTGGAACGCAAAGGAGAGCAGGCCTTCCTCGTTGTGCTTGTCATGCACCTGGCGACGGATGTCCAGAAACACTCTCGGCTCCGCGTCGGACTTCGAACGGTCCATGGCGAGGATCCGCCCCGGCTGTTCGATCACGTACACCGTGTCGTCGGAGCCGGGAGGCACGACCGCCTGCACCGGCCTGCGGAACTGGTGTTCCCAGATCGGTACCAGCGTGATATCGGGGATCGGCCTGGCCTCGGGCTCGGCCGGGACCGGTGGCGGTGCCGGGGATGCAAGCCAGAGAGAGGAAGCCAGCAGCAGCAGGGTGATGTTCATGGAGAGCGTTTGTACCACTGCTGCGGGGTTCCTGCACACCCAGGACACCGCCAGGGTGGATTTCAGGATGGCCATTGACACCCCAGGCGGCGACCGGGACGATGGAGGTCGATCGCAGGAAGGAGCGGACGATGAAACAATGCATGCTCAAGACAGGCTTGGGAGTAATCCTGGGACTGGCACCCACCGCCGGAGCCATCAACATGGTCAGTTTCGGCGAGGTGTCCTACGACGGCCAGTACTGGACCGCCGAGATCATCTGGACCACCAGCCAGGAGACGCTGGCGGGTTTCCAGTTCGATCTGGACGACTGCCTCGTGGTCGAGGCCGGCGGCGGACTCGCCGGCAACGGGAACTGGTCGATCTGGAACAGCGACACCAGGGTCCTCGCCTTCGCCACTGCCCTCGAAGACTACATCCCGCCCCAACTCGAATCGGCTGTGCTGGTCGAAGTGACGATCGAAGCCGTGGCCGGCACGGTGCTGACCATGTCCAACGTGGTCTTCGCCAATGATGACGCGCTGGAAATCGAGGTCGATGCCTCCGACACCGTACTGCTTGACAGTTGCCCCACCGACTACGACGGGAACGGGGTCACGAACGTCGACGACCTGCTGACCGTCATCGCCGGATGGAACAATCCCTACACCGTGGATGATCTGCTGGACGTCATCGGGGCCTGGGGCGGGTGCTGAGCTAGTCCGATCGGAACGCCAGGCGAGCCTGGTCGACGTCTCGATACACCTGGAAGAACGAATCGAGCCTGGCGATGTGCAGCGCCTGCACGATCAGGCCACGGACGTTGCTGAGCTTGACCTCCCCACCACGAGCCTTCATCCGGCGGCTCAGGCTCAACAGGACCCCGATCCCCATCGAGGAGATGTAGTCGAGCCGGGAGCAGTCGATGATCAGTCGACGCAGGCCCCCGTCGATGAGCTCACTGATGTCGGAGACGAACTCGTCCGCATTGGAGGCGTTCAGGCCTCCGTCAGCGGACAGGATCATCACGTCGACATCGATTTCGTGGGCAATCAGTTCCATGGCGGTCCACAGGGTACCCCACGATTCCGTCCCCTTGGGATGGCGAAACGTGAACTGCGGATTGAAATCGATTCCTCACTTGGCCCCGGCCTGTCCAGCCAATACAATGGGCCATTCCAGTTTCCACTGGCTGCCCATGGAGATCCAATCGTGTCCCGCACGGCCCCGCACACCCCCGAACACGAAATGACCTCTGCCGAGACCATGCCCGACGTGCAGAGCAACGTCGACGTCCGCCGGGTCCCCATCAACAAGGTCGGCGTCAAGGAGATCCGGTACCCGATCACCCTGCATCGTCTTGACGGCGGCATGCTCGACACGGTGGCGGACATCAACATGTTCGTGTCGCTCCCCTCTGATCGCAAGGGCACCCACATGAGCCGGTTCCTTGAGATCCTCAACGAGTACCAGGACGGGATCCAGCCCGAGCGACTTCGTGAACTCTGCCGCGACCTCCGGGTCCGACTCGATGCAGACGTGTCCCATGTCGAGATGGTTTTCACCTACTTCATCCCCAAGTCGGCCCCGGTCACGGGACGACAGGGACTCATGGACTACCAGGTCAGCTTCTCGTGTGAATCCGGCGAGAGCGAGGACTTCGTCATGAGCGTGGCGGCCAAGGCCACCAGCCTCTGCCCGTGCTCCAAGGAGATCTCCCGGTACGGAGCCCACAACCAACGGTGCCTGATCACCGCGGATGTACGGTTCAACGGCATGCTCTGGATCGAGGAACTTGCGGAATACCTGGAGTCCGCAGCCAGTTGCCGCGTGTACCCGGTACTCAAGCGGCCCGATGAGAAGTACGTGACGGAGGAGGCGTTCGAGAACCCCCGTTTCGTGGAGGACATCGTCCGGGACCTCGCCGTGATGCTCAACCAGGAGGATCGCATCACCTGGTACCACATCCGAAGCGAGAACTTCGAGTCGATCCACTCCCACAACGCCTACGCCGAAATCACCCGGGACAAGGTGGCCGACCCTCCGGCCGACTGAGGAACCAATGCATCGATATTCAATCCAATGCGAGTTTGACCGAGAGCAGGTCGCCGGCGAATGGCTTCGCTGGCTGCGTGACGAGCACGTTCATGACGTCCTCGCCGCCGGTGCGACACGGGCCGAGATCATCCGTCTCGACGGCCCTGCCTGGGCCTTCCGGATCGACTACGACTTCCCCACCTTCGATCTCTACGAAGCCTACAACTCCGAGCACGCGGACCGCCTTCAGGCCGATTGCCTTGGTCGATTTCCGCTTGAACTGGGGATTCGCTACGAACGGGTCAGTGGTGAGAGCATCGCGGTGCTCCCCGACCCTGCTCAGTAGACGTCACCGTACGAATCGCCGTAGTTGTTCCAGTAGCCGTGGCTGTACTCCTGCGAGTACTTGTAGTACTGCAGACGCATCTTGTCGCGGAACTTGTAGTGCTGCCAGGCCGTATTCAGCATTTCCTGGTGATGCTTGTTGTACGTGACCCAGGCGGCGTCGATGTCCTTGTTGGTCTGCTTCTCGCGGGTGGCTTCCTTCTTCTGGTCTTCCTGGGCACGCTCGTGAGCCGAGTTGACCATCTCCTCATGCTGCGAGGCCTTCTGATCGTCGGCCCAGCTGAGGTATTCCTTGAAGACACCGTTCGTGTTCATGTAGTCGGTCATCCGCTGAACGGTGACCATGCCCTGCTGGTACTGGTTCCAGGTGGTTCGAACCATGTTCGTGTACGCCGTGACCTCTCGCTGCACGGTGGCGGGGTCGGCGGTCGAATCGACCGGTCCCATCGCGGCATCATGCTCGATCGCCACGTTCAACGCCTCCTGGAAACTCATCGCCTGCGGCAGCATCTTCGGGGGATCGTCCGTGGCCTTGAAGCCCTCAAGCATTCCCTTGGACTCGAGGAACCCGGTCATCTGGGTAATACGCTGGTTCGTAGCGGCGAGGTGGTCACCCGTCGCCTCGTTCATGTTCTGCAGTGCGCGAAGGGTTTCCGCCGGGGACGCTGCGGGAGCCGATGCCTGATCCTCAGGAGCACCCTGGGCCGGTGCCAAGCCTGATACGGATACAGGCTTGTTGAACTGTCCATTGGCTGTCACCGCGAAGGTGAGGATGGAAAGGCTGGCAAACGTCTTCAGGCAGGCGTGCATGGTGGTCTTCTCCGGGTTCCGGGGGCCTCATGGGCCCTCCTCGTTGCTAAGGCAGACAAGTATAGCGGGGGATGCGTTGGCCCGTTCCATGGTGTTCCTTGGCGGCAGGGAGCCGAGATCCCGGTGCTATACTCCCCCATTTCGAGTGGATCCAAGGCCGCAGCAGGAGCAGATCATGCCCACCCCGACTCTCAGCCAACGTGGTCTGAACAGTCCCCCTTCGCCGATTCGATCCCTGGCCGCCAAGGCCCAGGGAGCCGTCGACCGGGGCGTCAACGTCCTGTTCATGAACATCGGGCAGCCGGACATCGCCACCCCCCGTGAGATGATCGATGCCTACCACGCCTGGGATGAACAGGTCCTCGCCTATGCACCCAGCGATGGGTACCGCGAGTACCGCGAGCAGTTGGCCGGGTACTACAACGACCTGCTGCGGGACTCCGGAACCACCGTCACGGCTGACGACATCATGGTGACCGTCGGTGGCTCGGAAGCCCTGCTGTTCACCTTCGCAGCGGTCACGGATCCCGGGGACAGCATTCTCGTGATCGAACCCTTCTATACGAACTACGCGGGCTACGCGAACATGCTCGGTCTCGGCGTGGACGCGGTCACCACCACACCCGAGGACGGGTACGACATCGACCTGGCCAGTGTCGAGGCTGCCATCACGCCTACCACCCGCGCCATGGTGATTCCATCACCCGGCAACCCCACCGGGGTCGTACTCAGCGAGGAGCAACTTGACGGTCTGGCCGATCTCTGCCGCAGGCACGGACTCTTCTACATCTCCGACGAGGTGTACCGGGAGTTCGTCTACGACATGCCCGAGGGAACCCTCGCTCCCTCGATCCTGTCACGCCCAGGTACCGAGGATCTTGCGATCGTCATCGATTCCGTCTCCAAGAGGTACTCGGCGTGCGGAGCTCGGGTCGGATGCCTCGTCACCCGCAATGCGGAGCTGCGCCAGGCCGCCCTGCATTTCGGCCAGGCCCGCCTGTCCCCCGCCACCGTCGACCAGTATGCCGCCATGGGGGCGCTGAAGACTCCGAGTTCGTATTTCAAGGATGTCGTCAAGGAATACACGGCCCGCCGGAACGTGCTCGTCGACGGGCTCAACTCGATCGGCATCGACTGCGCAAAGCCCAAGGGCGCGTTCTACCTTGCGGTGTCGCTGCCGGTGGATGATGCCGAGGCCTTCAGCGATTGGATGGTCGAGGAGTTCACGTTGGACAACGACAGCCTCTGCGTTGCGCCCCTGAACGGCTTCTACCACACCCCGGGACTCGGTCGAAACGAGATCCGGATGGCGTACGTGCTGGAACAGGACAAGCTCAAGCGGTGCATCCAGATTCTCGAGGCGGCACTGGAAGCCTGGAAGAAGAAATGATCAGGCCACCAGCAGGACCCCGACCATCATGACGCACATGATCCAGAAGATCACGCCGTAGATCCGACCGTAGAAACTGCTGCCGCATTGACGACGGACTTCATCCCGCCAGGAGCCCTCCGAACCGGGTACCTGCAGGAGTACGTCCATGAGTTTCAGTACCAGCCAGCCCGGTCCGAACAGAAGTGCCTGCAGCCCGCTGGGCATGGCCGGCAGATCCGATGCGTTCCCTATCCGCTCGTAGGCGGTGGTTTGAGTGTCAGAGTGGTACATGCAGTCCTCCTGCGGTCCTTGCTTGTAAATCATCATCATTTCCCCGGCTGATCTATCACCTGGATCGGGAAATCCACTTTCAACCCAGATAGAGGGGCTGGAATCACCCATGCGCTGAAAGGGCGAAAAAACTGCTCCCGGAACTCCATGCGTCGCCGGGAGTGGTTGCACGCAGCAGGAACCTGAAAAACCCGCACCGATCGGATGCGGTACCTTGAGGCCCTTGGAATCCACGCCTGCAGGCCCCAACGATGCGATTGAACATTCTCTGGAAACTGATTCTCACCATCGCCCTCCCGCTCCTGGGGATCTACATCGCGCTGAACCTCTTCGAGTTCAGCACGCTTCGGGAACAGGCGATTCGAGACATCAACGAGCGGGTAACCCGGCTCGCGACCCTGTATGCGCAGCAGTTCAACGGCGAACTCTCCACCATCGCCCAGGTAGCGAGGTCGACGGCCGAGTTCCTGTCGATCGACCCCAACCTGGGACGCGACGATCCGTGGGAGATCCTCGAGCGGAACATCCAACAGGACGACCTGGTCTACGGCTCGGCACTGGCCTGGGTCCCCCGGGAAGAGAACGGGCAGGCGATCCTGTCCGCTCCCTACGTGCATCGTGGCCCCGATGGGTCGATGCCGCGAATCGACATCGGCACCGACGCGTACGACTACCGCAAGAGTGACTGGTACATCCTTCCCATCGAAGCCAGGGGCGGAATCTGGACGGAGCCGTACTTCGACGAGGGCGCGGGCAACATCCTCATGTGCACGTACTCGGCCCCCGTGTTCGACGACGCCGGTGGCATCATCGCAGTCACGACGGTGGACCTGCCACTGGAGCAACTCCAGCAATCCATGCACCTGGATGAACTCGATCATGGCGAGTTCATCATCATCAGCCAGAACGACCGGTTCATCTCCCACCCCAGGCCGGAGAAGATCATGACATCCGGGCTTGGGGAGATCGTCGAAGCGAGTTCGGATCCAACTCTTGTGGAACTCCGATCCATGGTCCTTGCAGGAAAAACCGGATCCAGTGAAATGCCCAAGTTCATCGACGGCACCCCGCACTGGATCGCCTTCGCCCCGATCCCGGCCACGGGCTGGTCCTTCGTCGCAGCGTTCCCCAGGGAAGACGTGCTGGCGCCGGCCTACGCGGACCTGTTCCGGGACATCGTCGTCGTGGCCATCGGCTTCGGGGTGAACCTTGTGGCGATCATCTTCGTCGCCCTGCTCTTCACCCGTCCAATCCGGCGGCTGTCCACCGCCATGGAAGCGGTGACCGAGGGCGACATGGACGCCCGGGTCGAGGGCGTCGATTCACGGGACGAATTCGGCGATCTCGCACGCGGCTTCAACGACATGTCGGCCAACCTGCGATTGAACATCGAGGAACTCGCCACCGAGCGGGCGGAACGGCAGATCGTGGACATCGAGCTTAACCTTGCCCGTGAAATCCAGGCGTCCCTGCTGCCCGACGAAGATGCCGTCGAACAACGTGACTCCTTCGAACTCGATGCGATCAACCAGCCCGCCCGCCAGGTTGCCGGTGACTTCTACGACTACTGGATGAACGACGAGTCGACGATGGCCCTGCTCATCGCCGACGTCTCGGGCAAGGGGGTGCCGGCGGCGTTCTTCATGGGCATTGCCAGGACCCTGATCAGGAATCTCGCCAAGCTCGATCAGGAACCCGATGACCTGATGAGGATGGTCAACGAGCTCCTGCTGGAGAAGAACAAGCGAGCGATGTTCGTCACCCTCTTCTACGGGATCTACGACCTGGATACAGGGCAGATGCGGTACGTCAACGCCGGGCACCTTCCACCGGTACGGATCCCCCTGGCCGGCCCGATCGAGACGGTCGCCGGCAGCACCGGCACCGTCCTGGGAGCGATTCCCGACATCTCATGGACGATCGGTTCCTTCCAGGTGGACGAGGGCGACATGCTGGTCTTCTATACCGATGGCGTCACCGAGGCCGTGTCCAGCGACGGCACCATGCTCGATGAGGCCGGCTTCCTCGAGATGCTCGAGGGCCATCGCAGCGAGAACTGCTCCACCCTCTGCCATTCGATCATCAATTACATCAATCGATACCAGGGCCAGGAGCAGGGAGACGATATCACCGTCCTCACCCTGAATCGCTGTAAATCGGTCCCACGCTCGCCTGGAGCCGGCTGAAGCATGTTTCCAACGCTCTCCCGGCTGCTCTCTGCTTGACCCGGCCCCAAGGCGTCGTACTGTAAAGAGTCGGTCTCATCCCCCGCTTGGAGCACTTCGTGCCTGCATCCGAATCCCCCAACCAGCCGCCGTTCCCCGGCAACCAACCCGGTGTCGTCAGCCACGACGAGGGTCGATTCGGCGTGCAGTGGAACCACCGGCTTCGAACGACCCGGGACAGCCTGGATCCGTCGAATACCGTGCTGACCGATCTCCTTCCCCCTGGGGAAGGCCCGTCACGGATGGTTGCGATCCTCGACAG
>Ga0315336_1005475_pt1 | contig 13841 bp, 7 predicted proteins | sample ASW5metaG_FD_204512 | JGI IMG/M metagenome (GOLD analysis project Ga0315336, IMG submission 204512) | Ammonia-oxidizing marine archaeal communities from Monterey Bay, California, United States - ASW #5 | ecosystem: Environmental > Aquatic > Marine > Intertidal zone | place: USA: California...
GGTGTGCCAGTGGATCGATTCCAGCCGGCGAAGGTCACGCCCCACGAAGCGTTGGGGTCATTGTTCATTTCAACCAGCGTGGCATCAGTCGAGCCATGGTCGACGAGGTGCGTGGCACCGCTGCTGTAGTGGTTGTAGTGTCCGTTGCCGTTGCCGCCACTGGAGCCGCCGGTGCGACACGTGGAGTTCTGGTGATTCCAGTAGACGACCATGGTCTGGTCGTTGCCGCTGTTGATGCCGCAGTGATCAGCGGTCAGGAACAGCGTGCGTTGGTCCTGATCGGTGTTGTTGATCATGGCGCCGGTGCAGGTCAAATAGCCGTTGAGGGTGTAGACGCCGACAGATGGGATTTCGTCCCACCAGGGGTCGCCGGTGGGGCACATCACGTCAACGTTGCAGGACTCGGATGAACCGCGTGGAGACACGAACTCGGGGGGATTGATGCCACGGTAGCCGGCGCTGATCTGCGCCAAGTGAATATTGTTCTCGACGAATGGGCGGTCAGCGGCGGCGCATTCGATTTCAATGATGACGTCATCGCCGAAGACGATGGGCGCCCAGAATGCGCCGTGCTCGGCGTTGTCGGCGCTGCGCCAGGGGCCGCGAACATGACTGCCGTCGGTTGATGCGATCCACATCTGGGCGGAGTCTGGAAGTGTCCAGGCGTCGAACCCGAAGTTCAGATTCAACGCACCCTCGGACTGCACCCGCAGTTGCCAGAGCATGCGATCGCTGTCGAGGAGGGACCAGATGCCGAATGTGAAGGGCGTGACATCGACCCGATGGGGCACGGCGAAGCGCCAGGGCTTGCTCTTGGCGTCCAGTTCCTGATCTTCCTGCCAGAGGGCATCGTAGTCGGGCCCGTCGATGGTGATCTGGGCCACGGCTTCCAGCGGGAGTGCCGTGTCGGAAAGGCTCAGGGGCCCAGGCGAGGTTGGGTCAGCGTGGAGCGAGCCCAAGGGGAGCAGCAGTGCGGCAAAGGCAAACATGGTGGCGGGTGGTCGCATCAATTAAGTCCTCTCGAGTGCCCGAAGTTCTGCAGTCGAGTGTCTGCAGTTGGGCGGTGTGTGACTCCCACAAAGGAAAGGCTGGCGGGCGAGGGCAGGGGCAAATCGTCCACGGGGCGCCGGATTCGGCTCTGGTGGTATCGGCAGAGGCGTGGAGCCTCAGAACACCATTCCATGATTCGGAGTGCAAGGCTACACGGATCCCTGATATTGGAGAGGGAGGGGTGTGATTTTTGGTCTCATGTGTGCCTGACGGGCGTTGAGGGGCAGGGGTGCCTATGCTTGAGTCGTGCTGGTTTCACTGTTATCGCCGGTTCTGGCAGGAGTTGTGGCTCTGGGGGCCTCGTCTGGTCAAGGGGTGTTGCGTCTGGAAGGACGGGTGCAGCGGGTTGTCGCTTTGGAGTTGGATGACGGCACGGTGTGGCAGGTTGTCGACCCGCCTTCGTTGGGACTGTCGACGGGTGCAGTTGAAGTACGCCTGCACACTGGAGAGCTGCTTCGTCTTCGTCGATTCGGCGGTTGGGTGTCTGGCAAGGTGGAGCGTCCGGGGGCTGTTCCGGTGTTGTTTCGGGTCAATCCCGCGGGCGTCTGTCGGTGGCGCGTTGCGGATCGCCGTGGCGCGTTGCCATGTGCCACGGGGCCGACAGAGCGTGTGTTGACCGGTCAGGGCGATGGCCCGGTGCCACCACCGCGTCAACTTGGGGCGGAGGATGGCAGTCGGATCGATACGCTGGCGTTGTACACGCCCGATGCTCGTGCCAGTGCGGGGTCATCTGAGGCCATGCAGGCGGACATGCTGCGCTGGTTCGACGAAACGAATGCAGTGCTGGCGGACTCCGGGGTGTCGACGAGCGTGTTGGTTGTGGGCATGCTGGAGGTCGACTCTAATGCCAGTGGTGATGCGTCGATCGATCGGGCGAGTCTGTTGGGGACCAGCGACGGGGTCTGGGACTCGATTCATGCCGTCCGTGACGAGCGGGGTGCCGACATGGTCGTGCTCTTCGTCGAGCAGATGGACGGCAACTGCGGCATTGGCGGCATGATCACGCAGGCGGGGGGCAATGCATCGAATGCCTTTGCTGTCGTTAAAAACACCTGTGCGGAGAGTTGGCACACGTTGACGCATGAGTTCGGTCACATTCAGGGCTGTGCGCACGATGCCGAGAATGCGGGTGTTGCAGGCATCGACGATCGGGCCTATGGGTGGTCCTTCGAGGGTGCTGGATTTCCGTGCAACGCGAGTCGGTTTTGCACTGTGATGGCGTATCAAGGTGTCGTTGACATGAACGACTGTCCCGGTCCGGGTGATGTGACGTCGGTCAATACGTTTCGCATCGGGTTGTTGTCGACGCCGTTGGTGACGCATCAGGGCACGCCCGTGGGTGATGCCGTTGTCGCGGACAATACGGCCGTGTGGGGCGAGCGTCGTGTGATCACAGCTCGCTATCGTCCGCGGGTGGTCGGGTCCGTCTGTCCGGGTGATCTGGATGGTTCCGGCGCGGTCGATGTAGTGGACTTGATTACGGTCCTAGGCACCTGGGGGGCGGCTGCTGCAGGAAGCCAGATCGACATCAACGCCGATGGCGTGGTGGACATTCTTGACATCGCCGTCATTCTGGACCGATATGGAGGCTGTTAGAAGCCTGCCAGAGCGGTTTGATTTAGCATTGCGGTTCTTCAGCACACAAATGTAGGTACATTGGCACAGGTGAGGTTGTGGGCATGCCGATGGATCGTTGTCCATCTGGACGAAATCCTTCAGGATGGCACCTTCGTAATTCAGGGCCTTTATGGCCCACTCAACCCGACGATGACACTGAGTAGACCCATGAAGACGACATTTACTGCAGCGACCGCCTACAGCTGGGCAGGCATTCTTGCCGGGATCAGCCTTGCCGGGTCAGCAAGTGCTGATTTTACCTCGCTTTCCACCACTGTGACCGCGACAGACGCCGTTGAAGGTGGGTACGCGACAGTGCGTGTCTGGGCTGAGTTCGATGGCGCCGGCGATCACTTGACGGCCATTTTCGGTGATTCGACGACGGCCTTGTCCATCACCACGACCGATCCGGCGGGCTTCTACCAGAACGCATTCGGATCTGACCATGCCCGCAACATCAATAGTGGAGTATCCACGCTGTTTCCGTCAATCGCGGCGGATACCTGGGTGACGATTGGTTGCGTGGATCAGGACGGCGTGATGCCGGACGGGACCACCATTTCCGGAGGCAATGCAGAGAGCATCATCGGCGATGTGGAGTTCGACGAAGGTACACCCGCGGAGTTGACCGCCATCAACGGGGCCTGCTTCATCACGCCAGACCATGCGCAGGGCACGCCGATTGACGGCAAGGTGCTGATCGGGCAGTTCACGGTCATTGATCGTCTGGACTACGTCGTTTCCGGTTCAGTCAATCTGCAGTATGAAGATGAAGAGGATGGTTCACTGGAGGTCGATGGAACGACGTTCACGGTGACGGTCGACACCTTCGAAGCTGCCTGCGACTTCAACGAAGACAACTACTCGGATCTCGTCTGGCAAGGGACGATAGGCAGCCAAAAGGGCAAGACGAAGGTCTACCACTACAACGGGCCCGATGCCGACGGCGACTACGATCCGTATCAGTACATCAGTAAAACAAATATCTGGACAACCGTTACCTCATGGTTGGTGGTTGGCTACGGCGATTTCGATCAGGACGGCCATCAGGACATTCTCTTTCAGGGGAAGGTGGGTGCTGACAACGGCAAGTTAAAGATCTTCTACTTCGACGGTGAAGGCAATTACAGCGGTAGTAAGATCATTCATGATGCAACTACATTGGATTGTCGTGGCGTGGCGGATTTCAACGGAGATGGGAATCTTGACGTAGCCATGCAGGAAATAGTTGGCGAGGATCGTGGAGAAGTCTCGATCATCTTCCTTGATGCTCCTGATGCGGATGCGCCCTATGACGAACTTGGAACGCAGACCATCTTCGAGGGTTACACGTCGTGGCGGGTACGTTGCGTCGTCGATTGGGACAACGACGGCAACATAGACCTTGTCTGGCAGGGCACCTTAGGCGGTGACCGCGGCAAGACCAAGGTGTATCTGTACAACGGATCGGAAGCGACTGATGATCACGACGCCTACGAATACATGAGCAAGGTGGTGGTGCTGGCAGGGTCCACCTCATGGATAGTTCGCGGCACGCGTGACTTCAATCAGGACGGTCATTCGGATCTGATCTGGCAGGGCGCCTCTGGTGGTGACCGTGGCAAGGTCAAGGTCTACAAGTACACAGACGCAGGCTACAACGGGTCGTTCTACCTGTTCGACAGTTCCACCAACTGGATAGCCAGATAGATTCAGACGAGCTCCATGAAAGCGCACACGACGGCCCTGACCTCTCTGGTCAGGGCCGTCTTCATTTGACTTGCTGAGCAGGGCTTGAAAGGGCTTCCAACAGAGGTTGGTACACCTTGGCGGGCTCAAGTTCATTAGTGGCACAGGAGAACGCGGCTCTGGCGAGCGAGGCGACTCGATCGGGGGTGTTCAGAAGCTCGATGAGGGTTGCCGCCATGTCGGCGATGGTCTCCGTCACGATGTAGTCCCGTCCGGGTTGACCCGGAAGCCCCTCCGCGCCGTTCGCCGTCGTCACCAGGGCCTTGCCGCATCCCAAAGCTTCGATGCACTTGATCTTCAGCCCCGTCCCCATGATGGTGCAGTTGATCACGACGTGTGCCCGGTCGTAGCAGGCATCAAGATCGTCCACGATGCCCAACATCGTGACCCCTGAAGGGGCCGAGTCGTCTTCGAGCATCTCGCACACGCCGCCGGCGATGAGCAGCCGGCTGTCTGGAACGGCGGCATGCACCTGCGGCCATGCCTCCGTGAGGAACCGCGAGACCCCGTCCACGTTCATCGGATTGCCTGATCCTGTGAAGAGGATCGTCGGTGGCGTGTCGCCGGGCACGGCGCTCCGCCGTGGGGACTCCACGGCGAGGCCTACCTCAATCACTTTTCGATCCGGAATCAGCGTTTTCAAGATGGATCGTTCGGCCGCATTGATCGCAATGAGAACGTCGGCATGTCGAAGGAGCATGGCCTCCTGCTCGGCAGTGCACTGCCGGAATGCGGGAAGGTTCACCTTCTGATCAGCGAGCCGGTGCAGTACATCATGGGTCATGACAGCGGTGCGCACATGGTCCGGAACGACAGCCAGAGACGAGGCGAGATGTACGTACTGAGCGATGCACATTTGCACGGCTGGATCGGTGCAGAGATGTTCAAGCACCGCATCGAGATGACCAGTGCCTCGATCGGCTGCGCACAGCGTAGGGCGGGCGTGCTTGGCGCCCCACTTGAGGCCGGGCTCCACGACATGCAGTTCATCGCAGACGTCTCGGTACGCTTCCAGAAACGGCTCGATGGAGGCCCGTGGTGTCGGCATTACCAGAATGACGCGGCACTTCGCCGCCCGTAGTTGACCAAGCAATTGTCTCACGACCACGCGATTGCCTTGGGTGCAGGGGAACAACGCGATGTGACACAGCACGATGGCGGTTCGCGATGTCTGCTTCGGCTCTGAGATTGGGCACCACGTGGGTGGGCAGCTCCGAGCGTTCATGACAGAAGCCCGTCGGGCAGGGTCAGCCGCTCGGCCCAACGTCGTCCAGCGTTGTCGGTGACGCGGACGGTCCATACTGCGTTTGGATCACCATTGACCGGGAGCGATGCAACGAATCCGCAGTGAGCGGATCCTTGCTTTGGGTATCGCTCCAAAACGTCATCTCTAGGTTCCCAATACTCGATCGTGGCCGCAGTGCCGTGGTCGGACTGAATGTTCATGTGCCTGAGCACTCTGGAACTTCGGATCCAGCCACGCAGTTGGATCGCGTCCTCTTGTCGAGTGGCGGTTGACAGATGAACCTTGTTCGTGCGGAGCACCATGCTTGCGAGTCGGCGTAGCGGCCCGGTTCGCGGATAGGGCACGGCAGCGGTTGTGGCGAGGAATCGATCAAGGGTCTGGTGGAGTTGCTCGACGCGAGTGTCCAGTTTCATCTGACTGGCGACGTGGTCAAAGGCCTCTGAGGGAAAGGTCACTGCACCGTCAAGCGTGCCTCGGACTGCTTCACGCATTTGATCAATGGCACCTGGATTCACATACACCGCAGCGTCGCCGACGATCTCTCGTAGGACCGGAAGGTCATACGCGACGGAGGGGCAGCGCACAGCAGCCGCTTCGACCGGCGGAAGTCCAAATCCTTCGAAGAGCGAAGGAAAGGCGAGCACGCCTGACCTGCTCAGGAGTTTGAACTTTTCCGCATCCGAGAGCCCACGATGCATGACCAGTTCGATTCCGTGCGCAGACGCTCGTCGTTGAAGATCACGGATCACTGAGCCGCTTGGAGGCGTGCCTGAGATGATGTCGAAACGCGTACCGGAGAGATCTTTGTGCAACAGTGCTTCGACATCGCCGCCGCCCTTGTGCACATCATTCCACCGGGTAATGATCATCACGCTTCGTTCAGGACGCCTGATGCAGCGATCTGCAACAGGTGTGTTGATGGCCGGCTCCCAGACAGCATGGCAGGTGGTATCTGGATAGCGGGTGTAGAAGTCTTCCGCCCACCGGCGACTCTCTTGGGCGGACGAGAGTACCAGGCACTGCTCATTGGTGAACTCGATCCACTGGTGCCACTCCTGCAAGGAGCGAGGCTTTGGAGATAGGGCGTTGAACCAGTTGCCGGATTCGAAGTTGATCATTGCCCGCTTGGCGCCGCGCTGGCGGGCAAACGTCTTGACGGCTTCGTAGAAGCCGGGCTTCGTGTCCCGATGCGGCACCAGTACGACCAGATCAAACAGCCCATCGGGCAGATCATCGCGGAAGTTCTGCGTGATATGCAACCGTGGACGTGCTGTGCCAGGCCAAGTGTCGAATTCATCATGCCATACGGGCCTTGCCGTGCCGATGATGTCAACGTCGTATCCGGCTTGCGAGGCGCAATGCGCCAGCATCCACGCGTGATAGCGGCCACCGGACCATGCGTCTGCGGGGACATGCGAGAAGATCGCAATTCGTCTGTTGATTTCAGTTGGCACTACAGATCCTCTCCCACAGAGCGGTCGCCAGTGATGGCGCAGGCGCTCCCCTCACTCGCAATTCGACCCGGGATGATACGACAAACAGGCCAATCCACTCGAATGGAAGCCTCTGCACTGCCCTCATTCGTCACCAGCAGCTCCACGCATTGGCAACTCGTGCCTGCACACTCCAGCTGGATCCACTGAGGCGTTGTTGATGCGGTGACGCGTTGAAGCTGTCGGCTGGCGTTCTGTGCGCCTGCCGTCGACCATTGCAGCTGCAATGGCACGCTTCGATCAGCCCGTAGGGCGAATTCGATGCGGGCATCTCGCTCCTGCAGGGGTCCTGTGGCTGCACGCACAACTACAGACGAGCCTGCAGGGAGTCTGCAAAGGAGTCTATGTGGCTCCGTCTGCAGGATTGCAGCGCAGCCCTGTGCAATAGCTTCTTGGCCGAGCAGTTGTTCGGCGGTCGGTTCAACGGCACATGTTTGGCCTGTGTCAAGCACCAGTACCTGCGCCTGGAGGGGCTCCAGCACAACTGGCGTCGAACATATATTTTGCAACCGCAGGCGGAGGAGGTCGTGATCGTGCGCAACAGTCAACGGCAGAGTCAGCCGATGCACGCCTCGAGAGAGGTGAAACACGTGCGATGCTGCCTCGGGAGTTGATTTGCCATGTCGAGCAAGTTCGAGTCTGATGCGAACGGGCTCGTCGCACCGGACCGTGAGGCTGCCTAGGGCGGTCTGTCCTGCGCTGATTTTGATCTGACTGAAGATGAGGGTGTTCGCGGCGGCGCCCAACTCGATTCGATTGTGTGGATCTGCGCAGACCGGATGCCACCTGTCGATGGCAAGTTGATGCAGGCGACCAATCGGCAGCACACCAGCTGTCATTGCCCGCCAGGGCGCACAGCATCGCTCGCTGAAGGCAGGCGTCCAGGAGTCCGCAAGGCTGAAGACATGTTTGTCTGCCGCTTCGAGACAGGCAACAGAAGCTTCGCACGATTGCATGAACCGCTGTGGCGTGACGCGTTGACGGTGCGCGTCGAAGGCACGGTGGCATTGGTGTCCTGTTTCAACGAGTCCTGCGGAATACTGCAGGCGGTCATCGTGGGCCCAGAAGTCCTCTTCGCATGTGCCGTCCGTCGGCTTGCCGTCGAATCCCGCGAACAACAACGTCTGGCCGATCGATCCTGCTACCGGGATCATGTGCATATTCAGCGTGCTGTCGAGCCGGGGGCACATGTACGAAGACCAGAGGTCTGCTGCGGGCCCGGAGGGGCCGTCTGGAATGAGTATGACCCTATGCTCGATTTCTGGATGCTGATCAACCAGAACCTGCCCGAATTGTGTCGTCGTAACGATGTCGAAGGTGTGTTTAGACATTGCCTTGAAGAGGTCGGTCCGGAATCTCGTGGCATAGGCGGACACGCCGAGATGGCTAACACAGTCCCCGAATGTCAGAAACCGCACGTCGAGTCGATGGAGCAGATCGTCATCGAGCATGACAGTGTTGCAGGCGACAGCGGGCATGTCCGGGAGTTGCCACAGGGCAACGTCTCGAATGCTCGGCCCCGTACCCAGTAGCAGAACAGCATCAGAGTCATGGGCGGCCACAGCGCTTCGTGCCGCAGTCTCGAAGCGGCTTTGATGGCGATTGATGATCTCCTGCTGTCTGCGGGGCGAACGCAACCGCCACATGATGCGGGCGTAGGCGCCCCACTCGTGCACGTGCTCATCCTGACGAACGTCAACGATGGTGTGGCCAATCAGCGTGAGCAACCTCAGCCAAAGGCTCGATCGTCCATCCCATTGCACGATGAGACGGGATCGAAGCAGATGCACGAGCAACTGCAACCTGCTACCTGTGATCTGGAAGTGGCTGGTGTTTTCCGTGTAGTCACCCATCGAGGCAGGAGGTGGGCCGGGTCTAGCTTCGTCTGTGCAGCCGAACCAGACCTGTTCAAGCACACCGTCGACCTGGGGGAGATACCAAGCGGCCCGCGACCACTGATCGGTGCATGCCGCTGCCGAGCGAAATGTGGGATAGAAGCACACGGTCGGCCGTGCCTGCCATCGGTGGGGGGCTGTGGCCATACGAGCGAGCGTGCGCCACGGTACGTGTGCAGCAAGTGCACGAGCCGCCGGCCGCAGGGATCGATAGATGTGCTGCAGGGCCTTGCCGGTAAATGGCAATACGGCGCAGATGACAAGAAAGCGAGGCCAGAAGCTATCCCCTTCGGCCCCGGCGGGCAACACCGCATGCAGGCCCAGCGCCAAGCCAGCGTACAGCACCCATCGCGGGGCAATGGAAGGCAGGCGTTTCTCGTTGCCTCCCATTCGGTACACCCAGTAGTGCGTCGTCTGCCAGAGAACTTGGGCCAGCAGTACGGCCACGCCTGCGATGGCCGGGGCCCCTAAGACCACACCAACGGCGCCGTACTTGAAGACCTGCAGCACTGGATACACGGCCATCCGGCCTGCGGTCGGCATTCGGTTGTAGACCAGAAAGGTCAACAGCAGCGCCACCATGGCTCCAGCCCAGAGGGCGATGGTTGTGGCTTGCGTGATGCCCAGCAGTCCAAAGGCCGCGCCCGCTAGGGAGACGTGCCAGATGAGTCCCATCCGCCTGATCGGGTAGGACCGGAATCGTTCCTGTGCAGGGTGCGTCTTGCGGTGCGATTCCCGCCGCAGCGTGCCAAACTGGTTGTCGAAGTAGCCCCACTCGTACACGATGTGCATCGCTGCAAACAGCAGCAGGACGGCGGCGGCTTGGGGCAAGGCGTTTGCCCAGGCCAGAAGGACCAGCGGCATGTCGACCGCGAAGACCTGCCAGATAAGCCCGCTGACGTTGTACTTGGCCTGCGCGGTGAATCGAAAGGGCATGTAGGCCGGTGAGCAAGACCATAGGTGGGGCCACTGCAGCAGGTGGCCTTGCCCGCATGCGGCAAGGAAGGGGGCATCCTCCATGCTGTCGGAGACACCGATCGCCCGGTCCAACTTTAGCGCCGGAAAGTGGTTCCGCACCGCCTCAACTTTGCCCCTAGTTCGGACTGTCGGTCGCAGTGGATTGAGGCTGCTGGCGATGAGCGGCCAGGTCACGGCGGCGCCGTGAAGCATGGGGCGAAGGATGCGGGCGAACCCGTTGCTGATCGTGATGACTCGTCGTTGGGGCGATGAGACCAGATCAACGAGGTCCCTGTTGAGCAGTCGGCGTCCAATTTTGCGACCCGTCCACTGCCACAGCAGCACTGACCAAGGCAGCAGGCAGCACACGGCGGTCACGCGGAACTGATCACGATCGACTCGTCTGAACACGCGCCGGACCAGTGGTCGGCGCCAGATCCAAGCGGCAAGCGTACTCAGGAGGAGGGCCAGCCACCGCGGTCGAGCAGAAGCGAGAAAGATCTCCGTGCTGTTCCCAAGCAGCAGTGTGTGGTCAACATCGAGCAGGACTGCGGCGGTGGGAGCGCCCCCGAGGTCCTCCTCCAGCGTTGAGGTACCGATGCGCTCCTGCCAGGACGTCACCTGCGCTGCCGAACGCGTGACCGTGGGCAGGTCGAGGTCTTCCAGCAGTTCTGTGACCGCATCGTTCGCTGTGCGCCATGCCTCATGGTTTCCATCGAGCGTGACCAGATGGCGCTCTAGGAGCCAGCCGACCAGCGTGGCGATCCGCTCCCGGCGTTCGGGAGACAGGCCCTTCGTCGCAGCCCGGCGCACGGCCTCACCAAGTGCGTCGGGATCGGGTTCTTCACAGACGCCCTTGCCTCGGAACAGGTCATGCGCCAGGTCGAGCACGGGGCGATTGCTCAACAGCGCAATGAGCGACAGTCCACTGCCGGTCGAGGCGACCACGTCGGACCACTCGATGAGCAACCGGTAGTCAATGTCGGCGATGACATGGTTTGCGGGGGCAGAGGGATCGTGTTCGACTGGGAGGGAAGGATGCGGCTTGAACACCACCAGTCCATCGGATTGTCGTGCCAGGGCGTAGCTGGCTTCGAGGCTTGAGTTGTACTGCGGCAGCGACGCCCGGCGGTCATCGTGCTCTACAGGCACGAAGCCGAGCGTGCCGTCGTCCGGGGGGAAGAAGACTATCTTTGGTCCCGCCAGCTCGGCGGCCCGGGCGGTGAGTGTGTCGAGTGCTGCTGGATCCTGCTGTTGGGCATACTTGTCGAAGTGTGTGAAGTCGGCGTCAGCGATATAGGTCAGGCCGGTCCTGCAAAACTGCTGCAAATCACTGTCCGAAAGATCAAGTTCACGCCAGGACTTTCCGGCGGCGCAGTCATGTCCGAGCAGCCCACCTGGAGCCAAGAACCAAGTGTCAGGCAGTATGGCTCGTTCGATGAGTGCAGTTGCAATGCCACGGCTCGCACACAGGTCGTGCAACACGCCGGCATGCGGGCAGAGATGATTCCAGGCCAGAAAGAGGTCAGGGGAGACAGCATCGAGCAGCGAGCTGCTCCAGCCAGCCAGTTGTCGGAATGTCCAGTCGACATCTTCACTACCGGGCCCTTGCTTGATCAGCGAGCGAAGTCGCGGTTGCCACTTGTCCTGATCCAGTTCAACAACGGCGCGATCCATATCTGCAGCATCGACATCTGCATTACGGAGCGTGTGCTGCAGATCCCAGTTGAAGTCGTGGACTTTGCCCGGGAATCCCGGGCACGGCACCGTGGACAACAGGACGGCCTCCCAGCCGCGCCGCTCGAACGCGAGGGCAAGCTGCGAGAAGAACTCAGCCTCCGAGTCACCGATGGGCGCCAGATTGGATATGAGTACGCGCATGGCGGATGTCATCCCTGTCTAGGTCAGACCGACTCCGGTTCGTAACCAAAGAGACGCATTTCAGCGGACAACTCACGTTGCACGCCGTCGATGAGCGTGGCGTACTTCTTGCGCACCTGCTCCCATCCCTGCGCAGTACCGCGAGGCCGCTGTTTGCGGTCGTAGCGTGCGAGGGGCAATTCCGTCAGCTTCTTAGTTGGGCGCCGGTTGGGGAGACCCAACGTCGATGCAAGAGAGACATAGGCGGAAAATGGATTAACGGTCAAGTCCTCGAATCGGACCAAGTGGACGGCGTCATTTCCAGCGTGCATGGCCAGCCAGTTGGTCATGAACTTGCGCATGGCCTGAATGACACTGGTCGGCGCCAACGTAGAGCGACGCATGCCGCCGATGTCGGTACCTGAGACCAGATAGTAGTCAACGTCATGCAGGAACTGACTCTGCGTGATCTTCACCTTGAGCATGACCAACGCATACTCGTAGAACGAGATCATGATGTCGCGAGGATCGCGTATGAGCAAGATGATCTGGCGCTTCTGGTCCCAGATCTGTCCAGTGAACCGCAGCGACTCTTCGTCGAACTGGCATGGTGAAAGTGCATGGCTACGCACGATGGTGGCGTTGGCTTGCTCACCGAACTTGCCGAGGTGGCCGTACATCGACCGAGAAACACCATTAGCCATTCCTGCCAGCACGTGCATGACATGATTGGATCCGGAGCGAGGAAGTGCGACCATCCAGCAGGCGGGCTTGGCGGACTCAACTTGCGTGGCCGTTCCATTGGCCGATTTCCTTACAGCCATGGTCGCGGTTTCCCATGTGTCACGACGGGACCAGTGTGGCATCCAGCAGGCCAGAATGCGCTGCACCTGCACATTAGTGAAGGCATCAAGTACCGTTCGCCCCTGCCAGAGCAAGTGACCAGCGATGGTTCGTCCTGCGCGAGTGCGGAGCAGCATTTCGCTCTTAGGCAGAGCCTCTCCCGGCATGTGTTGAAGAAGATTCGCAAGCCAACGCGAGTCAAGTTCCACTCGGCGGCTCGTTCCACCTGCATGGAGTTCGAGATAGGAGGGGGCTTTGGCAGCTCTTTTCTTCATCTTGGGCGCTTCTGGTGTCATGTCGTCTGGCCTGTGTGACTCGATGTCGATTCGAGGGTCTGTTTGTTCGAGAGATCGAGCAGGTTATTCGGAAAGTAGATTTGATTGCCGGGCAGAACTTCAAAACTCACTGCATGGTCGCGATAGATGAAGGCATGCCCGTCAAAGATCGCGACAAACATGACATAGCGACCGTAGGCCAGATTGAGATCTGGAATGTCAATGTTCAGATTGAATGCGCCGTCGTGCACGTCTCGAAGAGAGCCCGCCTCGCCGGTACTGAGTTTTGTGAGGTGCAGGCCGTCGGCCTCCCGGTAAATCGGAAGATTGATACTGAGCACGTCTACGTGATCGGCCAGTTGCCCGGTGACGGAAATGCGGACAGGAGCGTGAACCGTCAACGGCAAGGATGCGTCCTCGGCATGCACAATATCCACATGGACATGGTGAACGCGCGGATGCGATTCGAGGCGGCGCCAGTTGCCGGCTTGAGCAAGGTCACTGTTGTCGACGCTTGGTGTGCGGTGACCGGGTTCATGGACGGGCGCCGCAGGAGGCGTCTTCTCAGTGACATAGTCCAGATACGCCCGCGTGGCGGTCTCGGCATCGGCGATGACTCTCGGGCTTCCCTTGTGCAGCCAGACAGCCCGCTCGCACATCTGCACGATCCGGTTCAGTTGGTGGGAGACGAGCACGATCGTCACGCCCTGTTTCTGCAGTTCGTTCATGCATGTGAAGCACTTGTTCTGGAATGCGAAGTCGCCTACGCCGAGAATCTCATCGATGAGCATCACATCCGGGCGCATGTGCACGGCCAGCGAGAAACCAAGCCGAGCCTTCATGCCGCTGCTGTAGGTGCTGAACGGCGAGTCGATGA
>Ga0315336_1005476_pt1 | contig 13841 bp, 15 predicted proteins | sample ASW5metaG_FD_204512 | JGI IMG/M metagenome (GOLD analysis project Ga0315336, IMG submission 204512) | Ammonia-oxidizing marine archaeal communities from Monterey Bay, California, United States - ASW #5 | ecosystem: Environmental > Aquatic > Marine > Intertidal zone | place: USA: California...
GATTACATCTCGCTCTTTCGGAAGCTGGCTTTACGGCCGGTTACGCACCCATACTTTACGCAATATCTCAGATTGGATGCGCGTCGATTTTAGCGCTCGCAACTTATTTCGGGATGACCATGTTCCTGCCGAAAATCACTATTGAAATCGTCCTTGCCTTAAGCGCGGGGAATGCGCTTATCGGCTTCATGATTCCAAATGTCTTTCTCTCTCGCCGTAAAGCCGCCCGCATGCTGGAAGTCGAGCATAGTTTTCCGGACGCTCTGGATATGCTTCTTGTCAGCATGGAAGCTGGCGCAAGTCTCGATGGCGCCCTTGAGCGAGTTGGTCGTGAAATTGCCCGTGCTCATCCTTTATTATCGATGCACCTTTTATCCATTGGTCATGAACTCCGGGCTGGAACAAGTCGCGAAGCGGCGTTTAGACGGTTTGGAAAACGGATACCCACAGACGACGTACGATCCTTTGTCGCCTTATTTGTCCAAACGGACCGGTTAGGAACAAGTGTAGCAACGGCACTTCGCGTCCATGCCGATGAAATGAGGACAAAACGTGTTCTAAGAGCCGAGGAAAAAGCCCATCAATTGCCAGTTAAACTCGCGGTGCCGTTGGTATTGTTTATTTTGCCGGCGCTTATCCTGGTCATTATGACACCGGCAATTATACGAATTCACCAGAATTTTTTATTTTAAAAGGGAAGAAGCGATGGCAAATTCAAAAACCTTCTCAAAATTTATACTTATTTCACTTGTTTCAGCCCTCACCGCATGCGGCGCGCCTTCGACTGAATCAGACAAAATAGCTGAACAAGACATCCCGACCACCGACCACTATAAGCGGGGTAAATACTATATAGAAAAAGGCTACAATGGCCTTGCTATTAATCAGTTCAAACTTGCCCTTCTAGAGGATCCCAACAACATAAAGATTCTGAATGCAGTCGCTATTATATATCAACGCCTTGATCGGCCGGACATGGCCGAGCAAGCCTTTCGCGAAGCCATAATTTTAGATACAAATTCTGCGCTGACAATGAATAATTTTGGCTATTTTCACCTGACGCAAGGACGACCGAGACAAGCGATCAGCTATTTCGAAACGGCGCGTCAAGTAAAAGAGTATGAAGATGTTGCGACATCTAACCTGGAATTGGCAACCCAAACTATTCAGCAAAAAGCGGCGGCATCGAAGGCCTCAGTCGCTATTGTTGAAGAAGTCATAGAACCGGCGAAGGCAATCGAGACGGTGTCTTTAGAACGGATGTCCAATTCTGTTTACATGCTCAATACTAAGCTTAGTCCGACATATGATCATGCAATTATCCAACTGAAGATAAACCCGCTTTTTATAATTCGAAATTCCAAAGAAAAGTGATTTTTAGCCGTCGATTTCCCAGAAAGGTGATGTAAATGTTAGTAGAATTTTTCAAAAAGCGTGACTTGCTAGTGGTTTTCATTCTGGCTTCAAGTGCTCTTGCAGGATGCAATGCCACAACTGCTGAAACAGAAGTCGAGCCTTCTCAAACAGCGGTACAGCTAATTGAACCGGAGCAAGCAAAGCAGCAGTCTCGTGAGGCATTGGATAGTGCCAATCTCGCCTTTCAAGCCAAATATTATTTCGAAGCGGAAGCGCTATTCCATAATGCCCTAAAACTGCAGCCGGACAATGTCGAGGCCCGGTACGGCATTGGCGAGTTGTACCTTGCTACCAACCGGGCTAGCCAGTCAATTTCCGTTTATAGTGGACTATTTCTGGATGAGAAACTGTCAGCGAGAGCATGGCAAGGCAGCGGTCTTGCATATCTCGCTGTCCGGGATCTTGAGCAGGCGAAGACTCAACTCACAATGGCCATCGAAAAGGATGAAACACTATGGCGTGCCTGGAACGGCTTGGGAATAGTACATGACGCCCGTCATGAATTTGCGGACGCAGAACTTGCCTACCTGACCGCTAAGTCGCTTAATCCAAATTCTAGTGCTGTTTACAATAATCTGGGAATGTCATACATGGCCCGGAAACTCTACGATCAGGCCGAAAAACAGTTCGTCACGGCGTTGAAGATAAATCCAGGACTGAGCATTGCAGAGACCAATTTGCGCTTTTCACTCGCGTGGCAAGGCGAGTATGTTCACGCATTATCTGGCATGAAAAAGGATCGTTGGGCCGAGGCCTTAAACAATGTCGGTTATATAGCCTTGCAACGCGAAGACCTTGTTAGCGCAGAAGCGTATTTCATTCGAGCGATTGAGTTGAGCCCCAGTTATCACAAGGCGGCCCACAAAAACTTGAGGATACTTCACGAACTATTTCCTGACTATAAGAAGGGAACAGAAGGTGGAATATTCGCGGCTGCAGGACTGAACAAGACCTAGCAATATTTTCGTCGTCGAAATTGCTCACAGTCTATCTAGTGAGTTGAATTAAAATGTTAGAGCATTCGAAACAAGAGTTTTCTGATGATAAAAGCATCGCCATTATTCGTCATATTATTTTTAGTCATCTTGGCCACGTTCACGGCTTCGACGGTACGTTCGGAAACCAGTGGAGCCGGCATCCAAAATAGTGACAAACGTTCCATTCTGGATATCTGGATGCCGTTAGCCAAACGCGGTGATGCGACGGCGCAAAACAATGTTGGTGCAATGTATGACATCGGCGATGGCGTGCCACAGGATTTTAAAAAAGCAGTCAGATGGTATAGATTAGCGGCTCTACAAGGTTACCCAATCGCACAATTTAACATTGGATTGAAGTTCGACGCAGGCCAGGGTGTGCTCCGTAACTATCGGGTTGCGGCAAAATGGTACCAACGTTCAGCTGAACAGGGGCTGGTAGATGCGCAGCACAACCTCGCCTCGATGTATGAGACCGGACAAGGGGTTCATCAAGACGAGAATGAGGCCCTAAAATGGTATCATCTTGCGGCAGATCAAGGACTTGCAGAAGCTCAAAACAATCTCGGCCACATATATGAAAAAGGAAGAGAAGAAAATCGCGATCTTGAGATGGCATTCAAGTGGTACAAATTATCGGCCGATCAGGATTTCACCTTGGCACAAACTAATATTGGATACCTGTATTTACGTGGGAAAGGTCTCCCGCAAGATAACGAAACCGCCATCAAATGGTTTACACGGGCAGCACAGCAAGGTGACGCAGAAGCTCAATATAATTTGGGATATATAAATGAAAATGGATACGGCGTTCCGCCAAACCCGTTCAAAGCCATTGAGTGGTACAAACTTTCAGCTGAAAGAGGAAATGCAGACTCCCAATTTCGTCTCGGCATTTTATATGAATCTGGCCCAGGCGGATTTCAAAATTATGCCGTGGCGTCTAAATGGTTCACTCTTGCTGCAGAACAAGGTCATGTCAAAGCTCTGCATAAATTAGGTTTCAAGTTTCATTTCGGGCAGGGTGTCGAACAAAATTATGAAATGGCCGCCAAGTGGTATAAAAAAGCGGCTGAATTAGGGGATCGTAGCGCGCAATTAAACCTCGCATTTCTATATCACGATGGACGAGGAGTTGGAAAAAGCATTGACGCTTCGATAAAATGGTTCACCGACGCGGCAGAACAAGGAGAGGTGCTCGCCCAGTATAATCTCGCCGTCATATATGAAACTGAAAAACAGAACAAAAAGTCCGCATTGGTCTGGTACCGCTCTGCAGCAGAGTCAGGGCTCGCCGAAGCACAATATCATATGGGCTTTATATATGACCGCGGCGACGATGTTGTTCAAGACTATACAATTGCCCGCAAATGGTATCTTTCTGCGGCCCGTAACGAACATCCAGACGCACAGTTTAATCTGGCCTCGACCTACCACGCCGGTCGCGGTATTTCGAAGGACTTTGAAACGGCTATTCATTGGTACAAAAAAGCGGCAAGGCAGGGCCATGCCGCCGCTCAATTCAATTTGGGCACGATGTATGATAATGGACTTGGCGTGGAGCAAGATTTTGACATTGCCGCAAAATGGTACCGCTTAGCCGCTGTCCAAGGTCTCCCGGAAGGGCAGTATAATCTTGCCTCTTTGTATGACAGAGACCAAGTTGCACTTATAGGAAAAGATACAACGATCGAATGGTACAAGCTGGCTGCAGCGCAGAAATTCGAATCCGCTCAATATAACCTCGGACTAAAATATTACAGGGGAGATGGCGTTACTCAGGACTTTTCGAAAGCCTATATGTGGTGGAGTATTTCCGCCGCGTCCGGAAACAAAAATGGCGCCGAAAATCTAAAAATTCTGGAAGCACAGATGACGGTTGCTGAACTTTCAGATGGACAACGAAAAACAAAGGCTTGTGTACAAAAAGATTATAAGAGTTGTTAAAGAATGTCATCGCCAGGCGATCACATCGTTAATTGTGCTGAGAAGGAACGATCACCTAAAAAAGTGGTGGTAATAATGAGAAACGCTTATAGATCCAATCCCCTTTACATACAGTGGATATGACGTATTTCAGCGAATATGAGAAAACAGGCTGGTGGCGGAGGGAGAGTCCGCCTAATATCATTCAAAAATAACGTTTTTTAGCCAATATTTTTTTCTACCCATATATTTACCCATATTGAATATGAGCACTATCCGAGACAATGGAAAATCCGAGCAAAATCTACGCACCTAGCCTTCTAACCTAACAATTTCGAGGCGGCGAATAATGGGACGCTCGCTCTCCGAAGGCAGAGGTCACACGTTCGAATCGTGTCGGATGCGACAATTTTTTCAAAGGCTTAGATGATTTTTGGACCGGAGCCAGTTAGTTTTGGTGCCCTATCTGGTGCCCTAACGTCATTATTTCCCGATCGCCAGTAGCGGCCTTTTTTAATTAGGAGATGCTGTGTCATTCATCATCCTCCGCAAAAATACCGTCTCCCAAAAGTCCGGCACATATCTCAGCATGTGCCATCACCTCTTGAAGATTCTCGAAGCTAACCTCGCCGTCTTGCCTCCCCTCAACAATGACCGCCAGATTTTTAAGGCGCATCGCCAGCCACCGCTTGATATTTTCTGCATTAACCGGAACCGCTACGGCTCCGAAGTCGACGAGTCCCCGAGTTTCCGACTTCGGACGGTAATTGCTACGCGATATGGGAACATGCGGTGCTTCAAGGGAATAACAACTGTACCAATCGTTGCCGAGACAGAAAATACCTTTGTCCTCTTCAATGCCATGGGCTGCCTCGGGAGGCGTCATCCTGCCGTCAGGATATTCATTAAAAAATAGATCGCCTTCTTTGATTTTGTTCAACTGTCGCCTCCTCTACTTTATAAAAAACATTGCGACAGACTGCAAGACCAAGGCTCTTGTCCCTATTATTGCCGAGCCAGCCGCTATCCATAGCGAACGTGTATCAAAGACGCTTCTCTTGCCTCTTGTAGCTCTTGATATTCTAAAAGCCTGAATTGATCATCCATCGAGAGGGAATATGTCGGAGGCGGATTTCTTTGGCTATTAAGGGCGCTCACCACTCTCGACATATTGAATCGAGCGAACGCTGCTAAATCCAAGCACTTTGCGACCTCTTCCTGGTTTAATTTATAGCGTGCTTTAAATGCTTATAGCTTCTCGCTATCAGTCATTCATCGATGCCTTTATTAATATGAAAATTGTTTCGTCGCCAGAGCATAGCATTTGTTGAAAGTTGAAGTGCAAGTCGTATTTTTCACAAGTATTATTAATCAGGTCCATCATCGCCCTCGTATCCCATACATGAAAATGGATTGAATAGTCTTCGTCGATCAACTTTTTGACCAACATGTCTCGCTCGGTGTCGTCCTGCCATGCGGGGCGGCCTATATCGTCAATGTCTGCAAGCGCGACGAATTCCTCGAAATGCTGTTGATGCGACCATTCGGGACCGTCCGAGAAATCGCGCTCCAAATGACTGAAATCGGTTACTGGACGATTACGATCAAAGGTTTTGTCCTTATCCGGAAAGGTCAGAAATAAAGTGCCCCCTGGCTTAAGCACGCGATAAGCGTTCACAAAAAACAGGATCGGATTTTGGAAATGCTCAATAACGTGATTGGCGACGACAAAATCCTGACTTGTATCTGGTACGGCTTCGAGTGTTTCGCCGTTTGAGACGATATCCGGCTCTTGCAGATTTTCGGACGCTCTCTCGGGATAGTTTTCGCGCAGATCCTCAATTGAGAACCGGTCAACATATTGAACATTGACGCCAGGGTTCACCTGTAGGGGACGACCCAGACCGCCGATTTCTATTCCGTTTCCCCTAATATATCGAGCGGATAAAACGAGCCTGTTATGATTTACAACCCGGCCTATACTTTTGGAATTTTCGTCTGCTAATCCGAAAAGATGTCGCATAAAAAAGAGGCGCATCGTTGGCGAGATTTTGCTTTTAAGTCTAGTGGACATTTGTTCTTCCTTAAACGACTAAGGTAATACGGCGCCGACAACCAGACCCGCGCCAAATACGGCCGCGTAGCCTGCTAAGAGGATGAACCATTCAAAAGGCCCGCGTTTCCCGTCATCCACCCTTTTGGAAGTTTCCTTGTATTCAATCAATTTGTGATCCTATTTTTTGAGCTTCGGAGCGCCGAGGACGGCCTTCTCGACGGTGTCGAGGGTGAAAACAGAGGTGGCGCTTGAATAGTCATCCCGGGCGGCGCGGACACTCTCATTCGCTGATCTAATGGACGAGCGACCAGCCATGAGGGGAGTGGTGAGGATGAGTTTTTTCAAAAGGAAATGCTTTATATAAATTAAAACTTATACGAGGATTGTACGAATTTTGTTCACGTGTGTCAATTAGAACAATACACACTTGTGGCTATTAATTTTTAGCCTTCTTTGTAGGTTTGTCGGCGTCGGGCCTTGCGCTTTCACGAATTGAACCTTGCTCACTGGCGTAAGCTCACTCGCATCGATCCGAGCCTGATATACAACATATCCGTCATAACCTTCCTGTAAATTCGTTGAAAATTTGTCATCAGCTAGGTGTACTTCCACTGTCTTTTCCACCCTGCCTTCTATTTCCTCGGTCTACACCGGATCGTGTCTTCGTCATAGGTCACTAATCACTTCTGATATGGGTCATGAACGGTCATTCTGACAAGTCTCGATCAACGTCAGCTCTTACTCCAGAAGCAGACATGGCGCAGCTGCACCTATGATGACGGCTAAGTGCCACAAGTGGCGCTGTGCCAGGCCAGTCAATGTTGCCCGCTTTACTCTTTGATGTGGAAGTACGCTGGGTCATTTTCGGGGGTTTATAGCCCAGTGGTCCGTCGGCTTTGTTGGAGTATTACGTACCGCATTCGTTCGAAAACCGCAGAAATAACACCAATACAGTCCTCCGAAGGCAGAGGTCACACGTTCGAATCGTGTCGGGTGCGCCAATCTTTTCAATGACTTAGATGATTTGATAGGACAACATTTGCCTATTCTGCTCTGTCTGCGAACTTTTCCCCAGCTGGGATCTGTCTTATTTTCGCTCATTAACGGCTACGATGAACCAAAAATCATCTGACTTCATCCGCGCACGTACTGCTATAAAAATGCCGGTCTATTCGCATGTACTTTTTACCACAACCTTAACACAGCGCTTGGTGTACCAACGGGTTACGTGCCTTCTATATGGACTGCGAAACTCTTCCGAAATTCAAGCTTTTTCAAGCTCTCCTCTAGTCGCAAAAGAACTCAAACAATAGCGCGGCGTAAATGACAACGGCGGCATCTGTATCATAAGTGTTGGGTTTGTTCTGAAGGTAAGTCCAGACAGCTTTTGTCATTTCCTTATAGGTAATACCTTCAGGATAACAAAGAGGGGCGGGAAGAATTAGATTCTCTTTAACATTCATAGATCCGAGGGTATCAATCGCTCCAATGATATAACCAGAGCAAAATTTATTTTCTTCAAAATCACTTATCGGCTTAGAGATATCGCAGTAAACGAGCATGTCGTTAACAGTGCCTGCACTTGCAGTTGTCGGAGAGGCCGTGCCCAGCAAAACCACCAGAAAGGCGGCCGCAAGATATCTATGCATATTAGCTCCTTGGTATCTTCCAAATGTCGATAGAACCTATATTAGATGCGGCTATATCTCCAATACCGAATTAGAGCTTTAATTCTCACAACGAATAACAATGTAGTATCAATAATCCAAATGCGAAGTTGGCCGGCTTCGAACAGCTCCCTTTTTACGGACTCGGAAAACACAGGGGTATCTCACTCTATGGGAAATTCTCGTTCTGGGCCGGTATAGCCAGGTGTCTTTGCAATCAACGTCAAGCTGGCCTGCCGCTGCTGACACTTCTCGCATCTGGCGTTTTTGCGGATATCAGACAAGGACATGTTGCCTAGAATTTCATACAAAACGGTAGCCGTCGTCTGCTTCGCATGCTGACAATGGATGTTGTTGCAATTAATCCAGATTTCTTCGCTGGATTCCAATGCGTCTTTGAGTGATGGCATCCCTCGCCATAGCATGATGGAAAAGGGGAGAGTCAAGGAGCTCGCGGAGAAAATATCGTCCGGACTATTTCCCGTCAGCGCCTATGGGCCTACATAAGAGAATTGCATGAGAGAAGGTTCTTGGCTCATCGGAGATGCTTATTCTTCTGGGCCGGTGAAAGCGCGAACGCTTTTCAAATAGTGTTTCGTACTTCATTCGGTGTTTTCCCTGTCCAGCGTTTGACAGCATTGTTCAAGGCACTGGTTTCCGAATACCCGAGCAGATGAGTTATATGGCGAAGTGTTAGTTCTTGTTGTTTGATGTATTTAAGAAATAGTTGATGGCGCACTTTTGCCAGGATCTCGGAAAATGACGTATCTGCATCTCCAAGACGCCGCGATAATGGACAAAGGCTTTCTTGATGGTCGGTGCCCCCTTGCCGCTTTCCAGGACCAGCCAATCGCGAAACGCAACCACATCGGGCGCGCGGATCTCGGCGATCTTTTTAGGACCGACCCTCGGCAGAACATGTCCCTCGAGCGTCTTGCGGTAATTAATCGCCGTCTCAACCTCGACCGGCGGCCGGCCATTGCGGCCGACTTTCTCGCACATCTTCAAATAAATATCCGCCGCCTCGGCGAAGGTTTCCGGGCCCGCCTGAAACTGCATGGGATCCCGCGCCTGGATTAACAGATCATCGCGCGCCGCCTCGGCCGCCGCCCTGGTCGCAAATAACCGCTTGCGGCGTTTGCCGTCCGGATCCTTGAAATCCAACTGCCAGGAAGATTTGACGGCGCCGTCCTGGTTCGGGCGATGCTTGCGTTTACGGATTGAGGCCATGGCTGCAGGATACCGGCAGAAAGATGATTTTGGCAAGCGGCGGTTGAATTATGGTTCCAAAAGGTCGGGAAGTTCAAGGATCGGCGCGAATACGTTGAAAGGCGCGTTGCTAGTATTTTGCTCTATAAACCAAGCTATCATTTCGTCCGCGGTATTAGAGGCCTTGTCTTTCGCCCGGATCTCTCTCGCGTCGAGGCGCTCGCCCCGAAGTTCTCTATGGTCGTAACGAGTATAAAGATTTTGATTTGTCGTATATTTTAAAGCATTTCTAACAACAAGTTTCGCGTAATCCCGTTGCACACTAGGAAGACCAAGTTGATTTTTTTGCAAATAATCAGATAGAGGCGCAACTGCCGATATTTCTGGCTTATCCTCAATCAGGAAAACCATTATCAATTGTTCGATTTTCACAAAGACCTCAGACCGTAGCTCAAACAACGAAAAGGTATAATTGGCGTTCTGCACTTTTACCTCGAACGCCCGATGCTTTTGCGCCAAGCTAATCTGAATAGCAGCAAAGATCACTAACCCTACAGTCGCCAGACCAACGACAATTTCCCCGAGCGAAATGTCGCCGCTTATGTTGAGCGGAGAGGTGATTTGAAAAAAAAGCGGAACCGCGAGAGCCGCCGCCACAAAGACGACCGCAACTATAAGCACGATCATCCAACGATCATATTTCGTAAATTCTTTCATGCCCACAGGATAGTGTCAGGAAACCTATGATTGCAAGTGCCGGCTAACCTGGTGGACTTTTTGCGTTCTGCCAAGTTGCCAGGATTGACCGCCAGGTTAAACTGTGGTCGGGATCCTACATCGAATATTATTCCTATTATGCAAATTATCATCATCGATGAAATCGCGGTTAGTGTTTTTATTAAATATCGTCAGGGAGAGTTAGAATATCTTCAAACTTTTCGTACGGGATTCCATCTGTATATTGACGGCCAAACCAGTCGGTTATTTCCGAGTAACGGTCAAGTGCGTCTCCATGAACTTTAGTTTGGAGAGCATTTAAAGTGCTACCACTATCCAATGTTGCCTGATGTCTTTGCCATAGCTGGTAATTTCTAAGATAGTCAGTAGCCTTAGCAACCATTTCTAACGCATAGTTTCGCGGGACTTCCTCCAAAAGAAATTGGTATTTTTCGAGATAGCTGCGAAGTTCCTCAATATCTTCTGGCTCAGGTTCAGATTTAACAATCCAAAGATAAACGAGCTTATTCACCCTGGAATAGATTTCAGCCCGCTGTTCAAATAAGGCGAGCTTGTAAGTTGCTCGTTGCGCCGAGCGGTCAAATTCTTGATTTTCCGATTGAATATTTTGCTCAAATTCTTGATTTTCTCTTTGAATTTCTTCCTGAAATGCATGATTGCGCCACTGTAGAATAAATTGTGCAACGGCAAAAAAAGCAATTACGGACGTCGCGGAGATCATCGCAACATCAGCACCATCACTGCCTTCTATCGCTGGCAATAATACTTTTACGGCCACCACGGCAAAAACCAACAATACAAGAGCGCAGCCAATCAAATCCATAGTTATAGATTTCTTCATGTCCGAAATACTGGCGCAAATATCCTGTTCATGCAACCGTAAATATATTTAAATGTAACTACAAAAAACATTGACAGATTGATTAAATGTAGTTACATTAATTGTATTGAAGCGGAGATAATCAGAATGTTTGAGTGGGATACAAAAAAGAGCCAACAAAACGAAGCGGATCGCGGCTTTGATTTTTCCATCGTTGAACATTTTGATTTCGATACCGCCTTGACAATCTTGGACGATCGCAAAGAATATGGCGAAACTCGTTTCCGCTCAATCGGCCGCATCGATGGAAAATTATTTTCCGTTACTTGGACACCAAGAGGCCAGAATATTCGGATTATCAGTGTCCGCCGGGCCCATGAAAAGGAGTATAGAGGATGATGACAGACAGAAAGAAAGTGGATCCATTTTCTCCGGATGACGACAATCCGGAATGGACCGAGGAAAATATTAAAAACGCCAGGCCGGGCAAAGAAGTATTGGCCGAACTTGGCATCGAAGCCCCTGCCCCTCGACGCGGCCGGCCGCCGGTCGCACATCCGAAAAAACAAGTTACCGTGCGCCTCGATGCCGATGTCATTGCCCGACTTAAAGAGGACGGCGGAAAATGGCAGACAAAATTGAATGAAACTTTGCGCGCTGCGCTAAAGCTTTAGGAGATCAAATTGGACGCAATTATTCAAGGAATCAGCGGAGTCACCGCCCTAATTGGCTTGGCCGGAAAAATAACTGAGGCCGGCAGCTCCATGGGCAAGGCGGACCTTAAATTGCTGGCTGCGGATATGAAGTTGGGGCTCGCCGATGCGAAGCTCGCCCTTGTCGACGCACATGAAAGAATTCAGGAACTTGAAAAGAAACTGGAAATAAAAAGCAAAACTGTTTTTGAAAACGGCTATCAATATGAGATTGACGATAAAGGTAAAAAGACTGGCACGATCTACTGCCCAAACTGTGAACATGAGAAATCCAAAATGATCCCGCTGATACCGCCCCCATCGCTCGGGAGCTATCTAACATGTCCCGTATGCAAACAATTTAAGGACGACGGAAATTATGGGCATGGCGGCAATTCTTCAAGTTACTAGCCGCTTGACTCTCACCTTTCCCATTATGCTATGGGAAAGGAATGCCCGATCTAAAAGACGCGCAAGCATCCACTGAGGCCATCTGGATCAATTGCAACAACATTCAGTGCCAGCACGCGAAAAAAAACCACTGCCGCGTATCTCATGGAGGATCTCGGCAATGCGCCACTGGCATTGATCCGCAAGAATGCCCGCTGTGAGAAATGCCTGCAAAAACAAGCCAGCCTCACCCTCATTGCAAAAACACCTGGTTATACCGGCGGCGACAGAGATTTCTCCAACTTGGATTAACCACGAAAAAAGCCGCCCAGGAGTTACCCCGGGCGGCTCGATCGATATTAAAATTCATTTTGTTTTATGGGATATTAACTGATTAAGCGACTTTCTCCGAGAATTGACTTGCGCGAATAAGTATGTAATTTTTCGCGAATAAAGAGTGAGGAAGATATGAAAATACTATCACTATTATTAGTGCTTATCCTGGCTGGTTGTTCGCTCGGTCCCGATCCAACTGATCAGGACTATGCCAAAGCCATCGCCAAAATTCCCGACGCCGGGGCGGCGAAATACATGGCGTCTGCGAGTTATCATCCGAATGTTATTATGGGCAATCTGTTCTCATTTAATTCTGTGGGAATCCCTGGGCGCCTGTTTGTGCTCTCCGATAAACTCCTTTTTGCCGCCTATGACGAGCCGTCAAACACATTTCTGCCGACGTACGAAATCGGCTATTCAGAAATTGACTGGATTACCTGGCAACAGCACGGCGTCAATAGCATCATGCGCTATGGATCCGACAACACGGCCAACAGTTTTCTTTTTACGCAATCCATGGATCCGGCCGCGCAAGACATCGAGAATAGCGTCATTCAGCAATATATTATTGATCGGCATATAATTGGAAAATCTAAATGATTAAAAAAGACGCCTCGATAAACTGTTTCAATGTCGGATTCGTTGTAACTGAGTCGTTTATCTATATTTTTGATAGAAGCGCTCTCTAAAGGAGATTTAAAATTTGTTTTTACTTAAAATACGGGTAAGATATCAAGGGTGAAAAAACAGTTTTGGTGAGCAGGGCGGCAAATGTATAGTTCATTATTCTTGGTAGGATTGGTTATTTCTTTGGTCGGTTTCATATCTGTAATTCGGCCGCTGAAATTTTTGAAAATAAAATCCCGAATTATGGGGATAGTAATTTTGGTTGCAGGCCTTGTGATCGGTGCAACCGGAGCCTTCCTTATCAGAGATGACATTGTGGCAGAAAAAGCTGTGATCGCCGCCGGACATCTCTCTCTTGCGAATTATAATGAGGCCATAAAGGCCGCAGAGGACGAAATGGCGGCCGCTAGAGTTACGGCGGAGACAGAAGCTCTAGCCCGGGGAGAAAATCCGGATACACTCTTGATTCTGGAAATGGAACGCCGAAAAGCGTGCAAAGGCGACTGGTCAAAATGCGAAACACATAAAGAACTGCTGACCATCAATGTGCGAATTTATGTGGCGGGACTGGACTGCAAAAAGGCGGCTGAGAAAAGGGCAAAAAATGGTGTGTTCAAACTTCCGTTTGTCCCTTTTCAGGAATTCTATCCAGATCCCAGATTTTATCAAACAGGAAAGCTGACATTGGTAGAAACAGCTGCGAAATACAGGAATAAGGCGGGCACTGAGCAGAGGGTCATGATGATCTGCCAGTATGATTTGCGCTCCAAGTCCGTTGTTGCGCTGGATATTGAATAAAGGCCGCCGCTTTCATGCCATGGGATTGGCGCAACATTTTATTTTGGCACGAAGGAGCAACTAAAAATTTACTAAATGCGTGAAGAAGCGATAAGAGGGTTACCGATTACGGTTCCGAATCTTTATGCTCACTAATTTGGGCTATGAAAAGGTACCATTCTCCTAGCTATTACTTTTCTGCACCGCACT
>Ga0315336_1005477_pt1 | contig 13839 bp, 11 predicted proteins | sample ASW5metaG_FD_204512 | JGI IMG/M metagenome (GOLD analysis project Ga0315336, IMG submission 204512) | Ammonia-oxidizing marine archaeal communities from Monterey Bay, California, United States - ASW #5 | ecosystem: Environmental > Aquatic > Marine > Intertidal zone | place: USA: California...
ATTCGTTTAATGGAACAAAACCTTCAAAATTGTCATCAATGGATACTAAAACACCTTGGTCAATAATGTTAGATACTGGAGCTAAAATACGTTGGTCAACTTTGAAGTTGTCAGTTACTTTTTCCCATGGATCATCAGTTAGCTGTTTAATACCTAAGCTAAGTCTAGTAAGCTCTTCATCAAACTTTAGAACTTTTACATCAATATTATCACCTAGCTGAAGAATTTCAGAAGGATGATTAATTTTTTTCCACGATATATCAGTCACATGAACAAGACCATCAATACCTCCCAAATCTACGAATACTCCATAGTCTGTTATGTTTTTAATTTTTCCACTTATTATTGTACCTTCTTTTATTGATGATAAAAGTTGTTCTCTTTGTTCTTTCAATTCTACATCAGAAATTGCTTTTCTTGAAACAACTATATTTCCTCTAAATTTATCCATTTTTAAAATCATTAAATCAAGAGGCTTATTTAAAAGTTCTTTAGTATCTTTAATTATTTGTCTTGTATCTATTTGGCTTCCAGGTAAGAAAGCAGTTACACCATCTAAATCAACACTCATACCTCCTTTAACTCTATTATAAGGTATTCCCGTTACTAATTTATTTTCATTGAAGCATTTCTGTAAATAATTCCATGCATTCTGTTTTACAGCTTTTTCTCTAGATAGAATTGTTTCACCATTTGAATTATCAACATTTTCTAAAAATACTTCATAGGTTTGACCTAATTCAATTTCAGAATCTTGACCTGGTCTTGTAAATTCAGAAAGTGGAATCCTTCCTTCACTTTTAAGACCAACATCAATAATTACTATATCATTTTCTATAGATATTACCTTTCCATTTACAATAGATTTTTCCTTGTTATTATTTAAATCTAGTGAGTTTGTAATTAATTCATCATATTCAGTATTAGTTATATTTTGTTGCATAATTTTTTATTTATTACTTTGTTTATAAGTTGAGTTATTAGTTTGAAATTATTAGAGTTATCTATTGTGATAGCACCTTTAGGCACAATCATAGGTGCTTCCTTACGATTTTTATCACTATAATCTCTCAAATTTATGTCCTTTAAAATTTTGCTGTATATAGACTTTTCACCTTTTGCAATCAACTGTTTATGTCTTCTTTTTGCTCTTATTTCAGCATTTACTGTAATAAAAAGCTTTATCTGCGCTTCTTTAAAAACTTTTGATCCAATATCTCTTCCGTCAATTACGCAACCAGTATAAGAATTCAGTTTATCTTTTACAATTCTTTTTTGTTGAAGATTAATAAATTTTCTAATTATAGATAAGGTTGCTATTTTAGAAGAAATTTTTCCTATCCTTTCTTTTCGTAGTGATGAATGATTACGTGGTGAAATATTATTTAGAGACTCAATAAATTTTTTTAAGATAAAATCTTTTTCATACTGAATTTTTTTTTTAATTATAGCTGCTGTTAAACGACGATATAAAATTCCTGAATCAAGATGATAAAAATTATATTTTTTTGCAATGTATTTTGCAATCCTTTGCTTCCCTGAGCCAGCTGGACCATCAATAGATATAATAAAATTTTTCATTATTAAAATATTGTCATAAGTTATTTTAAATTCAATTATCTATAAATTAAAATCTAAACCCAGATAAAATTTCTTAATTTTTTCATCTTTAATTGCTTCAGAAGGATCTCCTTCAAAAAAAATTGAACCTTCATTTAAAATATAAACTTTATCAACAATTTTTAAAGTTTCCCTGACATTATGATCTGTAATTAATACACCAATATTTTTATTTTTTAGTTTTTTAATTATAATTTTTATTTCATCAATTGAAACTGGATCAATACCAGTTAAAGGTTCATCTAATAATAAATAGTTAGGTTTTGATGCAAGTGTTCTTGCTATTTCAAGTCTTCTTCTTTCTCCTCCAGATAGCACTATTGATTTAGATTTTCGAACATGATTGATATCAAATTCATTTAAAAGATTTTCTAATATTAACTGATGCTTGGATTTATCTTTTTCAACAATTTCAATAATAGCCATTATGTTATCTTCCACATTTAGTCCTCTAAAAATTGAAGCTTCTTGTGGTAAATAACTTATTCCCTTCTGACCTCTTAGGTAAATTGGCATGTTAGTGATATTAATTTTATCTAAGATTATTGAACCATTATCGGGTTTAATCAAGCCAACTATCATATAAAAAGTAGTTGTTTTTCCAGCACCATTGGGGCCAAGCAATCCTACAATTTGACCCTGATTAATGTTTAAGCTTATATCTCTTACAACTTTTTTATTTCCATATGACTTTGATACCTTAATTATTCTTAAACCATCATATAAAATTTGAAGCTTATTCATTATTATTAATAATTAAGGCCTTTACCTTATTATTATTATTAGATTTAATTTTATATGAATTTTTTTCAGTATTTATCTCAGCATAATCTCCAGTAATCACTTCATTCTCTCTTATAATTTTCACTTTTTCAAATAATTCAATAATATTGGTTTCTTTATTATAGATAGCTTTTTTGGAGAATAAATTCATAGTTTCAGTTATAATATTAGCTATTTCCTTATCTTCTACAAATAGTTTTTCTATATCATTGAAATTTTCTTTAGAGTTATATTTTCCATCTATTTTATCACCCATTATTTCAATTTTATTTGTTTTTAGTTTTGATTTATCACCATTAATAAAAAATTCCCCAGTTTTATTAATGACATGAATAGATTCATTTGAATACATTTTAATATCTACATAAATAAGAGATGATTTTTTTCCTAAAATTAAAATTTCATCATCTTTTAAGGAAAAGTTTATTGTATCTCCAATAGCTTGAATATTTTTTTGAGAAGTCAACTTACTATTTCCTTCACTTTCTATTTTAGTTACATCATATAAATCCTTATCAAAAAAAGCTTTAACTAAATCAGCTGTTAAGGTGAAGGATGGAGATTTAATGATTACATTTTTTTTTAATAAATAATATTTTTCATTTTGAAATACTTCGATACCATCATCTGTTGTAATTTCTGTTTGTTCTATATTTTTAGCAAAAACATTTCCTGTAACTATTAAAAAAACAATAAGAAAATATTTCATTTTGAAATTATAAGTTTTGATTTACCATTAAACTCAATCATATTTCCACCATCAATAATACTAAATCCATTAGATTTAATCTCTATACCATCGGAATGAAAGACAGAAGACGTATTACTATTTGCCACTTGTTCTTTTTGGTTATAGATTACATTATCTGATAGAAGAGTAAAATTATTAGATTGAAAGATTACTTTATTTTGTAATAACACTTTATTATTATCTAGAAAATTTCCTTCTTTTGCAGTTACCGATATTTTTTCTTTTGTTTTGTTAATTGTAAATTTTGGATTTAGAATATCATAGGTTGTGTTTTTTTTATCTTGTAAGTTTAAATTTTTTTTTTGTTTAAAATCAAAATTATTTATTACTAAATAAATGAAAAAAAAAATTAATAAAAAGAAAATTAAAAATAAAATATTTTTTTTATTAATTTGTAAAAAATAATTCATATTAGCTGCTTAATCTTAAAAGGTCATGAATATGCACAATACCTATAGGTTTATTTTTTTCACATATGAATAAACTTGTAATTTTATTTTCATTCATAATGCTTATAGCCTCACCTACCAAAATGCTTTTATTTACAAAATAAGGATTTGTACTCATTACTTTTGAAGCTTGCATATTTACAATATTTTTTTTCATATTTCTTCTAAGATCACCATCAGTAATCATTCCAATAAGTTTTTTTGAATCATTAACAACACCTATGCAACCAAAACTTTTTTTAGTCATTATTAAGAGAGCTGAAGACATTTTTTTTGATTCATTAATAATAGGTAATTCTGAAATTCCATGCATAATCTCTGAAATTTGTTTTAAATCTTTCCCTAGATTTCCTCCAGGGTGATATTTACTGAAGTGAGTGTTTTTGAAACCTCTCATTTTCATTAAAGATATTGCAATTGCATCGCCAATTATTAATGTCATAGTAGTTGAGCTAGTAGGAGCTAAATTTAATGGACAAGCTTCTATTGGTTTTTTATAAATTATTCCAAAGGTGGATTTTGAATATAGAAGACCTTTTTTGTCACCAGATATACTAAGAAGAGGGATATTAAAACGTTTAGTATATTTAATAATGCCATTTAATTCACCTGTTTGTCCAGAATTAGATATAGCTAAGACACAATCATTTTTTGTAATAGACCCAAGATCTCCATGACTAGCCTCAGTTGCATGAACGAAATGTGAGGGAGTACCAGTTGAAGATAATGTTGCTGAAATTTTATTTCCAATATGACTACTTTTACCTATACCAGTAATAATTATCTTTCCTTTAGTATTAAAAATAGTTTTTACAACATTATAAAATTGATTATCCAAACAAGTTTTTAATGTTTTGATTGATTTAATTTCGACCGCTAAAACCTTTTTGGCTTCATTAATAATTTCTGATTTATTCATCTTAGTGCTTAAAAATATCCATATTATCCCACCCCAGCAAGTCAAGATTTGTTCTAAATTCTATAAAGTCAAAACATGCTTGAGCTAGCTGTATTCTATTTTCACGCAATAACATTTTATTTAATTTAGTTCTTAATTTGTTAAGATATAAAACATCAGTAGCGGCATATTTTTGCTGACTAAGTGTAAGGTTATTAGCCCCCCAATCTGATGTTTGTTGAGTTTTGTTAATTTTTTTATTTAATAATTCAGCACATAAATCTTTATAACCGTGTTTATCTGTAAATGTTCTCGCTAATTTAGAGGCAATTTTTGTACAATAGATATTTTGAATATTTATGTTGTATGTATGTTTTAAAATATTAACATCAAATCTCGCATAATGAAATATTTTTAGATTTTTTTTATCTTTCAACAATTTAATCAAATTATTAGGTTTTTTTTTCAGATCATTTATTTTTACTAAATGACATGTTCCGTTTCCATTTGATAACTGTACCAAACAAAGTCTATCTCTTTGATGATTAAGTCCCATTGTTTCAGTATCTATAGCAATAGAATTGCCTAGCTTTATAGAATTTGGAATATCATCCTGATGTAATTTAATTTTCATATTTTTTGATTTATCAATCTTTAAATTATATTAAATGATGCTATATCATTTAACTCTAAAAAAATCATGAAAACAGTATTAATTTTTGGTGGATCCGGGTTTGTTGGTAAGCATATTATTCGTAGAATAGCTAAAAATGGATACAAAATCATTATACCTTACCAGAAACAAGCAAATGAAGCTAAGTTGAGATTATTTGGATCTACTGGTCAAATAACCCCTATTAACTTTACTTCAATTCAACAAGCAAAGATAATAAATTTAATTAATAAAGCAGATGTAATAATTAATTTAAAAACATTATGGGATGAAAAAAAAACAACTTTTCAAAAAGGTATTCTAAATTTTAATATAGACTTGGTTAAAACTATAAAAAAAAATAAAAAAAATAGACAGTTTATTTATTTTTCAGGAATAGGTGTTGATAAAAAAGAAGATTCAGAAAGATCAAAAGTAATTAATCAATGTGAACAATATATCCAAAAAAATTTAAATAATTCAGTAATAATTAGGCCTGGAGTAATAATAGGCGGAGGTGATAATTTTTTAAAAAGATTGGTACCTCTGTTTAAAACGTTATATTTTATTCCGATATTTGGAAATGGATTATCTAAGTTTCAACCAGTCTATATAGATGATATTTCAATGGCAATTAATATAATAGTCAAGTTTTCACCCTCATATGTTCATACTCAAATATTTGAATTTGTGGGTCCAAATATTTTTACATACAAAGAATTTTATAAATATTTGTTTTCCTGCTTAAATAAAACAAGAATGCTTGTTCCCATTCCATTTGTTGTTATGAAGTTAGTTATCTCTATTTTAGAAAAAACTCCAATTTCCCCTCTCAATTCAGAACAACTAAAATTATTTGAAAAAGACAACATTGCATCTAATAATTTTAAAAACTTTGGGAATTTAGGTATAAATCCTCAAGACTTAAAAGAAATAATAAAAAATATTTTAAAAAAAAATATAATTTTTCCTAGAATTTAAAGGTTTTTCTAATTATAGTAAATTATTGGTACTAATATTTAAATATTTTTGTTTCAATAATTTTGAATGAACTATAATAGTTTGTAATTTTTAAAATTAGTATCAAAAAGGGACTAAATGTTAAAATTTACTAATATAGACCAGATTATTCCTGAAAAATATTCAAACAAAATACGTACAAAAAATTTTAAAGAAATTTATTCTAGATTTGCAAAAAAAATAGCTGAAGAACAATCTTCAAGATGCTCTCAATGTGGCGTTCCTTTTTGTCAAGTTCATTGTCCGCTGCAAAATAATATTCCTGATTGGTTACAATTAACTGCAGAAGATCGTTTAGAAGAGGCGTATGAAATTTCCAGTGCAACAAATAATATGCCAGAAGTTTGTGGACGTATATGTCCTCAAGACAGATTATGTGAAGGAAACTGTGTAATTGAACAATCAGGGCATGGTTCAGTAACTATTGGTTCAATAGAAAAATATATAACTGATGTTGCATGGGAAAAGGGATGGATAAAAAAAATCAATGTTGTTAAAGAAAAAAAATATTCTGTTGGAATTATAGGTTCAGGGCCTGCAGGTTTAACTGCAGCGGAACAATTAAGAAAGAAAGGTTATCAAATTTATATTTATGACCGTTATGATCGACCAGGAGGTCTTCTTATTTATGGTATTCCTAATTTTAAATTAGAAAAAGAAATAGTTAATAAAAGAACTGAGCGCTTAAAAGAAAGTGGAATTAACTTCATTCTAAACTGTGAAATTGGATCAACAATTACTTTTGATGAAATTAAAAATAAACACGATGCAATTTTAATTGCAACAGGCGTTTATAAATCAAGAAAAATTAACTTAAATAATAATAATGCCACAAACGTTGTATCTGCATTGGAGTTTTTAATTGCAAGTAATAAAAAAGGTTTAAATGATACAGTAGTGGATTTTGATAATGGAAGACTGAACGCTAAAGATAAAAATATAGTTGTCATAGGAGGGGGAGATACATCTATGGATTGTGTAAGAACAGCTATTAGACAAGGAGCAAAATCAGTTAAATGTTTATACCGAAGAGATCGAAAGAATATGCCAGGTTCACAAAGAGAAGTTGAAAATGCAATTGAAGAGGGAGTTGATTTCAATTGGTTAACTCTTCCTTCAGAATATTTAGGAAAAGATAAAATCAAACAAACAAAAATAATAAGAATGCAACTAGGCTCACCAGATGAATCGGGAAGAAGATCACCAGAACCTATCCCAGATTCAGAAGAAAACTTAGAAACAGATATAATTATAGAGGCTTTAGGTTTTGAGCCTGAAGAATTGCCAAAGATGTTTAACAAAAATAATCTTATTATTACGCAGTGGAGAACCATTAAAATCAATTACCAAAATATGATGACGAGTTTAGACGGAGTTTTTGCAGCAGGAGATATAGTTAGAGGGGCAAGTTTAGTTGTTTGGGGAATTAAGGACGGTCGTGATGTTGCTGAAAATATTCATAATTTTATTCAAAAAAAATTTTTAAAAGGAAATAAATAAAAAGGAAATAATCCATGGTTAATAATGATTATTTACAAAAATGGCAAAAAAATAAGAATAAATTAATTCGAAATCAAATTTATAAAGAAGAACACGAACATTCTTCATGTGGAGTTGGATTAATAGCATCTATTTCAGGTAAACCATCAAGAGAAGTTGTTGAAATGGGAGTGCAAGCTTTAAAGGTTTTGTATCATAGAGGGGCAGTAGATGCAGATGGAAAAACAGGTGATGGTGCAGGGATACTATTAGGTATACCTAAAAAATTTTTTATAGAACAGATTCAACGTACAGGACATAAAACAAACGATTTACCTTTTGCCGTAGGGATGATTTTTTTACCTCGAACTAATTTTGAAGCTCAAGAAAAATCAAGAATTATAATAGAATCAGAAATTATTAGAGAAGGATTTAAAATTTATGGTTGGCGTCATGTCCCCATTAATACTAAAATAATTGGAGAAAAAGCCAAGGCAACTCTTCCTGAAATTGAACAAATATTAATTGGTAATGAAAATTATTCTCGTGAACTTGAATTAGATGATAAGCTTTATGTAATTAGAAAAAGAATTGAAAAAAAAAATTAATAAAGAAAATATTAATGATTTTTATATTTGTTCGCTATCTTCCCAATCAATAATTTATAAAGGAATGTTTCTAGCTGAACAGTTGTCAAATTTTTATCCAGATATTCAAGATAAGAGATTTATTTCAAAGTTTGTTGTATATCATCAAAGATATTCAACAAATACTTTTCCAACCTGGTCATTAGCACAGCCTTTTAGAGTAATTGCTCATAATGGTGAAATAAATACTTTAAAAGGAAATAAAAACTGGATGATGGCTCATGAGCCAAGAATACGTCACAAAAATTTTGAAACTACTATAGAAGATTTAAAACCTATCATTGATCAGTCAGCGTCAGATTCTGCTGCTCTTGATGCTACCATTGAACTTCTAGTTCGTTCCAATAGAAATTTACCTATGGCAAAATTAATGACGATTCCTGAAGCTTTTGCACATAGAAGAGATTTTCCAAAGAAATTAAAAGATTTGTATGCTTATGCGAATGCGGTGATGGAGTCATGGGACGGTCCTGCTGCTATATGTGGCGTTCATGATGAATGGGCTATTGCTGGAATGGATAGAAATGGACTTAGACCTATTAGATATACTTTAACAAAAGATTTTCTCATAGCTGGATCTGAGACAGGTATGGTTGAAATTGATGAAAAAAAAATTGTAGAAAAAGGACGTGTTGGTCCTGGTCAAATGATTGCAATTAATTTTAAAGATGGAAAATTTTTTTCAGACAGTCAAATTAAAAACATACTTTCTCAATCAAAACCTTTTGATGAATGGACCAAAAAAATTATTCATATTGATAAGTTGGTTCAATCTGTTGATGAGGAGTTTCGTGACATTAATAGCTCAGATCTTAGAAAAAGAATGTCTTCATTTGGTTGGACGGTTGAAGATATTGAATTAATTCTTCATCCAATGATATCGGAACAAAAAGAAGCCACTGGATCAATGGGTGATGATACTCCACTAGCTGTTTTGTCAGATAAGTATAGAGGTTTACATCATTTTTTTCGGCAAAACTTTAGCCAAGTAACTAATCCCCCCATAGATAGTTTGAGAGAAAGAGTAGTAATGAGTCTTCGTACAAGAATAGGTAATTTAAGTAATATTCTTGATGAAGATCAATCCCAATGTGATCATTTACAATTAAATTCTCCAGTTCTTTCAATTAATCAATTTAAGACAATGCGTCAATATATGAAAGATACTGTTAAAATAATTGACACTACAATGAATTTATCAAAAAAAGATTATAGTTTTAAAACTGAATTAGATAGAATAAATAAAGAAGCAGAAGAAGCGGTCCGCTCAGGTTATGTGCATCTTATATTAACTGATAAATTACTAACAAAAGATAAAGTTGCATTGCCGATGATACTTGTTACCAGTGCTGTTCATCATTATTTAATTCAAAAAAAATTGAGAACTTTTATTTCATTAAATATACAATCAGCAGAATGTATGGATGTTCATTATTTTGCTGTTTTAATTGGAGTAGGAGCTACTAGTATTAATGCATATATGGCTCAACAAGCAATTGCAGAGCGCCATAAAAAAGGATTGTTTAAAAAACTATCTTACGAAGATTGTGTTGATAGGTATATTCAGTCCATTAATAATGGTCTTCTTAAGATTATGAGTAAAATGGGCATATCAGTGATAAGCTCTTACAGAGGCGGCTGTAATTTTGAAGCTATCGGATTAAGTCGAAATCTTATGAGTGAATATTTCCCTTATATGAGTTCAAAACTATCAGGTATGGGTCTAATAGGTCTTGAAAAACGTTCAATAGAAGTTCACAAAAAAGCATATGAAGAAGATGTAGTAAACTTGTCTATTGGTGGTTTTTATAGATACCGTAAAGATGGCGAGAAACATTCTTTTGAGGCAACAACAATCCATATGTTGCAAAATGCTGTTGGGACAGATAGCTATTCTCTTTATAAAAAATACACAAAACTCATTAATAATATTCAACCAATTAATATTAGAGACTTGCTTGGTTTTAAATCCAACAAAAAAGAAATTTCTAACGATGAGATTGAAAATATTTATGAGATTAGAAAACGTTTAGTAGCACCAGGTATATCTTTAGGAGCTTTAAGTCCTGAGGCACATGAAACTATTGCAATTGCGATGAATAGAATAGGTGCGAAATCAGATTCTGGAGAAGGAGGAGAAGATGCACTTAGATTTCAACCTAGAGAAAATGGTGATAATCCTTCATCTAGAATTAAACAAATTGCAAGTGGTCGTTTTGGAGTAACTTCTGAATATTTAAATAACTGTGATGAAATCGAAATAAAAATTGCCCAAGGAGCAAAACCTGGAGAAGGAGGTCAATTGCCAGGCGGTAAGGTTACTGCACTTATTGCTAAATTGCGACACTCAACTGAAGGAGTAACTTTAATTAGTCCTCCGCCACATCACGATATTTACTCAATTGAGGACTTGGCCCAGTTAATTTATGATTTAAAACAAATTAATCCATGGGCTAAAGTATGTGTAAAGTTAGTTGCACAATCAGGAATTGGAACTGTAGCAGCTGGGGTAGCTAAAGCAAAAGCAGATATTATTTTAATTTCAGGTCATAATGGAGGAACTGGTGCCAGTCCTCAAACAAGCATAAAATATGCAGGTCTTCCTTGGGAATTAGGTCTAAGCGAAGTTCATCATGTATTATCATTAAATAATTTAAGAGATAAAGTTATTCTTCGAACAGACGGAGGTTTTAAAACTGGTAAAGATGTTGTAATTGCCGCAATGCTAGGAGCTGAAGAATATGGGATTGGAACTACTAGTTTAGTTGCAATGGGTTGTATAATGGTCAGGCAATGTCATTCTAATACATGTCCAGTAGGAGTGTGCTCTCAGGATGAGAAACTAAGAGAAAGATTCAGAGGTACGCCTGAAAAAGTTATTAATTTATTTACATTTATGGCTGAAGAAATTCGGGAAATATTATCTAGTTTAGGTTTTAAAACATTAAATGATATAATTGGAAGATCAGATTTATTATATCAAGTAAGTCGTGGTGGATCTGATTTAGATGATTTAGATTTAAATCCTATTTTAACAACTATAGATACCGATTTAGGGGATTATTCATATAAATTATTAAATAGAAATGAAGTGAATGAAAGTTTAGATGAAAAAATTATTAAAGATGCAAATGCTCTTTTTGTGAATAAACAAAAAATTCAATTAACATATAACATAAAAAATACTGACCGTGCTCTTGGAACAAGACTCTCATCTGAGGTTACAAGAAAATTTGGAATGTCAAAATTACCAGATGATCATGTAATAATAAGGATGAAAGGTTCTGCCGGACAATCCTTAGGAGCATTTGTTGCTAAAGGAATTACTCTTGAAATTTTTGGAGATGCTAATGATTATGTTGGAAAAGGGCTTTCTGGTGGGAAAGTTATAATTCGACCTAAAACGTCTTCAACTTTACAAACTAAAGATAATGTAATTATCGGTAATACAGTTTTATATGGAGCTACAAGCGGTTATTTATATGCTGCTGGTACAGCAGGAGATAGGTTTTGTGTAAGAAATTCTGGAGCTCAAGCAATTATTGAAGGCTGTGGCGATAATGGATGCGAATATATGACAGGAGGTAATGCAATTATATTAGGTAGTGTTGGAAATAATTTTGCCGCAGGCATGACTGGAGGTATGGCATTCGTATATGATAAGCATGGAACATTGCCGGTTAGAATAAATTTAGACGATGTAATATATCAACAGCAAATGACTCATTATTGGGAAGATTATTTATTAAATAAAATAAGAGTCCATTGCCAAATAACTCAATCTAACCATGCAAAAAACTTAATTGACAATTGGGAGAAAGAAAAGTTTTTGTTTTGGCAAATTATACCTAAAGAAATGATTAATAAATTTGAAAAACCAGTTTTGCTAGACATTATTAAAACAGCATGACTAAATCATTTCGCGTAAATTGTTTATCGAATTTTTAATTACTGTTAAATCAGTTGGTTTTGATAAACGATGATCACTTTTTTTTAATAAAATTAATTGTATGTTGCTACTGTTAATAACTTTCATTATTTTTTTTGGTATATTGACATTAACAACATCATCCATCAAACCATGAATTAAAATTATAGGTTTATTAAATTTAAAAGGTTTTTGAAGAATATTGTTTTTTTTTGCATCAATAAAAAAATTTTTTTTTAAAGTATAAGAAAATTTGTAGGAAGTATATTTAGTGAAACCTTTGATTTTTAATTCTTTTTTATTTTTTAAAGAAAGATTTTTATATAAATTATTTCCAAAATCTGTAGTTGCCGCTAAACCAATTAAACCAGCTATTCTTTTGGGCCTAGCTTTAGCTGCAAGACTCATCAACCACCCGCCCATACTACTCCCTATTAATATTTGAGGGCCTTTAGTTAGTTTATCTATAATATTAATCAGATCTTCTTTCCAATCTGATAAAGTAAAATCTTCAAATTTGCCAAAAGATTTTCCATGTCCACGACAATCAAAGCGGATAAAAGATAAATTATTTTTTTTAGCATATTTACTAATATACTTAGCTTTTAAACCTTCCATATCAGAATTAAGACCGTGAATAAAAATTATACCAGGAGATTCTGCTTTTGAAGACTTATAAGCTATTTTTTGATTTTTTTTATTAATTAGATAACTCATGATTTATATTTATTTTTTTAGTTTATAACATATTTAATTTATGAAAAAATTTAATTTGATGCAAATTGTTCCTACTTTAAATTCTGGAGGTGTAGAGCAAGGTACATTGGATTTAGCTAATTATATTGCTGAAAAAGAAATGAGAAATTTAATTATTTCTAATGGGGGCAAAATGTTATCATATTTAAATAAAAAATATGTTCATCATTATAGATTGCCTGTTCATTCAAAAAATTTCTTTATAATGCCATTTGTTGGAAAAAAAATTAATGCAATTATAAAAGAAAATTATATTAATATTTTACATATTCGTTCAAGAGCTCCAGCTTGGTTAATTCCTTATATAGATAAAAAAAATCTAATTACTGTTTCTACTTTTCATAATGTTTATGGGCGCGAGAATATAATAAAAAAAACTTATAATAAAGCTTTAGCAAAAACTGATTATATTGTTGCTATATCTAAATATGTTAAGGAAGAAATAATAGAGCATTATAAAATTAATCCACAGAAAATTACCATAATCAATAGAGGGGTGGATACTAAATTTTTTGACCCTAAAATTGTTAATAATAATGAGTTTATAAATTTTTTAACAAAATATAATATTCCAAATGATAAAAAAATAATACTATACCCTGGACGTTTAACAGAATGGAAAGGTCAGTTAGAATTTTTAAATATAGTTGAAAGAATAAAAAATGAGCCATTCTTTTTTTGTTTTGCTGGAGATGATAAAAATATCAATTTTAAAAAAAAATTAATAAAACAGATAAATAAAAAAAATTTACAAAATAAATGTAAAATTTTAGGTCATTTAAACAGAAATGATTTAAAGTTAATGTATCATTGTTCAGATTTAGTAGTATCAATGCCTACTAAACCTGAGGGATTT
>Ga0315336_1005478_pt1 | contig 13836 bp, 12 predicted proteins | sample ASW5metaG_FD_204512 | JGI IMG/M metagenome (GOLD analysis project Ga0315336, IMG submission 204512) | Ammonia-oxidizing marine archaeal communities from Monterey Bay, California, United States - ASW #5 | ecosystem: Environmental > Aquatic > Marine > Intertidal zone | place: USA: California...
CAGTCCCGGGAGGCCCCGGCCATGATCGAGTGGCTCTCGCTTGCTGACGGCACTGCGACTGGTTCTGCCTGGCCGCTCTTCGGCCGCCTGCACCCGCTGCTGCTTCATTTTCCCATCGCGATGATTCTCACCGCGGCCGTCGTCGAGTTCGTGCTCGTGGTGCGGCGAGATGCCCGCCCGTCCCCGATCGCAGCTTTCTGCCTGTGGGTCGGAACGGTCTTCGCCTGCCTCGCGGCCTGGACCGGGTGGAGTTTCGGCGAAGAGCATGGCTCGGGTACGACACTGGAACTGCATCGATGGTTCGGTGTCGCCTCTGCCGGCGTGCTGGTCGGCGTGGTGGCCTGCTGGTGCATCGAGCGATCGAAGCGCTCCAATTGGTCCTTCCATGCGTACCGCTTCGGTCTCTGGGGCGGTGCGATCCTCATTGTCGTGACCAGTTTCTTCGGGGGCGAAATGGTCTGGGGCGAAGGGTATTTCTTCGACGACGATGAACGTACGGCGAGCACCACGGAGCCCGTCGTGACGGAAGATGCCGGGCTCCAGGACCAGGTCGCCACGATCATCGAGGCCCGCTGCGCTTCCTGCCACGGACCGGAAAAGCAGAAGGACAAGCTCCAGCTCTTCCCGCTGGACAAGGCGTTCCCCGCCGATCACCAGTCCAGATGGGTCGTCATTCCCGGAGACCCCGCGGCCAGCAAGATGATCCAGCGTGTCACGCTGCCTGCGGATCACGACGACCGGATGCCGCCCAAGGGTGATCCGTTGACCTCGGAGCAGGTCGACCTGATCACGAAGTGGATCAGTGAGGGTGCGCCCCATGATGCCGCCACCGCGACCCCGTCTCCGGACACGGCGCAGGCGGCCCCGGCACCGACGGAACCCCTGCCGACGATCGATGCCGACACCCTGGACGCAGCCCTGGCCGCCGTCGGCGCCCGTGGAGGCATCATCGCCCCACGACACCGGGGATCACCCTGGTACGAACTCAACGCGTCCCTGTCCAGGCCGGCCTGGACCGATGCCGACCTGGAGTTGTTGACTCCGCTTGCGCCGGTGCTCTGGCGACTGGACCTCGGTGGCAGCGATGTGACCGATGCGGGGATGCCCTTGATTGGCCGTTGTGTCCAGTTGCGCACACTGAAACTCGAGCGCACGGGGGTCGGCGATGCGGGCATCGAGGACCTTCGCAAGCTGGTGCACCTGGAATCATTGAACCTGTTCGGGACCGACGTGTCCGATGCGAGCCTCCCCGCAATGGAAGCACTGCCAGCGTTGCGGATGCTCTACCTCTGGGACACGAAGGTCCAGGCCGCCGCGGCCGATCAGCTTCGTGTCCGCCGTCCGCAGCTGGACATCGAACTGGGCGAGGACCTCGTAGTGCATGAGCCCGCGGGGACCGAGCCCGAGCCCGAGCCGGCTGCGGCCGAGGAATCGCCGGCCCAGGAAGTGACCGCCGAGAGCCTGCCCGCCTGCTGCCGCGATGCCGAGGCCCAGGGCCGCGAGTGCGATCATCCCTGCTGCGTGAAGGCACGGGCCGAGGGCGTCGTCTGTCCCGACTGCCCGAAGTGACCCGGACGCCCGGTCTGCCGATACCATCGCCTTCTCATGAGTTCTTCGCCTGATCACGTGCACGCGACCGAGCCGACCCGGCTGTGGACGCGTGGCTATACGGGCCTGATGCTCAGCCAGGCCGCCGGGGCGATCAATGACAACCTGATCAAGGGGGCACTGCTGATCCTGGTGGTGGCTCCCAACGCCTGGGCCGGTGCACTTGGGCCGGCGGGGACGGGCTGGATCAGCTTCGCCCTGACCTTTCCCTTCATCATCTTCCTGGGCTATGCCGGCCAGCTGGCCGATCGCTTCTCGAAGCGCAGCATGGTCGTGGTCGTGCGTGCCACGGAACTGCCCATCGTCCTGCTCATCGCGGCCGGCTTCTGGATCGGCTCCTTCTGGCTGACCTTCGGCGGCTTCCTGCTGATCGCCACCCAGAGCGCGTTCTTCAACCCGCCCAAGTGGGGCATGATCCGCGAGGTGTCGGGGACCACGCGGCTGAGCCAGGCCAACGGGCTCATGGTGCTCGTGACGAACGTGGCCATCATCGCCGCGCTGGGCATCGCGGGATTCCTGCTCGATGGTGGCGGGTGGAAGATCGGGGTGGTCATGATCGTGGTGGCCGTCGTCGGCTTCCTGACATCGCTGGTGATCACGCCGCTGCAGCCCGCCGACCCGGGACGAGCATGGGAATGGAATCCACTGGGGCGATACTGGAGGGACTTCAGGGCGATGCGTGGTGGTCCGCTTTACCTGGCCGTCTGGGCCTGGGGGTTCTTCTACTTCATCGCGATCATGGTCATCTCGATCATTCCCGACCTGCAGAAGCCGCTAGGCGTGTCGACCGGTGCATTGTCGATGCTGCTCGGCGCTGCTGCGCTGGGCATCGGCATCGGCTGCGCAATCGCCGGCTTCTGTTCAGGAACTCGTATCCGGGTTGGCATGGTGCCCTGGGGCGCGGCGGGCCTCGTCGTGGCCTGGTTGCTTCTGGGGCTGCTGCCGCTGGCCTATATGAGCGTGCAGGTACTGCTTCTGCTCGGAGGCTTTGCAGCCGGCTTCTTCATCGTGCCCCTGCAGGCCATGCAGCAGCGACTTGCACCACCCTCGATGCGCGCCCGTTACATCGGTTCTGCCAATGCGTTGTGCTACGTCCTCATGTCCATCGCTGCGTTGGTCTACATCGGATTGATTCATCTTGGGTTGGAGCCGCGGCACGTCTTCCTGGTCTGCAGTGGATGCAGCCTGGCCATGCTGGTGGCGATGCTGCTGTGGCCTCGTGCGCTGCAGTTCAACGAGTCGGACTACGCCTGAAAAAAACGCCTGACCCGGAACGATCCGGGCCAGGCATGCAGGAGAGAATGAAGATGCGTTGAACGGGAGGATGCAACTCCCGGTTGGTTTCGTGCCGGCGGGTTGGTACCCGCTCCACCATGTATCTGCGTGGGGGGGTGGTTCCTAGCAGCAGGCAGTCGAAGATTTCAGAGAAGGGGGCAAAAACAGCCTTGGCGCGGTGGAAACCAGGGCCAGGTGGCCGTTCAAATCGCAGGATCCATGTACCATGGTGGCCATGAACTACCTGATTTCCATCGTAACGTGTGCCCTGTGCCTGTCTCTTGCCGGCTGTGACAAGTACGAGCAGGAGCAGTTGAAGAAGGCTGGGGACAACATTTCAGATGCTGCAGGCAATGTCGGAGATGCCAGCAAGCATGCCGCGGACCGTGCCCGGTCGGGCACGGCCGATGGGCTGAACGGCCTTTCTGATGACATCCGGCCTGATGAGGACCCGCAGGCTCCCGAGGATCAGAAGGTCGATTGAGGCCATACCCTTGACAAGGGCGGGCTTCCCTCTACGATGAGACTCAATCTCAATTAGCACTTACGCTTCTTGTTGTTGGGGACCATAACTTCACATGCACCGCAAATGGCTGCTCCTGATCCTCACCGTTGCCTGCCTGGCTCCATGGGCCCGGGCGGAGGCCGCTACCGACCTCAAGGTCGTCACCACCACCGGCATGATCAAGGACCTTGTCGCGAACGTGGCGGGGAACCGGGTCGAGGTGACCTGCATCATGAATGAGGGGGTCGACCCCCACATGTACCAGCCCACGGCTGCTGATGTACGCAAGGTGCTCGCCGCCGACCTGGTCTTTGCCAACGGGTTGCACCTGGAAGGGCGGATGACCGAGGTCTTCGAGAAGTCACGGAACATCGGCAAGCAGGTTGTCGTCATCAGCGACGATATCCCGGTGGATCGACTGCTTGAATCGGCGGAGTACCCGGGCCAGCACGACCCCCACGTCTGGCACGATGTCAATACCTGGGCCACCGGGATTCCCGTGGTGGTCGAGGCGCTGGTCAAGATCGACCCGGCGGGAGAAGCGTACTACAAGGCCAATGCCCGGATCTATGCCGAACGGCTTGCTGCGCTGGATGGATACGTCACCTGGGTCATGGGAACCGTTCCCAGGAACCAGCGGGTGCTGATTACGGCCCACGACGCGTTCAGTTACTTCGGCAAGGCCTATGCGGTCAAGGTGCGTGGTGTCCAGGGAATCACTACCGAGTCCGAGGCTGGCATCAACGACATCAATCAACTCGTCGATTTCATCGTCGAGCATCGCATCTCGGCCGTGTTCATCGAGTCCAGCGTATCTGAACGCAACGTGCAGGCCCTGATCGAAGGAGCCAGCAGCCGTGGCCAGGAGGTCAAGGTTGGCGGTATCCTCTACTCGGACTCGATGGGTGCGACAGGGACCTGGGAAGGGACCTACGAAGGCATGATCGAGCACAACGTGAACGTGATCTCGTCCTCGCTGGGTGGTTCGGTACCCGAAGGCGGCTTCAGGGGAGCCCGGAACCTTGCCAACGAGGGAACCTGAACAGAACGCCGCCGCGTCACCGGGCCTCGGCCCGGAGCATTCGCCACGATCACCACTGTCCATCCACGATCTCACCGTCGCCTACGATCGCAAGCCGGTGCTCTGGGACGTCGATCTCGATGTCCCCGCCGGCGAATTGGTGACCATCGTCGGTCCCAACGGGGCCGGCAAGAGCACTTTGCTCAAGGCGGCGCTGGGCCTGATCCCGGTGGCCTCGGGCACGGTGCGTGTCTTCGGAAAACCCATGAAGAGACAGCGGTCGCTCGTGGCCTACATGCCCCAGCGTGAATCGGTGGACTGGGACTTCCCGGTGACGGCCCTGGATGTCGTGACCATGGGTCGCTACGGGGCACTGGGTTGGTGCAGACCAGTGCGCCGTCGCCAGAAGAACGAAGCGATGGAAGCCCTGGAGCGAGTGGGATTGGCCGACATGGCATCCCGCCAGATCAGCCAGCTGTCGGGTGGACAGCAGCAGCGGGTCTTTCTCGCACGGGCCCTGGCCCAGGATGCGCAGCTCTTTCTCATGGATGAACCCCTCGCCAGCGTCGATGCCGCGACCGAGCAGGCCATCGTCGACGTGCTGCGATCGCTTCGCAGCGAGGGTCGGACGGTGGTGGTCGTGCACCACGACCTGCAGACCGTGACCGACTACTTCGATTCCGTGATCCTCCTGAACATGCGGGTCGTGGCCCACGGGCCGGTCGGGTCGGTCTTCACGCCCGAGGCCCTGCGCCAGACCTACGGCGGCCAGTTGACGATTCTCTCGGAGGCCAGCGAGCGGCTGGCACGCAGCAGCGGGGTGGACCACCCGTGAGCCACCTGCCACTGGTCCTGGCGTCCGACCAGGGAACGTGGTGGGCCGCGTTCGAACGAGCCCTGCTCCTGCGTGATGCCAACACGGTGTGGGTCGTACTCGGGGTGCTGGCCCTGGGACTGGCCTCGGGTACCGTGGGAGCCTTCCTGGTGCTCCGTCGCCGCGCCCTGTCGTCCGATGCGATCAGCCACGCCACGTTGCCGGGCATCGCGGTGGCCTTCATGGTGATGGTGGCCATGGGCATGGCCGGCAAATCGCTGCTCGGGCTGCTGCTGGGCGCCTACATCGCCGGCCTGCTGGCCATGGTGGTGATCGTGTTGATCCAGCGCACCACGCGGCTCAAGGACGACGCGGCCATCGGCATCGTGCTCAGCGTGTTCTTCGGCTTCGGCATCTGCCTGTTGTCACTCGTGCAGCAGATGCCTGACGGAAACGCGGCTGGGCTCGAGCGGTTCATCTTCGGCAAGGCCGCGACCATGCTGCCCGGTGATACCAGGCTCATCGGGTTCACATCGCTGGGAGTCATCCTCCTGGTGATCGTCTTCTTCAAGGAACTGGCGGTCCTGTGCTTCGACGAGTCCTGGGCCGCAGCCCGGGGCTGGCCGGTTCTGGCCCTGGACTTTCTCCTGACCGGTCTCGTGGCGCTGGTCACGGTGCTGGCGATCCAGTCGGTCGGCCTGGTCCTGGCCATCGCCCTGCTGATCATTCCGCCATCGACGGCATTGTTGTGGTCGCACCGCCTGCCGGTGGTGGTGATCGCCTCGGCCCTCATCGGCGGCTTCAGCGCGTGGTTGGGTGCCATGCTGTCGGCGAGTGTGGCCCGCATGCCCACGGGACCGGTGATCGTGCTCGTCTGCGCAGTCCTGTTCTTCGTCAGTCTCTTCATCGGTCGCCGGGGCGTTGTCCCGCGCTGGCTCGCCCGTCGCACGCTTTCCCGCCGCGTCGATCGGCAGCACGTGCTTCGTGCCTGCTGGGAATGCATCGAGACCACGGGCCGCGACGAGGTCGCCCTGTCCGACCTGCAGGCCATGCGATCCTGGACCGGCGGGGAACTGGCCTCCCTGGTGGCGCGCTGCGTGCGTCGTGGATCGCTGGAGCGGGTCGACTCCGCATCCCTGAAACTGACGGAGGCTGGTCGCGGGCAGGCTCGCCGCGTGGTTCGCAACCACCGCCTCTGGGAGGCCTACCTGATTCACCATGCCGACATCGCGCCGTCCCATGTCGATCGGGATGCCGATGCAATCGAACACGTCCTCGATGAGGACCTCATCGCCCAGCTCGAGCACCTGTTGGGAGCGGGTGCAGGCGAGGTGCCCTCGAGTCCGCACATCCTGGGAAGCGGGGGCGCGCCATGACCTGGCAGGTCTACGACACCTGGGTGGTCATCGTCGGCGCACTGTGCGCAATGGCCTGCGCCCTTCCCGGGGCCCAGCTGGTCCTGCGTCGCCGGAGCATGATGGGTGATGCGATCAGCCACGCGGTCCTGCCCGGGGTGGCGATCGCGTTCCTGGTCACGGCCAGTTCCGATCCCTGGGTGATGATCGCCGGGGCGGTGGTCATCGGCATTCTCACCACGGTGCTCGTGGATCTCGTGCAGCGGGCGGGACGCACCGAGGTCGGGGCCTCGATGGGCATCGTCTTCACGGCGCTCTTTGCGCTGGGGCTCGTGCTCATCCGGCTCTTCGCCGACGACGTGCACATTGATCCCCACATGGTCATCTACGGTTCCATCGAGCTTTCGTACCTGGACCAGGTCGACGTCCTTGGCTGGAGCATTCCACGGGGGGCGGTGGTCAATGGGGCCGCGCTGCTGATCAACGCGATCCTCTTCCTGGTCTTCGCCAAGGAGTTGAAACTCACCGCCTTCGACGAATCGCTGGCGGCCTCGATGGGCTTCCGACCCCGCATCGTCCAGGGCGTGCTCATGGCCATGACCGCGGTCACGGCCGTGATGGCCTTCGAGACGGTCGGCAGCATCCTGGTCGTGGCGATGATCATCGTCCCCGGAGCGTCGGCCTGGCTCATGGTCGATCGGTACGGCCCCATGCTGGCCTGGACCATGGCATTCGCCGTGGGAGCCGCCGTACTCGGGCATCTCGCCGCGCTGATCGTGCCGGGTTTGTTCGGGTTCGACGGGGGCATGTCCACGTCGGGATCCATGGCGGTGATGTCCGGCGTGCTCTTCGTCGCGGCCTGGACGTTGTCGCCTCGGCACGGGTTGATCGCCCGCGCCCGGGTCCGAAGGCACTTGGCGCTGCGCATCGCCAAGGAGGACATCCTCGGGCTGCTCTATCGGTTCGAGGAGGGGACCCGGCAGGGGGACGAACCGCTCTCGGCATCCGACATCCGCGAGGCGTTGTCGGTTTCGCGCAGCGTCGCGGTCGGGGCCCTGCGCGGCGTCCGGGGGGCAGGCCAGGTCGCCGTCGTCTCGGATCGACTGCAGTTGACCGAGCATGGCCGGGTGGCGGCTCGCGCCCTGGTGCGAACGCATCGGCTCTGGGAGCGATTCCTCTGGGAGCGACTCGGACTGCGTCCGGATCACCTCCATGGCACCGCGGATCGGCTCGAGCACTTCACGTCACCATCGATGATCCAGGAACTTGCTGAGCATGATGAGGGCGAGGATCCACACGGACGGCCCATCCCGCCGGCGGAGGAGTAACCATGTCGACCACGCTGACCATTTCAACCACGGGCAAGGGGCTCTACGAGATCACGGACCAGGTGCACGAGGCGGTCACGTCGATCGGCACCCCTGACGGGGTCTGCGTGCTCTTCGTGCAGCACACCTCGGCCTCGCTGGTGATCCAGGAGAACGCCGATCCCTCGGCGCGGCGTGATCTTGAAGACTGGATGGCGCGCAGCGTGCCCGAGGAGCAGCCCGAGTTCACGCACACCATGGAAGGGCCCGATGACATGCCCTCGCATATCCGGTCAATGCTCACCGACGTGTCCCTGAGCATCCCGGTTGTTGATGGCCGGATGGTGCTTGGCACCTGGCAGGGCATCTTCCTCTTCGAGCACCGCAGTGCGGCCCACGACCGCCGCATCGTGGTGCAGATTGCGGGCACGCCTGGGAAGTAGGCGGCCACAAGAGAGCCGAAGCCCGCGATGGTCGAAGAGCAGTTGAAGCAACAGCCACCATATTCCTGATGTTGTCGCAGCCTTCATTGCAGATGGCATAGATCCATGAGGGCGAGCCGTGTCTCGCCTGCATCACTGGCATGGATGAATCTGCAGAGGAGTGAGCCATGAAGCCATCGGGAGTTCTTGCAAGTGTCGTGTCATGCCTGGTCTGTACGGGATTTGTATCCGCAGCAACCTGGTACGTGGATGTGAATGGAAGTGATGCCAATGATGGTGGCTCAGCCGATGCGCCATTTGCAACGATCCAGCGTGCGATTGACAGTGCAGGCAATGGTGACAGCATCGAGGTCTGGCCTGGAACCCATCGAGGCATGGGTGATTCGGTGGCGCACATCGAGGACAAGTCGCTCACCCTCTATGCCCGGGACGGCATGGAAGTGACGTTCATCGATGGTGAGAATGTCCGCCGAGGACTCCTGTGCGAGCCACTGGTGGTCGTGGACGATGTTGGCATCAAGATCGGGGGACCAGATCAGGGGTTCACTGTTCAGAATTGTCTTGGCGTGGAGTTTCGCCCGGAACTACCAGGTGACAGTTGCTATTCGCCGGAATGTGGTGGAGGCCTGTTCGTGCATACGGATCAGGGCCAGGCGGATGCGCTGGTCAAGGTCGAGTGGTGCCTGTTCCAGAACAACAGGGCCGCCTGGGGTGGTGGGGCAGCCTTCTACGATTCAACCGCTGCGCTCACCAGTTGTACCTTCAGAAGCAATACGGCTTCCGGCGAGTGTGACGGTTTCGGTGGGGGAGTCGGCATCGGGCAGGAAAGCAATGTTGAACTGCACTTCTGCGATTTCATTGAAAACCAGGCGACCTACGGTGGGGGCGTTTCGCAGCGAGACAGCGTACATGGCAGTGGAACTCCATTGTTCACCTGTTCCCAACCGTTTGAGTATGCAGAAGCAGTCTGCCTGGCCGAATGCGATCTGGTTGATGATTGGAGCAATGATGATGAGGTCTGCCAATGTCCAGAAGGACAGCCCCACTGCTACTTCCACATGTATGGAGGTGCCTATTTCAATGGATGTACCTTCGTGAACAACACCGCCGAGACGGCAGGCGGCGGCATGAACTGTTCGGATATTCTGGAAGTACCCCATGCACGAACCTACCTCTCCGGCTGTGTCTTTACCGGCAACGAGGCAGGCCAGCAGGGAGGTGGTCTCAACGGTCCAGTCGGGCACCTGGTGATGGAAGCGTGCCACTTCAACTCCAACCAGGCCTGCATCTGCAACGGGCAGATTGTTTCAGGTGTAGGTGGTGGTGCCGTGATGCTCTGGGGGACCGACTACGCACGAATGACGGATTGCAGTTTCATCGACAACGGAACGTATGCAAGTGGCGGAGCGATCTACTCCAAGGGAACCCTGCGGCTTGCGGGAACCCGGTTTGAAGGTAACTGGGCTCAAGGAGGAGCACTCGATGCCGAAGGCGGCGCGATCTACGCGGAGCCGGAAGGGGGGAATTCATGGCTGGATCTTGATCACTGTGCGTTCACGGACAACGTTGCGGGGCGATCCGGTGGCGCAATCTGTACCCAGAAGCCTTCGGATGACATGTTCCTGGCGTCCGACTGCCAGTTCGTTCGTAACCGTGCTTCCTACGACAGTTGCCAATCCTGCCTGGAGTGCATGGGCTGTGACGGGGTCGTGCCGGATGCATGCAATGACGATGCGGTGGACTGTCTTGCAGCGGTGTGTACCGGTGGTCTTCCCAACATGGGTCGCGACGAGGCGAAGAATGCAGAGGGCGGGGCCATCTACCATGGTGGATTTGCGATGACGCTTGAGCGATGCTGTTTCCTCGAAAATGATGCGACGTCCAACAGGTATTCGATCGGCATGCTGCCTGGCTTCAATGATGGCAATGCCCGAGGTGGTGCCATTGCTCGGCCAATGAACCCACATCAACTGGAAATCCGGAACTGCGTCTTTGCAGAGAACGCAGTCACTGCATGGTGCGATTATGACGACCCGGATATCCATGGCTGTGGTGAGGCGCTTGGCGGTGCGATCCGTGACTTTCCCAGCAACCTGCAATCCAACCTGGTCATTGCCGGCACCCTGTTCTGCCAGAACACGGAACCAGTCATTTCCGCTGCCAACGGCTACACCGATGAGGGAGGCAACGAGTTCGATGAAGAATGCCCGGTCCTCTCCTGCGAGGGTGATTTCACCTGTGACGGCAGGGTGGACGTGGAAGACATCCTGGCCGTGCTGAATGGGTGGAGCAACCCCTACGATGTCAATGACGTGCTGAACGTCATTGCCAACTGGGGATGCGCCGTCGATGGCAGTACGGCCTGTGCGTGCGCCGACGGGACGTAATGCAGTTCCGCTTCAGCTCTTCCACTTGATGTTGCAGCCGAGGCTTGGGGTCTGCTCGCCGGATACCGACTTCCCGGCCACCAGCGCGTCCATCGCCGCGCGCAGGTCGGCGCCGTTCACCGGTTCCTCGCTGCCGGGACGACTGTCATCAAGCTGCCCTCGATAGACCAGCAGGCCATCGACGTCGTAGAGGAAGAAGTCCGGGGTGCAGGCGGCATCGAAGGACCGGGCCACGGCCTGGGTCTCGTCGTAGAGGTAGGGGAATACGTATCCCCGGTGCTCGGCCTCCTGGGCCATCTTCTCCGGGGAATCGTCGGGGTAGTTGGCCACGTCGTTGGAGGAGATCGCCACGATGCCCAGTCCCGAACCGGCGTAGTCGCGGCCGATGGCCGCCAGTTCGTCGGCGACGTGCACCACGAAGGGGCAGTGGTTGCAGAGGAACATGGCCAGCAGGCCATGTTCGCCCATCACCCCGTCCCGGTCGACGGTTCCGCCGCGAGGATCTGGAAGCGTGAAGTCAGGGCAGGTGGTTCCCAGGGGAGACATCGTCGAGGGGGTGCGGGCCATGCTCGGTCCTCCTTGCAGTGCCTGCATTCTAGAACTCCTTGCGGGGTGGTGGTAGGATGCCCCGCCTCGGACATTGACCACGCAGGGGAGTGCCGCAGCGATGAAGATCCACGAATACCAGGCCCGTGAACTGCTCGCATCCGCGGGCATCCCCGTGCCCTCGGGCTGCATGTGCACCACGGTGGAGACCGCCGTGGAGGCCGCTGAATCCATCATGGCCGATGGGGCCGGACTTGTGGTCGTCAAGGCCCAGGTCCACGCCGGCGGGCGAGGCAAGGCGGGCTTCGTGAAGGTCGTCGATTCCATCGACGCGGTGCGGGAAGCCGCCACGTTCATGCTGTCCAACCGGATGGTCTCGAACCAGACCGGGGCCGAGGGACTCGAGGTCAACCGACTGCTCGTGGCCTCGGCCGTGGACATCCAGCGGGAACTCTACCTGGCCATCACCACCGATCGTGCCCGTGAAACGAACACGCTGATCGCCTCCGCCGAGGGTGGAGTCGAGATCGAAGCCGTGGCCGAATCGAATCCCGATGCGATTCTCAAGCTCCCGATGGACCCGCTGGCGGGCCTGGATCGTGCGAAGGCGACCGACCTCGCCGGCCGGCTCGGCTTCGAAGGCGACCAGGTCCAGCAGGCCGTGGACATCATGGTCCGGCTCTCGGAACTCTTCGTGGAGAAGGACGCGTCGCTGGCGGAGATCAATCCGCTGATCGTCACGCCCAAAGGCGAGGTCATTGCCATCGACGCGAAGTTCAACTTCGACGACAACGCGCTGTTCCGCCAGGAAGCGATCTCGGACCTCTTCGATCCGACCGAGGAGAACGCCGATGAACTGCATGCCAAGAAGTTCGGCCTGAGTTTCGTCGCCCTCGACGGCAACATCGGCTGCCTCGTCAACGGGGCTGGACTCGCCATGAGCACCATGGACATCATCAAGCTCGAGGGCGGGGAACCGGCCAACTTCCTGGACGTCGGAGGCGATGCTTCGCTCGAGGCGATTACCGAGGCCTTCCGCATCATCCTTTCCGAAGAGAATGTCACGGGCGTGCTCGTGAACATCTTCGGCGGCATCATGCAGTGCGACCGGATCGCCCATGCCATCGTCACCGCGGCCAAGGAAATCGGGTTCACCGTTCCGCTGGTGGTCCGGCTCGAGGGAACCAACGTGGAAGCGGCTCGGGCCATCCTCGAGGCGGCCCGGTCCGAACTGCCGACCATGCAGACCGCCGGCGACCTGGCGGATGCGGCACGCAAGGTCACCACGGCTGCCGCAGTGGCCGTCTCCTGATCGAGCCGCACGATGCTTGTCCTGCTCGATATCGACGGCACGCTCCTGACCAGTGAAGGCATCGGTGCCCGGGGCATCGTGCAGGCAGGTGTGGAACTCTTCGGCGATGAGTTCTCCCTTGATGGCATTGAACTGGGTGGCCGCCTGGATCCACTGATCTTCAAGGAGGCGATGGCCGCTCTTGGCCGGGACGATCACGTGGTGCACCATGACGACTACCGGGACCGCTACCTGGAGAAACTCGGCGCACTGATTGCAGCGGGTCACGATGTCCAGATCCTTCCCGGCGTGGTGGAACTGGTCGAGCGACTGGCCGGGCACGACGACGTCACGATGGCGCTGGTCACCGGCAACTACATGGAGTCGGCCCACATGAAACTCGAGGCGGCGGGGATCGACCCGGAACTCTTCACCGGAGGCGCCTACGGCGACGAGGGTGAAATCCGGCACGATCTGCCCCCGCTGGCGATCGAGCGGTTTCGTGCCGCCACTGGTCACGATCCCGTCGACATCGTCCTGCTCGGGGATACCGAGCACGATGTCACCAGCGGCCAGGCCGCGGGGTGCCGGGTCCTGGCCGTCTGCACCGGCAGTCACCCGGCGCAGCGGCTGCATGATTCGGGCGCCGACCTGGTGCTGGAGGATCTGTCCGACGTGGAGGCCGTGCTGGACTGGATTCTCGGGGCCTGCTCATCATGACGACGCCAGGCAGCCCCATGCCGGTCGCCGAGGATCGTCGCTTCGTTTCGATCGATGTCCTGCGAGGGATCGCGCTGCTGGGCATCCTGGTCCTGAACATCCAGATGTTCGCCATGCCATTCGAGGCGTACACGAATCCGACCGCGTACGGCGATCTCGAGGGTGCGAACTACCTCATCTGGTACATGAGCCAGCTGCTGGGGGACATGAAGTTCATGGCCATCTTCTCGATGCTCTTCGGAGCGGGCATCGTGCTCATGATCGAGCGTCTTGAAGCGACCGGTCGCTCCGCGATCGGCATCCACTATCGACGCATGGTGTGGCTCCTGCTGATCGGATTCGGTCACGCCTACCTGCTCTGGCATGGTGACATCCTCGTCGCCTACGCCATCTGCGGGATGCTCGTGGTCTGGTGTCGCCGGTTGCCACCCGTGGTACTGGCGTTGCTTGGATTGGCCATGGTTGCCGTGGTGTCGATGCTCTACCTGGGCTTCGGCTTCCTGCTCAATGCGATGCCGGCGGACAAGGCTGCGGACATGATGGGTGGCGGCCTGACACTGGAGG
>Ga0315336_1005479_pt1 | contig 13835 bp, 11 predicted proteins | sample ASW5metaG_FD_204512 | JGI IMG/M metagenome (GOLD analysis project Ga0315336, IMG submission 204512) | Ammonia-oxidizing marine archaeal communities from Monterey Bay, California, United States - ASW #5 | ecosystem: Environmental > Aquatic > Marine > Intertidal zone | place: USA: California...
CACCGTCCGGCAAACTCAAGACGGTTAGAGGCAAGGGCCGCCTCTTGGACGCCGACACCACGCGCGCCAAGCTTCGCGTGCGATACCCCCTCTTTATAACGTTCAACTATTGGGTCTTGTACATCTCGCCAGATAACAGCTGGTTCATCAGCGCCGACCCACAGCTTAAGAATCTTTGGATATACGCGCGCCGGCCCCCAACCAGACACAAGCTATCGATCATGGTAAGGAAAGCTCGAACCCTGGGCTATGACGTTAGCAAGTTGGAGTTTCCTCCAGCCAGATGACGGTCGCGCCGCGCGACAATCGCCCCGCTTCGACCCAAACAGTGTTCTCGCAGCCTCAGCTTTCGCCTGAAGGGGGGCTCCGCCAGATGGCCAATTGCTGGCTTGATACCCAAGCGTCCCCGAGCACAATCTCGACCCCCTCAGGGCAGGCCCATCCCTCACCGCCATAATTGAACGCAAACGTGAGTCCGCCCCGATGTCTGAGACGAACATGGTCGGGCAATTGTCGCGTTGCGACAGTCGCGGCTTTAGTGAGCCTTGCGAAGACAGATTGCGTGAGCTCGGCGTCCGGCCAACATGCCAGGAAGTATGATCTGCCATTACGAACAAGCGCCGGAAGGTCGTCATCAAATCGAGCCATGATCTCGCCTCGAGCCTCGACGTGGTCCCGCCAGCGAATCGCATTGCCATTCACTGCCCCCGAGACGCGCTGCATTACATTTGGTCGCAAGGACGAGGACTCGATGACGCGCACGCCGGTCAATTCCGCCAGGGGTCCAGGAGCAAGGTTCTCAGGGATAGCAAAATTTCTTGTGCGCGAGCCGGTCCGCGGCCCGAAAACCAGTATACCCGAGGCTTTCCGGAATGCTTCGGCGGCAGCATCCGAAACGATGGGCAGCGACGGCACAAGAATGATCCGATAACCATCCAGAGGAGAGCCGGGCGCTACAAAGTCAATATCCAGGCTCAGCTTGCGAGCGGCTTCGTACCAGCGAAAGACCAGTTCATGATAACAGAAATCCTTGCCTTGCGGCTGAATTCGGGTGAGCCAAGAAGCCTGGTAGTCATAGACGATGGCAACTTGGGCTTGGACGTTGGATCCTAAAGCGCCTAGAGCACTCAGCTCCTTCGCGACATTTTCGGCCTCCAGCCCGCCTTGGGACAGTTCCTGGAGACCCGCACGGTTAAGGCCGGCATGGTTCTGCTCCTGGCCGAACGGTGCCTGTCGCCAGCGGAAGTAGCTGACAACCTCCGCGCCATGAGCAAAGGCCTCCCAGGTCCACAAGCGTACCATGCCCGGCTTCGGCACAGGGTTCCACGGCGCCCAATTGACGGGGCCAGGCTGTTGCTCCATCACCCAGAACCGACCGTTGCCTACGCCACGGTAGAGATCGTGATGGAATGGCGCGACGTCAGGATGCGACGTCTCCGCCCACCGTCCGCGCTCAACTTCTGAAAAGGGAAAGCGCTCGATGAAGCCTATGGGATAGGAATCCCAGGAGGCAAGGTCGAGGTGATTGCCAAGCTCCCAGTGGTCGAATTCGTTGAAGAAGCCCATGAAGTTATGCGTGATCCACCGTCCAGGCGATAGTCGTCGGATGATCTCGCACTGCATCCGGTCGTAGGCGGCAACCTCCTGAGATTTGAAGCGCCAAAAGTCCATTCTCGCGGCCGGATTGGTCTCGGTTACCGCCATGACTGGCAACGACACTTCCTCGAAGCTTTGGACCTCCATCGACCAGAAGACGTTGCCCCAGGCATCGTTGAGCTGGTCGGGCGTCTGGTAGCGCTGGCGCAGCCACTCGCGAAACGCCTTCAGATCCTGTGGGCCCCACGAAAGCACGGTATCATGGCAACCATACTCATTGTCGGTCTGCCATCCGACCAAGCCTGGATGCTCGCCGAAATGGGTCGCCAAAGCTTCGACAATCGTGCGACTTTCGCGCCACCAGACCTGAGAGGAAAAGGTATAATGGCGGCGCGAGCCGAAGCCGCGCGATCGCCCCTCCTCGTCGACGGGAGCAATTTCGGGAAATTCGTCCATAAGCCATTTTGGCGGCGTTGCGGTGGGCGTGCCGAGAACGATCTTGAGGCCAGCATCGCAAAGCGTATTCATAGCCCGTTCGAGCCACGCGAAATTGTAGACGCCGCGCCGCGGTTCGAGCCTCGACCAGGCAAATTCGCCGAGCCGGACGTAGGATATGCCGAGTTCGCGCATGCGGCGCGCGTCTTTGGCCCACCAGGCTTCGGGCCAGTGCTCGGGATAGTAGCAGACGCCGAGCATCAGTGCGTCAGGTCGCCGTTGACGATCGCCTCGCCTTCCTCGTCGAAGAGGTGGCAAGCGAGCGCCGGGACCCCGACCTTAATCGACGAGCCGAGCCTGGCCGTGCTTAATCCGTCGGCTTTGACCGATAGCTCGCTCCCATCGGCGAGCGCGAGATAGAACATGGTTTCCGAACCGAGGTATTCGGCAAGACGGACCTTGCCGTCGAGGCCGGCTGCCTGCGGCTCGCCGATCTTCAAGTGCTCGGGTCGGATGCCGAGCGTGACGCGCTGGCGCCTTACCGAAATCGTGTTGGGGACAGCGAGCGTCACCGTGCAGCCTCCAGGAAGGTCCACGGCAAGCTGTCCCGGCCCCGCCGGCTGCGCTGTGGTTTTGAGAAAATTCATCTTCGGCGAGCCTATGAAACCGGCAACGAACATGTTGCGTGGCCGGTGGTAGAGTTCCAGCGGCGACCCAGCTTGCTCGATACGGCCGGCGTTAAGAACGACGATCTTGTCCGCCATTGTCATCGCCTCGACCTGATCGTGAGTGACATAAATCATGGTTACGCCGAGGTCCTGATGCAGCTTGGTGATCTCGGTACGCATCTGCACACGCAGGGCGGCGTCGAGGTTGGACAAAGGTTCGTCGAACAGGAACACTTTGGGGTCGCGCACGATGGCGCGGCCGATCGCGACACGCTGGCGCTGGCCGCCCGAAAGCTGAGACGGCCTGCGATGCAGCAACGGCTGGAGCTGCAGCATGGCGGCAGCGCGTGCGATACGCTTCTCTATGTCGGTCTTGGCATGTCCGGTCATGCGTAGGCCGAAACCGATATTTTCTGCCACTGTCATGTGCGGATAGAGCGCGTATGACTGGAAGACCATCGCCACGCCGCGGTCGGAGGGCCCGATCAAAGTCATGTCGGCGCCGTCGATGCGCAGCGTGCCGGAGGAGATTTCCTCAAGCCCGGCGATCATGCGAAGCAATGTTGACTTTCCGCATCCGGAGGGGCCGACGAAGACGCAGAACTCCCCGTCGGCGACATCGAGATCGACGCCTTTGACGACGGCAACACTACCGAACTGCTTCGTGACTGCATTGAGTGTCACGCCGGCCATGGCTCAAGCTCCTCCGACGGGTTCGATTTCGAGAATGACCCCGCTTTCGGGGCGTAGCATAGGAAGCGTCAGGCCCACGCGGCGCAGCGTCTCCAGGCTGAAATCGCCGTTGCCATCAAGCAGCGCCTGTTGGCTGGCAGAAATCCGTATGAAGCCGGGCATGGGTGGATGCGCTGCTGCGATGCGCCAGCGCCCGGCGAGGGCGCGTGGGGCGGAGGCGCGCAGCGGCGGAGGCTGCTCTGCAAGCATTGCCGGCCCTTGCGCAACAAAAACAACAATTCGGTTCGCGTCCGCCGCACCCCAGACATGGCGCCCGTCTATGGGATATTCAGAGAATGCAGCGCCGGACGCATGCAGCAACGGACGCAGCTTCTTGTGAAGTGCGATCCAACCCGACAACTCGCTACGCTCGTCGTGCGTCAGTGCCAGGGGATCGAGTTCGATGCCAAGGTGAAAGGCAAGCGCGACCACTGCGCGAAAGGATAGTGAATGGCGGCGTCCTGTCTGGTGGTTGGGCGAGGCCGACACATGCGCACCCAGGATCGACGGCGGGAAAAAGTGCATGGCGCCGCGCTGGATTTCCAGGCGCTCCAGCGCGTCGGTACAATCGGAGGTCCAGATGCGGTGGGTGCGCTCCAGCACACCGTAGTTGGCGCGGCCCCCGCCCGAGGCACAGCTCTCGATCTCGACCGCGGGATGATGCTTCCGCACGCGGTCCATCAACGCGTGTACCGCCCGCACCTGTCTTGCCGTAACGGCTCTTGCATCGGCCCCACCAGGGTTGGTGAGATCTCTGTTCATGTCCCACTTTATGTAGGATATCGGGTATGACGACAGTATCTCATCGATATGCTTGAACAGGTAGTCGCTGACCTCAGGCCGCGTGAGGTCGAGCACCTGTTGGTTGCGCGAGGTCGGTTGCGGCCTGCCAGCGACCTTGAGCGCCCAGTCTGGATGGGCGCGATAGAGGTCGGAATCGGGATTGACCATCTCGGGTTCGAACCAGAGGCCGAATTCCATGCCAAGCCCGGTGACGTGATCGATGAGCGGGGCCAGGCCCGCTGGATACTTCCTCGGGTCGACCCTCCAGTCGCCTAGCGAGGAGGTATCGTCGTCGCGCCTGCCGAACCATCCGTCGTCGAGCACGAAGCGTTCGATACCGAGCCTTGCCGCGGCTTCGGCCTGCGCCTTCAGTATGTCCAGTCGGTGATTGAAATAAGTGCCTTCCCAGGTATTGAGCGTCACAGGGCGAGCTCGCATGTGGGCCCCCGGCCAGTGGAGCACCGATTCATCGACCACGGCGCGCAGCCTTGCGGCCGCCCCCGCGATCCCGTCGCGCGACGCGGTTAGGTAGGCACGAGGGCTGTGATAGGCCTGCCCGGGTTCCAGCCGAATTTCGCCCGGTTCGAAAAGCTCACCGGCGTGGATGAGGCGGCGGCCATCTTCGAGAGGATCGACAGTGAGTTGGTGGTTGCCGCTGGCGCCAACATGAATGCCATAGGCGATGCCCTCAACGGTCACGAAGAGGCCTGGGTGACGATCATGGGACGTGCGGCCACGTCTGCTCTCTTGCACCCACATGCCGCGGCCGAGTGGCTCGGATGAAAGGCGAAACTCCCGGCCCCACATACCACCAAGGCTCGTCAGTACGGCAGGGCCTTCGCTCACCAACATGCTTGCTGACATGCAGCGGTCGAGCGTGTAGGCGCTGGCCCCAACATTGGTCAGCGTGACAGCACTGGCGAAGACGCCGCAATGGTGGATCGTAAACTCGATTACGATGGCGAGACCGGCGATTGGGTCAAGGCCGCGCAGCACCGTGTCCATTTCTTCCTGCTCGACCTGCCAGCCTTCAAAGTGGATCAGGAAATCACGACCGTCGCGATGCCCAGCCAGCGCCGGCCAGCCGAAGAACCCAAGCCCGCAGACGGGCAACATCACGGCGCTCGGCACCGAACGATCCATGCCGTTGATACGGCTGGCGCGCTCGGCAGGAGCGGCGATATCGTCGGCGGCCGCCTGCGGGCCAAAATACAGAATCTCGGGCATACCCTCGCCCGGCAGCGCGAGGGCAAGCTGCAGGTGTTCGTTGCCGAGGGCGACCAGGCGGCTCATCCCTTGGTCGCCCCAAGGGTGAGCCCGGCAATGAAATGCCGCTGCATGAGAAAGAACATGGTTACAGGCGGCAGTGCCGCGACGATCGAGCCCGCCGACACCAGATGCCAGGCGGCGACCCATTGGCCGTTTAGGGAATAGAGGCCGGCGGTTACGGGCATCGCGTTCTGACCTTGCACCAGCACTGTCGCCCAGAAATAGTCGTTCCACACAAACGTGAAGATCAGCACCGCGAGGGCGGCAATCGCCGGGCGCGTCAGCGGCAGCACGATGTATCGGAAAATCTTCCATTCCGACACGCCCTCGACGCGCGCTGATTCGATCAAAGCGAATGGCAGGGCCTTGATGAAATTGCGCATGAACAGCGTACAAAAGCCAGTCTGGAAGGCGACGTGAAACAGCACCAAACCCAGCGTGGTGTCGTAAAGCCCGATCTTGAGTGTCATGTCACGGACCGGCACCATAAGTATCTGGAACGGAATGAAGTTGCCGGCCACAAACAAGAAGAAGATCAGCAAATTAGCCCGGAACTTGTAGACCGCGAGCGCGAAACCGGTCAGGCAGGATAGTGCGACCGCGCCAATAACCGTAGGGATAGTCACCTTGAACGAGTTGAGTATGTACCAGCCGATCGGCGAATCGCGAAAGACGGCTGTATAGTTCTCTACTCCTGCAAAACCCGACGGCACTCCGAAATAGTTGCCCGCCGCGAGATCGCCGGCCGGGCGTACCGAAGTCACGGCCACCCCGATCAACGGAAGCAGCCAGATGGTCAAAGCCAGCGGCAGACCGGCTTGGTAGCCTGCGCGAACCCATGGCTGAGCCTTCTGGACAGGTGTCGGAAACATCACGCGCTCCCTTCCTGCCGCAGCATGCGCACAATAAAGAAAGTGATGAACAGCATCATGATGGCGAAAAGAACAACCGCTATGGCGGCGCCATAGCCCATCCGGTAGCCGTATTCCGACAGCGCCTCCTCATACATATAGAAAGAAAGGACGCGGCTTGATCCGTACGGCCCGCCGTCCGTCATGATCGAAACCAGATCGAACGATCGAAGCGCGCCAATGACCGTGACCACGACGGCAATAAAGGTAGCCGGCCTTAGTTGAGGGATGACGATGTTCCAAAGCATCGACCAGCCCTTGGCGCCGTCCATCCGCGCAGCCTCGACCTGCTCTGGATTAATGTTGTTCAGGCCGGTCAGGTACAGGATCATGCAATAGGCGATCTGCGGCCAAAGGCCGGCGGCGATAATGCCGAAAGTGACGAAGCGTTCGTCGGCCAGGATGGCCACGCGCTCTCCGGTAAGCTGTTCGACCAGCTTCGAAAAGAGACCAAAGTTCGGGGCATAGAACCAGGTGAAGATCAGGCCGACGACGACCTGACTGATGACGAACGGAAAAAAGAAGAGAGACTTATAGAGGCGAATGCCGGTCACTGTCTGATTAAGGAACAGCGCGACGCAGAGGCCGGCAGGCACCGCCAGAAGATAAAGCACAAGCCACAAGATGTTGTTCTTCAACGACGTATAGAAAGCGTCGTCGCTGGCCAATTCGCGATAATTCGAAAGGCCGATCCAGGTCGGCGTCGAGAGCCCATCCCAGTCGTAGAAGCTTATCCAGATGGACCGGAAGACGGGAACTATCACGTAAAGCGCGAAAAACAGCAAGCCGGGGGCCAGGAAAAGCCATGGCGCCAATTGTTGCTGACGGCTTTTCCAGAACCCAGCGGCTGGGTTTTGATATACGCGCACAGCGCTCACCATGACGGCCAAGGTTGAAATGAGGAGCCGGGTCAGAAAATAGAAACCCGGCTCCATTCGATCGGGCGTTTACTTGTAGATTTTTTGCCGCGCCTTCTCTAGACGATCGAGGACCTTGTCGATGCTGTCGGGCTTGACCATGAACTCCTGGAAGCCTTCCATGCCGACCTTGGCCATTTCAGCCGGCGCATCGCGATCGTAGAACTGGGCCAAGCCATGGGCGCCCGCCAGCATGGTGAAGCCTGCCTCAAGGAAATGATCGCCAGGCTTGGCCGACTTGTTGTTGACCGGAAGCTGCCCGAGAACGTCGTTCATTTTCGTTTGGGCCTCTGGCGAAGCGAGGAAGGCCAGGAACTTCCTCGCGTCATCCTTGTTCTTGGCGCCCGATGGAATGTGGAAAGTGTCGGTCGGAGCGTCTTCAGCCTTCGGAAGACCGGCTGTGATTTCAGGAAATTGCAGGAAGCCTATCTGATCTTCCTTCAAGCCTCCGGCCTTCATGGGGGCAACCGCGAAATTCCCCATCAGGTACATCGCCGCCTTGCCCTGCACGAATTGCGGGATGGCATCCTGCCAGTCAAGCGCCGCATGGTTTTCCAGGAAATACCCGGGCTTTACCAACTCTGCCCACTTGGCGAACACCGCTTTCACCTTCGGGTCAGTATAGGGCACTTTTCCCGCCGTGAGATCCATATGGAATTCATAGCCATTGACGCGTAGATCGAGATAGTCGAACCAGCCGGCCGTTGGCCACAGCGCCTTGGTGCCGATTGCGAAGGGCGTGATGCCGTCGGCCTTCAGCTTCGCGCTCGCCGCAATCAATTCTTCCCATGTCTTGGGCGGAGTTATCCCTTCTTTTGAAAAAACGTCCTTCCTGTAGTAAATTCCCCATTGATAGTAAGTGTAGGGTACGCCCCATTTTTTACCATCGATGGTCATTGCCGAGGCAGCCGACTTCAACTGGTCGTCGAGACCGTTGGCTTTCCAGACGTCGGTCACATCTTCGAAAAGACCACTCTTGACGAAGGGGGCCATTCGGTTGCCTGCATACCAGGCGGCGACATCCGGCGGGTCGGCAGTCAGGAAGTTACGGATCGCGGCCTTGTAGCCTTCGTGGTCAAAATTGTTCCATTTGACGGTTATGCCGGGGTTTGCCTTCTCGAAGTCGGCAATGAGCTGCTCCATTGCCTTCTTCGGCGCCGGGTCGGATTGGTCGGAATTGATTACGACCTCGCCCGCCAAGGCCGGCGCACACGTAATTGCAAAGCCGAGCAACAGCCCGGCCTGCCATCTGAAATTCTTCATGTTGTTCCTCCCTGGAAGTGGCGCCCTCCCGAGGTGCCACCATCTTCACGCTGCCTTACGGTCAAGGAGCGTGAACGGCTTGAATCTGACCGTGAATGCCGTAAGGTTCTACCGACATTCGCAGGCATTCTTCCGGTTTCCTAAGATTCATCCGGGCTTATCGATGCGATTTTCTCAGGACGAAAGTGTCCCGGTACATCCCGAGCTGGACCCGGCACATCCTCTCGTTGTGTTCGGCGATCACCGGTTCTGTGCTGGTTCAAGCGATCGGGTGATGCGAATGCCCGGTCCCCATATGCACAGCCAGATCGAGCTGAACTTCGTCCTCGGCGGCCGCATGACTTACTGGTTCGACGGGCGCGAACTGACAGTGTCTGCTGGCCGTCTCGTACTGTTTTGGGGAATGATTCCTCACCAGGTCGTGGACATCGACGAGCCAACGCGTTTTGTATGCCTTTACGTACCGATGTCGGTGTTTCTTGGCCTTCCAAGCCTCAGCACTTTGCGTGATGCTGTTTTCAGGGGCGCTATGATCGAAGCGCTCGACATACGCGACTACGATCGTGACATCTTCAGGCGCTGGCGCGACGAGTTGCTGTCGGAAGACAAGGCGCTGGAGCAAATCGTGCGCGACGAGTTGACTGCGCGTGTGAGGCGGCTTGACAGAGAGGGGTGGCGAGATCTTCGAGACTCAGGGATTGCCATCAGCGCTGCCGGCCATGGCGAGGCCGCAAGGATATTGCATGTCGAGCGCATGGCCCGGTTTATCAGCGAGCATGCGCTCGAGGAGATTACCGTCGAACACGTTGCCCGAGCAGTCGACCTTCATCCCAATTACGCAATGACGATCTACAAGCGCGCAGTCGGCCTGACGATCAATCAGTCGATCGTCCGCCAGCGACTCGACACCGCACAGTCGCTGCTTATCGCGACCGATATGCCGGTCGCAAACGTTGCTTTCGAGTCCGGCTTCGGCTCTCTGTCTCGCTTCTATGAAGCTTTTACCCAGAGATTTGGCCACCGCCCGGGGGCCTTCCGTCGACACCTGGCAAAGGCCTCAAGGCAGATAAGAGCGGCAGCCGAGACAGGCTCTCGCCGGGAGTAGTTTGCGAGAACCGCCGCAGGCCTGCTCAAGCTTCAGCAGCCAAACCATGGGATCGTCCGCCCCTTGCAAAAGCTGCAGCAGACGGCACACAAAAGGCCATGCCGTAACCTGTTGCCGATCAACGCGCCTAAAATTCTTCGAGCCGGATATCCGAGCTCCTGGCATGACCTTCGATCCCTTCGAGGGGCGATTTGCGCGCGGTCGGCCTTGCGGGTTCGCGGCCAGTGCCTTTTCAGAATTCACCTAGATCAGTCAGCAACGTCTATGCTGACTTGGAAGGGAAGGACGATAGAAAATCGGCAACGAGCGCGTTGAAAAAGCGTGGCTTTTCCAAGTGCACGTTGTGCGCCGCCCCTGGCACGACCGCCAGGTCCGCACCCGGAATGACACGCCATAGCGTTTCGGGTTGCGACCATTCGTAAGATCGGTCATGGCTGCCCCAGATGATGAGCGTCCTTGCGCGCATTGTGCTTAACGCGGCGCGTCCGTCCCAACCTTCCCAGGCTGTCAGGCTAGCCAGCGCAGCCTGCATGCCGACCTTGCGACCGAGCGACCTGCACAGAGCATAACCTTGTGCCCGCTCGCCTTGGCGAAACCAAGTGGCCGCGATTTGAGCCGCCGTGTCAGCCACCCCTGCTCGCAGGAAACGTTCACGCGATTGGCCGATGGTTTCGAAGCGACCCGGCAGCACGCCTTGCGGGCCCGTGCCATACAGGATCAGGCTGCGTACGCGCTCGGGCGCGAGCCTTGCCATTTCCTGCGCGACCATTCCGCCCATGGAATGACCAAGAAGGTCGAACTCGGCAAAACCCTGGCTGTCTAGTAACTCAAATACCATTCGCGCGTGACCTTCGATGGTGTCGGGCGCACTCAGCGCCTCGCTGGCGCCGAAGCCTGCCAGGTCGGGACAGACGACATCGCGCATGGCGGCGAAGGCGCGCAACTGCCCAAACCAGATTGCGCTGCCGCTGAGAAATCCGTGCAAAAGGACCAGTGTCGGTCCGTTGCCCCTTCGTCGGAACGAAAGCCTCTGCAACCCCTCCCCCAACTTCTTCTGATCGTGTCGATCGGCTCGGGAATGATATTCGCTGTGCTCAGTTTGCGGCTCTCACCGGGAAGAACTTTGCGAGCCGGATATCGGCGGTCCTGGCATGGCCCTCCATCCCCTCGAGGCGCGATATGCGCGCGGTCGCCTCGGCCAGCGGCCGTGCCGCCGCTCTCGTGGCACGCTGCCATGTCACGGTTTTCATGAACTTGTGCACCGACAGCCCGCCGGTATAGCGAGCCGCCCTTGAGGTGGGCAGGACATGATTGGGGCCGGATGTCTTGTCACCGAAAGCGACGGTCGTTTCTTCTCCGAGAAACAGCGATCCATAGGCTCGCAGGCGTTTAAGCCACCAATCAAGATCGCGGGCCTGGACATGCAGATGCTCTGGCGCGTAGTCATCGGCAACGCTCGCCATCTCCTCGGCGTCAACGCACAGGATTATCTCGCCAAAATCCTCCCACGCAGCGCGGGCGCTGTCGCAATTTGGCTTGGGCAGCGTTGCGATCAGTTCCGGCACCAGCGACATAACCTCTCTTGCAAGGCCAGCATGCGAGGTTACAAGCCACACCGGCGAATTCCAGCCGTGCTCGGCTTGGCCGACCAGATCGGCGGCGACCAATTCAGCGTCCGCTGTTTCGTCGGCGATCACCATGCTGTCGGTCGGGCCAGCTATCATGTCGATCCCGACCTTGCCGAACAGAATGCGCTTGGCCTCGGCGACATACTGGTTGCCAGGTCCCACGATGATATCGGCCTTCCTTGCACCAAACAGACCGTTGGCGATGGCGGCCACGCCTTGGACGCCGCCTATATTCAAGATGATATCGGCGCCGCACAGGTCCATCGTGTAAAGAATGGCAGGCGGGATGCCGACGTCCGGCCGGGGCGGCGAACATGCTGCGATATGCGACACCCCTGCGACTTTCGCCGTGGTGATGGTCATGATTGCGCTCGCCACGTGACTGTAACGTCCGCCAGGGACATAGCACCCTGCTGCCGAGACAGGGATCTGTCTCTGTCCCGCTGTGAGGCCGGGCAGAATCTCAACCGCGAAGTCTGTTGCCGTGGCTCGTTGCGCCTCTGCGAAGCGGCGCACATTTTCATGGGCGAACCTGATGTCGGCCTTGATCTGATCCGGCACCAGGGCCGCGGCGTTACTTATCTGCTCCTTCGAAACGACGATATCGCCGTGCCACTTATCGAGTTCACCGGCGTAGCGACGCGCTGCGTCTTCGCCTTTGATCTCGATCTCGGACAGCATCTGCTGGACGACGGCGTGTACGTCGGGATGATCGCTCTTGACCCCGCGCGGCGCTTTCTTGAGGTATTTCATGCGGCTTGAGCTTTCCGGTTACATCCTGCCCTTCCAGGGAACGAGCCGTCGTTCGAGGAAGCGCATGAGAAGGTCGAATGCGAAAGCAATGATGGCTATGATGAAGATGCCGAGTATCACTACGGGTGTCTGCAGGAATTGGCTTGCAGACAGAACCATGTAACCAAGGCCCTTAGTGGCAGCCACCATCTCTGCGGCGACAAGCGTGGTCCAGCCGAAGCCAATGCCAATCCGCATTGCCGTAAGGATCTCGGGCAAGGCCGATGGCAGGATGACGTGCCGCATCACTTGCCAGCGCGTCGCTCCGAATGAATAGGCCGCATGGATCTGCTCGATTGCCGCGGAGCGCACTCCAGAACGGGCTCCGAGCACGACCGGTGCGAAGACCGACAGGAAAATCAGCAGCACCTTGGAGGTCTCGCCGATGCCGAACCAGATAATCATCAAGGGCAGATATGCCAGCGGCGGTATCGGGCGGTAGAATTCGATCGGCGGGTCGAAGATGCCGCGCACAACCGGGCTCATGCCCATCGCCAGGCCTAGTGGCAGGCCAATTGCGCAGGCAAGCAGGAACGCGCCGAACACCCTTGCCGTGGAGATCACCACATGGTCGACGAACGGCGTGCCGGTGAACCCGCCATTCCAGATCTCCAGGAATTTTTTGACAATCGAGACTGGCGAGGGCACGAAAAGCGGCTTGACCCAGCCCATCTCGGTTACCAGCCACCAGACAAAGAAGAAGAAAGCTATGGATAGGGCCGAGAGCCAGAGCGTGTTGCCCTGCCCCGGAACGCCGTAGATTTCTCCTGGCTTGGTTGGGCGCGCTCGAGAAAGGCGCCCTGTGATACCAGGTGCCTGCGCCGCACGGGGGGGCCTGTGCTCATTCATGTCGCCACCGCCTCCTCATCGGCGAAGATGATTTCCAAAACCTGTTCGCGTAGTCGAATGAAGTCGGACGAGGCCTTGACCGCCCGAGCGGCAGCACCAGCCAGGACTTGCCGCGAGAAAGGCAGATCGAACCTGTGGGTGATGCGCCCCGGCCGGGGTGACATCACGATAAGCTTTGTTCCCATGAACAGCGCCTCTTCGACGCTATGGGTGATAAAGAATACCGACTTGGCAGTGTCGTTCCAGATGTTCAGGATCAGCTCCTGCGCCTTCTCGCGCGTCAGGGCGTCAAGCGCGCCCAACGGCTCGTCCATCAACAGTATCTTAGGGTTGCAGGTGAGCGCGCGTGCGATGCCGACGCGCTGCTGCATGCCGCCCGACAGCTTATAGACGGGTGATTTCTGGAATCCGTCCAGCCCGAGAAGCTTGACGAACCGGTTGGCCGTCTCATTGCGCGCCGCAGCGCCAACGCCCTGAATGCGAAGACCGAAGGCCACATTGTCGAGCACATTTAGCCACGGCAGGAGCGCATGTTTCTGGAATACAACCGCACGGTCGGCACCAGGACCACATACCGGCATATCGTCAAGGGTAAGTTGCCCCGATGTCGGAGAGAGAAATCCCGCGATAAGGTTGAGCAACGTCGACTTGCCGCAGCCTGAAGCGCCCAGGGCAACGATGAATTCCTTGTCTCCGATCTCCAGGTCGATCTTGCTTAGCGCCGAAACCGGCGGCCGCCCGTCGGATGCGGGATAGACCACAGAGACCTCATCGATGTTCAGGCGCATGGCTCCTCCCAAGGCAGCGCTCTGTCCTGCCCGGCTCATGGCCAGGCAGGACAGTCCAATCACTTCAGCGCTTCTTGCGCGATCGTGCTGGTCACGAAC